>Ga0302322_100001132_pt1 | contig 21640 bp, 16 predicted proteins | sample Fen_T0_2_FD_203757 | JGI IMG/M metagenome (GOLD analysis project Ga0302322, IMG submission 203757) | Peat permafrost microbial communities from Stordalen Mire near Abisko, Sweden - Fen_T0_2 | ecosystem: Environmental > Terrestrial > Soil > Wetlands > Permafrost | place: Sweden: Abisko...
CATCGAGCTTCGTGGCGGCAACGAGTTCGTAGCGTTGCTGTGCAAGGACGCATCTTTCCTTGGTGCTCTAGCAAGTCATGTACTCTCTAGTCACGACTGTCCATCTTCTTTCAAGTTCTTAATGCAAGTTGTAGTCTGTCAGATGCGTTCCCATGATCCTGGTCGTTATGAACAAGTAGGAATCGCAAGCGCCCATCATTCTAACGTGAACGTGAGCCGTGGTGCGGCAGCGGGCCTTTTTAGTGCTGACCTGAGGCATGGTGTGCCTCAGGACGTTAGAGTATTGCGTGAACTTTCCGCACACGAGGACGCATACGTAAAACTAAATTGCTTGAATGCCCTAAGGTTTTTCGCAAAGTCTGACCAATTTAGAGACATCGCAATCGACGTCGCTCTTGACACTGAAATCGGTTCGAACGCAAAGCTGGCAGATGAGCTGTGTGAGATATTTGGGGAGTATGGCGTGTCACCAACCGTCCTCACGGAGAAACGAATTCAGTCACTTCTTTCCAAGCTCTTGCCCATTGGTGAAATTGACGAATATCACATAACCAACCTCCTTGGCTGGGCAGCCCGAGAACGCCCGACATTGATTCTGCAGTTTTTCCTGGACAGGATCCGATACTCACTTAATGAGCACGACGGTTCTTCCTACCAAGCTATTCCATCGAGGTCGACCACAATCGCATATATGAGATTCGCGGGTGATGGGCGACAGATTCATCTTGAAGGTGTTCGCGATCTTCTCGTTGAGGCACAGCGCGGGAATTCATACTCAGAGCAGGAAGACTTGACGAGGCTCTTCTGGATTGTCGGGGCGCTCGACAACACCACATTGTCTGTGCTCGATGACTGGCTACATGAACAGGTTCTCGAACGTGTCGAGACCGTGTGGAGTTTGCTATCACACGCCCCTGGCGGCATTGCTTTGGTTTGCCCTTGGTTTACTTTACAGGTCCTTGAGTCAGCAGCAAGGTTCGGCAACAAGCATTCCAGAGAGGTTATTGGAAGGCTGGTCGCGAACGCGCTGACTACCGGGCCTCAGCAGGTGTCTGCAACCGAAATTGCCCGCTCGCCGTTAGAGGATCAGTTATCGCAGAAGGTAGTTCAATTTGCGGCAACTGAGCCCTTGGCTCAGCTATATTCGGCGATTCTCGAAGCAACGAGGGCGCAGGCAGAACAGATGACCGCGATGCAGAAAGAATTTCAAAAAGAAATGGAAAGCTAGAGAAGATAACGGGAGTGAGACGATTGCGCTGGTCTTCGCTGTTGAGCCAAGAGCGACTTACGCCAAGTCAGGGGGGCGACCCTTGGAGGAATGAGTTCGAGCGTGATTACGACAGAGCAGTGTTCTGCACACCTGTTAGGAGACTGCAGGACAAAGCTCAAGTCTTTCCGATGGAGGAACACGATGCGATCAGAACTCGCCTCACTCACTCGCTGGAGGTCTCAACAGTTGCTAGAACCATTGCAAGAGCTTCCGCTGTTTGGCTTGCGAAGGAAAAAGAAATCGAATGTTTGCCGCAAGGCGACCAAGTAGCACAGATCGAGACCATAGCGGCTACCTGTGGGCTTATACATGATCTAGGCAACCCCCCTTTCGGGCATGCAGGCGAGGAAGCAATTCGCGAGTGGTTCTTGAATAACCACGGCGCGAGAATCAAGAAGATCAGACGCAAGCAACAACAATGTGCTGACGATTTTGTGCACTTTGACGGCAATGCGCAGACCATCAGGCTTCTTACGCGCCTTCAGATGTTTGGTGACCAGCAAGGACTAAATTTGACGTGTGCAACATTGTCGTCTGCTCTCAAATATGTTTCGCCTTCTCACGAGACCATTGAAGCCCGGCATGACGCCTCTAAACCGGGATATTTCGCTTCCGAGAAAGCGATTGTAGAGGTAGTCGGAAAAAAGACGGGAACCGAAGGCGTGCGCCACCCTATTACTTTCCTAGTCGAGGCAGCAGACGATATTGTCAACGCAACCGTCGATGTCGAAGATGCCATTAAGAAAGGCGTTATCAAGTGGGCGGAGTTTGAGGCGCAATTGCGAACCAGTAAAGACAGCCAGGTAGTGAAGGTGCTGAAAGAGACAAAAAAGCTCGCGAAAGGCCGTCAGAAGAATCCGACCGATGAGACGTATGCGCAAGCGTTTAGGGTGGCGGCGATACAGGTTATGGTTGGCGCTGTTTTGGAAAGTTTCAGGGGCAAGTACGAGGACATCATGCATGGGAAGTACCATAATGAGCTGTTAAAGACCTCTGTCGCGGGCGAACTAAGAGGGATATGCAAAACGGTGCTCAAACAGCGTGTGTTTCCGTCGGACCTCATTTTGCGTGTTGAGATGCGTGGCAAGATAGTCATTCATGACTTGCTAGACATGTTTTGGGACGGCGCGGCGGTGTGCGATGAGAAGACCAATAAAGGGACGGAGTTTGACGGGAAAATATACAAGCTTGTCTCTTCAAACTACCGTCATGTCTTCCACAAAGAGAAGAGCGGCTCGCAATTGCCCGAACTTTATCATCGCCTTCAATTGGTTACAGACTATTTAGCAGGGATGACGGATACGTTTGCAAGTACGTTGCATAAGCGACTCCGAAATGGTTGAGCAAAAGCACGGGCCTAGAAGCGATCTCGAACTGCGGATACGTGAGCTTCTGGCGCTCAATTGCGGAGCCCGATCGCCAATCAATCTCCTCCTCGCCGCGTCAGGTTTCCAAAAACTGCCCGCGTTTCTGTTCGGAGGTACGCTCAGGGATTTGCTTGCGTTTGGTTTCCTCCCTCGCGATCTGGACATTGTCATTAGAACCCCAAACCTGGAGCAGCTTGCAACCGAACTTGGCCATCACCTGGTTAGAAGGACCAGGTTTGGAGGTATGCATTTCTTGATCGACGGGTGGCATTTCGATGTTTGGCCACTTCGCGAGACGTGGGCGTTTCGTACGGGGGCTGTGACTCCCTGCAGTTTTTCAGCCCTGCCACGGACTACCTTCCTTAATGTCGAGGCGGTAGCCGCGGAACTCAACCCTAGGCCGACCCGATCTCGAAAACTGTTTGAATGTGGCTTTTTCGAAGCAATAGCCACGGAGACGGTTGAGATTAATTTGGAGGAGAACCCATTTCCTGACTTGTGTGTAGTCAGATCGCTCTTAACGGCAGCGCGGCTCGGGTTTTGCATCGGACCGAGGCTCGCCAAGTACCTGGCCGTGCAGGGTGAGGGGATGACGCGTGCTCGAATGAGTGACGTTCAGCTTAAACACTACGGAGAGATAAAATCTGATCCCGAAGAGATGATGAGCTGGCTAGCTTTTGTCAGGCAAAGCCGAGCCTCAGGCGTTGCACGTGTTAAATTGCCACTTTCGGAGCCTCGGAAGCTTGCGTTACGGGGGGCTTGGATTTCCTGAGCTACTCAGAGGCGTCCACCAACGCTAACTCGACAGTACCTGGGGCGCTCTAGCTCTTCGGCTTTGGGTTCAGTGGCCAACGCGCTTCCACTGCAGCATCATCACTAAAAAAACCACCGAAGGTGTCATCCAGGAGGCAACGCCGGACGGTGTATCGTAGAACTGACTCCAGCTTCTCGCAGAGATCAACGTGCTGGACCCTTGGCAGAATGGTTTCCATGCCAGATAGAAAGCTCTCGGCATGGACCAGCTTTGATCGCAACTTATAAGCACGCCGCAAATCATCATCGGCGAGATCAATTTTGAATTCAGCTGCAAGTTGTCGAACGCGGTCACGGAACTGCCATGAAGGGTCGTTTTCCCCGATGCTTATCAATGCTTCGAGCCCTGATACTACGAGAATCCATCGTGCGTCCAAATAATATGAGCGCATCGCGTACTCATGGTTCCAATATGCACGGTGAACGCGAGGATGCATGAGCTTGTCCTTGGAGACCCACGGCATCAGCCGACGTAAAACCTGCGCATCATCAACAGAAAGCCAATCTCGGTCCTTTCCGCTAAGGAATACATCAGGGCTCATGCCCCTATTCTGGACTGCTTGAATCGCCGAATCCGCCAGACCAAAATGGAAGACATTAGCGCAGTAGCGGTTGCCCGTAGTTGTTGGATGAACTAGTCGGGAAAGGGCAACCGTGGCCATAAGTTGGGTCATTACCTCGTTTTTGGTACCGTCAACTTCCGGGACACGCCGAACGAATGCATACAGGTGCCTATCGTACCCCGCGCCGCTGATGTTGTAGTGCGGAGGTTCGCAAGCCTCTTGAATATGTTTCGCGAGTTGTACATCGAGCCTTTCGATCCAAATGTCGTCGCTCAACGTAAACCGGGTAGAACCGTCGCGCACCACAAGAGGTGAATGACCGTCCGCACCACCTGACGGTCCGCTCCCGATATGCAGGATGACGTAGCACCCTCCCGGCAATGGACCATTCATCACCAATTCCTCCAATCTCTTCTATGATACGGCGCAAGTTCACACGCACCTCCCCACCCATGTGCTCAATAAGAAAGAATGCAGGGAGGGGGTTCATATTCCATCCCGTGGTGTTCTCACCCCTCGCGCAGTTTGACCCTTCTTTTCATCGGACTGTAAGATCAAAGTTCGTCTTCCCTTTGCTCATGATCGTGCCGGACCTGTTCGCCGGACGTGGGGAAGGCTGTCTCTTACGCTGTTTGGGCGGGCGAAACGCACTGCTCCTCAGCGCCTAAGTCGGAATAAAAGATGCCGCACGAATTGCCAAAAGCTTACGAACCGGGCGCGATTGAAACGCGCTGGGCTGAGTATTGGGTCAAGGAAAAGCTGTTTCATGTAGAGACACCGGCGGGCGAGTCGCCCGCCTCCACATCGGCAGCGCCTCCTGTCTTCACGCTTCTACTGCCACCGCCGAATGTGACGGGGCGTCTGCACATGGGGCACATGCTCAACCAGACGCAGATGGACATCATGGTCCGTTGGCATCGCATGCGCGGCTTCATCGCGCTGTGGCTGCCGGGCACCGACCATGCCGGCATCGCCACGCAGATGATGGTGGAGCGGCAACTGGGCAAGGAAGGCAAGAAGCGGCGCGATCTGGGGCGCGAGAAATTCATCGAGCGGGTCTGGGAATGGAAGCGCGAGTATGGCGGCGCGATTCTTGACCAGATGAAGCGGCTCGGCGCGTCGGTGGATTGGGGCCGCGAGTACTTCACGATGGACGACAACCTTTCGCACGCGGTGCGCGAGGTGTTTGTCCGGCTGTATGAGCAGGGGCTGATCTATCGCGGCAAGTACATCGTGAACTGGTGTCCGCGGTGCGAGACGGCGATTTCCGATCTCGAAGTGAAGCACGAAGACGTTGCCGGGAAACTGTGGGAGATTCGGTATCCGGTGGTAGGGACCAACGAGTTCATTACCGTGGCGACGACACGTCCGGAAACGATGTTGGGAGATACCGCGGTTGCGGTGAATGCCGCCGATGAGCGCTACACGCATCTGCACGGGAAAAGTGTGCTGCTACCGCTGATGAAGCGCGAGATTCCGATCATTCTGGACGAGATTGCGAAGCCGGAGTTTGGGACGGGCGCGGTGAAGATTACGCCGGCGCATGATCCGAATGACTTTGAGGCGGGCAAGCGGCACAACCTGCCGCAGATTGATGTGATGGATCTGCTCGCCCGGATGAACGAGAACGCCGGTCCTTATAAGGGACTGGATCGTTACGAGGCGCGCGCAGCTGTTCTGGCGGATCTGAAGGAACAGGGTTTCCTCGTCGCCGAGAAAGACTACACGGTGCCGCTGGGCAAGTGCGATCGTTGCGGAACGGTGGTCGAGCCGCGTTTGTCGACGCAGTGGTTCATCAAGATTGAGCCGCTGGCGAAGCGCGCGATTGAGGTCGTGGAAAAGGGTTATATCCGCTTCTCGCCGGAAAATTACGGGCAGATTTATCTGAACTGGATGCGCAACATCCACGACTGGTGCATCTCGCGGCAGTTGTGGTGGGGGCACCGAATTCCCGCTTGGTATTGCGGTGAGTGCAAGGACGTCGTGGTGGCGCGCGAGACGCCAACCAAATGTTCAAAGTGTGGCTGCGCAAAGATGGAGCAGGATACGGATGTACTCGACACGTGGTTTTCGTCTGGGCTGCTGCCGTTCACGACGCTGGGGTGGCCGGAGAAGACGCGCGATCAGGAAGTGTTCTATCCCAATTCGCTGATGATTACCGGGTTCGACATCCTGTTCTTCTGGGTCGCGCGGATGATCATGCTCGGGTGCTGGTTCATGATGCCGGAGGGCGGTTCGGAAAAAGATCTTGAAAACAGCGTCCCGTTCCGCAAGGTCTATATCCACGCACTGGTGCGCGATGCCGACCGGCAGAAGATGTCAAAGACGAAGGGCAACGTGCTGGATCCGATCGAGGTGATTGGGCAGTACGGAACCGACGCGACACGCTTTACGCTGGCAGCAATGGCTGCTCCGGGAACGGATATTGCGTTCAATGAGAGCCGGACGGACGGGTATCGCGCGTTCGCCAATAAGATCTGGAACGCGGCGCGGTTCATGTTCATGAACGTGGATCGGATTGCGCCGGACTTGCGGCCGTCAACGACCCATGACCCAGGTGTTGCCGGGTTCACCACTTCTTCGCTCGAGGACAAATGGATTCTTTCGCGATTCAACCGGGCTACAAGAGACGTAAATGAATCGCTCGAAGCCTACCGTTTCCACGAGGCGGCGAACCGGATTTACGATTTCTTCTGGGGCGAGTTCTGCGACTGGTACATCGAACTGGTCAAGCCGCGGCTGATGGAAACTGCGAGTGCGGAGACGGCGCATGCAGCTTGCACGAATCTGGTGAACCTGTTCGATTCGTCGTTGCGCCTGCTGCATCCGGTGATGCCGTTTATCACGGAAGAGATTTGGCACGCGATGTATGCAGGCGCGGCGCCCCTGAAGTCAGTCGCGCTGGCGGCATATCCGACGGCGAGTGACGCCCAAATTGACCTGACGGCCGAGACACAGATGGCAGTGTTGCAGGATTTGATCGTCAGCGTGCGCAACCTGCGGGCGGAACTGAAAGTCGAGCCTAAGGTGAAGGTGCCGATCGAAGTGTTTGCGCACGAAGCGGAAATTCGGCGGGTGATTGAAGAAAATCACGGTGCGGTGGAGCGGCTTGGAAACGTGGAGCGAGTCACGTTCGTCGAGTCGTCACTGGCGAAGATCGCTGGCGCTCGAAGCACGGTACGCTACGATGTGCACGTTGTGTACGAAAAGAAGATCGACGTGGCGGCAGAGTGCGAGCGCTTGAAAAAAGAGCTGGAGAAGATCGAAAAGGAAGCCGCGAACGGCCAACGGCAATTGGGCAATGAACAGTTCCTGGCGAAGGCTCCGGCAAAAGTCGTGGAAGGGATTCGATCGCGCGCGGAAGAGTTAAAGGTGTTGCGGGAGAAGGCTGTGGCTCAGATGAAAGAGCTGGGCTGCGCGTAAAGTTTTTCTATGGACTGGAACTCACGACGCATTACGGCGATTCTGGAGAACGCGCTGAACGAAGATCGGGCGACGCGCGATGCGACTAGCTACGCGTGCATCGATCATAACCAGCGGGCCTCGGCGACGATCATTGTCAAAGAGGAATGCACGCTGGCGGGACTGGGCTGTATTCCCCGCATCCTCAGCGTTTACGAAGCCCTCGACGGGGCGGTGACCGGGCACTATGAAGTGACCAGCCACCCGTCGATTTTTGACGGCGTGAGCGCAAAACAAGGGCAGCAGATCGCAGTGATCCGCCACAATGCGCGAGTCATTCTTTCATGCGAGCGCGTGATTCTTAATTTTCTGCAGCGCATGGCCGGGATCGCGACCGTGACGCGCAAGTTCGTGGACGCAGTGGCGGGTACCCGGGCGCGCATCCTCGACACACGCAAGACAGCGCCGGGACTGCGGGTGATTGACAAGTACGGTGTGCGTTGCGGCGGCGGGCAGAATCACCGGCTTGATCTTTCGGATGGCGTGCTCATCAAACATAATCACATTGCGTTGGCTGGGAACGTGGCGACGGCCCTGGAGCGCGCGGTGCGCAACCGCCGCGGCAACCAGCCAATTGAGATTGAAGTGCGCTCGCTCGAAGAGTTGCAGCAGGCGCTCGAGCACGGGGCGGACGCGATTCTGATGGACAACGTGAAGGTGGAAGACCTGCGAAAGGCAGTCGAAATTTGCGCCCGTCAGTCCCGCCGGATTCCACTGGAGTGCGCAGGCGGTATCAATCTGGAAAACGTGCGCGCCTATGCCGAGACGGGCGTTGACTTTATTTCCGTAGGTGGTCTGACGCACTCATTCGCAACCATTGATATGAGTATGCGGGTTGCTCCTGCCTAAGACCGTCGATAGTCGTTGGTCGTTCGTCGGTAGGACACTCCACTGGAGTCTCGATCCCTCTGCAAAACTGATACGCCTGCTAGGGTGATGGCCGAAGGACTTGGTACGCTGAAATCGCTATAATCCTGCCATCGCTGCTTCCATCAAAACTCGACGCTCGTTGCCTGTCGCGAAAGCCACGGATGTACGGCTGGGACGCATTGTTCGCCTGCTGATGGATCACGCTACCGTAGTGGTAAGCGGGACGAAGATCGCGGGTGAAATCGGCACAAGCCGTTCGGAAGTCTGGCGACTGATTCAGCAGTTGCGCGAGTTGGGCGTAGATGTCGCGGGACATCCCGCGACCGGCTATCAGCTTCGTTCCGTGCCGGATCTCCTGTTGCCGGAGATGATCGCGCCGTTAGTGAAGCGGACGATCTTCGCCAAGCACTTCCACCACTTCTACAAAATTGATTCCACGAATTCCGGGGCTATGGCCTCGGCTGCGGAAGGGGCTGCGGAAGGCAGCGTTTTTCTGGCCGAAGAGCAATTGGCGGGACGCGGACGCGGAGCGCACTCGTGGCATTCGGCGCGGTCGATGGGGATTTATTGCTCGGTGATTTTGCGACCGACGATGCCGCCTTCGGATGCGCTGCTGTTTTCGCTGGCCGCCGGTCTGGCGGTACGCGCCGCAATCACGGATGTCACACAATTGTCCGTGGATTTGAAGTGGCCGAATGACCTGCTGATTGACGGCAGAAAGTTTTGCGGCATCCTGACAGAGATGAATGCTGAAGCCACACGGGTACGGTATCTGGTGGTTGGCGTGGGCATCAACGTCAACCAGGCGAAGTTTCCCGCGGAGTTGCGCGACATCGCAACATCGTTGCGGCTGGAATCTGGGACGGAATGGTCGCGCGTTGAAGTTTGCGCCGCTTTGTTAAAATCGCTCGACCATGAATATCGTGTGTTGCTTGAAAATGGCGATACGGCGCGAGCGTCGGTGCTGAAGCGGTTCGAGGAAAATTGTTCGTCAGTACGCGGCAGACGAGTGCGCGTGGAAGACGATGGACTGGAAGGCGTGACCGAAGGGCTGGATGCGCGCGGGTTTTTGCAAGTGCGAACGCCCGAGGGCTTGCGAACAGTGCTGAGCGGAACGGTAAGAACAATTGGTAATTTGTAATTTTGTAAGTTGGTAATTTAGTGCCTCTGTGTGGGCGTTTTGTGAATGACACAGTTGCAAAATTACCCAATTACAAAATTACAAAATTCCTATGCTGCTAGTCATTGATATCGGCAACACAAATACGGTGCTCGGAGTTTTTGAGCGCGTGGCGCACCGTCCAGGCGAAGATGTGACCGCGGAAGCGCCGCGCTACGAAAAGCTGGTCGCGAACTGGCGCGTTGGCTCGCACCTCGGGCGCACCGTTGACGAATACGGAATCATCTTCCGCAACCTTTTTTCCATCGACAACCTGGATGTTGCTGGCGTGCACGGGATTGCGGTTTCGTCCGTGGTGCCGCCGCTGGATACGATATTGCGGCAAGTCTGTGAGCGTCATTTTAAGATCAAGCCGTTGTTCATTGAGCCGGGTATCAAGACAGGGATGCAGGTTCTCTATGAAAATCCTGCTGAGGTGGGCGCGGATCGCATCGTCAATGCGGTCGCAGCGTTTGAGAAGCATGGCGGCCCTTGTGTCATCGTGGATTTTGGCACGGCGACTACGTTCGATTGCGTTTCGAAAAAGGGTGAGTACATGGGCGGCGTGATTTGCCCGGGCATCGGCATTTCTGCGGATGCGCTCTTTCAACGTACAGCGCGACTGCCCCGCGTGGAAGCCCGCAAGCCGGCGCGTGTGATTGGGACGACTACGGTGGGAAGTTTGCAGTCCGGCCTTTACTACGGGTACCTCGGATTAGTGGACGGAATTCTGGAGCGACTCGTAGATGAACTGGGACCGGAAACGCATGTGCTGGCTACGGGCGGACTCGGCGCGCTCATCGGGCCAGCTTCGCACTTTATCAAAGATATCGACGAGTTTCTAACGCTCGAAGGGTTGCGGATTATCTGGGAGCGGAACCAACCATTCCGCAAGGAAGCGGGAGCGCGAGCATCCAAGTCGGCGAAACCGGCGTCCTCGGAACCGGATGCGAAGCCGTGGCCTTCTCCGAAAACTCCGAAGGCGCACTGACCCCGTTTCTCGGTACACGGCGGGAATTTCTAAGCAAATGCCTCGCGTTCTTATCGTCGGTATCGGCAATCCTCTTCGCTCGGATGACGGGGTCGGCCTGCTCGTGGCGCAGGAATTGTTCCGCGAGCTGCCCGCCCATGGCGACGTTCGAGTCATCGCCACGCAGCAACTGACTCCGGAAATCGCCGAGTTTGCCAGCTACGTCGAGAGAGTCTTGTTCGTGGACGCGGCTGACGGCGGGGAACCTGGAAGCCTCATTTGCAGGAAGATCTCGCCTGGGGAATCGTCCGGCCACTATTCTCACGAATTGTCTCCCGTGATGATTTTGCAGTTGGCCAAGAAACTTTACGGGCGCTGTCCGCCGGCATATCTGATAACGGCTGCCGGGGCGAACTTCGATACCGGGGATACGATGTCGACGGCTGTGAGCGCCGCGATCCCGGCCCTGAAAGCAAAGATTGAGCAGATGACGTCTTTCGAAGATGTTGACGTCGAAGGCTGACGTTTCGAAATAGCAAACTAGATTTCAGTTTGCAATTTCGTCCAGCAACTTCCCGTGTGCATCGACCAACTGGATCGCCATCGCGAGCGTGCCGTCCGCGTGCGTCGAGCAACTCAGGCACGGGTCGTAGGCTCGTACAACCGCCGAGACATGATTGAGCATGCCTTCTGTCAGCTTGGTGCCGTCCACGTAGTGTTCGGCGACCTGCTGCACACTTCTTCCGATGGCGAGATTGTTGTGGCCCGTTGCGACGATCAGGTTGGCCCAGGTAATGGCGCCTTCTTCGTTGACCTTATAGTGGTGAATCAATGTGCCCCGCGGAGCCTCGATCATGCCCACGCCTTCTAACGAATTCACTCCGGCAGTCGCGCGCACGTGGGTGTCGAGAATTTGAGGGTCGTTGAGGAGAAGCTCGATTTTTTCCAGCGCGTGCAGGATTTCGATGAGGCGTGCATAGTGATACAGAAACGCGCTGTGGGCGACGGCGCCGAAGCGTTCGTGGAATTCGCGGAATTCGACATCGGCTAGAGGGGTACCGCAGGCGCTGGCGGCATTGATCCGTCCGAGGGGGCCGACGCGATAGACGCCCGCCGGGAAACCCTGCGGGATAAAATACGGGGCTTTGAGATAGGACTCGCGCAGGCTGGCCTCGCCGATCCATTGTTTGTAGTCTTCGGCGGCAACATGATCTTCGACGATTTCGCCGGAGGTACTGCGGAAGCGCAAATCGCCATCGTAGAACTGCAAGTTGCCTTTCTTGTCCACGAGTCCGGCATACATCGTCGGGAACGAACCGAACACCGCAATCTCTTCCTGGAAATTGGCGAGGGCACCTTTGAAAAAAGTGAGCGTGCGGGTCGTGATGTTTTTGGCCGCTGGGAGTTCCGCGAGAACACGCTCGCGAACCTGCGCTGACATGGGCGTTGCGACTCCTCCGGGGACGATCCACGACGGATGTACGCGCTCTTGCGCCAGACCCTCAACGAGTTGAAGTCCGAATTTTCGCAGTTCAATACCATCCCGAGCAATTTCGGGATGCCCAGCGATGACGCCCATGACGTTGCGCGTGGCGGGGTCGGAATTCATGCCCAGTAGGAAATCGGGCGACGACAAATAGAAGAAGCTGAGGGCATGCGATTGCACGATCTGCGCGCAGTGCACGAGTTCTCGGAGTTTGCGAGCGGTCGGCGGAATGCGCACGGCCATGATCGCGTCGCAGGCTTTTGAGGAAGCCAGCAAATGGCTGATGGGGCAGATGCCGCAAATGCGGGCAGTAATTCCCGGCATCTCGTAAAAGGGGCGGCCTTCCGTGAACTTCTCGAAACCGCGAATCTGCGTGACGTGAAAGTCGGCGCCTGTCACCTGGCCCTGTTCATCCAGATGAATGGTGACCTTCCCGTGCCCTTCGATGCGGCTGATGGGCTCGATCGTGATGCGCTTCATTACGCGCTCCTTATCCAAACTTCGGCTGGCTGACTTCCGGCTTCCGGCCTTCCAGCAAATCGGTAATCAATCCCAAAATCGCTTTCGCCGGGGGAGGACAACCCGGCAGAAAGTAATCAATGGCGACGAACTCGCGCAGCGGGCGCGCCTGCTTCAGCAGTGCGGGTACGCGGTCGGTCGGAATCAGTTTCTTCTCTTCCGAGCCGTCCACGTAAACGCGCTGCAACAACTTGTTGACGGGAATGTTGTTGCGCATGGCAGGCACGTTTCCCGCGACGGCGCAGTCTCCCAGCGAAACGAGCAAATGAGTGCGCTGGCGAATCTTGCGGATCTTGTTGAGATCGTCCTGCGAACTGACCGCGCCTTCCACCAGGGTGACGTCCACGTCCTCGGGAAATTCCTGCGCGTCGACGAGCGGGCCATACACGATGTCAATCTTGCGGCCTAGAGAGATGATGGCCGCGTCCATATCCAGCAGCGACATATGGCAACCGGAGCAGCCATCAAGCCAAACGGTCGCCACTTTCACTTTCTTCATACTTGCGCTCCTCTGGTTTGCGCGAGAGACGAAACGATCTTGAACTTCTTGGTCATCTCTTCAACTGCCCAGCCCTTTTCGGCCATGGCTCCCGTCGGACAGGCCTGCACGCATTTGCCGCAACTGGTGCAGCTTGTGGCTTGTCCCCAGCGTTCGTTCATTTCGCTGGTCACACGGGAGTGGATGCCGCGCGAACTGATCTCCCAAACGTGCGCGCCTTCGAGCTCCGCGCACACACGCACGCAACGTCGGCACAGGATGCAGCGGTTGTGGTCCAGGACAAAACGCGGATGCGAGGTGTCCACGCTCAGCTTGGGGTAGTTGTAGGCGAATTCAACCGTGTTCACGCCCAGCGATGTCGCCATGGATTGCAGTTCACAATGACCGTTGGAGACGCAGACCGAGCAAATGTGATTGCGCTCCACCAACAGCAGCTCAATCGAAATGCGACGATAGCGCGTCAGGCGTGCGGAGTTCGTCGTGACGGACATGCCATCTTGAATCGGCGTGGTGCAAGCCGGGAAGAGACGGTCAACTCCAGCAACTTCTACCAGGCAGACGCGACAGGCGCCCACCGGGGTCAGGCCATCGAGATCGCAGAGCGTCGGAATATATTTTCCGTTCGCCTTGGCTGCCTGAAGGACGGTCTGGCCTTCTTCGGCGGTGATCAGTTGCCCATCGATTCGAATTGACAGCTTTTTCGGTGGCAAGGAATCGCTCCTCTCACTCTCATGCTTAACTCGACTTGACCGCTTTCACGTCGCAACGCAGGCAACGGCAGGCCTCGTCGAGTGTTTCTTCAGGATCAAGGCCTGTGATCACTTCGTCCTGCGAACGTGCGCGTTGCGCTGCAGGCAGTTCTTTGCCAGTGTGCCGGCGGCTGGCGCTCGGCTCTTCTGGAGGCTCCTGCTCGTATTCAAATTCCGGGAACAGGTTGTTCCAGCGATCGGATTCCATCAACTGACGGTCAATGTTCCGGGCTGCTTGTTTGCCGAAGCCCATGGCGTTCGAAACATTCGAAGCGCCGGTCACGAGATCGCCGCCGGCATAAAATTTCTGGCGGCTGGTTTCGAGTGTGAAGCGATTGACTTCGACGGTGCCGCCTTCTTTCAAGGCCAGGCCGGATGCGCGGGCAAAGTCCAGGTCGACTGTCTCTCCGACGGCAAAGATCACGGAGTCGCAGTCGAAGCGTTGAATCTCGCCGGTCAAGACTGGCTTCTTACGACCAGAAGTGTCATAGGCTCCAAGCCGGGTCTTCACAATTTCAATGGCCCGTACACTTCCTTTCGCATCTCCAATCACGCGGTGAGGTGCAGCCAGGAACACGAACTTCGCGCCTTCCTCTTTAGCTGCCTGCGTCTCTTCTTCGATTGCCGGCATGTCCTTCCGCTCACGCCGGTAGAAAACGGTGGCTTCGGCTCCCTTGCGAAGAGCGGTGCGCGCCGAATCTATGGCTGCATTGCCTCCACCGATAATGGCGACCCGGCGACCGAGAGGTACATCCTGCCCGGCAGCCACGGCTTCGAGGAAATTCAGCGCGGGATAGACGCCCTTGAGTTCTGTGCCCGATTGATAGACCCAGGATTCCTTCCATGTGCCGATCGAGAGAAAAACGGCGTCAAATCGATCATCGAGCTCATTTAGCGCGATATCCACACCGACTCGAGTGTTGAGAGTAAATTTCACCCCCATGCGTTCGATGAGCTGGATCTCTCGGCGAAGGATGTCCTTGGGAAGTCGGTACTCGGGCAGCGCGAATCGCAGCATTCCTCCGGCTTCCGGCTTGCTGTCGTACACGGTAACGTCATGACCGAGCAATGCGGAATAGAATGCGGCGGTTAGTCCCGCTGGCCCTGCTCCGACGACGGCAATCTTTCGTCCAGTCGGTTCCAACTTGCGCGCCAGGACGGCCTGCACCATGCATTCATACTTACTGGTCGTATAGACCAAATCGGCAATCGAGCGGTGCACCTCACGCATATTGACTGCCTGGTCCAGGGTCTGACGTCGGCAGCGATTGTCGCAGGGATGCTGGCACACCCTGCCAGTGGAGGAGGGTAGCGGATTGTCGAAGATGACCGATAGAAACGCGTCTTCGATTTTGCCTTCCTTATAGAGCTGGAGGAAGCGCGGGATGTTCATGTGGAGAGGGCAACTGTTCTCGCATGGAGAAAGTGCCAGTTCTTCGCAGACTCCTGCCGCGCAGCGACGCGCCAGAATGTGGTCTTCGAATTCATTGCGGAAGTGGCGTAGCGTAGTCAGAACCGGATTTGGCGCAGTCTGCCCCAGGCCGCACAAAGAGCAATCACGGATGTAACGGCTCAACTCGTCGAGAAGCTCCACGTGATGCGTGGTACCAGCGCCGTCGGTCACGCGATTCAAAATGCGCAGACATTTGTTAAGGCCGACGCGGCAGGGGATGCACTTTCCGCACGACTCCGAGTGTGTGAACTCGATGAAGTAACGGGCGACATCTACCATGCAGTTGTCTTCATCCATTACCACCATGCCGCCGGAGCCCATGATGGAACCCAACTGCGCCAGGTTTTCGTAGTCCACGGCGGTCTCGAACATCTCGTGCGGAATACATCCGCCGGAGGGACCGCCTGTCTGGATAGCTTTTACCTGTCGACCGTCAGGAGCTCCTTCCCCGATGTCATACACGAACGTCTTCAGGGAAGTTCCGAGCGGCATTTCGACCAAGCCAGTGTTCTTGACCTTACCGACCAGCGAAAATACTTTTGTGCCCGAACTCTTGGGGCTTCCGGTCTCGGTAAACCACGGCGCACCGCGCATCACGATGGGCGCGATGTTGTACCAGGTTTCGACGTTGTTGATACTGGTAGGCTGTCCCCACAATCCTTTTTGCGCGGGGAAGGGAGGTCGCGGACGAGGCCGTCCAGCGTGGCCTTCGAGCGAGGCAATGAGAGCCGTTTCTTCGCCGCAGACAAACGCGCCTGCGCCTTCGACCATCGAGACGTCAAATTTCACGCCGCGGCCCAGAATGTTCTCGCCGAGCATGCCGTACTCGCGCGCCTGCTCGATCGCCTGAGTCAAACGGTGAACGGCCAGCGGATACTCAGCCCGCACATAGACGATGCCCTCCGTTGCACCGGTTACGTAGCCGCCGATGATCATGCCTTCCAGCAGCGCGTGCGGATCGCTTTCGATTTCGTTCCGGTTCATGTAGGCGCCGGGGTCGCCTTCGTCAGCATTGCAGATGATGTATTTCGGTTCCGACTTCGCCTTGGCTAGAAACTCCCATTTGTTCCCGGTGGAATAACCCGCGCCGCCACGACCGCGAAGCTTTGAAGCCTTGATCTGCTCGATGACGGCTTCCGGGTGACTATCAATGAGGACCTTATATAGGGCCTGATATCCGCCGACCGCGATGTATTCCTCAATGTCATCGGGGTTGATAATGCCGCAATTGCGGAGCACGATTTTCTTCTGGCCCTTAAAGAACGGCACTTCGCTCCAGGCTGGAATTTCGGGATAGGCTTCGCCGTAGCGCACATGACCCGTCAGGTGATCCCACTCTTCAATCTTGCAATAGATCAGGTCTGGACTGAGGTTCCCTTCGGCCACGTCTTCGAGGATTCGGCCGGCATCATGGGCTTGAACTTTGCGCAAAATCACCAGAGGTTTTCCGGGTAAGCGCACGCTGACCAGAGGTTCCTGGAAACAGGCTCCGAAACAACCGACGGGCGCGAGCACAATCGCAGCGCCGCTGCGTTCGATCGCTTCCGCAAAAGCCTGATAGAGAGCCTCGGCGCCGTTGCCCCGTCCGCACGTTCCCATGCCGACGGTGAGTCGCGGCACGGCAGGAACGAGTTTCGCCATGCCGTTTTCGCGGGCGGTATTGAATGCTCCAATATCCTGAATTCGGGGCATGACTTACTCTCCCCCTCGAATGGTGGCGATCTCGCGTTGCACGGTTCGCTCGGTGGCGTGACCACAGATGCGGTGATTGACCTCAACCACCGGCGCCATCGCACATTGTCCAAAACATGCGACAGTGCGCACGGTGAACTTGCCATCCGGGCTGGTCAATACTTCCTTGTCTTCGTGGCCGTCACCCTCGTTTTCTTCCAGACCGAGGCCGAGATCGAGCCGGACACCCTGTAGCAGGTTGCGCGACCCGCGCGTGTGGCAGGCCGTCCCTCGACAAATACAGATGGTGTTGTCGCCCTGCGGTTGCAGGTTGAATAGCGCGTAAAACGTGACCACGCTGTAGATGCGTGATAGTGGTGTTCTGGTTTTGGCGGAAATGTACCGCAGAGTATCAATGGGCAGGTAATTGTGAGGATTGTATTGCTGAGCGGCTTCAAGGATCCCCAGCAACGCCCCCGGGCGCCCCGCGCGTTCGAGAACCAGTTTGTCGATAAATGTCTGTTCGTCCGTGGAGAGGTGAACTGACAAGAGTGTGGACATTGCACTCCTTTCGAGCGATCCCCTCATTCCAATTTACAAAGGCTGGCGTGCGAATACATAGCACCCACGGCACGTGACGAGGTGATGCAGGTCACAAGGCAAGAATCAGAGGTAATACGACAAGCGCCAGGACGGGTAAACATCTGCCGAGACTGGACTTCCTTGGGAGGGCAGCAATCTTACTCAAACTCGACGAGAACCTGATTAACCTTCACGGCGTCTCCCTGCGCCACTCGAACGGTCTTCACTTTTCCTGCATTGGGGGCTGTAACGTTTGTCTCCATTTTCATGGCTTCCAGAACCATCATCAGATCGTCACCTTGAATCTGCTGGCCGGGCTGGGCGTTGACTTTGATCACGACGCCAGCGACAGGGCTGCGGCAAACCTTATCTTCCTGAACATTCTCTTCTGGGGCCGCAGACTGCGCAGGTGAGGTTGGAACTTTAGACGACTGCACAGTTGACGGCACGGCCGGATACGGGCCGAAGTTCGGTAACCGCCGAATCTCGTCTTCTTCCAACACCTCAACTTCTACTTCGTAGGTCTTTCCATCGACGCCGATCTGAAGTTTCAAGCGATGTTTCCTTTCTTGCACGGTTGCGGATTAACCGCCGGGACGCAAGTTATGCGAGGCTTGCACAATGACGCGGCCTTGTTGCGACCATGGGTTCACGATTTCATAAGGAGACTGCAGCATCTTGGCGGAACGAATACGAACCTTCTTCCCGAGAAATGCTGTGACTGCGGCACTCAGCACGATGATCATTTCCGGGCTCACTTCTTCTTTCTTCTCCGGAACGACAGGCTGGGTCTGTGTGGGAGCAGGAGCCGGAGTCTTGCTCAGTTCTGCTAGTCGCGACTCCAGATCCTGAATCGTCTTTGCCAGTGATTGCAGGCGGCTTTCCTCTGCCTGTTGCACCTCCGAAGCGCGACGGCGGAATGCAGCTTGCGCCGAGACGTACGTGATCACGCAGGCGAGTGCGACGATCACCGCGACAACCAGAAGAGCTGCAAAACTTATGAACACTCGTTACTCCTCGTTAAAGTGGAATCAAACCGTGTTTCTTCGGGGGGCGCAATTCCCGTTTTGCATGCAACGATTCGAGCGCCTGTGCCAGATAGATTCGGGTTTCGGATGGCTCAATGATGTCATCCACCAAACGCCGTCCGGCCGAAACATAAGGGTTCGCAAATGTCTCGCGATACTCTGCGACCAACTCTTTGCGGCGAGCCGCCTTGTCGGCAGCGGCGTCAATCTCACGCCGGAAAACAATCTCGGCAGCGCCCTCGGCTCCCATGACCGCAACTTCGGCTGTCGGCCATGCTACAACGCGGTCGGCGCCAAGATCGCGGCTGCACATGGCGAGGTACGCGCCACCATAGGCCTTCCGCAGAATGACCGTCAGTTTGGGAACTGTGGCTGCGGAATAGGCGAACAGCATCTTCGCGCCATGACGGATGATTCCACCATATTCCTGTTCGACGCCGGGCAGGAAACCGGGGACATCCACAAATGTCACCAAAGGAATATTGAAGGCGTTGCAAAAACGAATAAACCGCGACGACTTATCGGAGGCGTTGATATCGAGAGCGCCCGCGAGTGAAATCGGCTGGTTCGCGACAATGCCAATCGGACGACCTTGCAGACGGCCAAATCCTACGACGATGTTGGTCGCATACTCTGGCTGAATTTCCAGGAAATCTCCGTGGTCCACGATGCGCGTCACGACCGAGCGGACATCGTAGGCCATCTTGGTTTCGACCGGAACAAGCCCATTCATCTCGGGATCGCTCTCCATCGGCAGGTTATACGCAAGCCGAGGGGGATCTTCCATGTTGTTCGAGGGCATGAAGCTCAGCAGTTTCCTGCAAAGCAGGAGCGCCTCTTCGTCATTTTGTGCAACCAGGTGGACGACGCCAGACTTGTTCATTTGAGCCTGCGGACCACCCAACTCCTCGGCTGTAACCACTTCTCCCGTGACCTGCTTGATCACTTGCGGGCCGGTGATGAACATCTGGGCGCCGCGTGTCTGCACAATGAAGTCGGTGAGCGCCGGACTGTAGGCAGCGCCGCCCGCGCACGGGCCACAGATCAACGAAATCTGCGGGACCGTGCCCGACAGCATGACGTTGTTATAAAAGACGCGTCCGTACGCGGCCAGACTGTCGATGCCTTCCTGAACGCGCGCACCGCCGGAGTCATTGATAAAGACAAATGGACTTCCAGTTTTCAGCGAGAGCCGCATCATATCCGCGATCTTGTCGCTGTGAACTTCCCCAGCAGCGCCGCCGGCTACCGTGAAGTCCTGGCTGGCAAGATGCACGAGTTTCCCGTCGATTGTGGCGCAGCCCGTGACCACACCGTCGGCTGGCATCTCTTTGTCGGCCATGCCGAAGTACGTGGCACGATGGCGGGCAAAAAGGCCGATCTCCTGGAAGCTGTTTCGGTCCACGAGCCCTTCAACCCGCTCACGAGCCGTAAATTTTCCAGCCGCATGCTGCTTTTCAATCCGATCCTTGCCGCCTCCAAGCTGTACGGCAGCGCGCTTCTCTCGCAGCTTAGAGATCTTGGCATCCATCTTCTTCTGCTTCGCATCTGCTGCCGGTGTTGCCATTTCTTCTCCTAGGCCGCACACACAAAGCGGCACGGCTGAATTCGTTTATTTGCTGGGGGTCACGGTCACGCGGTGCTCTTTCCCATTCAGCGTGATGACATAGCTGGCTTTCGCGCTCAATGCCTTTTCACCGCTCCCCGCGGACGGTGCTTCCGCCTTACCTTCCGCAGCGGGAGCCTGTTTCGTGGGATCCTTCCCCAGATTCTTTCGGCCTTCCCCGCGCGTCTTGAAGAACTTCGGCGCCACTTGCGGGAACATCGCGAAGGTCAGAACATCTTCCGGTGACCCGGTACACCCGTCCAAGGCGAGTGCGTCGGTGCGCAGCTTTTCCCACTCGGGTTTCAGAAGGTCCGCCGGACGTATCGTAATGGGCGGTTTCTTGGCTTGCGCTTCTGCCTTCTTCAGTGCAGCAGTGTCCTTGTCTCCCAGCGTAGTTCCGTAGTAGCCGAGCATCAGGTCCGCAAATTCTCCGGTCATCACTTTGTATTTGCCCATGAGGACGTTGAACACGGCTTGTGACCCGACAATCTGGCTGGAAGGCGTGACGAGGGGCGGAAATCCCGCATCCTTGCGGACCCTCGGAACTTCCAGAAGAACATCCTGCAAGCGGTCGCCAGCTCCCTGGCCCTTGAGTTGGCTCTCCATGTTCGAGATCATGCCGCCCGGAATCTGGCTATCGAAAATTTCGGTCTCGACTCCGGAGAACTCGCTGAAAAATTCGCGATAGCGGGGACGGATGGAAGTGAAGTGGCGCTTGATGTTCAGGACGCGTTTCATGTCCAGACGCGTCTCGTAGCCAGTCCCTTCCAGCAGTTCGACCAGGCTTTCGGTGGGATTGTGACCCGGACCGAGCGACAGGGAACTGATCGCGGTGTCGACAATGTCGGCGCCCGCTTCGATTGCCTTCATCAGCGAGACCAGCGTCACTCCGGTGGTGGCGTGGGCGTGAACGTGGACCAGCATGTCCGCGCCGCATTTTTCTTTGATTCCCTTTACCAGGTCATACGCCGGCTGCGGCTTGAGCAGTCCAGCCATATCTTTAATGCAGATGGAGTCGCATCCCATTTCCTTGAGGCGCTGCGACATCACAACAAACGCTTCAATGGTATGCACGGGGCTGATGGTGTAGCAGATCGTCCCTTGGGCGTGCTTTCCTGTCTTCTTTACTGCGGCAATGCTGGTGCGAAGGTTGCGCAAATCGTTGAGCGCATCAAATACGCGGAACACGTCCATGCCGTTTTCGGCAGCCTTATCAACAAAACGCTCGACCACGCCATCTTCATAGTGGCGGTAACCAAGCAGGTTCTGCCCGCGCAGCAACATCTGAAGGCGGCTCTTGGGAAGCAACTTTCGGAAGGTGCGAAGTCTCTCCCACGGGTCTTCGTTCAAGAAGCGAATGCAAGCATCGAAGGTCGCGCCGCCCCAGCATTCCACCGACCAATAGCCTGCATTGTCGATGTCTTCGCAAGCCGGAATCATGTCGTCCATGGCCATGCGAGTGGCGAGCAGGCTTTGGTGAGCATCTCTGAGTGCCAGTTCCGTGATTTCTACAATTCGAGCCATTTCGAGATTGACCTCAAAAATGTAGTGTACATCCCAGAGGCTGATCTCC
>Ga0302322_100001134_pt1 | contig 21637 bp, 24 predicted proteins | sample Fen_T0_2_FD_203757 | JGI IMG/M metagenome (GOLD analysis project Ga0302322, IMG submission 203757) | Peat permafrost microbial communities from Stordalen Mire near Abisko, Sweden - Fen_T0_2 | ecosystem: Environmental > Terrestrial > Soil > Wetlands > Permafrost | place: Sweden: Abisko...
AGCGGATGGCGGCGGCGGTAATCACACCTTCCGGTGCTCCGCCCGATCCCATGACCGCGTGCACGCCGGTGCCGATAACGGCGGCCGCAATACCTGCCGAAAGGTCGCCATCGCCGATCAGCTTAATGCGCGCTCCGGCCTTCCGGATATCGGCGATCAGCTTTTCGTGACGCGGGCGGTCGAGCACCATCACCACCAGGTCGTCCACGCCGCGATGCAGGCGGCGAGCAATGTTCTTCAGGTTGTCGGCAACGGGAGCGTCCAGTTCTACCGCATTCTTGCACGACGGCCCCACGACGATCTTTTCCATATAGCAGTCGGGGGCATGCAAGAGGCCGCCCTTTTCCGACGCGGCCAGAACCGTGATCGATCCCGGTGCGCCGGTAGCGCAGAGGTTGGTGCCTTCCAGCGGATCGACTGCAATATCAATGCTGGGAACCTCCCGCCCGTCGTTGAAAGCGCCACCCACCTGCTCCCCGATATACAGCATGGGAGCGTCGTCGCGTTCGCCCTCGCCAATCACGATGGTGCCGCGCATCGGGATGGTGTCCATGGTCTTGCGCATGGACTCAGTGGCAACCTTGTCGCTCAGCGGACGGTCTCCCTGGCCCATGGTGCGCGCCGAGGCGATGGCCGCCTTTTCGACGACCCGCAGGAATTCCATGGCCAGATCGCTTTCAATGTTCTCTCCGAAACTCTTGGCATGCGGCTCGGAGCGAGGTTGGGTTGGCATGAATGACTCCTGACAAAAAATGCGACTTCGAAATATATCCCCTTAGACTCACAAGTGGAAGTGGGTCGACGGCGACGTGGAGAAGCGCCGGGTTCCCCCGTGGTCCTCTGTGCTCCCCGTGGTAACGGGCTTTCTTGCCACAGAGCACAACAGGGATCACAGGGGCAAGGGGCGTCTTTTCCATATCCCGTTCTGCTACTCTTTTGCCCATGAACCCGGAGCGAAAAGAGCCGACCTACATCTATACCGACAAGCAGGTGGCCGAGAAAAGTGAACTCGCCCGCCGCTTTCTCGAGACGCGCACGCGGCTGAACGAGAGCGTCGACAAAGCCGACAACTTCCTCGTCAAGCGCTTCTACAACATCGACCACAACGCGTATCTTGAAGGCGCGGTTCCGGCAAAATACAAAGAGTTGATGGGCTTGGTGGCTTCCGCGTGCCTGCGTTGTGACGACTGCATCCACTACCACGTCATCCAGTCGTACCGGCTGGGCGTGACGCGCGCCGAGCAGGAAGAGGCGATCAACGTGGCCCTGGTGGTGGGCGGAAGTATCGTGATCCCGCACCTGCGACGGGCCTATGAACTGCTGGGAGAGCTGTACCGGTGAGTGTGGGGCGGACACTCTTGTCCGCCGAAGTTGGGTAGCCTTCAGGCCTCTCCCGCTAGTCAGATAAAAACTTCCGGCGAAACATGGAACCGCCGGCTGATCCGGCGAATGTGCTCCGTGGTGAACTGGCGCTTTCCGTTCAAAACCTCGGAGACGATGCTGGGAGTGCCGAAAACATCAATCAGGTCTTGCTGCTTCAGGTTGTTCGCCTGCATGAGTTCTTGCAGGACATCTACCGGGCTGCTCGCCTTGAGCGCGTAGTGCTTTTCTTCAAAATCCTCGATGAGCAGGGTAAGAAGCTCGGCCATACGCCGCTCGGCAGCGCTCATGCGGCCGCCTTTGCGGTCCAGTTCTTCGAGTCGGCGGATGCAGCGCTCATTCTCTGCCTCGCTGCGAACGACCGCGGGCAGAGTGCTGGAAAGTAGAGCGGCATATTCAGATCGGACTGCGGTCGCACTCATTGCTTCCAACCTCCCCGGTCATCATGGCGCCGTAAAGTGCTTTGATACAACAACTTAAGAAATTCATCACATGTATGTACATTTAATGTACACTATGTCCGGTGAGGGATGACTGCGAGTTCGACTGGGACGAGCAGAACGAAGGCCATCTCGCGAATCATGGTATCAGTCGTGCCGACGCGGAAGACGTGTTGTCCGGAAATCACATCCTCTTGGAATACCAAATGGAAGGGAACGAGCAACGCTGGGTTGCCGTCGGTGCGACTCGTAGCGGTCGGATCTTGGATATCGTGTTTGCAGTCCGATGCGATGCGATGCGTCCAATAACGGGCTGGGCGGCGGACAAAGAGACGACGGATCTATACCTCGAACAGTGGGGACTGGAATAAATATGGCAAAAGCAAAAATGAAACAGGCGGTCATTCCGAAGTTTTCCAGCGAAGCCGAAGAAGCGGCGTGGTGGGACACTCATCGTTCCGAAATCGAGGCGGAAATCCGCCAGCGGATGAAGCAGAAGAAGCCACTGACGCTGGGCAACCTGCTGCAAGGGGCAAAGCCCTCCCAACCTGTCACGTTGCGCATTCCTAAGGAGGACTTGGAAACAGCGCGCCGATTGGCGGCTCAAAAGGGATTGGGCTATCAGACTTATATCAAGATGCTACTGAGGGAGGCGCTGGCCAAGAACGCAGGTGAGTAGACATCATTTCGGCAGGTTCATGGCTACTCGTTAGTTCGCGTTGTAGCCAAATGGTATTCGGGACATCAGGATTTCCTTCCAGTGATTTTCTCTCGCACAGATCAGATCGATCTGAGCCTGAGGGTCGGTGATTTCAAGCACAGAATATTGGAAATTGCCCCTGTAATGCTCCCCCTGCCGCTCGAGGAGGTCCTTTAATTCAGCGGTGCCGCCATGTCCTGTCTCGGCATAAGCCCGCCATCGTTGCCAGAGGCCGCCTTCGCCGGAAGCGCTGCCAACATAGATCTTTCCCGTTAGGATATCCGTGATGAGGTTGACGCCCCCGACGCTGGAGAGCGCCGATCTCCAAGAGGGTTCTTCCTTCGAAACAAGTAGAACGAGTTTGCTGTGCAAAATACGAATGTTGTTGTAACCAGGAAATCTCTCGATAGAAAGGGCGGAGTCCAAAATCTCAGCAACTTCGAGTTCAGCACCATATTTGTTACCCCATACGTAGGACGCTCGGTACTCGCGCTTATATTTGACGACCACCCTGCCAATCAATTCTTCATGACCTGGAAGCAACTGGGTTTCATATTTGAAGGCCGTGGTTTGGCCGGGTTGAACGCCGTTGACTCGGTAGACTCCGGCGAAAAGCCAACGGTCGCCACCGCGGTGAATAAGTGACAGGACCACCTTGCATTCGAAGTTTTTCTTTGTCTGGTCCTCTTGCCACTCCTTGAAAGTGCCCGCTAGATAAGCGTCGAATGGCGACGACTCCACCTCAGTAGTTGCAAGGTGGATCTTGTAGTTCTCATCCTCAAGCGTGACGCCCTGAAGTTTGAGCAGGTCAACCAAACGAATCATAGGTATCCCCCCCGATCTTCGATGTAGCGATATTACCCAATTTCAGACGATAGACAGTAGGAGTGTCCCCGGTGAGCGGGCAGGAGTGCCCGCTCCACACGATCAGAACGCGTCAATCCCCGTCACGCTGGCCCCAATGATCAGCGTGTGGATGTCATGCGTGCCCTCATAGGTTTTCACGCTTTCGAGGTTCATCAGGTGCCGCATGATCGGGTAGTCGTCGGCAACTCCGTTCGCGCCCAGGATGTCGCGCGCCATGCGGGCACACTCGAGCGCCATCCAGACGTTGTTCCGCTTGGCCATTGAGATGTGCTGGTGCTCGACCTTGCCGGCATCTTTCAGGCGTCCTACTTGCAGGACGAGCAGTTGCGCCTTGGTGATCTCGTTGATCATCCAGGTGAGTTTTTCCTGCACAAGCTGATGCGAGGCGATGGGCTGATCGCGGAACTGTTTGCGAAGGAGGGAATACTGGAGCGCGCAGTCGTAGCAGGCCATGGCCGCGCCCACCGCGCCCCACGCGATCCCGTAGCGCGCCTGGTTCAGACACATCAGCGGAGACTTGATCCCACCGGTTTTTGGCAGAAGATTCGCCTCAGGGATGCGCACATCCTGCAACGAAAGCCCGGACGTGACCGAAGCGCGCAGCGACCACTTGCCGTGAATATCGTCGGCCTTGAATCCGGGACGGTCGGTCTCGACGAGGAAACCGCGAATCTTGTCGTCTTCATCTTCCACCTTGGCCCAGATCACGGCCACGTCGGCTATCGAGCCGGAAGTAATCCACATTTTTTCGCCGTTCAGGACGTATTCTTTGCCAACTTTGCGGGCGCGCGTCCGCATGCCTCCGGGATTGGAACCGAAATCCGGTTCGGTGAGTCCGAAGCAACCCAACTTTTCGCCTTTCTGCATGGCGGGCAGCCAGGTGTTTTTCTGCTCGTCCGAGCCGAAAGCGTAGATCGGATACATCACCAGCGCCGATTGCACGCTGACAAACGACCGCACGCCCGAGTCGCCGCGCTCCAGTTCCTGCGTGACCAAGCCATATTCGACGTTCGACATGCCGGCGCAGCCGTAACCCGTAAGCGAGGCGCCGAAGAAGCCGAGATCGGCCATGGGCTTGACCAGTTCGCGCGGGAAGCGGCCGGCGCGATTGCACTCTTCGATGATCGGGACGAGGTTGTCTTCAATGAACTTGCGCGCCGTGTCGCGCACCAGGCGCTCGTCGTCATTCAGCAACGTGTCGAAAGCGATGAAGTCCACACCGCGAAATTTGATGGCTGGCATAAGGTCTCACCCCAGAATGCTGCACGCAGGCAGTGGCAAACTATTCAAAGTAGCAGAGGGGCGGGGAGACGGGCAATTGGAGAGCCCCTAGCGTCCGATCTTTGGAATCCACCTGGGCACGCTGGCGCGATACCGTTCGTATTCCTCGCCGAACTGTTTACGCAGCGTGGGCTCCTCATAGAAGAGAACGAATAAGTGCACGGCCAGCGCGAAGAACGCCAGATAGCGTGCCAGCACCGGCGAGCGGAACAACCAGGCTTGTCCAGCAACGATGAGCCCGATTCCGATGTACATCGGGTTGCGGACATAGTGATGCAATCCCCGCACGACGAGAGTCTTGGTGGGCGCAACCGGGGCAGGGGTCCCACCGCCGATCCAGGCAAAGCCCCAAAAAGCGGTGTAGAGGTAGATCGCTACTCCGACGGCGATGAGCGCAATCGCCATGCATGCCTGGATGCCGCGGGAAGCGACCGCCGAGCCGTCCCTCAGCCACCAGGGGACGATCCCCGCCACTGTTCCCGGCACGAACGCGGTGAAGAGCACGGTTTTTGCGATGGCGGAGATGGAATGTGGCATTGCGAGCAATTGTTCGCTGGCCGCCGAGCTTCGTCAAATGCGAATGCTCACCGAAGGCCGCCCGTAACCTCGGGTACAATCGCGGCAGTGAGAACAATACTCCGGCATCGGCCGGCTGCCTCTCGTAGAGCCGATCATGAATGACATCAGCCGCCTGTTCCAGGCCTTCCTTGCTCCGGCCATCGTAATTTCCGCAACCGCGCTGCTGGTACTCTCCATCAACGTTCGCCTGATGGGAATTGTCAGCCGCCTGCGGCAGTTTGTGCATGCCCGGTACAACGCCGCCAAGAGTGAGCAGGTGCAGATCGCCGAGGCCTACACGGCGCAGATCGAATCAATCGAAAAGCGCGCGGAAATCATCCGCCGTTGCTTCCTGCTCGCGCTCGTTTCATTGGCCGGAACCATCGTCTCGTGCCTGTTGCTGGGAATGGGCCTGTACTACATCCAGGCCGCCTATGCAGCGGTGGCTGTGTTTGTGGCGGCCATGGTTTGCCTTCTGGGAGCTACGGTGTATTACATCCGCGAAGTGACCGTCGCCCTCAGTTCGGTGCAGGAAGAAGCGCGCGATGAGCGCTTCATGGACCTCGGAGCTTCGCCCGAGATCGGTGGACGCGACCCGATGTGAGGCTCGCGCGTCAGCGCTACGCTCACCTCACGCCGCTCCAGTTTCCAGAAAGACCTTGAGTTCGCTGTGCTAGCATCTCCGGCATGCGAACCTTTTTTGGCGTCCTCTTGCTGCTCGCGATCCCGTTTTCTTTGTCCCCCGCGCAAACATCCAGCCCATCGAGCGTCTATCCGATGCAGGAAGGCTTCGTGGACAGTCACGGGGCCCTGATCTACTACATGTCAGTCGGACGCGGCGCGCCCCTCGTGATCGTGCACGGAGGGCCCGGAGCATCGCACGACTACTTCCTGCCGTATCTGTTGCCGCTGATGCGCACCAGTCGCCTTGTTTTCATTGACGAGCGCGGCTCCGGTAAGTCCTCCAAGTTCGAGGACGCCAGCCAGTACACCGTCGCGAACATGGTGGAGGATATCGAGACCGTCAGGCAGTCGCTTGGACTGGGTAAGATCGGCCTGCTCGGACATTCCTTTGGCGGCGCACTGGTTCAGGCGTATGCGTTCAAGTATCAGAAGTACCTTTCCCACCTGATTCTGGGCAGTACCTTTCCCAGCACGAAAGAACTCAACGACGCGCTGGCGAAAATTAAGTCGGAGATCAACCCGAAGGACCTGGCACGATTGAACGCGCTCGAAGCCGCCGGGTTGTTTGACAAAGGCGAAACGTGGGAGCACGGACGTTACACGGACGAATACGCAAAACTGGCGTGGGGCGTTGGATATTTTCCCTATGTGTATCAGAACCATCCGGACCCAAGCTACGACCCGGTGAGTTCCAACACCGGCACCGCGTGGGATGTCTATCGCGAGATGTGGGGATCCCATGGGGAGTATGTCGTGGACGGCAACCTTGTCGAGGTGGAGTATCTCGACAAACTGTCGCAGATCAAGGTTCCCACGTTGATCATTGTGGGCGATCACGATGAGAGTGATCCAAAGATGTCGAAAGAGATGCACGAAAAGATCGCAGGATCGCAGCTCGTAATCCTGCCCAGGAGCGGGCACATGACATTCGTGGATCAGCCGGAACAGTTCCTGAAAGCGGTCCGCACCTTCGTGGCACACTGATTAAGTTTCGCGACCGCTTTTGTAAGTAGGAGACCGTGAACGGCGCTTCTGGCACGGTATCTAAGCGGAGGCAAGTGCCTTGTGCCGGGACGGCTTACCCGGGCGAGTTATATTCGATGTAATTAGTACGACTATTTGATACACTGGCGCGCGGGCCGGGGCACGAGTTTCGGCAGGCTCCCCCCTCTATTCGTTCTGGCCGCAAGAAGTTAGTTTCATGAATTCGCGCGTTCGCTGGGAATGATCTGGCCGGTCGATGTGGAAAATCCTGGCGGCCCGCATGGGGTGAGCCATGGAATTGCACCCTGGGCAAGTCAAGCGCCACGTTGCAGGGCACGGAGCGGCCGGGTTGGACCCGATGCTGCGAGCCCTCCAGGAAAACGAAGACTGGTACCGCGATCTGGTCGAGCATAGCCATGACCTGCTGTGCATCCACGATCTCCAAGGCCGATTGCTTTCGGTCAATCCCTCTCCCGCCCGCGTTCTCGGTTACTCCGTAGAAGAGTTGCTACAGATTCCCATGCGGGAGATCATCGCTCCCGAGTTCCGTCCCTATTTCGATGCCTATCTGGCCCAGGTTGCTCGCCAGGGAGAGGCCAGCGGCCTGATGGCCGTGATGACGCGCACCGGCGAAAGGCGGGTCTGGGAGTTTCACAACACGCTGCGGACCGAAGGTGTGGCCACGCCCATCGTGCGCGGCCTGGCCCACGATGTTACGGAAAAGAGGCAGGCGGAGAGAGAATTGCGCCAGCGCGAGGATGACCTGAACCGTGCGCAGAATGTGGGCCACATCGGAAGCTGGAACTACAACGTCCAGAAATATTCGGTGAGATGTTCTGACGAGACCTACCGAATTCTCGGATTGCAGGTTGGATCATCCCTAACTACGGAATCCGCCATGGGGATGATTCATCCTGCGGATCATGCGCGAGCGAAGAGCGGCTGGGAGGCCGCGCTTCGGACAGGGCATTTTGACCTTGAGCACCGCGTTCTGGTGCGGGGAAGCACCCGATGGGTGCAGACGAAAGCTGACCTCGAGTCCGATGGGGGAGGTCGGCCCCTGGCGGCCGTCGGTACCATTCAGGATATTACCGATCGCAAGCGGGCGGAGGAATCGCTGCGCACCAGCGAGGCGCGGCTCCGGATCGCGCTGGCGGGATCTCCGATCAAGCTCTTCAACCAGGATCGCAATCTGCGCTACACATGGGTCTACAACCCGCAGGAGGGTTGGACCGAGCAGGATTACCTGGGCAAGACAGACGAAGAGGTCTTCGACTCGGACACGGCGGCGCGAATGACTGCGCTGAAGCGGCCGGTGCTCGAGACCGGCCAGGGCAGGCGCGAGCAGTTTACTGTGACCGCGCGTGGAAAAACCCACCATTGCGATGTGACGGTCGAGCCATTGCTGGATGCGGCGGGCGCGGTGGAGGGTATCAATTGCTCCTGTGTAGATGTCACCCAACTGCACGAGATCACCGAGCAATTGCGGCGGGCCCAGGAGAAACTGACGGAAGAAAAGCTTTACCTCGAACAGGAGATCCACTCGGAACTGGGGTTCGGGGAGATCATTGGCCAGAGTAAGGCGCTCAGGGCCGTTATGGAGCAGGTGGGGCACGTCGCCTCCAGCGATGCCACCGTGCTGCTGCTCGGGGAAACCGGCACGGGCAAGGAATTAATCGCGCGCGCCATCCACCAGAAGAGTACCCGAAAGGGCAGCAGCTTCATCAAGGTCAATTGCGCCGCTATTCCGTCAGGCCTGTTGGAGAGTGAACTGTTCGGGCACGAAAGAGGATCGTTCACAGGGGCGGTCAGCAAGTAGATTGGCCGCCTCGAATTGGCCGACAAGGGCACGCTTTTTCTTGACGAGATCGGCGAAATTCCGCTGAACTTGCAGCCGAAGCTGCTGCGGGTTCTTCAGGACCAGGAGTTCGAAAGACTGGGCGGCACGCAGACATTGAAGGTCGACTTCCGCCTGATCGCCGCCACCAACCGCGACCTGTCGCAGAGCATGAAGGAGAAGCAGTTTCGCAGCGACCTCTACTATCGGCTCAATGTTTTTCCCGTCCGGGTGCCGTTGTTGCGGGAACGACGCGAGGACATCCCCTCCCTCGTGGAGCACTTTGTCCAGAGGATTGCCGGCCGGATGAATCGGTCGATCACCAGCGTCCCGAAAAAGACGATGGAGACGCTGGTCCAATGGGACTGGCCGGGGAATGTTCGCGAACTGGAGAACTTCATCGAGCGCTCGGTAATTTTGACGCGCGGTTCTGTCCTGGCTGCGCCGATCAACGAGCTGATGGTTGTCCGTGAAGAGGACTCCGGAGATTCCCTGAAAGCCAGGGAACGCGAACATATACTTCGCGCGCTCGAGCTGAGCCGCGGGCAGCTCAGCGGGCCCCGCGGCGCCGCCGCCCGCCTGGGCTTGCCCCGCTCGACGCTCCAGTGGAAACTCAAACAACTGGGCATTAACCATCAGCAGTATCGGGATTGAGATTCGGCGCCGGATCGCGCCGGATCGCCGCCATCGTGTAAACTTCAGGTGGCGAGTACAACGCACCGCTTTCCAGCGCGTATCATCCTGCCGGACATGGGAAGCTGCCGGCATTCTGTGCTACTCCCCAATTACCAGGTAGAACCCCGGCCCTGCGCCGGCGGTACATTCCTGTCAGGAGACTGTCATGAAAATCGCAAAAACGGCCGACCGCAAGAAGGTCATGGATACCACGAAGTCCACCGACTGCCCCAAATGTGGCAAGCCGACCCGCATCGTGAAGCGCGTCAAAGACCGCGAACGCAACGTGCCGGGTGGGATTTACATCTCGTGTTCGGCTTGTGAATTTTTCGAGAAGCTGTAGGAGCAGCGGCTAGTTTCTGGTTGCTGGTCTCTGGTTTTCAAGATGCGCCCGGCGCTTAGCTGCGCCCTTCGTTGTCCTGTTCGAGCGACTGCCGGGTCTTGACAGTGCGCGCTCCCAGGGCCTCAACGCCTCGCCACCGGAACTGAGCGGAGGGACTCGATGCTGGGGAAAGAGTGTGCCGGTATCAGTCGAATAGCAGGCGGATGGGTCTTGTTTGCGACGGCCTCCACCGCCATTTCCAGTGCTGAGCCGGCGACCGCGGGAATCACGACGGTGGCGGTGAGCGAGCCTCCGTTGACCCAGGCCTGGCCGGTTCGGGCCAGGCCATCCACCCCGAGAAAGGGCAAGCTGGCCCAGTGCGCCGCTTCCGGCGTTGCCGTGATCTCCTCAAACGCTTTTCTCGCGCCCAGCGCGATGAAGTCGTTCTGCGCGGCTACGGCATGGATCTGCTGTTGGTGCGATGTCGTCAGCCGCAGCCACGACGAAACCGCGTGATGGCCGCCTTCCTCAGTCCAGTTCGCGCTTTTCAGCATTTTCAGCGTCATGTTGGACGGCCTCGCGTCCTGCAGACCGATCATGCGCTGCTGCGCGGCCATACTGGCGGAGGGGCCTTGAATGCAAAGCACTGTTCCTCCCTGCGGGAGGATGGCTGCGAGTTGATGTGCTTGAATGCGACCGACCTCGACATGGTCGGAACTGACCGCGAACGCCGGCGCCAGAGAGCTTCCCCGAACGTCGACCACCGAGTTTGCGTCGCGATTGAGAACGACCCACGCGATCCCAGCGTTGACCGCGGCCCTCGCCACCTGCGGGAACGCGGTGCCACCCGCCGGTTCCACCAGGATTCCACTGAGTTCCGACTTGTGCTTGTGGATGGCGTCCAGCAGTTGCGAGCTCTGCGTGACCGAGTCGCTGTCGGCGTAGAGAATTTCCAGGTCCACGCTGAGGCGGTCCGCCACAACTTGCGCAGCTTTCGCTTGTTCGCGCTGGTAGTCGTTCTCGCGAGTGATCAGGGATAGAACAAACTTGATGTTGCTCATGGCAGAAACCAAAATCGTCCGGCATGGCTGACGTTGAGACTGGAAAATCGTCCGCAAGACAGAAACTGGCGGCGATACAACAAGCTTGACTCGAATCAGGGTACATCCACCAGTTCAAACTAGAGAAGGTGGTACGTTGGTAATGCGGGTCACTGTCAGCGAAGTGCTGACAAAGTCTTGCGACGACACGGTCTTAACCAGTGATCTGGCTAAGAATGGCTCGCGCCTCGGCGGCGGGATCGGCGGCCTCCGTGATGGGCCGCCCGACGACGATGTAGGTGGCGCCGGATGCCACGGCCTCTCCCGGGGTCACGACTCGGGCCTGATCGGCATGTCCGCTGCCGGCGGGGCGCACGCCGGGAGTCACGATGGTGAAATCGCGCCCCAGTTCCTGTCGCAGCGCGGAAGCCTCATGCGCCGATGCCACCACGCCCTTACATCCACTGGACAAGGCAAGCGCCGCCAGACGCAGCACCTGGTCAACCACATTTCTCCGCACGCCCAGCTTGTTTAGATCGCTGTCGTCCAGGCTGGTCAGCACCGTTACCGCCAGTACCAGCGGCGGCGCGGCCTGGCTGGCAGCGGCCTCGGCGGCGGCGCGCAGCATCTTTCCGCCACCCGAGGCGTGTACCGTCAGCATGCTGACCCCGAGCTGGGCGGCCTCTCGGACGGCCGAACTGACCGTGTTCGGAATGTCGTGATACTTCAGATCAAGGAAGACCCGCCGTCCCGAAGCCACCAGTTCGCGGACAATCGAGGGACCCTCGGCGGTGTAGAGCTGCATCCCCACCTTATAGGTGAGGGCAGAGTCGCCGACGGCCGCCACGATCTTCCGGGCGGCCGCCGCCGAGGATACGTCAAGGGCTACGATCAGGCGCTGTCGCGGATCCTGCATCGAAGCCGAGTTTAACGGGTTTACTGCAGGTTGGCTACGGGCCGCAGTTCGGCCATGGTCATAGGCCGGATCAGGTCCAGGCGGACCTGTTGAAGACCGCGCTCGCTGAATCCCAGCGCGCGGGCGGCGTTGTAGGAAAGATCGATGATCCGGCCATCCACCACCGGGCCTCGATCGTTGATTCGGACCACCACGGTCCGGCCATTCCGCAGGTTGGTGACCTTGACGAACGTCCCCAACGGAATCGTGAGGTGGGCAGCAGTGAAGTCCTGCATGTCGAAGGGCTCCCCGCTCGCCGTCTCTTTGCCTTGAAAGTACTGGCCGTACCAGGAGGCTGTTCCCACCTGATAGGGGTTGGACTTGCGTTGCTTGCTGTTGCCAGGCTGACCGCTAGTCTTAATGACCTGCGGTTTTGCTACCTTAGCGGCTTCCGAGCTGTGTGGCCCGGATGCGGCTCCGGCCCCCAGACTGGCGACCGATAACAGCACCGCCAGACCTTCGGCTAAACGTCGTCGCATTCAGTTACCTCGCATCTCTAAAGTCGTTCTCTAATTCGCATGCTCCTTCGAAAAACGATTCTCAAATGCTATCGGCGGATGGGGGGTGTGTCAACCACAAAAACTACGGCCACAATTAACTAAGTAGTAATTAATCAATGACTTAGCCCACTGAAAATTATGGATTTGTGGTCTATGTCGTTGAAACGCAATACGCGTGATCATTAACTAAATAGTACCGCTGCCGCGGAAGGGCATGGCCAGATTCGCGTAACTGATTGTGGAATGTTCGACTTACGTAACAATGCAAACAAAGTTATTTGAATCAGTAGTTTACGTGATTTAATGATTACTTAATAGTAAATAGAAGTGCAACTTAGATTTACGAAAAAGTACTTCCACCACTTCCTGCGACCGTTTTCTCAGCTTCCGTCCAAAGTGAGTTTCCCGTCGAGAGGCTTTGGGGGTAGAGTGACGGCATGGCTCTGACGCCACCTGTTGTGCTGACCATCGCCGGGTTTGACCCTTCCTCAGGGGCCGGTGTCTCTGCCGATATCAAGACCATCGCGGCCCACGAATGCTACGGCGTATCGTGCATTACTGCCCTGACCGTCCAGTCCACCCAGGGGGTAAGGCGGGTGGAACCTGTGGACCCCGGGCTCATTACCCAGATTTTGCAGGAACTCATTCAGGATGTTGAGGTTGCAGCCGTTCACATCGGCATGCTGGGAACGGAACCGGTGGCGAGGGCGGTTGCGGAGTTTCTGGAGCTGGCGAGGCTGCCCCATGTTGTCCTGGACCCGATTTTAAAGTCCAGCTCGGGAGCGGACCTGCTGGATGCGGGGGGAACCCGGCTGCTGATCGAGCGGCTGGTGCCACTCGCGGAGGTCATCACTCCCAACCTGGACGAAGCTGCGACTCTGACGGGCCTGCCCGTGGCCAACCTGAACCAGATGCGGGAGGCTGCCGCCCGCCTGCACTCGCTCGGCGCGGCCAATGTTGTGATCACAGGGGGCGACCTGGGAAAAGCCACCGATTTGCTGAGCTTCACGACATCCCGCGGAGTTGAGCAGGAGACCTTTAAAGCCGATCGTCTGAAGTCTACGTCTACCCATGGCACGGGCTGCGCATTTGCGACCGCGCTGGCTTGCCATCTGGCGCACGATCGCGGGCTTCCCGAAGCCGTTTTGCTCTCCAAAGCGTATGTGTCGGCGGCGATTGTAAATGCCCACCCCATGGGACACGGGACCGGACCGCTGCATCATCTGTATCGGATGAACCAGCAGCGCCGCCCGATCACGGCTGTCCCTGAGGCAGATACCGCGCATTCCAGAAATTGAGATAGTTTTGGTTTGAAGCGGGGCGGTCCCCATTACCTGCAGGCGCCTGAAACAACCATCGCGATTAGCGGCTTGGCTTCAGAAGACAGCCCGCCAAAAACGCCGCGACTGCGGCCAGCAGCCATTCGATCCGCCAGAGCTGGATCGCCTGCCAGTCCACGGTAGTTCTTACGCTATAGACCACTCCGACCGCGATCGCCCCGAGCAGGCAGAAGATACCCAGAAGGAAGGCTACGAGCGCGCCGGTCGAAAGTCCGAGGTGTTGGGCGAGGCTGCCGAGTTGAAGGAGGCTCAACGACTCTACCCGCCCCGACGCCGGGATCGAGCCCGGCCGGTTGGTGCCGCAGTTGTGGCAGTAGCGAGACTCGACGATGAACTCTGCTTTACAGCGATCGCAGGCTTCCTGCAAGTCCGCGTGATTTGCGGCCTCAGGAACCCCGGTTTGCATGGGGGGGTGCCAGAAATCGTGCTGAGCGCCGTGTGCCATTTCCGCCATAAAGGAATCTTCCCCTTGCAGAGAATCGCAAACCGATAACCAAAGCAACCGATTGACAGGCCTAGGCTTATTCCCTGGAGGGCTCGGTTCCCAGGGTTGCGGAGCGCAATAATTACCCGATCGAGCCGCGAAATTCCCTGATCAGCGCGGTCCGCCTGCCAGGTCCTTCTGAGTGCTCCTGGCCGTGCCATCCTGCTCTGCAATCCCGGAATCGGTTAAACTGAATAGCCAGTGGCCCCGCATCTACGTTGGCTTTCCGCGGCTCTTTCCGCAATGACTTTGCTGGTTCTGGGAGGGGTTTGCGCAGCCGTTGACCCTGCCATCCCCACGACGTTCCGTCCCCCCGATCCTCTGAATCAGAATGCCTTCGAGCGCCTTTACAACCTCGACTACGATACGGCGATCCAGGGCTTCGAAAAGGTACTCGCCCGCCATCCGTCGGATGCCTTCGCGGTGAATCATCTGCTCTCCGCGGTGCTGGTGCGCGAGCTCTATCGCATGGGCGCCATGAATACCGGCGAGTACGCGAATGACAGCTTTATCGGGCAGGCGCACCGGCCCGCCGATCCCGCGCAGAAAGAACGCATCAAGCAACTGGTGCAACAGGCCGAGAAACTGGAAGAAGCCCAGCTCTCCCGCAATCCGAACGACGTGGATGTGCTCTATGCCCGTGGGGTCACTCGCGGCCAGTTTGCGCTCTACACGGCTCTGATCGAGCGGGCCTGGTTTTCGTCACTGCGCAATGCGGTCGGAGCGCGCCGTGACCACGAGCGTGTCCTCGAACTGTCGCCCCAGTACCAGGACGCCAAGCTGGTGTTGGGGACGCACAACTACATCATGGGAAGCCTGCCGCTGGCAGTGAAAGTGGCGGTTGCGCTGGTGGGTTTGAGCGGAGACAAGGAGAAGGGAATCCGGTATCTCACGGAAGCCGCGCATGCCAGTGGCGAAACCAGCGTGGATGCCGGCATTGTCCTGATGCTGTTTTTGCGCCGGGAGCACCGCTACGCGGAGGCATTGCAGACTGCAGGCACGCTCACCCCCCGGTTTCCGCGCAACTATCTTCTGATGCTCGAAGAGGCGAACCTGCTGCGGGCGTCGGGCAAATACCGCGAGGCCGAGGAACAATATCGCCGGGTCTGGCAAAACGGACGCGAAGGCAAGTACGGCAGCCTGCACTACGAGATCGCGGCCCTCGGACTGGGCGACCTGCTGCACAGCGAGAAGAACTACCCGGCGGCCGCCACGGCCTACGAGCTGGTGACTGATGTTTCAACGCCGGATCCGGAGCTGCTGCAAAAGGCCGACCTGGGCGCCGGCGAGATGTACGACCAGATGCAGAAGCGGGACATGGCCATGAAGAAGTATCAATCCGTGCTGGCGACAAACGCGGGCAATGACGAGGCGGAGAAAGCGCGGAGAAGGATGAAAGAGGCGTATCGGGAGTGAGGGCAGTAGTCGGTAGCCAGTAGTCAGCGCAAGGGGCGGAAAGCCGAGGCCTCGGACTCTAAGAACCAGAGCCTGAAGTCGTTTAACCGTAACGAAACATTTTCCGCCCCAGAGTCGTATCCTAATGGTAGACGGTAGGAGGTTGACCATGTATTGCAACGCCTGTGGTAAAGCTCTCTCCGACGATGCACGATTCTGCACCTATTGCGGGATCGGGGTCGGATATGGGCACCCACCCATCCGCAAGAAGCTGGTGCGTCCACGTGGCGACCGCAAGATTGCCGGCATCTGTGCCGGACTGGCGGACTATCTGGATCTCGACGTGATCCTGGTGCGTCTGATCTGGGCAGTGGCGACAATCGTCTCCGGTATTGTCCCAGGCATCGTGGCGTATGTGCTGGCGTGGATCATCGTGCCAGAAGAGCCGGAGCTGCGGCCCGTGGTGGCGACGGGGCAGCCAGTGGCGAGCCAGTAGCGGGTCGCGAGTGGCCAGTAGCGAGTAGTTATGGGTTGCGTCGTCTGAGAACTGAGAACTGTCCTTCCTGATGGAACATCTCCGTAGCGGCGATGCCGAACTCGTCTATGAGATCTTCGGAAGTGGCCCGCCCGCCGTTCTGCTTCATCCATTTCCCGTGAATCGCGAATTCTGGAAGCCAGTTGCACCCACGCTGAGTTCTCGCTACCGGTTAATCATTCCCGACCTCCGCGGGCACGGCGACTCCGAAATTGGCGAAGGCCCCGCCACCATGGAGAAGCATGCCCGCGACCTGGACCGGTTGCTGGACGCGGTGGGCGTCGCGAAGGCCGCATTCATCGGAGTGTCGATCGGCGGATACATACTGTTCGAATTCTGGCGGCGTTTCCGCACCCGCGTGGCGGCGCTCGCGCTCTGTGACACGAAGCCCCAGGCTGACAGCGCGGAAGCGCGGCTGAATCGGTTGAAAGTTGCGGCGGAGGTCGTGGAACAGGGAACGGCGCCTTTCATCGAGAGCATGATCCCGAAGCTTCTCGGCCGGACAACGGCCATCACACGGCCGGATCGGGTGGACGGCGCGCGCCGGATGATGCAGAAGATGTCACCCGAGGACATCAGTCTGGTGCAGCGTGGAATGGCCGAACGTCCCGATTCCGTCGCCGATCTCAAGACCATCAGCGTGCCCACGCTGATCGCGATCGGCGACGAGGACGTACTGTCCACGGTCGCCGATGGAGAGTTGATGCGCCAGTATATTGGCGGGAGCCGGCTGAAGGTCATCCCCAAGGCAGGCCACTATTCGCCCTGGGAGCAACCCGAGGCGGTGGGTCTGCTTTTGCGGCAGTTTCTGGACTCGGTGCACAAGGCTTAGGTTGCAGATCACACTCGCCGCCCGCCGCCTCTGCTAAAATCCACCCGTCATGATGGAAGCATTTCTCGTTCCCGAGAAGACTGCTGTCAATGCCAAGGGCGATGGCCCGTCGCTTGAGCTGAAAGCAACCGAAGGCCGTGTCTTTCTGCTGACTCTGGCGATCACCGGCATCATCGAACAGGAATCGCTCGACGTGAGCATCTTCGCTTCGGCGGATGGTGCGGCGTGGGATCCGAAACCCGTGGTTGCGTTTCCGCAGAAGTTCTATCGCGGAGAGACGCCGATCCTGCTCGACCTGGCCGCGCGGCCCGAAGTGAAGTTTATCCGCGCGCACTGGGAAGTGCATCGCTGGGGCCGCGGCACGGAAACGCCGATGTTCGAGTTTGACGTAGCCTTGCGGGAAGTGCCGGCGGAAATTCTGCAGGAAGCAGCGGGACGAGTGCGCGCGTCGTAGGCCGGACGCCTGCTACATGTATTGTCATCCCTCGCTTCGCTCGGGATGACAAAGTCTGTTGAATTGACGGAGGAGCCCCACGTTCACCACGGGCCCCTCGGTCGGAAATCTCCGTTATATTGAATTCATGCTTGATGATTCGAAGCCTGACGTTTCGAATGTCGTTGTTCGTCCTGCGCGCGCGGTGAGTGGCGCGGTTCGCATTCCCGGCGATAAGTCCATCTCCCACCGTTATGCCATGCTGGCGGCGATCGCCGAGGGCAAGAGCCGGTTCCAGAATTTTTCCGCGGCCCAGGATTGCGCCAGCACGCTCGGCTGCATGCACGCTCTGGGGAGTGATTGGGAGCGGAAAGAAGACGGGGCGATCGAAGTGCAGGGTGTCGGCCAGCGGCTGCGCGAACCCGCACATCCTCTGGACTGCGGGAATTCTGGCTCGACCATGCGCATGCTCAGCGGCATTCTCGCTGGCCAGACATTCAGCAGCGAACTCTTCGGCGACGAATCGCTCTCGCGGCGGCCCATGGCGCGCATCATGACTCCGCTTTCGCAAATGGGAGCCAGAATCGAGTCTCAAGAAGGAGGAAGGCCGCCGCTGAAAATTCACGGCGGGCCCCTCACGGCGATCCATTACAAGCCGGAAGTAGCCAGCGCCCAGGTAAAGACCTGTGTCCTCTTTGCCGGACTGTTGGCGGAGGGCGAGACCACGGTCGACGAGCCGATCCGCACCCGCGATCATGGGGAAGTTGCGCTCCGCGCCTTTGGAGCGCACGTGGAACGGAACGGCAATACCGCCTGCATCCAGGGTGGGCAAAAGCTGCATGGAATCGAGGCCCACGTCCCCGGCGATCTATCGAGTGCGGCGTTCTTTCTCTGCGCCGCTGCGTTGTTCCGCGGTTCTGCACTTACTCTGCCAGGAATCCTGATGAACCCGACCCGGGCCCGCCTACTCGACATTCTGATTCTGATGGGATTGGAGATTACCGTCGCCCAACTGGAAGAGCATCACGGCGAACTGGTGGGAACAATCGAGGCGCGTGGCGGAACGTGGAGGGGAACGACGATCGGCGGAGCTGACACCGCGGCCCTGATCGATGAAATACCCGTGCTGGCCGCAGCAGCGCCCTACACGGAAAATGGAATGGAAGTGCGCGATGCAAAGGAGCTGCGCGTCAAAGAGTCCGACCGCATTTCGGCCGTCGCCACGAACCTTCGGAAGATGGGCGCGGAAGTGGAAGAACTGCCCGACGGCCTCCGAATACCCGGCGGCCAGCAGTTGCACGGCGCGGAACTCGAGTCGTTCGGCGACCATCGCATTGCCATGGCGTTCGCGGTTGCCGCCCTGCGGGCCGAAGGGGAAACGACGATTCGCGGCGCCGATGCGGCGGGCGTGTCGTTCCCGAGTTTCTTTGCGGACCTTCAGAAGATTGCGAAATGAGCAGCGAGCCACGAGCTTCGAGCAAGAAGGCCTGGGTTGGCCCGTAGCTTGTAGCTCGAAGCTCGCAGTCGGCATAGACAAATCATGAGCGATAAATCCCCATCCCCCGACGAGCGGCTGCAGCGGGAGTTCAACCGCTGGGCCGACGAAGGTGAAGGCGAGAAGATGGAGCGCCATCACCTCGATATCACAGAAAAGACGATCCGCCGGATGGATCTCCGTCCTGGGGAGCGCATCCTCGACCTCGGTTGCGGGTCAGGCTGGGCCACCCGCCTGCTGGCGCGGATGGTGAGCGAAGGCCCGCAGGGGTTCGGGCAAGTGGTCGGAGTGGATATCTCAGACGAAATGATCCGGCAGGCCCGGGGCGCGTCCAAGGATTTTGAAAATGTGATGTTCGTGGTTGGCTCTTCCGCCCAGATTCCATGGGAGGAAAACTTCTTCGACAAGGTGCTCTCGGTCGAGTCTTTCTATTACTACCCCGACCAGAAGCGCGCACTGGCCGAACTCTTTCGCGTGATGGCGCCGCGCGGCCGGTTGTTCATCCTGATCAATCTCTACAAAGACAACCCGTACTCCCTGCAGTGGGTTCCCAAGCTGAAGGTGCCGGTGCACGTCCGCTCGGCGGCGGAGTATGTGGAGTTGCTGAAGGCCCACGCCTTCGAAAACGTGGAATATAGCCAGATCCCCGACGACACGCCGACGCCCGAGGGCTACAAGACAACTTCGTTCCACTCACTCGACGACCTGAAGGCGTTCAAGCGAATCGGTGCGCTGTTGTTGATGGCGTCCAAGCCCGACCTGCGCAATCCAGCGCCGGGGTACACGATTTATTGAGTCGCGAGTCGCGAGTAGCGTGCGGCGAGTGGCGAACTACGAACTCCGCTCCCTACTCGCCTCTCGCGACTCTTTCCGCGCCTGGCTGATCACGAACACCGCCAGGATCGTGATCTCGGGGTCCACCGGATGCCGGTAGCGCGCATGCGGGAAGACGACGTAGTACACCATCGGGTACAGCAGCAGCAGCCAGAAGAACAACCAGGCATGCGGACGTCGTTGGCGGATGGCCAGCACCAGACCGAAGAGGGTCAAGAGCGAAGAGGCCGCGAATAGCGAATTCTTGACCGGCCCCAGCCACTCGGGATTTACCTCCTTCGGCAATCCGTACCAGTAGTAGACGAACTTGCGGAACGCGACGACTGCGAACCCCCCTGGGTTCGCCTTGATCCACTGAACAGCTTCGTCCTTCCGCTGCCGAACGTACGCCAGTTCCCCCATCTGCCGGTATTTTCGGAACTCTGCGAGATTGTCCGTGGGATGGAGATACGACTGCCACGTCCCATCCGCGTAAGGACCGTTGCCCATGCGTAGTTCCGCACCAAAGTTCGTGCGGAGAAACACCGGTTGTCCAAACACGCGAGCGTTGCGGATCAGCCAGGGTGTGACGAACGCCACAAAAATGATCGCAGCCAGCGCCACCCCCGCCAGCGAGCGTTTCCCCGATTTCCGTCGCCGATACCATCCATAATGTTCCGAGGCCGGCAGGAACGAGAGCAGCGATGGGCTATTGAGCGCTGCGATCCCCCACAGAAGTCCGAACCACACCCAGGGTTTCAGGCCTTCCTCATCCTCCATCGAGATCGACACCCAGAAAATCGTTGCGATCAGGAGCGCGGAAAGACTCGTCTCCCAGACCCACTTGATGCACCAGTAAATCGGATACGGGAACAGTGCCCAGGTCCAGGCGGAGGCGACCGCGACTTTTTCCCCGAAGCAACGGCGGGCGATGAAGAAGATTGGTATGCAGGTCAGCGACGACCACAGGCTGTTGATCGTCAGCATCACGAACGCTGACGCGTGCGAGTACGTCCCGAAGACCTTGAATACTCCCGCGATCAGGAACGGCGTGAGCGGCGGTTCCCACGCGGTGGGCCCCGTGGGATGGTTGAACGGACTGCTGAATCCCTGGCCGGAGGCGAGCGCCGCGCCGATCCGGCCCATCTCCCACCCGAAGCTGAAATTATTGTCCGAGGTGCGGAACTTGTAGGTATGCATCACGACGATGCACAGAACGCGCAGGGCAAACGCAATTCCGACAATCCACGCGGGTGACGTGCGGATTCGCGACCAGATTGTGTTGAACCGGGAAAATATTGCCATCAGAGCGAATGTGCCGACCGGGAATCCGCCTTCCTTTTGTATAGGAGAGTTGCAAAGGCCAGCAAGCCTTCTTTCCAGGCCTGACGGCCGCTGCCCGGTGATCCTCGACGGACGGTTGACAGCCCGTCCCCGGTCGGGCACATTGTGATCGGCATCACTCGCGAACATGCGTGGATGACGTATCCTGTACGGCAAGAGGACTCATGAGCTGGCTGCAGAATAAGTTCGAAAAGAATTTCATGATCTCGACGGTGGACTACGTCTTCAACTGGGCGCGCAAGTCGGCGCTCTGGCCGATGACGTTCGGCTTGGCGTGCTGCGCCATCGAGATGATCGCGTCTTCCACGGCGCGCTTCGATATCGCCCGCTTCGGCTCGGAAGTCTTCCGCCCCAGCCCGCGCCAGTCCGACCTGATGATTGTCTCCGGGACGGTCACGCTGAAGATGGCGCCGGTGGTGAAGCGCATCTACGACCAGATGCCTGAACCGAAATGGGTGATTTCGATGGGCGCGTGCTCGTCGGTCGGCGGCCCGTTCAATACCTACGCCGTGCTTCAGGGCGTGGACCGCATCGTGCCTGTCGACGTGTATGTGATCGGCTGCCCCCCGCGTCCAGAGAACCTGTTCTACGCGCTGCTCAAGCTGCAAGACAAGATCGACACCATGACGCTGGCGAAGAAGCCCACCGAAGTGCGCCTGAATGAAAGCATGATGGAGAATTTCAAGCGCCAGGTGATGGTCGCGCAGACCATGCAGCCGAAAGTGTAGGGACGGGTCTCTGAC
>Ga0302322_100001135_pt1 | contig 21619 bp, 12 predicted proteins | sample Fen_T0_2_FD_203757 | JGI IMG/M metagenome (GOLD analysis project Ga0302322, IMG submission 203757) | Peat permafrost microbial communities from Stordalen Mire near Abisko, Sweden - Fen_T0_2 | ecosystem: Environmental > Terrestrial > Soil > Wetlands > Permafrost | place: Sweden: Abisko...
GGTAACCGGGAGTGGCACAACCTACAACGTGGCGGTCAGCGGTATGACGGGCGATGGGACCGTGATCGCCTCGATCGCAGCCGGGGTGGCTCACGATGCAAATGGCACGCCCAACACAGCCAGCACCAGCACCGATCACACGGTCACCTACAATATCTCGCCTCCAACGGCGACGATTGATCTTCAAGATACTTCGGATTCAGGTATTTCCTTTACAGACAATATCACCAATGTAGCTAGCCCGGTCTTCGATGTCACTTTCAATGAAGATCTGCTCAGCGCGCCGATCAGCGGCAATTTCTCCAATGCCGGCACCGCCACAGGCTGTACCTTCACGGTTGGCGCACTCACTGGCAATACCTACCCCGTCACTGTTTCTTCGTGTTCCGAAGGAACATTGATTCTCCAATTGGCAGCTGGGGCTGTCACCGATACTTCAACGAATCCGATTGCACAAACCGACGGGCCGACGGTCACGATCGACCGAACGAGTCCTGATGTCACCATCGATCAAGCCGTCGCTCAAGTAGATCCCACCGGCGCTTCGCCGATCAACTTCACTGCGGTCTTCACTGAATCAGTGTTTGGCTTTACTGGACTGGATGTCACCTTGAGTGGTACAGCCAATCCGACAGTTGCGAATGTGACAGGCGGTCCCGCCACCTACAACGTAGCGGTCAGCAATATGACCACCAGCGGTCCCGGCTTGACGGTGATCGCCAACCTCGGTGCTGGTATCGCCATGGATGCGGCTGGCAATCCCAATACTGCCAGCACGAGCACTGACAATAGTGTGGTTTATAACTCGAATGCACCCATTGTGTCGGTCAATCTTCAGTCAGCTTCGGACTCGGGCATTTCCAATGTGGACAATATCACCAATGTTGCCAGCCCGGTCTTTGATGTTAATTTTGATGAAGCGGTCTCCGGGCTTACGAATGCCGACTTCTCCAATGTGGGTAGCGCCACTGGCTGTACATTTGCGGTAGGTGCGCCTGCTGGCAATAATTACCCCGTGACGGTTTCTGGATGTTCCAACGGAACCCTGATTGTCCAACTGGTGGCTGGTGGAGTGCAGAATGGTACGTTGGTGCCGAATGCTCAAACCAGCGGTCCCACAGTCACAATTGACCGAACCGCTCCCACCGTGACGGTCAATCAGGCGGTTGGTCAGCCAGACCCAACTAATGTTTTGCCAATCAGTTTCACAGCGGTCTTCAACGAGACCGTATACAACTTCACATCCGGCGATGTGACGCTGGTCGCTCCTGTCGGAGCAACCGCTACCTTAATCGGTGCTGGTCCCACCTATGGTGTGGATGTCAGCGGACTGACTGCCGATGGTACGGTGACCGCCAGCATTGGCGCGGGCGTTGCGACGGATGCCGCCGGCAACAACAACGCAGCCAGCACCAGCACAGATAATCAGGTTACCTACGATACGACTGCCCCGACCGTGACCATTAATCAGGCGGCAGCTCAGGTAGACCCAACCAACGCTTCGCCAATTAACTTCACAGTGATCTTCAGTGAGCCTGTGATCGGCTTCGCCACCGGCGATGTAACGCTCAACGGTACTGCTGGCGCGACCACTGCGACAGTGACCGGAAGTGGAACTACTTACAATGTGGCGGTCAGTGGTATGACAGGCAGTGGCACCGTTATTGCAAATATTGTGGCAGGCGTAGCCACCGACCCTGCTGGAAATGATAATATCGTTAGCACTAGTACAGATAATACCGTCACTTACGATGTCACAAAGCCTACCGTTACGATCGATCAGGCTGTCGGTCAAGCTGACCCGACAAATGTTTCACCGATCCACTTTACTGTGGAATTCAGCAAATCGGTGACCGGCTTCACGAGTGCAGATGTCACTCTTTCTTCAGGTACAGCAACGGTCGCTGGCTCTGGCACGCTCTATGATGTTTCCGTGGCTGGCATGGCACAAGGTCCTCTGACTGCCAGCATCCCAGCAGGCGCAGCAATTGATGCAGTTGGCAATACCAGCACTGCCTCTACCAGTGCAGACAATGTTGTCGTGTACGATACGATCGCTCCAACCGTAACGATTAACCAGGCGGTTGGTCAAGCTGACCCGACGAATGTTTCGCCGATCCACTTTACAGTGGTCTTTAGTGAACCAGTCAATGGCTTTACAGGTGCTGGTGTGGTTCTCTCGTCTGGCACCGCAACGGTCACTGGCTCGGGCGCACTGTACGATGTTTCTGTAGCCGGTATGGCACAGGGTATATTGACCGCTACTATTCCAGCAAGTGCTGCAACAGATGATGTGGGTCTTGCCAACGTTGCCTCCACAAGTACTGATAATAGTGTGTTGTATGACACCGTCCTTCCAACCGTGACGGTCAACCAGGAAGCCTCTCAAGCCGACCCGACCAATGCTTCACCGATCAACTTTACAGTTGTCTTTAGTGAACCGGTGACCGGCTTTACTAGTGCTGATTTGGTTGCGACTGGAACAGCCGCTCCAACCACTGCGGTAGTGACAAGCGGCAGTGGCACAACTTACAATGTTACGGTCAGTGGCATGGCTGCAGATGGAACGGTTATTCTGACGGTTCCGGCTGGCGGCGCACAGGATGCGACTGGGAATAGCAACACAGCCAGCACCAGCACTGACAATGTTGTTACTTACGATACGACTCGTCCAACGGTAACAATCAACCAGGCGGCTGGTCAGAATGACCCGACCAACGCTTCACCGATCAACTTCACGGTGGTCTTCAGTGAACCGGTAACCGGTTTTACCAGCGCAGATATTAATCTGACCGGTACGGCTGGTCCAACCACTGCGGTAGTAACCGGAAGTGGTGCAACCTACAACGTGGCAGTCAGTGGTATGACCGGCAATGGAACCGTCACTGCTTTCGTGTTGGTAAATGCCGGACAGGATGCCGCTAACAATAGCAGTTTTGCCAGTACGAGTGCAGACAACACCGTCACTTACGATATCACTGTCCCAACAGTGACGATCAACCAGGATCCTTCCCAAGCCGACCCAACCGGCACTTCGCCGATCAACTTTGCGGTCGTATTCAGCGAGACGATAAATAGCGCGACGTTTACAAGCGGAGACGTTGTCATCAGCGGAACGGCAGGAGCGACCACTGCGGTGGTAACTGGTAGCGGTACAACGTATAACGTTGCGATAAGCGGCATGACCGGTTCCGGCACCGTGATCGCGACCATTCCAGCTGGCGGAATACAGGATCTAGCTGGAAATAGCAATGTGGCGAGCGTCAGCGTGGACAATACGGTCACCTATGATGCCACTGCGCCCACCGTAACAATTAATCAAGCCGCGGCTCAGGTAGACCCGACCAATGGTTCGCCAATCAACTATACAGTTGTATTCAGCGAAGCAGTGACTGACTTTACGAGCGCTGATGTTACCCTGACTGGTACGGCAAACCCAACCATCGCCGTGGTAACCGGCGGTGGCAACACCTACAATGTGGCAGTCAGTGGCATGGCCGGTTCCGGCACGGTGATCGTAACGATCCCAGCAAATGGTGCGACGGATGTTTCTGGCAACGGCAATACCGCCTCTACGAGTACAGATAACACTGTCACCTACGATATCACTGCCCCAACAGTCACGATCAATCAAGCGGCTGCTCAAGCCGACCCAACCGGTGCTTCACCGATCAACTTCACGGTGATCTTTAGCGAGACTGTGACCGGCTTTACAAATGCAGATGTCACCATGACCGGAACTGCTGGAGCGGCAACCGCAGTTGTAACTGGCGGCGGCACAACCTACAACGTGGCAGTCAGTGGCATGACCGGACCCGGCACGGTGATTGTCAGCGTCAACGCGGGCGGTGCGGCAGACGCGGCTGGCAATGCAAACTTAGCTAGCACTAGCACGGATAACACTGTCACGTACGATAACGGCGCTTTATCAGTAACGATTAATCAAGCAGTAGCTCAGACCGACCCAACCAATGTTGGACCAATTAATTTCGCAGTGGTGTTTAGCAAATCGGTGACTGGATTCACGAATGCTGATGTGGTTCTTAGTGCCAGCACAGCACCAGGCGCACTCACTGCGGTTGTGACCGGCAGCGGCGCTACTTACAGTGTGGCAGTCAGTGGCATGACCGGCTCAGGCACAGTGATTGCCACCATTCCAGCCGGTGCGGCTCAAGATGCAGCTTTGAATGGCAATACGAACAGCACCAGCACAGATAACACTGTCACATATGATGTGACCGCACCGACTGTAACCATCAATCAGGCGATTGCTCAGGTTGACCCGACCAATGCTTCGCCGATCAATTTCACGGTTGTATTTAGCGAACCGGTGATCGGTTTCACGGCTGCTGACATCACTTTATCCGGTACAGCTGGCGCGACTACGGCTGTTGTTTCTGGCGCTGGTCCGACCTACAATGTGGCAGTGAGTGGCATGTCTACCTCTGGTACAGTAATCGTCTCAATTCCGGCTAGTGCGGTCACAGATGTAGCTGGTAACAACAATACAGCTAGCACGAGCACGGACAATACCGTTACTTTCGACAACTCTGCTCTTACGGTGACGATCAATCAGGCGGCAGCTCAAGCCGATCCGACCAATGCTTTGACAATCAACTTCACAGTGGTCTTTAGTAAATCGGTAACGGGCTTCACCAATGCAGATGTTTCTCTAAGCGGCACAGCGGGCGCAACCAATGCAGTTGTGACCGGCGTTGGCGCCACTTACAATGTAGCGGTCAGCGGTATGGTTGGCTCAGGTACAGTGATTGCAACAATCCCAGCCGGTATTGCGCAGGATGCATCTAGCAACTTAAATGCAGCCAGTACCAGCACAGATAATACCGTCACATATGACAATACTGCTCCAACAGTGACAATCAATCAGGCAGCGCTTCAAATCGATCCAACCAATGCCTCGCCGATCAACTTCACGGTGATCTTTAGCGAATCCGTGACAGGCTTTACAGGTGCAGATGTTGCCCTAACCGGTACAGCCGGTGCAACGACTGCAGTTGTGACGGGTAGTGGTGCTACTTACAATGTAGCGGTCAGCGGCATGACCGGCTCAGGCACTGTGATCGCAACCGTTGGGGCAGGTAATGCCCAGGATACAGCTGGGAATGGCAATGCGAACAGCACGAGCACAGACAACACTGTCACATATGATGTGACGGTACCGACCGTAACCATCAACCAAGCGATTGCTCAGGTTGACCCAACCAATGCTTCGCCGATCAATTTCACAGTGGTATTCAGTGAGCCGGTGATTGGTTTCACGGGTACAGATGTTAATCTGGCTGGTACAGCTGGAGCAACCACTGTGGCTGTGACTGGCACTGGCCCAACTTACAATGTGGCGATCAGTGGCATGACAATTTCTGGTACAGTAATCGTTTCAATTCCGGCTAGTGCGGTTACAGATGTAGCTGGTAACAACAATACAGCTAGCACCAGCACTGACAATACCGTCACATACGATAACGCTATTCCCTCGGTAACGATCAATCAGGCGGCAGCTCAAGTCGACCCGACCAATGCTTCGCCGATCAACTTTACAGTAATCTTTAGTAAGCCAGTTACCGGCTTTATCGGCACGGACGTTGCCCTAAGCGGCACAGCGGGTGCAACGAATGCGGTTGTGACCGGTGTTGGCACAACATACAATGTGGCGGTCAGCGGTATGGTTGGCTCAGGCACAGTGGTCGCCACGATCCCGGCTGGTGTTGCTGTAGATGCGTCTAACAACGCTAATATAGCCAGCGCGAGCGCAGATAACAGTGTGCTATATGATGTTACTGTTCCAACTGTAACGATCAATCGAGCTGTGGGTCAGGCCGATCCGACCAATACTTCACCAATTAACTTTGCAGTAATCTTTAGTGAATCCGTGACAGGCTTTACAGGCGCGGACGTTGCCCTAAGCGGCACAGCCGGAGCAACCACTGCGGTTGTGACAGGGACTGGTGCCACCTACAATGTGGCCGTCAGTGGCATGACCGGCTCTGGCACGGTGATTGCAACCGTTGCAGCAGGCAATGCCCAGGATGCAGCTGGGAATAGCAACACGAACAGCACCAGCACCGATAACAATGTACTATATGATGTTACCGTTCCTACCGTAACGATCAACCAGGCGGTTGCTCAAGCCGACCCAACTAATGCGTCGCCGATCACATTTGATGTGATCTTCAGCAAACCAGTGGTTGGCTTCACAAGCGTTGATGTTGCCCTAAGCGGCACAGCCGGAGCAACCACTGCGATTGTGACAGGTAGTGGCACAACTTACACGGTTGCAGTCAGTGGCATGACCAGTGATGGTACCGTGATTGCGACTATCTTAGCTGGAGTAGCAACAGATGCAGTGGGCAATCCTAATACAGCCAGTTCCAGCACAGATAATACTGTATTATACGGACTCACTTCTCCGACGGTAACGATCAATCAAGCTGCCGGTCAGGCAGATCCAACTAATACTTCGCCAATTAACTTTACAGTGGTATTTAGCAAGCCGGTGACCGGCTTCATCAATACGGATGTTGCTTTAAGTGGAACAGCCGGCGCAACCACTGCGGTTGTAACGGGCAGCGGTGCAACTTACAATATCGCAGTCAGTGGGATGACGGGTTCTGGTACCGTAATCGCGACGATCCCGGCAAGTGCTGCCCAAGATACAACTGGTAACGGAAATACCCCCAGCACTAGTATAGATAATACCGTATTGTATGATGCTATAGCTCCAACAGTGACGATCAATCAGGCTGCTGGACAGGCAGATCCAACCAACGCTTCGCCGATCAACTTTACAGTAGTATTTAGCGAGCCGGTAACTGGATTTACAGGTGCAGATGTTGCCTTAAGCGGCTCTGCTGGTGCAACCACTGCGGTTGTGACAGGCAGTGGCACTACCTATACTGTTGCTGTGAGCGGTATGACCGGCTCCGGCACGGTGATCGCCGCAATTCCGGCAGGCAATGCTCAAGATATTGCAGGGAATGGCAACGCAAATAGCACCAGCGTAGATAACAATGTTTCATTCGATTTCACTGCCCCAGCTGTGACGATCAATCAAGCTGTTGGTCAAGTTGACCCAACGAATGTTTCGCCAATCAGCTTTGAAGTGATCTTTACCAAATCGGTAACAGGTTTCACAGGTGCAGACGTCACGCTGTCTGGCACAGCCGGTGCAACCACTGCGGTTGTGACGGGCAGTGGAACCACCTACAATGTTGCAGTTAGCGGTATGACCAGTGATGGTACCGTGATAGCCTCAATCCCTGCTGGAGCGGCAACCGACGCGGTTGGCAATCCTAATACAGTCAGCACTAGCACGGATAACACTGTCACGTATGATACAACTGGTCCAACAGTAACAATCAATCAGGCCGCTGGCCAACTGGACCCAACAAGTGCAGCAACCATCAACTTTACAGTAGTATTCAATGAATCGGTGACAGGCTTTACAAGTGCAGACATCAACTTGGGTGGAACTGCGGGAGCAACAACGGTAGTTGTTGCAGGTAGCGGTACTACCTATAACGTAGCGGCGAGTGGAATGATAGGCTCTGGCACAGTGGTTGTTTCGATTACAGACGCTGCAGCAGTAGACGCAGCTGGCAACCTGAGTGCTGCTAGTACAAGCACAGATAATACTGTCACGTATGATACTGGCGCTCCAGGCGTGACGATCAATCAAGCCGCTGGTCAGGTAGACCCGACGAACCTTTCGTCAATAAACTTTACTGTAGTCTTTACCAAACCAGTAACTGGTTTTACAAATGCAGATTTGGTTTTGACTGGTACGGCAGGTGCGACTACTGCGGTTGTTTCTGGCACTGGTGCAAATTACAATGTGGTTGTTAGCGGTATGGCAGGTAGTGGTACAGTAATTGCTACGATCCCAGCCGGCCGCGCGCAGGATTCGGCTGCTAATGGCAACACAGCCAGTACGAGCATCGACAATACGGTTCTATACGATGTTACTGCTCCAACCGTAACGATTAATCAAGCGGCTGGGCAGACAGATCCCACCAATACATCAACCATCAACTTTACAGTGGTATTTAGTGAACCGGTTTTGGGCTTTACAAATGCAGATGTCACATTGGGAGGTACAGCCGGCCCAACAAACGCTGTGGTGACTGGCAGTGGTTCAACCTATAATGTAGCAGTGACTGGTATGGTAACTGATGGTACCGTAACTGCAACGATTGGTGCTGGGGTTGCGACGGATATAACTGGCAATCCAAATACTGCTGGCACGAGTACTGATAACGAAGTTTCCTATAACACAACCAAACCAACTGTAACAGTTGAGCAGGCAGTCGGACAGGCCGACCCAACAGGTACATCCCCAATTAACTTCACTGTTGTGTTTAGTGAATTGGTGAATGGCTTCACTGATACAGATTTAGTAATTGGAGGCACGGCTGGAGCTAATCTGGCTGTTATCTCCGGTACTGGTCCAACTTATACAGTTGCTGTCAGTGGTATGACCAATGATGGTACTGTGACGTTATCAATTCCCGCAGGTGCGGTAACCGATCCCAGTAACAATGGTAATTCGGCCAGTACCAGCAGTGACAACACTGTTGAATATTTGGATGGAACTGGTCCCCATGTTGAGACCGTCAATACTAATCCCGCAACACCAGACCAGATTCTCACCAATGCTGAAGTAGTTACGTTTAACATCACAGAATTGAAGGTGAAATTTAATCAAGATGTCTATAATCCTGCTGGTGATACCGACCCGAAGGATGTGACCAATCCCAGTAATTACATACTCGTAAAAGATTTGGGCGATACTGCCGGTGTACAAACCCTAACTTGTGCTACTGGTGCTGCTGTTCCAGCAGACACGAATATCCCGATTGGCACTGTGACTTACGATAGTACAACGCATATCGCTACCTTTACCATCAATAGTGGTCAACCGCTTGTCAATGGAAACTATCATCTTTTTGTCTGCGGTACTACTTCCATTGTTGATCCATTAAATAACGCGCTTGCGTTGGTGGGTAGTAGTGGTTTGCCTGGTACAGATTTCAGAACTACTTTCACTGTTAACGTCACCAATAGCGGTGGCGGTGGTGGAGGTGGTGGAAATGGTGGTGGTGGAAATGGTGGCAATAATAACAACACTAGCCAGTTGACTAATGGGTTGTTGATCCCAGTCACCGGCTTCAAGCAAGGTGCAGTAACTTTGCTTCCACAACAACCTGCTGATAAGGCATATGCATCGACAGATGTTTGGCTCGAAATTCCCAAGTTGGGAGTGAAGCTGTCCATCGTCGGTGTGCCGCAAACAAAGACTGGCTGGGATATCTCCTGGCTTGGCAAGAATGCGGGCTGGCTCAATGGCTCTGCCTTCCCAACTTGGAAGGGTAACTCGGTCATCACTGCCCATGTTTGGGATGCTCAGAACAAGCCGGGTCCATTCGTAGGGTTGATCAATCTCACCTACGGTGACCAGGTCAAGGTTCACGCTTTTGGACAGGTATATACTTACGAAATTGCTGGAAGTTCAGTTATCCAGCCGTCCGACATCTCTACTGTATTCCAGCATGAGGACAAATCTTGGTTGACTCTTGTTACCTGTGAGAACTACCAACAAACAACCGGCATCTATTCAAACCGCCGCATTGTCCGTGCAGTTTTGATGACGGTCTCGAAAGAAAAGTAAAAAGTCTAAATTAACACAAAATAAAATATCCGTCACATTTGTGACGGATATTTTATTTTAAAATAGTTATTCGCTTATATGGTTTAATAAAATGAATTTCGATAGTTGTTTAGTTCTGCAATTGGCTGATGTTGGAAAAATCACTTTTCGGTATAGCAATGACGAACAAGCGCCCCCAACTTGGATTACCTTCGGCTGCAATGCAAGTTTGAAATGTCACATGGCGATCGCCAAAATATACGCGTTTGAACATTTGCTCGGCTGTGAGGGTTTCGTTTGCGCTTAGGTTGTGAAATGAACTATAAGGGTTATTGGGTTGCAGAGCTTGATACTTTAGCACTTCTTTGATCACAAAATATTCAACATGACCATCACCATAAACCAGGCGGACTTCCTGCCCGACGGCAAGTTCTGAAAAGGATTTGCCAGCAAGATGATTATGAGCCAGCAAACCTAAATTCCCAAACTGTGAAGCCATGCGGAACTGTGTTGCTACGCCATCTTTTTTTGAAACATAGCCAGCATTTTTTGAAGGTTGTTGCACCACCGGTAAAGCCAGCACGTTGGAAACGTAGACGCCGCGCAATACATTTGCCTCTCCATTTTCAACGGTTTTTGAAAAACTTGTAAAGGTTGGCATGACCGCATAATTGCTCATTGCTAATGCCGAAACCGGATTCAGCAAAAGCGATGTCATCGTAAACAGAAGCAGGCTGAAGCTTAGAACGAAGCGGGTGATTTGATTCTTGAGTGCCATTTATTTCTCCTCTTCGATAAAGGCACTCAAAATAACGGAGCGAATTTGCAGTCGCTTTCGGTAACCGGGCTGTCATGATCACGCCGCGCGTGATTTTAGATCCATGGCTTTGCGTCGCCGTCTTTCAACGGTTTTGCCTTTATCGAACGAACGAATGATAAGGTTCCAAAAAAAACAAGCCTGGTAATTAACCAGGCTTGCGAAGATCGTTCAAAAGATTTTATCTTCAGCAACCTGGCGATCATGACTGCTACGTGCTGTCAGTTTTAGACCCATGGCTTTGCGTCGCCGCTTTTCAGCGGGTTTGCTATTTCGGATGTTGATAAACAGATTATAGTCACAGACTACTTTTTTTGCTTTTCATTTCAGTAATATTCGCTTACAGGAATGTAACTTCATGCAAACTCAATTTTTGCATTACTGCAATGTTTTCTTGCACGCAGAGTCTTGTAAAACTTGTCACCTTTTAGCTCAGTATCTGTTCTATAACTATGCTACACTTGCGCCTTCTATCTAATGAACAATTCAACTAAAAAACGACTTCCCTTTTGGACGAAACTCCTGTATGGCTCCGGTGATTGGGGTATCTCCAGTATTGGGATGATGCGCTCGATTTTTTATGCGATCTATTTAACGGATGTAGTGGGTCTCGAACCCCGCCTTGCATCTTATGGTGCGTTGATCGGTATTATTTGGGATGCAGTTAACGATCCGATCATTGGAATGATTAGCGATCATCTCAATACACGTTGGGGGCGACGCCGTCCATTTTTAATTTGGTTTGCGATTCCCTTTGGGATAAGTTTTGTAATCCTTTGGTCTGCCCCTAATTGGAATAATCAATTTGCCCTGCTTGCCTATGTGACTATAGCTTTTATGGTCGCGGATACGTTTCAAACTTTGATCTCAGTTCCGTTTCTTTCTTTGACCCCGGAGCTGACTCCTGATTACGATGAGCGTACCTCGCTGACAAGTTTCCGCTCCTTCTTTCAGTTGGTGGGGGCCATGACTGTAGTGTTGATAGCGCCTGGTATTGTGGATCGGGTGATCGCCTCTGGCGGGACTCAACAACAGGGGTTTATGGTTGTTGGTGCAATCTTCGGCTCGATCAGCGCGATTCCATTATTGCTGATCGGACTTTTTCTGCGCGAAACATCCACTCCTGAACAACAACAAAGTATGCCTTTCGGAGAAACCTTGAAAGCTGCTTGGGGAAATATCCCATTTCGTTATGCAGTGGCGCTGCATATGCTCAACTGGTCAGCAGTGGATATGGTGGCTGTGGTCTTTCCGTATTTTTTAATTTATTGGGTTGCTCGAGGAAACTTACTCGCCTCCATTCACTTGTTTGGCTTTAATCTTGCTTACGAGTCGGCTTTCTTTGGAATTTTGATGTTCGTTTGTATTTTGTTCGTGCCGTTTTGGTTGTGGTTATCAAAAGTGCGAAACAAGCGTGAAGCCTATGCCATTGGTATGGCATTCTGGGTGATGGTCACGTTTCTGATCTACACCATTCAACCCGGTCAAACAGAATATCTATTAATTATTGCTGCGCTGGCTGGTGTAGGTGTATCCGCGGCATATACCTTGCCTGATTCGCTCTTTGCTGACGTGATCGAATGGGACGAATTGCGTACGGGCCGCCGTCAGGAAGGAATCTTCTATGGCATTCGTACGCTCATCCGAAAGTTGACCGGGGCGTTGGTGATCTTCCTTACGTTGCAGGCATTGGGTTGGTCGGGATATATTTCACCGCCCGATGGTGTAGTTCAATTCACCCAAAGTGCTTCTGCGTTACAAATGATCAGATTGCTGGTTTCACCCTTTGGCGCAGTGATGCTTTCGGGCACGATCATCCTGGCTTGGTTGTTTCCGTTATCTCGCGAACAATATATGCGGATACAAAAATTGCTCGAAAAAAGGCGCGTCCGCACGGCAGAGCGAATCGATTGAAATTTCTTGACACCTTACCTCGCTCATGTTATCTTAAGCCCCGAAGGATACCAGTAAGTTCGCTTTGGAAGAAAAAACCAGGTCGGCTCATGGGAATATTCATGAGTCGTTTTGTTTTCGCCGTTGAGGCGGCTCCGATGCAACACGATGAGTACCCTCCATATTTTTTTCTTGCCATAAGGAGGCAAAAATGTCGGATCGTATCAACGGTACAGTGAAGTGGTTCAATGGAACGAAGGGCTACGGCTTTCTCGCGCGCGATGGCGGCGAGGATGTCTTCGTTCATTTCTCTGCCATTCAAGGCGAGGGCTTCAAGAACCTGCAGGAAGGCCAGAAGGTTGAGTTCACTGTTGAACAAGGCCCCAAGGGTCTTCAAGCCGCTAACGTCGTCGTCATCAAGTAATTGACCGGCTGACAATCAAAATCCCTGAGATGAAAATCTCAGGGATTTTTTGATTCAAGCACCCAGACATTCTTTCAATCGTAAAATTCCTGTTTTGATCTGCGCTTCATTGTAACGCGCAAAGCATAAACGAATGGAACTTTGCGCGCCTTTTGTAGAAGAAAAAAGCGTACCCTGGCGAAAATCCACGTTGAAGGTTTTGGCTTGTTTGCGAAGTTCACTGGCATTGATGTGTTCCGGGAGACATAACCAGATGAAGTATCCGCCATTGGGAACTTGATAAAGTATATTCGGCAAATGTAAACGCAACGCCTCAACCATAGCCGACAGTTGATTCTGATATCTAAGCTTTAGCTTCTCGATATGTTTCTCCAAATCACCTGCTTCGATCGCGCCGCGGATGATCGCAGATGTAAATGGATTCATTCCGCCGCCGCTATCGAGAACCCCGCTGGCAAGGATGCGTTTGATAATATTTGCATGCGCTTGAATCCAGCCCAGGCGCAGACCCGGCGCGATGATTTTGGAGAATGACCCAAGCGAAACGATATGTTCATTTTCGAGGTGTGCCGCGAAAGGCATTGGCGGATCCGCAGTGTAGCTGAGTAGTTGGTAGACCTCATCAGCGAGGATCAAAAAATCGAATTGCTGAGCCAGCTCTAAAAGTCGGGCACGACGCGTTTCTATCAGCGTGGTGCCGGTAGGGTTGTGATGAATCGGAATCGTGTAAATAAATTTCGGTTTGTGGATCCTCAAGTTCTCTTCGAGTGATTCGATGATGAGTCCGTTTTTATCCATGGCAATGGGGACAACATTGAGATAATGATCAGCGAAGATTTCTGGCGCGGCAAAGTAGGTGATCTCTTCCACGAAGATCGTATCGCCTGTTTGCGTGAAGAGTGTGCAAAGCAAATCTAATGCAGAGGAGATGCCTGCCGTAACAAATATATTTTCTGGGTTCGTTGGATGACCGTATCCGCGAGTCAGAAAATTGGCAAGAGTGAGTCGAAAATATCCATTGCCCTGTTCGGCGCCATATTGTAGAAAAGATAAATCGCTTTGTGCTAAACGTTCCTCTGCCGCGCGCCGAATCATTTCGATGGGAAACATGGCTGGGTTAGGCTCGCCTGCGCCGAGGTCGATAACGTTGGGTGGAATTTGGGATTGGGTGATGGGTAGCGACATGAACGGAGTATAGTCTTTCCGTTATAATCTTTGCAAGCAAAGAAATTCGATTGGTATTTGGAGATAATTTAATGACCGAACACAAAGACCATGCTGATGTGAAAATCCACCCACCAGTGCTCACGTTACTTCACATTACGGTTGCTTATTTGCTGGCGTGGCTTATGCCGATTCCATTGGTAGTGCCAAATATACTGAGGTTCATTGGCTTCGGTCTCGTTGTTATTGGAATTATATTTGCCGGCGCGGCATTCTATGCATTTAACAAAGCGCGTACTACATTGGATCCGCATGGAAGCGTCTCGACGATTGTCAGTGATGGGGTTTATCGTTTCACACGCAATCCGATTTATTTGGCGTTTCTTTTTATGTTGATCGGTTTTCTGTTATATGACAAAAGTTATTGGGGCGTTCTGCTTGTGCCTGTTTTTGTGTTCGCCATGAATCGACTCGTGATCCAACACGAAGAGGCTTATCTGGAGAAAAAGTTTGGGGATGTTTACAACAGTTACAAGTCACGCGTGAGACGGTGGCTGTAAATAGAACACGCGTTCTGATATAATCGAGTCGAAAGGAGCGTGTGATATGTCCATCCAAAAATCCGAAATCCAATTAAACGTAAACGATCGAACGACGAATACTTATCTTGTTTCTCCACAAAATGGTGGACCAGGTATCTTGCTTTTGCATGCCTGGTGGGGACTCAAACCGTTCTTCAAACAAGTTTGCGATCAGCTTGCCGAACATGGCTACACTGTTCTTGCCCCTGATCTGTATCAAGGCGATATTGCCAAAACAATTGATGAAGCCAAAGTTTTTCATGAGAAACATGAAAACGAATTCATGGGTGATATTGTCAAAGCTGCGAAGGTTTATCTTTCAAACCTTTGTGCAGGCAAGCCTATTGGCGTGATGGGTTTTTCGATGGGTGCTGCGTGGTCAATGATCGTGGCTGCCAAAGACCCAGATGTTTCCGCTGTGGTTTTATTCTATGGTGCGTATGCCCCTGATCTCAGTCAAATGAAGGCTAAAGTCCTGGGTCACTTCGCAGAAGTGGATGAGTGGGAGCCGTTGGAAGGCGTCAAAACCGTGGAAAAAGAAATGCAAGCCGCAGGTGTGGACGTGACGTTTCACATTTACCCGAATGTTGGTCATTGGTTCGTTGAATCTGATCGTCCCGAATATGATTCCGCATCCGCACAACTGGCTTGGGACCGGACGTTTGAATTCTTGAAGAAGAACTTATAAAGACGCAAACAACTCCCCTACAAAGGGAGTTGTTTCTTTAATAGTACAATGGGGGCGCAAGACCATCTCTCTACAATTTACTGGAGTTTCTATATGGCAGAAAATTATGATGTAGTTGTGATCGGTGCAGGACCAGCTGGATACGTTGCTGCGATCCGTGCCGCACAACTGAAGCAGAAGGTTGCGATCGTGGATAGGCAATGGTTGGGTGGCGTATGTTTGAATATCGGTTGTATTCCGTCCAAGTCTTTGTTGAAAAATGCAGAAGTGGCGCATACACTGCGTGAGCGCGGCAAGGATTTTGGTTTTTCGTTCGATAATTTGAAACTGGATTATAGTGTGGCATTTAAACGTTCACGCTCCAATTCAGATCGCTTGACCAAAGGCGTTGCATTTTTGATGAAGAAGAATAACATTACTGTGCTGATGGGTGCGGCGACTTTTAAATCGAAAGACACATTGACTGTCACCGATAAAGACGGCAAGGTCACTGAACTCAAAGCGAAGAATACCATCCTCGCAACGGGTGCGAGCGCGGCGATGCTCCCAGGCGTGACAGTGGATGGCAAAAAGATCGTCACGTATGTGGAAGCGATCATGCAGGATACATTGCCAGCTTCAGTGGTCATCGTTGGTGGCGGAGCAATTGGCACAGAGTTTGCGACGATCTGGAATTCCTATGGTGTGGATGTGACCATTGTGGAGTTGTTGCCACGCATCTTGCCACGTGAGGATGAAGAAATCAGCAAAGAGTTGACGAAAGAATTAACCAAGAGCGGCATCAAGATCAAGACCGGTGTCAAATTTGAGAGCATTGCTGTTTCTGGTTCAAAGGTCAAGGTGAAATTACCAACTGAGACTCTTGAAGTGGACCAGGTCTTAGTAGCGACCGCTTTCTCACCGAATAGCAAAGGGCTGGGGCTCGAAGCGGCTGGCGTCAAAGTCAGTGACCGCGGCATGATCGAAGTCAATGAAAAAATGCAAACGAATGTTCCCGGTATTTGGGCGATCGGTGATGTGACTGGTAAATTAATGCTGGCACACGTTGGTTCAGCGATGGGCATTGTTTGCGCAGAAAATATTGCGGGACATGAAACGGTCACGCTCGATTATGAGATGATGCCGCGCGCCACGTATTGTCATCCGCAAGTGGCATCATTTGGGCTCACTGAAACACAGGCAAAGGAACGTGGTTATACCATCAAGGTTGGTCGCTTCCCATTTATAGCCAACGGCAAGGCCCTGGGCATGGGTGATTATGCTGGTTTTGCCAAAATTATTGTGGATGAAAAATATGGTGAGATTCTTGGCGCACATATGATCGGTCCTGAAGTGACCGAGTTGCTCCCCGAACTGACCCTCGCGCGCATGATGGAGTTGACACCACACGAGATCGCACGCAATGTGCATGCACATCCCACGCTAAGCGAAGTATTGATGGAAGCTGCGCACGGAGCCGAAGGCAGCCCGATCCATATTTAGTTGCTGGTTCTTTGCGATAAGAGCAAGTTTGAAAAGTTCTCTTATGCCATGGCATAAGAGAACTTTTATTATGAGTGATCAGTACAAAGTATAATTTGCACATGCTACAAGCCCTGATTTTTGATTTCGATGGATTGATCCTTGATACCGAAACGCCCGAATACCTTGCCTGGAAGGATATTTATCAGGAACATGGATTTGAATTGCCACATGAAGAGTGGGGCAAAATCGTCGGGGGATACGGGCTCTCGAATTTTGATGCCGCGGAACATCTAGCGCTTCTTTCTCAGGGACGGCTGGATTCTGCTGCGATGCGCATGCGCCATTCATCCGAGAGTCTGGCGCGCATCCATGCCCAGTCTGTGTTGCCGGGTGTGTTGAACTATATCCATGAAGCAAAACGATTAGGGTTGAAACTTGCGATCGCTTCGAGTTCTCCGCACTCATGGGTGGATGGACATACCAAACGGCTTGGCATCTTCGATTATTTTGATGCTGTTATCTGTGCAGACGATGTGGCGGTTGGCAGGACCAAGCCGAACCCAGATCTATTTTTATTGGCGCTGAAGCAACTTGAAGTGCAGAAAGAAGCGGCGGTTATTTTTGAAGATTCACCCAATGGGGTCTTGGCGGCGAATCGCGCGGGTGTGTTCGTTGTCGCTGTTCCGAATCCCGTTACGGCTTTGTTGATTATCGAAGGTGCAAACTTAATTCTACAATCTTTATCAGAATTACCTTTGATTCGCCTGCTTGATAAAGTACAATGAGCGCACTTTCCCTAAGGAGATACAATGACAACTGAAAAATTCAAATGGCAGGCGGTAGTTTCAAAATACTCCCATCCTGAAACGTGGCGTAGTCTTTGGCAGGTGTTCAATTCGTTGATCCCATTTATTGTGATGTGGTATTTGATGTATCGCAGTTTGGCGGTCGGATATTGGCTTACGCTGATCCTGGCGATTCCAGCGGCTGGGTTCATGGTGCGTTTGTTCATCATCTTTCATGATTGTACACATGGCTCTTTTCTGCGAACCATTCGGGCAAATGATCTCATGGGGATGGTGATGGGCATATTTGTGCTCACGCCGTTTTATGATTGGAAGCACGAGCACGCCATTCATCACGCGACAGCTGGTGATTTGGACCGGCGCGGCGCGGGTGATGTGTATACGATGACCATTGATGAATACCTTGCGGCGCCCTGGTATAAGAAATTTGGATATCGCATCATGCGCAACCCGATGATCCTGTTCACGATTGGGTCGTTCCTGGTGTTTACGGTAACCCATCGTTTCTGGTCGCCTCACGCAGGGAAGCGTGAACGCAACAGTGTGGTTTGGACGAATCTTGCGCTGGTCGGTGTTATAGGTTGGTTGATGTTCCTGATCGGTTGGGAAGCATTTTTGTTGGTTGAAGTTCCGATCTTGTTGATCGCCTGTTCAGCCGGCGTGTGGCTGTTCTATGTGCAACATAACTTTGACCCGACGTATTGGGAGCGCCATGCAAATTGGAGTTTCTTTAATGCGGGCATGGATGGTAGTTCGTTCTACAAATTGCCGAAAGTTTTACAGTGGTTCACTGGCAATATCGGCTTTCATCACATCCATCATCTAAGCCCGAAGATCCCGAACTATAAACTCGAGGAATGTCATAATGAGAATCCAGAGTTCCAGATCGAGCCGTTGACTTTTCGCGATAGCCTAAAGTCGTTGTTCTTCCGCTTATGGGATGAAAAGAATAAGGCGCTGGTAGGTTGGGAAGCTCTGAAACAGCGTCGTAAGATGCAAATACAGTAATTGAAAACGGACTGTTCCATGGAACGGTCCGTTTTATTTTATAAAGCTGGTTTGTGATAACTACCTAAAATGTGGATTTATGCAATAAAGAGCGAATAATTTGACATGCTTTGATGAAGAGCAAATTTATTCCAAGAAATCAGATCAGCTTTGAGGGGTACAATGAGATATACAGATTGGACTAAAACTATGAATAATCAAATAAATGAACCAACTGCAGGGGAGAAGATCCGTTGGCAAACGATCGTGGCAAAATATGCCAAACCTGACCTGCGTCGTAGTTTGTGGCAGGTGGCGAATACGTTGATCCCGTATTTTGTCTTGTGGTATCTGATGATCCGCAGCCTGGAAGTTTCGTATTGGCTAACGCTGGGCTTGGCGGTAATTGCCGCAGGCTTCTTGATGCGGGCTTTCATTATTTTTCATGATTGCGGACATGGCTCGTTCTTCAAATCGCAAAAGTTAAATGATTTCATGGGGATCATTACCGGCATTCTGAACTTTACACCCTACTATCGTTGGAAGCATGACCATGCCATTCATCACGCTACAGCCGGTGATCTTGATCGGCGCGGCACGGGTGACGTGTATACAATGACCGTGAAGGAATATCTCGCAGCGCCATGGTGGAAGCAAGTAGGCTATCGCATTATGCGGAATCCCTTCGCGTTATTAGGCGTGGGTCCCTTGATAGTCTTTGTAGTCACTCAACGCATCCCGTTGCCATCACAGGGGCGACGTGAAAAAGCTAGCGTGTGGTGGACGAATTTTGCTTTGGCTGGAATCGCGACAGTGATGTGTTTGCTGGTGGGTTGGAAGACCTATGTGTTGGTGCAACTGCCGATCATCTTTATTAGCAGCACCGTTGGTCTTTGGTTGTTCTACGTTCAACATAACTTTGATCCATCTTATTGGGATAACCATGAAGGCTGGGAGTTTGTGAAAGCGGGCTTGCAAGGTAGTTCGTTTTATAAACTGCCGCCCATCTTGCAATGGTTCAGTGGGAATATTGGCTTTCATCATATTCACCATTTGAGTTCCAAGATTCCCAATTACAATTTGCCGCAATGCTATTACGAGAATCCGCTGTTTCACGTCAAGCCGTTGACGTTTGTTGCCAGCTTGAAATCATTGTCTTTGCGTCTCTATGATGAAGAGCAAAAGATGATGGTGGGCTGGAGCGGCTTGAAGCGTTATCAAGTAGCACCAGTAAAGGTCACCTCGAAAGTGACATCGTAGCCATCATCTATATATTCAATGAAACAAGGCAGAGAAAATATCTCTGCCTTGTTTTTTATTTGGATAATGATTTGGCGATCTAGGATTCGATCTCTTCTGATTTGCCCAATGTTAGCCAATGGATTTTTTCCTTAATATCAGACGCTTCAAAGACTTTCCCTGCATCTGCCCCGGTTTCCTTGAAGTGTTTCCAGCCTTCATAGTGGATCGGGATCACAGCGTGCGGGTTGAACGCGTGAGCAATTTGCAAAGCTTCTTTAGCATTGAGTGTGAAACGGATCGGTCCCATAATGGGGAAGCGCGCCGCGCCGATATGCAGGATGGCTGTTCCAATTTTGAAACGTTGAGCGACCTCATGCAGACCATTGAACCAAACGGTATCGCCAGAGATGTAGAGCGCGCCGTGTTTTTGTCCCGCCCATTCCAGAATGAAGCCGGTGGTTTCACCGACGATGAGGTGACTTCCTAATGTGCCATGATGAGCAGGTGTGGCGGTTATTTTTATTTCAATACCATCGGCTTTGATGGTTGTGCTTTGCCAGGTTTTTAAACCAATGGCATTGTTCTTCAAACGTCTTGCACCTGCTGAAGTTGTAATTACTTTTTTAGCAAGTGGTAATAAGACGCGACCAGCACGATCAAGATTATCATCGTGATGATCATGGCTTAAAAGGGTCGCATCAATTTTGCCGAGGTCTTGAGGTCTGATGCTGGGTTCAGTTAGCTTGATCGAATCCGTGCCATAGCCAAAGAAATAGCGTCCGCCAGCAGGATCAAATACAGGGTCGGTTAAGAGGCGCAGCGATCCGATTTCGATGAGCAGGGTGGCGGTGCTGATATGAGTCAGGCGCAGGTTCATGTGCGCAACGTCTCTTCGTAGTGTTGTTTTTGGCGTTCGGTGGCAACGACTGTGTTTCGCAATAACATTGCGACTGTCATCGGACCAACACCGCCGGGCACGGGGGTGATCCAGCCAGCTACTTCGTGCACACTTTCGTAATCCACATCACCGACGATCTTGGTGGTGTGCGTGCCATCGGGTAAAGCAACATCCACTTGATTGATGCCAATATCAATGACTGCCGCGCCGGGTTTGACCATATCAGCGGTGATGAGTCCGGGTTTGCCAACTGCGACGATCAATGCATCAGCCTGGCGCGTGTGATAAGTGAGGTTGCGTGTGCCGTGATGGCAGATCGTCACGGTGGCGAGTTCTTCCACCAGCAATAGTGCAATCGGTTTGCCAACGATTTCAGAATGACCGACAACGACAACTTCCAGACCGCGCAGATTGAGACCGGTGGAACGAAGCAATTCAACTGACGCAAGCGATGTGCAAGGTCCCAGTGATGAATCGCCGTAGACGATGTTACCGATGTTTGATGAACTCATGCCCTCGACATCCTTGATGTGATGAATGGCGTTTTCGAGTTCTTCCAAATCCAGGGTGTTTGGCACAGGGCGTTGCAGAATAATGCCGGTGATGCGCGGATCCACATTCAATGTTTGGATGGCTGCCAGCATTTCGCGCTGGGTGATATTACCCGGATAATGATGATGTTCGAATTCGATGCCGACCAGTTCTGCCGCGTGTTGTTGATTCTTAATATACAGCGAAACTGCCGCGCTATCGCCAACATCGATGGAGATCAGGTGCGGTTGCCAGCCAAGCGACTTGAGCTTGGATACCCTTTCCCGCACTTCCTCTTTTACGATCTGGGCTTGTTTTTTGCCGTCGATGATTTTATGTGTCATGACAATATTCCTATAACATTAAATCCCATACGAGTAATTGTTAGCGATAAAATTTAATGGCTGCGCAAATCTATTTATTATTTCTTGCCCTGGTTGAATTCTGCGCGACTATATAG
>Ga0302322_100001136_pt1 | contig 21611 bp, 17 predicted proteins | sample Fen_T0_2_FD_203757 | JGI IMG/M metagenome (GOLD analysis project Ga0302322, IMG submission 203757) | Peat permafrost microbial communities from Stordalen Mire near Abisko, Sweden - Fen_T0_2 | ecosystem: Environmental > Terrestrial > Soil > Wetlands > Permafrost | place: Sweden: Abisko...
CGGGCAAAAGCCGGCTTGAATACTCCGCCTTCTCTCGCGGGAGTAGCTCAGTTGGTAGAGCACCACCTTGCCAAGGTGGACGTCGAGAGTTCGAGTCTCTTCTCCCGCTCCAATTTGCGAAAGCCCCGGTCACTCAAGGAGTAGCCGGGGTTTTTGTTTTCTGAAAATCCTCCAGTGCTATCAAGAAGAAGCATTTGTGCTAGCAATGCGCCACCGGTTGACGATGCCTCAGACCATCTTGAATGCTGCTGCCAATAGCAGGCAGCCAGCGGAGTTGAGCCGAAGAAGCTCCCCGACCTGCTGGGTGCCATGTCCAGCCTCCTGCAATGAATGGAGCGGTAACAGCTCATGTCCACAGGCTCCGCCAATCACTCACTCGCGGCAGCCCCGGCTGCAGTCCAGCCGGCTGGCGCAAATACTTCGGTCTGGTACCGGCTTCCCCGTGCCGGGACTCGCGGCCCTCTGATCGCCTTAGCAGTTCTAGCCTCTCTGAGTTGATCAGGCCTTGCGCCAGGAACGGCTTCAAACCCCCGTGGTACACGAATGCTCAAGTGTCGCGACGCTAGCTACTGCACAAAGGCTGTACCCATAAGTTGTGACCTGTTCTTCACCAAACTGTCGGCAAATCGCCATGCCACATTTCTAGAATAGCTCCCCCATGGCATTGCCATCGCTGGAGTCTATCGAGCCTTCAGCATGGACGAGCCGGAAAACATCGACTTTTGCGCAGGCCATTAATTTATCGTCCTGACCAAGGGCGGAGCGCCGGCCGGTTGATACAATTATTGTTTTTCAATGGCGCGGAAAAGATCACTCCGAAATACATGACATTCCCAAGCAGACTGTGACGAAGCCTGAACACAAACCGGAGCCTGGCTGCAGTTATTGCGGGATGCTGGCGGTGGTGGCTTGGTCTCTGTGCCTGGCGCCTCCCATGGGAGCAGTCATCTTCTTTTCCACCAGTGATCCGATCCATAACACCACCGCGCCGACAGGTGCTTTGGCCGGCAGCGGTTGGCAATGGGTGGGATCCTGGGCGGGCTACCAAGGCACGCCGGTCGGGCCTCATCACTTTCTGACCGCACGCCATGTGGGAGGCAACGCGGGCGAGGCCTTTGTGCTAGACGGGGTAAGCTACACCACGGTGGCGTCGTTCGACGATCCCCAGAGTGATCTGCGCATCTGGGAAGTCAGCGGAACCTTCACCAGCTGGGCGCCGCTTTACCGGAACGGCGATGAGGTGGGCAAGCCTCTCATCGCCTTCGGTCATGGGCTGACCCGTGGCGCCGAGGTGCGCGATATAGCCACCAATTCGCTCCGCGGCTGGCTATGGGGTGGGAGTGACGGGAAGCTGCGTTGGGGTCTGAATCGCGTGGAGGCGGTAAAGAACCTGGGATCGTATTGGGGCGCGGTGCTCTATGCCACGTTTGACGAATCGGGCGGGGCGAATGAGGCCCACCTGGCGTTGGGTGACTCAAGCGGGCCGATCTTTATCATCGATGGCGCGGGCTGGAAATTGGCGGGCATTGCCGCGGTGGTAGACGCATTTTTCAACACGACAAATACCGGCGCTGGATTTAACGCGGCGATCTTCGATTCCCGCGGCCTTTACTGTGGCACCCCGGCCAGGTGGAAACTGGTGGCCGGATCGACGCCGATCCCCAGTGGGTTCTATGCGACCCGGATTTCGGCGCGTACGGCCTGGATCGAGGGAGTGGTGTCGCAAGCGCCAGGGGACCGGCCGACGCCCCGCTCGACTCTTCCACCCGAAACACCCAAATGACCGACGGCGGAGAGCCGCTGATTGTGTCCCGATGGGGCATGCTCAGTGGGTGCGACTTGCCTCGCTGCTGCCGGGGGCCTGTGCAGGGCGAGGTGACTTGGTGGCACGAGCGAAGCAACGAAGCGACGACGGCGCGCGATTTTCTCTTACAGCAAGTCCAGCAGGTTTGCGATCAATGGTTGAGGTGCCGTTGCCGTACAGCTACGTGGGACTCAATGAAGTCCCGGAATCCTTGCCCCGCAGGCACCGAGGTAACCATACCGTAACACTTGGCACCCTGTCTTTGCGTGTTCGTCACCGTGGCCCTCTTGTCAGCGCGGGGATCGCCGGCACTCTCTTCGACGAAATTCGAGTCTTTTTCAAACAGGTTACCAATCTGACGCAACTGCCCGCATGAAACCGCGCCTTATTCTCTGGTTGGCTTTCGTCTTTTTAGCGGGCGGACAACTGGGTGCGCAGGTTCTCACCTACTCAGTGACGGTCCCGCAGACATCCACATCGTGGACCCGGACGCTGCAGCTTCCGGCCTTTGATGCCTCGGTGGGCACGCTCACGGGCGTGCTGCTCACGCTTTCGGGTGGTACCGTGCAGACCGTGCGCGCGGAAAACAACGATGCATCCCATTCCGCCACCTACAATCTGGAGACAAAAGTGGCGTTTTCAGGCGGGCGCTCAGGAAATTCCGCGAGCCTGGTGGCCACGCCGACCACGGTCCATCTGTCCGGTTCACTCGGCACCTGGGATGGCGCGCTCGACTATGCGGGTGCTTCCGGTGTCAGTTCCACCCAGAATCTCGCCACCATGGCCACCTCCAATGATGCCAACCTCGCGAGCTATATTGGAACGGGTTCGCTCGATTTCTTCGCGGTGGCGACTCTGACTCGGAGCATTTGGTCCATCAACGGCAGCGCCAGCAGCATTCTGGGCTCGCCGACGACCGCCGGCGCCGTGCTCCAGATTGAGTATACCTACAGTGCCATTCCTGAGCCGGGCGAGTACGCGGCAGTGATGGGCCTGCTGGTTCTGATGCTGACCGTGCTTAGAGGCCGCACGATGGGCCGGGGGCTGGACTGGTTTCACTCCTCCACCGGATGATTACCTGCGGCCTGCAACGCGGATGTCTGGGCCGATGGCTGACAATCGGTGGAGTCAGCCTTGCGGCTGCCGCTGTCGCGATGGGTGGGACGATCACCCTGACGGACGATTTTCGCCTGAATGCCACGGCGCCGTCGGACCTGCTTTCCTTCCAGCCCTTCGATTCTTCGCTGGGACTTCTGACCGGGGTCGAAATCACTTTCACCGCCACGCGGCGGCATGAGTGGGGGCTTTGGAACATCGACCCGACGAATCCTAACCCCCGGTCCATCGCATACGAATCGGCGCTGACGGGAACCGCGCTCACGGTCAACGGTCACCCGCTGGATTTTGCCGACGTCCATTATGGCAGGGCCTCCACGCCGGCGCTGGCGCCGGTCAGCGACGATGATTTCGCCACGGATTTTTTTGCCGGCTCCGGTCGCTTCCTGACTGGCCAGCCGGCAAACTTCGCCCAGGCCTACAATGGGGGCGATCTCCACACCCGGAGCATCGCCGGCGCCTTGCCGCTTAGCTTCGATGGCAATCTCCTGTTCACCTATGATCCCGGTGTCTGGGTCCCGCTGACCTTCGAGGCCGGCGAGTGGACCGTGCTGGAAGCAGAGAATGCCCAGGCCGCCTCGCTGATTGACATTTATGGCCAGGCCCAGGTGACCTACACCTACGACACGGTCGCGGTGCCCGATGCGTTCGGTTATGCATGGCTGCCCGGCGTATTGGCGGGCCTGGCCTGGACCGCCCGCCGGCCGGGGCTCCGAACGAAAGCTCGTTGAGGAATCCGCCGGGCGGCCTTCAGTGCCGCGAATCCGTCGCGGACGTTTCCTGCCAGAGCGGTATCAGCCAGAGCACGGCTGCACCGGTGGCCAGGACCGCCGGGTTCTGCAGCGGAAAATCTCCCCACGCATGCACGGCCAGCGTGGCAACTCCACCCAGCGGCCAGAGCAGGAAGGGATAAACCCGCAGCCGAAGACGCCGGAGTCCGTGGAGCCACGTGGCGAGCATAACCCCGATTGGCACGACACCAGCCACGCCCAGCTCGACCAACAGTTCGAGCCAGTCATTGTGCACATGTTCCCACCGGTAGCTGACGCCGCCCATGCCGGTCAGTTCCGGTTCCCTTTGTTGGTACTGGGTAAAGCCGTAGCGGAAACAACCGGCGCCCCAGCCAAAGAGCGGCCGGTCGGCGAACATGGCCAAACCCTGCCGGGCCGCCAGCTGCCGGCTGTGAATGGAGGTGTAGCCGCCGTCTGCCAGCTTGGCTTCGAGGCTGGCGCGCATCTCCCGGAGTCCGGCTGCTCCCGCGAGGGCGCTGACCAGCAGGGCGAGCAATCCGGCGGCAATGACCGGCGCGCGACTGCGGCCGGTGGGCTGCCGTTTGAAATGGCTCACGGTCAGCGGCACCAGCACCGCCAGGGTCACCGCCAGCAGGAAGATTCCGCCTAGCGAAAAAGTCAGGACACTGGCGGCGACCAGGGTGAGCGAAAAAAACAGGTACAGAATCGCCGGGCCGCGGTTCCAGCCGGAATGTCGCTCGCGCCAGACGCAGCGCAGCAGCAGCATGACGGCAACCATGGCGACCAGGTTGAAGTAGGCCGCCGCATGGTTGCGATAGGGGAAGCTGGCAAAAATCGAGGCGGAAGCCGTCCGGCGGAAACCATAGATAGCCTCGCTGCCGGCCGCGCGCTGCACCAGGCCGAACGCCGCCAGCCCAAAGCCGTTCGCGGCGATGATCGTCAGCAACGTCACCACGGAAGAGCGTCGCGTGATGCCGGTGCGGATCGCGCAGACCAGCAGCCAGGGCGGGACCCAGAGCAGCAGGCTGCGCCACGGGCCCGCTTCGGCAAACGGCACATTCATGCCGGTGGGCAAGCCCGGTCGGGTCGCGTGCGGTTCGAGCCACCACCGCGTGCCAGCCTGATGGTAGTCGAAGGCCGGATTTCCGGCCTGGACGCAAACATAGGCAAACAGCATGACCCCCGCCCAGAACACCGGCGAGCGGCGCAGGCGGGACCAGGGACGGATCGGAGGCGCGCTGCCGGCGTCCGGCCACAGCGCCAGGCCGAGCGCACCCAGCCCCAGCCCGCAGCCGAGGAATTGGCTCCCCGTATCCACGCCGCCAAAGGCCCAGGGCAGAAAAGTGAGATGCAGGCCGACCAGGGCCACCAGGGCCTTTTCTCGGCGGTACGCTTTCCCGGAATTCAATCCGGTGTGGCCGGTGGTGGAGAGCGGATAATCGGGGGACGACATCGGGAGAGCTCCGGCGTTGCCTGGAGCGGGGCGAATGGGGAGCCTCGTCACCCGCCCCGCTGCGCCGCCGTTCAAACTGGAGCTCAGGCGAAGAGCCGCGTGCCGAAATCGCCCAGCATGCCGCTTTGGCTGCGCGCAGGATCCCAGTCGGTTTCGACATGCGCGGTCCAGATGCTCAGCGTGGGCACGGTGGCTTGCAAGCGGAGCAGGGCCTGGGAACTGATGGTGAATCCCACCAGCGAGACGTCGGCGGCACCGAGCTCGCGGACGAGGCCGAGGGCGGCCTCGGCGGATACGCCGCTCTTGATCACGGGATCGAATAGGATCACGCGGCAGCCGTTGAGTGCGGGCGCGCTCGCGAGGTGCAGGCGGGCGAGGGGCGGCAGTCCCTCGGCGAATTGGCCAAGGCTGATGCTGCCGACCAGCAGGCCCGCCACGCAGTCCATCAGATTGTGCGAGAGACCAATGCTGTTGCGGGTCACGGCCAGCAGCACGACCGGTTTGGCCAACGCCACGCCGAGCCAGGGGGCGCGCGTGGTTTCGACCTCCTGCTCGCGCGTTGGCAGCGAGCGCATGGCCTCGAGCGTCAGCAGAACCAGCAGCTGGTTGCAGGTCGTGCGGAATTCGTAGGCCTCGGTCTGCCGGCGGCAAAGCACGGTCAGGGCGTGCTGCGCGGCGGGATGGTTCACGATGTGTACGCGGCTCGCCTCGGCCGGGGTTGGGTCAGCGGCGCGCACGGCCACGACGCGGGCCGTCACCGGTTCCGCGGTCGCGGCCGCGGTGACCCCCGGCATAGGCGGGGTGGTCCGGACGGAACGGAGTTGCGACCGTCGGAGGATTCTTCCCGCAAAAGGTGAAGTCGCGGTGGCCATGGCATGATTCGACTGGGAGGACATAGGAAGTGGCCTTCGACGGCTCACGGTCGCGGGCACGTCAGGCAGGTCGCATCTTTCGCCCCCGGGCCAGGCCTGGTCAAGGCGACGTATGGGTCCCTCGTGCAATGTCACGCAATCGTCAGCCATTTGTCACGCGCGGGGTGGTTGTTACGCGGTGGTGACAGCCGGGCGGCGGGCAGGTGAAATCTGGTCCCCGGGGCGACGGGCCCCTTGACCCGGGAAAACTCGCGACGTGGAGTGCGTCATGATTCGCACACGCTTTGTTTTCCTGTCTCTCGGGCTGACGATCAGCTTGGTGCACGCCCGGGCGGGAGACCAGCCTAAGGTGCCGTTGTTCAATCTTCCGTCCGCGGCTCCTCTCGCGGGGGAAGGGCCGGCGAGGTCGCCGGTGGCGGTGGCGCTGGCCTGGTTGGGCGAGAAAGCGCCCGAATGCCCCACGGATATCGCGCCGGAAATCGCGGCAAAATTTGTCGCGGAGCTCGGCCGCCTGCGGCCCGGTGACATCGAGCGGCTGGGCACGGCTGCCCTGACGATCGAGGAATACGACTCTCTCCTGTGGCAGGTCGCGGCGGCGCGCCTCAGCGGTCCGGCCTACGCGACCCAGCGGGAGACTTTTGCGCAGCGCCGCGTGGCCGGACTGCTGGCCCGGGCCCGGCCCGGTTCGACGATGGCGAACGATCTGGCGGAAGCCCAGGCGTTGGTGAAGACACTGTCCGCCGCCTCTGCGCGCCGCCTGCTGGAGGGCAAGATGGACGATGACGATTTGCAGCGCCTGGTCACGAGTGACCATGACCGGGAGGCCCGGCGGAAGGACGCGGCGGCCACGGCGGCCCGGCCCAAGGTGCTGTCCGCGCAGGATATTGTTGGTGAATTCGCGCGCCGGAACCAAGTGGGTGCGGCCGCGGCGAAACTGCGAGCCTACCAGGTGGAGGCGCGCTTGCGGAATCCCGACAATTCGGAGCTGGAGGTGCGGCTCTTCAAGCTCCGGCCGGATTTGTTCCGGGTGCACCTGCGGCCCCAGGATGGAACCGCGCAGGTCATCACCTACGACGGCACCCAGTACTGGCGGCAAGCCGAGGGCCGCGTGGGCCAGGTAAGCCCCGAATCGCTGGGGTCGTTCCGCTATCTGGGGGAGTTTCTTGATCCGCTGTTCGAAACGGCCGCGCACCACTTTGAAAGATTGGAGGACGCGATGGTCGACGGCAGGAAATGTTACCGGGTGGCAGTGAAGCGCTCCGACGGTTCCGGCTACGTCGCCGTGCTGGACCAGGAGAATATCCGGCAGATCGGGCGCGAAAACTCCGATGGCAGCCGGGTGCGGTACACCGATTTCCGCGACTTTTCCGGCCTGACGGTTGCATTCCGCGAGGAGGTGACCTTCGTCGGCGGCACAACCGCCGTGCTGGTAATCCGGCGCATCACCGCCAATCCCGGCCTGGTTGCGGTGTTCTTCCAACAGCCGACCCCAGAGCAACTCGACCTCGGGTCGCTGGAGCAGGTGCTGGCCCGGAACGTCAGCCCATGAGAACCACGGGCCAAGCCGGTCAGATTGACGTGAAGATCATCCTGCGCCGGCTCGCGAAGGCAGCTGGCGTGCTGGTGGTGGGGCTTTATCTGTTCGGGGTGGTCGGCGGCTACCTGTTCCTGCGTTATGGTCGCAAAATTGAAGACGTTCGCCTGGTGGATGTGGCCCTGTGCCGGCTCGGGGCCATCCGGCGCACGCAGGCCCGCCAGCACTTCGAGCAAGCCCGGCAGGCATGGGACGCCAAGGACTACCAGCAGGCCTACGTCTATTACACCTCCGCCGTGTTGCGCGACCCGGGCAACCTCGAGGGACGCCTGGCGGCCGCGCGGTTTCTCGCGGCCTTGGGCGCGACCAACTTGGAGGTCAACCTGCTGGAGGACGGACTGGCCCGGTTTCCTGGCGACCGGCAGCTCAACGAAATGCTCTTCGACCGGCTGCTGTCGGTCGGTCGCTACCAGCATGCGCTCGAGCTGCTGCATGGGCGGCACCTCGCCGCGCTCACCGGCCCGAACGCGCCGTATCTCCAGATGGTGGAATTGCGCGCGACGCTCGCCACCAGTGGGGCGCCCGCGGCCCGGGCCCTGCTCGCGCGCTATCCCAGCCTGGCCGGAAACGGGGCGGCGATCCCGCTCGTCGCGGAGGTGTGGTGGCAAACGGGCGACCGATCCCAGGCGATCCAGCTGCTCGCCAAGCACGTGGAATCACAGCCCAAGGATTTCCCCATCCACGCCCAGCTCTGCACCTGGCAGCACGAGGCGGGGCCATGGCAGGTGGCGCTCGACACGGCGCTGAAGGCCGTGGCCCGGTTTCCCCAGGAAGCCGCCGCGCGCGTGCTCGTGCTGGATGTGGGGGCGGATCGCATCCGGGGCACCCCCGACTGGTGGCGGGAGATCGGCCGCTACCTGAAGGACTTCAAGGCCGACCCCAAGGCGGTATTCCTGCTCGCGGAGCTGGCCGGCCGGCGCGGCTGGCTGGAGGTGTCGGGCACGCTCTACGAACTCGGCGCGCGCCGCAGCCAGGACCTCGGCATGCTCGGTCTTTTCTACAGCGACTCGCTCGCCCGGAATTCCCGCCTCGGGGAGGTGCGCACCTTGCTGGAGGAGATCGAGCAACAGTCGGCCGGACGGAATCTGCCTTTTCTGCTGCAGCTGCGGCAGCGGGAGATCGCCGTCGCCGCGGCGACAAGCGACCGTGAGGGCGTCCGGGAATATGCGCGCCGCCTGGCCGGCCTGCTGCGCAATGATCCCGATATGCTCGAGCAATACCGGCGACACTACCAGACCCTGGGCCTGGCCGAGGCGGTGGCGGAGCTTTCCGATCGCGCGGCGCGCCCGGCGCCGGCTTCCGTCAAAAAAAATACCTGATCGCCGGTCGGTGCGCGCGCGGGCCGACGGAACGCGCGCGGGATTTTCGGCGCGGCGAAATTATCCCGCCCGGGCGAGGGCCGGTCGTTACCAAACCGTCACGCGGTTTGTTTCATGTTCTTCGCGCAATGGTCACTCAAGAAATCATCGGTCGTAACAATGCCCCGCTAGACTGGGGGACCTTGGAGTACATGCGCACGCGAACGATTCCTGAAACCCGTAACGCTCCAGGGTTCTTGTTCCCACCCAACTCGTATCACCAGTCATCATGAAATCTCTTAAATACATCGCTGCCGGCACCCTCGCCGTTGCAGCCATTAGCTCGGCCTTCGCCGACGTTACGCTCAGGATCACGGGCTCGACCGCCTTCCGTAAGGCCGAGTATGCCGGCATCGTCGATTGGCTCACCGCCAACGTCGGCCCGGTCACCGGCGCCTTTGTTTCCGACAGTGGTGCGGCCCTGAACGGCGCGAACCAGGCCGTCTTCGTGGCCGGCACCTCGCCGAACAAGGTCATCATCCAGTGCGGCCAGGGCGGCTCTTCCGGCGGCCTGCGCTTCACCGTGCAAGGTCCTACCACCTTCGCCTCGGTCAAGCCCGATGGCAGTGCCACGGACAAGGTCTGGGTTTCCCCGAGCAATCCGCTCTTCGCGATCACGGTCTCGGGCGGCCAGGCCACCGGCGGCGGTACCGCCATCACCACGTCGGCGGCGATCTTCAGCGCCCCCGCCCGCGCCAACATCACGATGGCGGACACGTATCAGGATTCCACCCAGTGGAACTCCCTCGACTATGCCGCGCTCAGCGAGATCCCCGGCGGCGCCCTCGGCGTCCAGGGCTATGTCTTCGCCAAGGGCAAGGAATATTCGAACGTCGATGCCGCCAGCTCCGGAGCCTATGCCCGTTTCACCAACGTGTCGCCCCAGGCCTTCCAGTACCTCGCGGCCAACGGCACCGCCAAGCTCTCGCTGTTCACCGGCGTGGCGGGTGATGGCGCCATCGACGTGGTCCTCGTGGGCCGCGACTACGATTCCGGCACGCGCTGCGTCACCTTCTACGAGACCGGCTACGGCAATGATACGACGGGGGCGGTCCAGTACCGGGCACAGGATGCGTCCAACGTGGACGTGGGCGATGGCACGGGCGCCGGCAACGTTGACCACTTCGTTCAGGCCACCGACCCGAATGGTGACACCCTGGCCGGCTACAACAGCGGCGGCTTCGTCAAGAACGTCCTGAACAAGGCCGGCGGCGCGGTGCTTTCGCCCAACGGCCGGCCGATGATCGTCCTTGCCTATGTCGGCACGGGGGACATTCCGTCCGTCAGCAGCCAGATTCTCACCTTCAACGGCGTGACCAATGGCGTGGTTTCGACCAACGGTGGCGCCGTCAACAGCAATATCGCTTACGGCGCCTACTCCTTCTGGGATCCGGAGCATATGTATTATATCAGCCTGGCCGGTGCCAACTTCACCACCGCCGGCACGGAGAAATTCGTCGCCAAGGGCATTGCCGACAAGATCCGTACGACCGATATCGGCGCGTCCAGCGCCGTCGCGATCTCCGCGATGCAATGCTCCAAGGGCGGTGAAGGCGGCGTCATTGCCCCGAACTGATCCATTCCAAACTGACTAACCAAGACCTCCCATGATCAACATGAAATCCAAACTCCTCACCGCAGCCCTGCTCTCGCTGGCCGCTGCGTTCTCCCTCCAGGCGCAGACTGTGAGTGCCAACGACATCATCGTCGGTGTGCGCAACAGCGGTGCGAACAACCTTGAGATCAAGGCCGGCAGCGTCTCGACGCTGCAAACCTTCTCAACCGAGACCCTCATCGGCAACTACAACAGCTCGTTGACCGCGGCGATCGGTGCCACCTGGTCCACCGCCACCAACTCGGCCGGTGCCATCTGGGGTGCAGGCGGTTCCTCCGGGCAATCGACGCAGGTTTATGCCAGCTCGCTCTGGGATCTCGGCTCCGCCGGCACACTCGGTGTGGCCAACAATGACCATCCGTGGAACGGTTTCTCCTCGTTGGGCACGGCGGCCACGAAGTTCGGTTCGGTCAACACCGGCTTCAACTCGTCCAGTGCTACGGCGACCGCCGATGCCGGGGCCAAGACCATCCTCGCCGGCAACGCCAACTCATGGTCGCTTCAGGGCGGAACGGGCGCGGCCGCGTTCAATAACTTCAACCCGAACAACGGCGGCTTTGCCGGCGTCGCTGCGGCCAATGCGGCGGCCCTCGGGACGAACTACTCGGCTCTCGACCTCTATCAGGTTGTGGTCAATGGTTCGACCTTCCTGGGTACGTTCGCCCTGTACACCGCCGATGGTGGCGGCCACAACGTCGGCGATCTGACGTTCACGGCCTTCACGGCCATCCCCGAGCCGTCCACCTACGCCGCCCTCCTCGGCGCGGTGACGCTCGGTGTCGTCGTCATCCGCCGGAGGCAGCAGAGCCAGACCCAAGTCTGAGCCAAGGATAGATTCTTCCCTAGTCGGGTAAGAGACTGGCCCGGCGGTCGCGTTTTGGATGACGCGGCCGCCGGCGCCATTCCGGCCTGTCCGGGGAAAAATCCTCCCGATATCGTCCTTGCACCTGGTGGCCCCCTTCCTCGCGGAAGGGGGCCGCTTTGTTTTCCGGAACAACTTCAGGAGAGGCTTTACGCCCCGATGGAATTGAATCGGCCTATCTCCAGCCGGAGACGTAAAACACCTCAGCTTGCCGTGCTGCATGGAAAGCAAGTACGGTCGCGGGCATTGGTTCCCGCTTTCAGGGTAACAATTGGGTGACTGACAGGCTGAGAGATTGACGCCATCGCGCATCTTTCGATTTCGTCCGAGCCGCAACGGGCCCACGTTGTCATGGCAGCACACCTCACCTCACGTACCGGATCCGGGGCGCGCTTGTTCCAACACCTCGTGCCGTCCCGGCAAAAGCTGAAAGGTAAAGCCTAGTATCTTCAGAGTTCCTGACCTCTTCAGGGTTCCAAGGGTGGCGAAGGCCAGGTCATCAACCCGAAGTGATCGAACCCAACCCGACTAACCAAGTCCATCCATGATCAACATGAATATCAAAGTCCTCTCCGCTGCCCTGCTTTCGCTGGCCGCTGCGTTTTCCCTCCAGGGGCAGACTGTGGGTGCCAACGACATCATCGTCGGCGTGCGCAATAACGGTGCGACCAACCTTGAAATCAAGGCCGGCAGCGTCTCGACGCTGGAGTCCTTCACGTCCGAAACCCTCATCGGCAACTACAACAGCTCGTTGACCTCGGCGATCGGTGCCACTTGGAACACGGCCACCAACTCGGCCGGTGCCAACTGGGGCGCGGGCGGTTATGCCGGGTCCTCCACGCAGGTTTATGCCAGCTCGCTGTGGGATCTCGGCGTCGTTGGCACGCTCGGCGTGGCCAACAATGACCATCCGTGGAATGGCTTTTCCTCGGTGGGCACGGCGGCTACGAGGTTCGCTTCGCTCAACATCGGCTTCAACTCATCAAGTGCGACCGCAGCAGCCGATGCCGGGGCGAAGACCATTGGCGCCACTAACCCCAACTCATGGTCGACTAAGGGCGGAACTACCGCGGTCGCGTTCAGTATTTTCAACCCGAACAACCTCGGCTTTGCCGGCAACGCGGCGGCAAATGCGGCGTCCCTTGAGACGAACTACTCGGCCCTCGATCTCTATCAGGTTGTAGCCAATGGTTCAACCTTCCTGGGCACGTTCGCCCTGTACACTGCCGATGGTGGCGGCCACAGTGCCGGCGATCTGACGTTCACAGCCATCCCCGAGCCGTCCACGTACGCCGTCCTCCTCGGCGCGGTGATGCTCGGTGTGATCGTCATCCGCCGCAGTCAGCAGGGCCAGATCCTGAGCTGAGCCATTGGCGCAGATTCTTCCCAAGTCGGGCAAGAGACCAGCCCGGCGGTCGCGTTTTGGATGATGCGGCCGCCAGCGCCATTTCTGAAAACGACCGGGTTGGATTCACAAACAGAACCTGACACCTTGAGGCCTCCTTCCTCGCGGAGGGGCCGTTTTGTTTTCAGAAACAAATGAGGGAGGGGCTTTACGCCCCGACACCTCGGGAGTGAGTAGCCAAGATGGCGAGTTTTTCATTTTAGCCTTCCGGCGCGAAATGACGGCCTAAATCCGGTCGCAGTCGACCAGGGCCGAACCCTTCATCAGCCGTCCCGCCGCGCAGTATGGCGAGTATGGTCGGAGCTCCAGAAGGCCGCGAATTAAATGCGCCGCTTTGTGACGCCGCGGCAGTGTTCAGCGCGGCATCTCTGCTTCGCCCTCAATTTTGAACTTCTCGCCGATCTGTTTGATCGCAAGCGGCCCAAGTTTGTCGTCTGGGAACCCGCAAAATAGGCTGATGCGCTGATAAATTTGGGACGACACCTGCACCATCAGGAAGCGAACCAGGGGGTCGGGTTGTGTAGTGTGTGATTAAAACTTCGCCTTGCTCCGTCGGCGCGTGAACGGATCGTCGGGAATCCGTCACAATGCCGTAACATCTGGCGCAGGAAATTTGCGCGATACGCGAAAACGACGCCGAGCGTGTTACGATTTTGCGCATGGCGTGACGGGACTTGAAAGGGCTGACGGCGCTTCGTTTTCTGGCTAGGATTCTTCACGCCATCACGTCCCGGCCGGTGGTTTCCCGAGGGGAAAGCCGACCGGGCGTGGGGCCGGGGAATCGCCTCCAACCTTGCGTTTTCCGTCATCACTTTCCGTCGGTGGTTTCCGTGACTGCAGCCTGCGGCACTTGCTGGCGTTGAGTCTGTTCGGCGGCGGCCTGACCTTGGGCTGGGCCGCCGAATCGGCGACGGCAGGCGGTACCATCTTCATCACCGAATACCGCGTGGCTGGCGTACGCAAGCTGCCCCGGATCGCGGTCGAGGAGGCGGTGTATCCCTATCTCGGCCCGGGTCGCTCGCGCGACGACATCGAGGCGGCCCGCGCCGCGCTGGAGGCGGTTTACCAGGCGAACGGCTTCCAGACCGTCGGCGTACAGATCCCGGCGCAGCCCCTGGCCGACGGCGTCATCTTGCTGCAGGTGGTGGAACGCAAGGTTGGTCGACTGCGGGTGAAGGGCGCGAAATATTCCTCGCCGAGAAAAATCAAGGAGGCGGCGCCGTCCCTGGCGGAGGGCACGGTGGTCGATTTCAACCAGGTGCCGAAGGACATTGTCGCCCTGAACCAGTCCGCCGACCGGACGGTGACGCCATCGTTGCGGGCCGGGACCGAGCCGGACACGGTCGACGTGGACCTGGACGTGAAGGAAAAACCGCCGCTGCATGCGAGCGTTGAACTGAACAACCGGCGCGGCCCGGACACCACGCCCTTGCGGGTGACCGCGGCGGTGAGCGCAAGCAACCTCGCCCAGTCCGGCAACGGGGCGGGCCTCAGTTTCCAGGTGTCGCCGCAGGACACGAGCCAGGTCAAGGTCTACTCCGGTTATTACCTCCAGCGTTTCGCCGGGGCGGACTGGCTGAGCGTGATGGCCAGCGCGACGAAGCAGGACAGCAATGTCTCGACCCTGGGCGACACCGCCGTGGCCGGGCGCGGCAAGTCCGCGCTGCTGCGGGCGAGCTTCAACCTGCCGGTAAGCGATGGCTTCGTTCACTCGGCGGGCGTGACACTCACCTACAAGCATTTCGACCAGACGATCAATCTGCCTGCGAGCGGCCAGACGCCGGCGTCGGTGGTGGTGACGCCGGTGACTTACTGGCCCTTTGAGGCGAGTTACTCGGCGACGTGGCAGAGAAAGAAGGCGACCACGGAATTGAATGCCGCGGTGGCCTTCCACGTGCGCGGCTTCGGCAGCGACTCGGCGGAGTTCGGCACCAACCGTTACAAGGCCGACGCCAACTTCCTGATTTTCCGCGGCGACCTGGCGCGCACCCAGGAACTGCCCGTGGGGCTCCAGCTGTTCGGCAAGGTGCAGGGCCAGCTCTCGGACCAGCCCCTCCTCAGCGGCGAACAGGCGAGCGGCGGCGGCCAGGGCACGGTCCGCGGCTACCTGGAGTCCGAAGCGGTGGGCGACAGCGGCGTCTTCGGCACGCTCGAGCTGCGCAGCCCGTCGCTGCTGGCCCGCGTGAAGGCCTTCCCGGGGGAGTGGCGCTTCTTCGCCTTCACCGACACGGGCTGGCTCAAGGTCAGCAACCCGCTCCCCGAGCAGAAGAACCATTTCGATTTCCTGAGCTGGGGCCTCGGCAGCCGGGTGCGGCTGCTCGACCATTTCGATGGGACCATCGCCGCCAGCATGCCGGTCCTCCAGGTCGGGAAGACCAAGGCGCAGGACTGGCGGATCCTCTTCAAGGCCGCCTTGGATTACTGACCGCCAGAAATACACCGATACCTTCACCGGCATAACCATGATTCCCGCACCCTTTATTGATCTTCCGCGCCGCTTGCTCGCTGCCCTGGCTTTGCTCGCCGGCGCCGCTGCCGTTTCCGCCGCTCCCTGGTGGAACAGCGAATGGACCCTGCGCAAGAAGATTACGCTCGACCCGGCGGCCGCCGGCCCCGCGCTCACCGAGGCCACCGGCCCGGTGCCGGTGCTGGTCCGGCTCTACGACGCCAACTTCCAGTTTCCGAGCGCGCAGCCTGACGGCAGCGACCTGCGTTTCCTCGCCGAGGATGGCAAGACGCTCCTCAGCCACCACATCGAGAAAATCGACCCGCTGCTCAACGAGGCCTTCGTATGGGTGAAGGTCCCTGAGGTTAAGCCGGGCGCGCCGGTCACGCTCCACCTTTATTACGGCAACACCACGGGCAAGGCCCCCAAGGTCGAGGACGCGAAGGCCACTTACGACGAGAACACGGTCCTGGTCTATCATTTCAACGAGCGCGGCCAGCCGGCCCTCGATTCGAGCGGCAACGGCAACAACGCGCAGAATGCCGGCACGCCCGCCGAAGGCGCGATGATTGGCGGCGGGCTGCGACTGGACGGGCGGACCGCGGTCACGATCCCGGCATCGGCCTCTCTGAGTATCGTCGATGGCGGGACGTTCACGTGGTCGGCCTGGATCCGACCCGCCGCCGCCCAATCCGAGGCCGTGCTTTTCAGCCGACGCGAACCGGGGCGCGCCTTCCTCCTTGGGCTGGACAACGGAACCGCCTATATCGAGGTCGCTCAGCGGAGCGGCAAGACCCGCTCTCCGGGCGGGGCGCCGCTGGGCGCGGGCAGCTGGCACCATCTCGCCGTGGTCGCGACCGGTTCCCAGGTGATGATCTACGTCGACGGCGAGGTCTATGCGACGGCCAATGTCGCGCTGCCCGGCTTCGAGGGCGCGGCGCTCCTCGGGGGGGACTCCGCGGGCGGTAACGGTTTTGCGGGTGAGATTGACGAGCTGGAAATCGCCAAGGTCGCCCGTTCCGCGGGCGCCATCAAACTGGCCGTGCTGGCCCAGGGTGGGGCGGGCGCCGACAAGTTCATCACCGTGGGCGAAAACGAGCAGCAGACCAGCTGGCTCAGCGCCCTCAAGACCGGCTACTTCGGCGTCATCATCAATTCCCTCACCGTGGATGGCTGGGTGGTGATCATCATCCTCTTGGTGATGTCGCTCATCAGCTGGTTCGTGATGATCCGGAAGGCGGCGTACCTGAACAGCATTGGGAAGGGCAACGTCCGGTTCCTCAATGAGTGGAGCCACATCGCCAATGACCTGTCGGCGCTGGAGAATCACGAGTCGGGCGACGCCAAGAACATGGGCGGCCGGCTGGCCGGGGCCGAGCACCAGGCAATGTTGAACACACCCCTCTACCGCATTTATCACATCGGCATCGTCGAGGTGCAAAACCGCCTGGCCGCCAACCAGGATGACGCCGCGCTGGCGCTTTCGGCCCGCTCCATGCAGGCCATCCGCGCCTCGCTCGACGGCGGCCTCGTGCGCGAGACGCAGCGGCTCAACAGCGCGATGGTGCTGCTCACCATCGCCATCTCGGGCGGCCCCTTCCTCGGCCTCCTCGGCACCGTGGTCGGCGTCATGATCACCTTCGCCGCCGTCGCCTCGGCGGGCGAGGTGAACGTCAACGCCATCGCGCCCGGCATCGCCGCCGCGCTCCTCGCCACGGTCGCGGGCCTTGGCGTCGCCATTCCCGCGCTCTTCGGCTACAATTACCTGCTGACCCGGATCAAGGTCGTGACGACCGACATGCACGTCTTCATCGACGAATTCGTCACCAAGCTGGCGGAATTTTATTCCGAGCCCGGCGAGTGAGGAGCCCGGACGGACCAGAGACCACAGCCTACGGACGACCGACCACCGAGCATCTGCTTCACGGCTTCAACTTTCACTTACCCTTCCCATGCAGGTACAATCCGAGGACAAGCCTTATGACGACATCAACATCACCCCGATGCTGGATCTCGCCTATGTCTTGCTGGTGATCTTCATCCTGATGTGCACCGCCTCGGTGGCCGGCACGAAAGTTAATCTGCCCAAGGCCAGCAGCACGCCCGCCAGCCTGTCCAAGCCCAAGACCAAGGCGGTGACGGTGAACAACGAGGGCAAGATCTTCCTCGATACGATCCCGGTCACCCTGCAGGAACTGGAGCAGAAGCTCAACCAGCAGAAGGCGCTGACGCCGGAGTTTCCGCTGGTGATCCGGGGCGACAGTCTCACGCAATACCAGGCGGTGATGGACGTGATCGACGTGGCCGGACGCCTTGGTCTCACGCAGGTCGGCCTGGCCACCAAGCCCCCCGGCAACAAATAGCGCGTCATCATGTCATCGCCGGACCAGAACGACTATCGCGAGAAGCGGACCTTTTTCGGCCGGTTCGGCTTCGCGTTGGGTTTGCTCGGCGTGGTGGGTGTCGGAGTGGGGCTCTTCAGCACGATGTTCAACCACTCCAGCGGACCGGCGCCTCGCAAGGCGCAGGAGATGGTCATGATCAAGCCCCTGCCGCCGCCACCCCCGCCACCCCCGCCGCCACCGCCGACGCCCCAGCAAAACGAGCCAAAGGAGCAGATGATGGAGCAGCAGCCGGTGGATGACGCGGAAGCCAAGCCGGACACCCCGCAGGACAGCGCCCCGAGCATCGGCACGAACATCACGGGCAACGGCCCGGACGCCTTCGGCCTCGGCAAGAACACCAAGGGCATGGTCGGCGGCGGCGGCACCGGGAAAAGCGGCAGTCGCTTCGGCTGGTATGCCAACCAGGTGATCAAATCCATCTCGACGGCCCTCAGCCAGAACCCCCGCACCCGCAACGCCCGCTTCGACATCAAGGCCAAGATCTGGGCTGACGTCGGTGGCAAGGTCACCCGGGCCCGCCTGGTCGACCCCACGGGTGATCCCGAGCTGGATGCCGCCATCAAGAACGGCCTGACCGGTCACCAGCTGCAGGAACCTCCGCCCGACGGCATGCCCATGCCGATCGTGATGCATCTCACGGCCCGCCGGCCCAACTAATCTTCCCGCCCTGCCCATGCTTATGTTCACGACAAAACAATTACTTCCGCGCCGGTTCGTGCCGATCGTCGTGCTGGCCACCAGCCTGACCCTGCTCTTGCCCGGGCCGATCGCCCGCGCGGCCACGGACGACGAGACCGCGGAATCCGGGGCCGCCACGCCCTCCGCGGTCAGCGGACTGATCAGCCGGCTGGCCGAGCGGGGCGTGCTCTCGAAACAGGATGCGACCGAGCTCAACCTGCTGGCCGAGGCCGATGCCGCGGAATTGGCGGCGCAAAAGGCGATGACCAAGGCCGCGCTGGCCCAAGCCGCCGCGGCGCAGTCTCGCGCCCGGGCGCTGCAGGCCCTGGCGGAGCACCGGCGCCCGGCCGCCGAACCCGCTCCCTCGCTGGTGGCGCCGGTCAATCGTCCGCTGCCGCCGCCGGAGGAGGAGCCGGTGCCCGAGCCGGCCGTGGTGAGGAAAAACGTCAGGTCCCTGGCCCAGTCGCACCAGCCCGGCAAGGTGAAGGCGCCTTCGCACGCCAGCGAGCCGCCGGCCGAGCTGCCCGCCGCCGAGACCGTCGCCGCTGAACCCGAGCCGGCCCCCGCCGAGGCGGCCGATTTCACTCCCGCACCGCGTCATTCCCTGGCTTCGAAGCTGGCCCACCCGCCGCAGCCCGCCGAGCCGGCTGAGTCCCTGCCGGACGACGTGGTGCGCGTCACCTACGTGCCCGAATCCGTCAAGGCGCAGCTGCGCGAGGAAATCAAGCAGGACGTGATGCAAGAGGCGCGCGAGGAAAACTGGGCCGCGCCGAACGCGTTCCCTGACTGGGTGACCAAGATCCGCCTCTTCGGCGATCTCCGCGTGCGGTATGAGGCGACGCGCTATCCCGTCGGCAACGACAACACGGGCGCCTTCCCCAATTTCAATGCGATCAACACGGGCGCGCCGTTCGACACGGCCGGCACGATCTTCTCCCCGCAGCTGAACGTCGACCAGAACCGCTCGCGGGCGCGCCTGCGGGCGCGGTTCGGCGCGGCCGTCGACCTCGGGCAGAATTATTCCGCCGGGCTCCGGCTCGCCACGGGGGAGAACAACTCGCCAGTGACGCAGAACCAGAGCTTCGGAGCCGCCGGCTCGGGGCAGGGCGGCAACTTCAGCAAGTACGCCGTGTGGCTCGACCGGGCCTTCCTGAAATACGAACTGGGCGGTCTGCCGGACAAGGACCTGACGCTCAGCGCCGGCCGGTTCGACAATCCCTTCCTGTCGACCAATGTGGTCTGGGCGGACGACATCGGTTTCGACGGGGCGGTCACCCAGGGGCGCTATGGTTTGGGCGAGGACCTCACCACGTTCTTCGCCGCCGGTATTTTTCCAATTTTCAACACCGACCTGAATTTCGCCAGCAACCAGCCGGCCAAGTTCAAGAGCAGCGACCGGTGGCTCGACGGGGCGCAGATTGGCCTCAACTGGGAGCCCGCCAAGGACGTGGGGGTGAAATTCGGCGCGGCGTACTACATGTTCACCCAGCTCCGGGGCAAGAAATCCACCGCCTTTGTGCCCTTCAACTCGACGGATGCGGGCGACACGGATGCCCGCCGGCCGGCCTTCGCCCAAAAGGGCAACACCTACATGGCCCTGCGCACCATCACGCCGGTCGCGGGGGATCCCACCGCCGGCGGCAACCAGAACGGCACGGTGAACCAGTTCCAGTACTTCGGCCTGGCGAGCAATTTCAACGTGCTGTCGCTCGACTCGCGGATCGACTTCAATCATTTCGAGCCGTTCCAGATCTCGCTGCTCGCCGAGTACAACCGGAATCTCGGCTGGGACAAGGTATACGCCCAGACCCTCGCCGTGAACAACCGCGGGGCCGCCACCACCGATTTCCCGGCAGGCCTGTATCTCGGCAGCAACACCGCCTGGCTGGTCGGGCTGAATGTCGGCGACGTCGCGCTGGAAAAACCCTGGTCCTGGAACCTCAGCCTCAACTACCGGAATGTCGGATCCGACGCGGTGGTTGACGGCTTCAACGATTCCGACTTCGGCGGCGGCGGGACCAACATCAAGGGCTTCACCTTTGGCGGCAACCTCGCGCTCGCGCGCGGCACCAAGCTTGGTCTGCGCTGGCTCAGCGCCACCTCGGTCGTCGGACCGGTCTTCAAGAACGACATCATCCAGCTGGATTTCAGCGGAAAATTCTGACCCACCCATGAAAAACTCACCTTTGCCCCTGCTGGCGCTGCTCGGCCTGTTGTGTGTGACGCTCGGGCGGGCGGCTGAACCGGCTGGCGACTCCTCCGCCTCGCTGCGCGCCGCCCTGCGCGACACCACCCAGCAGCTCCGCACCGTGCAGGCGGACCTCGCGACCGCCCAGTCCGCCCAAGCCACGCTGAGTGCGGAGAAGAAGGCGCTGGCCGAGCAATATGAAGCCCTGAAAAAGCAGATCGTGGCGGACCGGACGGCGGCGGAAAAAACCACCGGCCAGCTGTCGGCGCAAAACGCCGAGCAAAAGTCGGTCCTGGCCCGGTTGAACGAACAGCTGGCCCAGGCCCGCGCCGAGGGGGAGAAAAGCGCGCAAGCGGCCCGGACGGCCGAGGCCCAGGTTGCGCAGCTCACCGCGGAGAACATCGCGCAGGAGCGCCGGCTGGCGGACCGGGAGGCCAAGAACCTCAAGTTGTTCACCCTGGGCAACGAAATCCTGTCACGTTACGAGGCCTTCAGCCTGGGTAATGCAATCCGGGCCAAGGAACCCTTTGTCGGCACCACCCGCACCAAGCTGGAAAACCTCGTGCAAGATTATCAGGACCGGCTGCTCGACCAGAAAGTGAAACCGTGAAGTAGCAGCGAGCAAGGAGCAGAGCGCAGGGAGCGAAACCAAACCGATCCGTGAACCGACCACCGAAACCCATGAAGCGGCCGATCGCCGACCACCGTGCCCGTATCGCGGTACGGCTGCTGGTCGGGCTGGGCGGTGTTCTGCTGGTGGGGTGGGGCACAGTCCGGGCCGGTGACCTTTTGCGCGGCGGCGCCCCGGTGGCCACCGTCGCCGCCCCGATCACGGCCGGCGGAGGCAGCAGCCTGGGCGGTTCTGCCCTCACCACCCCGTCGCAGGACCGGCTGGCGCGGACGACGCAGGCCCTCGAGGCGGTGAAGCAGATGCAGTCGGCGGCCCGCAACCTCGCGATCGCCGGGCCGAATAACTTGAAGTCCAGCCTGCCGGCGGTGCCGGTGAACAGCTACAGTCAGGCCAACGGCCTCAGGCCTACGGTCAACGGTCTCTGGGTGGGGG
>Ga0302322_100001137_pt1 | contig 21600 bp, 12 predicted proteins | sample Fen_T0_2_FD_203757 | JGI IMG/M metagenome (GOLD analysis project Ga0302322, IMG submission 203757) | Peat permafrost microbial communities from Stordalen Mire near Abisko, Sweden - Fen_T0_2 | ecosystem: Environmental > Terrestrial > Soil > Wetlands > Permafrost | place: Sweden: Abisko...
TTGACACCGGATCATCCAGTTCGTCGCGGTTCGGCTCAAAATCCGGATGTATATTTCCAGGCACGCGAAGCGGCAAATCTCTACTATGAAGCGGTGCCCGGTATTGTTCAAAAAGCAATGGATAAATTTGCGAAGGTTATTGGACGAGAATATAAATTGTTCCAATACGTTGGTGCACCGGATGCCGAACGTATCATTATCATGATGGGTTCCGGCGCAGAAACTGCACAGGAAACTGTTGAATACTTGATGGAACAAGGAGAGAAGATCGGCTTGCTGAAAGTCCGCTTATACCGACCGTTCTCCATTGAACATTTTGTACAGGCACTTCCTTCAACAGTGAAGCATATCGCGGTACTGGATCGCACGAAAGAATCCGGCGCAGTGGGCGAACCTCTGTATCTGGATGTCATCACGGCATTGAGTGAAGCATTCACTGCAGGGAAAACGCCCATGAAATCTCCTCCGCGAATTATTGGCGGACGGTACGGATTATCGTCGAAAGAGTTTACCCCCACCATGGTGAAGGCAGTCTTCGACGAACTGAAGAAGCCCCAGCCGAAGAATCACTTCACAGTGGGCATCAACGATGATGTCTCGCACACAAGTTTGACATACGATCCGAACTTCAGTGTTGAACGGGATGATGTTGTTCGTGCAATTTTCTATGGCCTGGGCGCCGACGGAACCGTGGGAGCGAATAAAAATTCTATTAAGATCATTGGGGAAGATACAGAGAATTATGCGCAGGGCTACTTTGTGTACGACTCAAAGAAATCCGGTTCCACCACCACATCGCATTTACGTTTTGGCCCCCGTCCTATTCATTCGATTTATCTTATCGAACGTGCAAGTTTTGTTGCATGCCATCAGTGGTTCTTCCTTGAAAAGTTCGACGTGCTGCAAGCGGCAATCCCCGGCAGTACGTTCCTGCTGAACAGTCTCTATGGGAAAGATGAAGTCTGGAATCATTTGCCGAGGCACATTCAGAAACAACTCATTGACAAAAAGATGAAACTCTTCGTCATTGATGCATACGAAGTTGCCAAAAATACCGGTATGGGCAGCCGTGTGAATACGATTATGCAAACCTGTTTCTTTGCGATCTCCGGTGTGCTGCCGAAGGTTGAAGCGATCGAAGCAATTAAATATTCGATCAAAAAAACCTATGGCAAAAAAGGGGAAGCAGTTGTCGAAAAGAATTATCAGGCAGTAGATCAAACCCTTGCAAATCTTTTCGAAGTAAACATTCCTTCCGCTGTAACAAGTAGTATTGAGATGCCGCCTGTTGTTTCCGATAACGCTCCGGACTTTGTAAAAAACGTTTTGGGACCGATTATTGCCGGCAACGGTGAACGCCTCCCTGTCTCTGCGATGCCTGTCGATGGCACGTTTCCAACGGCTACTGCACAGTGGGAAAAGAGAAACATTGCACTCGAAATCCCGGTGTGGGAAACTGAAATTTGTATTCAATGCAACAAATGCGCAATTGTCTGCCCGCACGCAGCGATTCGCACAAAAGTGTTTGACTCAGACAGGCTTGCATTAGCCCCTGCGAATTACAAGTCTATGGACTATAAAGGGCCTGAGTACAAAGGAATGAAATATACAGTTCAAGTAGCGCCGGAAGATTGCACGGGATGCAATCTCTGCGTGGAAGTCTGCCCGGCAAAGAGCAAGAAGGAAGTAAAGGTAAAAGCGATCAATATGAAGCCTCAGCCGCCAATCCGCGATCAGGAAAAAGCGAATTTCGAATTCTTCCTCGATCTGCCCGAAGTGGACCGCCGCAATGTAAAAGTCGATACAGTCAAGGGATCACAATTCCTCCGTCCGTTATTCGAGTTCAGCGGTGCATGTTCCGGATGCGGAGAAACACCGTATATTAAATTAGTGAGTCAGTTATTCGGCGACCGTATGATGGTTGCGAATGCCACGGGCTGTACATCCATCTATGGCGGAAATCTGCCGACGACGCCATGGGCAAAGAATGCTGATGGGCGCGGACCTGCATGGTCGAATTCGCTCTTTGAAGATAACGCGGAATTCGGTCTCGGTATGCGTTTAACTGCAGATAAGCTCAACGCAATGGCAAAAGAATACGTGACCATCCTTTCTATCGATATCGGTGTGGATCTTGCCACGGCACTCATCGAAGCGGTACAAAAGAATGAGGCGGAAATCTATGAACAGCGTGAACGCGTCAAGATGTTAAAAGATAAATTAGCAACAATAAATAGACCCGAAGCAAAACGCCTGTTGACCCTCGCCGATAATCTTGTCAAGCGCAGCGTCTGGATCATGGGCGGTGACGGCTGGGCATACGACATCGGCTACGGCGGATTGGATCATGTTCTTGCCTCCGGTAAGAATGTGAATATTCTCGTTCTCGATACCGAAGTGTATTCCAATACCGGCGGTCAAATGTCGAAATCGACGAACCGCGGGGCGGTTGCAAAATTTGCGGCTGCAGGAAAATCGACAGCCAAGAAGGACCTCGGCCTCATGGCGATGATGTACAATAATGTCTATGTCGCACGTGTCGCAATGGGTGCAAGCGATGCACAAACAGTCCGTGCATTTATCGAAGCGGAAGCGTACGATGGTCCATCCATCATCATCGCGTATTCGCATTGCATCGCGCATGGTATTGATATGGCGCGCGGCATGACGAATCAGAAAAATGCAGTTGAAACCGGGTACTTCCCATTGTTCCGATACAATCCAGAATTAAAGAACGAAGGAAAGAATCCGTTCAAACTTGATTCAAAGGCACCCAAAGGCATGCTGACAGACTTTACGTCGACGGAAACACGCTTCAGTGTTCTCACCAAGATGAATCCGGAACGTGCAAAAGAATTGCAGAAACTTGCGGAAGCAGACGTGAAAGCTCGTTGGACGATCTACGAACAGTTCGCTCAAGAAAGCGAACCGGAAAAAGTTCCGGGAACGAATTAACGCCGCACAATTTTTAAGAAGTACTCATGAACAGTATTCCGCCTTGCAAACTGCAGGGCGGAATACTATTTTTTCTAGAACATATTTTTGTTATCTATTATGAGGAGTAGAACACGATGGATCTTTCGACAACATACCTTGGCATGAAATTAAAAAATCCGATCGTCGCCTCGGCAAGTCCGTTATCGCGTTCGATGGATTCCATGCGCCGACTTGAAGATGCAGGAACTTCCGCTATTGTCATGCATTCGCTCTTCGAGGAACAGGTGACGAACGAAGCCGAGTCCTTGGAATTCTACAAATCATACGGAACAGAAAGTTATGCCGAGGCTCTGTCATACTTTCCCGACACCGGTGATTACCAGTTTGCCCCGGAGGAATATTTGGAAATCGTTGCGAAGGCAACGAACAAATTAGAAATTCCAATTATTGCCAGTCTCAATGGTGTCACACCAGGAGGCTGGACACGCTATGCAAAAAGTATGGAAGAAGCCGGCGCTGCGGCAGTAGAATTAAACGTCTACTACATTCCAACCAAAGGAACAATGACCGGTGTGGATGTGGAGAATCGCTATGTGGAAATGTTGAAACATGTCCGCGGTGCAGTCAAGATTCCTGTAGCAATGAAATTAAGCCCATTTTTCAGTTCAATTCCAAACATCGCCCAGCGCCTGGTACACGAAGGCGCTGCTGGATTGGTGCTCTTTAATCGCTTTTATCAACCTGACATTGATCTTGATGAATTAGATGTCAAGCCGGGTGTTGGATTAAGCGATTCATTCGCAAACCGACTTCCGATGCGTTGGATCGGAATTTTATACGGGAAGGTCAAAGCGAGTCTTGCGGCGACAAGTGGGATTCATACCGCAGAAGATGTGTTGAAATTGACGATGGCTGGTGCAGATGTGACGATGATGTGTTCTGCGCTGCTGATGCATGGTCCGGAACATGTCGGCAAAGTATTAAAAAATGTTGAGCAGTGGATGAAGGATCATGAATACGAATCCATCGAGCAGATGAAGGGAAGCCTCAGTCATAAATCCATTGCTGACCCATCTGCCTATGAGCGCGCAAATTATATGAAGGCATTGAATCGGTACAAACTCCTTGTCTAGGAACTGATTCCTCTTTCCCCTTGTTATGGGTGAAGAGGACGGAATGAAAAAACCTGAAGAGAATAAGATGAGAAAAAAAATCCTGGTGAATGCACTCGACCGAAATTTGGATAAGATGTCCAGATCTCCATGGGTCGTTTCACTGAAGGATGGGAAAGATCTTATTTGCCCGTTCTGTGACCAGCCGGTTCAACCATGCAAAACGGATCCATCGGCGATGTGCGAGCGAATGCTGCGCGGCGGAACTGAAGGAAAAGAACTTGAGGATGCGCTGAACGGATCTTCTCGGGGTCATTTTGGTGTGTGTATCTCATGCGGCAAACAAATTTCCATGACCCATTTTAAAAAGCATCCCACTGGGGAGCTTTGTACCCGATGCATCAAGAAAGGAAAAAGACTTCGGGGAAAGAACGTCGCAGAGAAGGCGACAGCACAGCACCGATGACAGTTCCCTGCTCAACGATCATCCTCATTCCCAACAATTTATTGCTCCTTGCATACAGTGATCAACGATAAATTTCTTTCCATCCTTAAACAGTTTGACCGTCCAGGTCCGCGCTATACGAGTTATCCTACAGCACCGATATTTTCCGCGGAGTATACGGCGGACCGTTTTGAACATGATTTGATTGAGAATAATCACAATACCTCGGCGCCGCTCTCCCTATATCTCCATATTCCTTTCTGCGATACGTTGTGCTACTTCTGCGGTTGCAACACGGTTATTACTCAGAACCGGGACAGAATATCTGAATATCTCGTCGAACTGAAAAAAGAAATTGCACACAACGCATCATTGATCGGCAAGAACAGAAAAGTTGTTCAGATGGCATGGGGCGGCGGTTCACCGTCGTATCTAACACCGGAAGAAATCAACGGGCTCTCAAAATTTATACGGGAACGATTTACATTTTCCCATGACGCAGAAATCAGCGTTGAGATTGATCCGCGTGAGCTGACAATCGACCACCTGAAAGCATTTGTTGAAAACGGAGCAAATCGGTTGAGCCTCGGGGTTCAGGATTTTGACGAGAATGTGCAACGAGCGGTCAATCGTCTTCAGCCGGAACAATTAACGCAGCAAATGTTTCAATGGTCGCGACAATTGGGAATGAGAAGTATTAATGTGGACCTCATTTATGGCCTGCCGTTACAAACGGTGGAATCGTTCAAGACGACACTCGAAAAAGTGATTACGTTGTCCCCTGAGCGCATTGCCGTATTCAACTTTGCATTTGTTCCATGGATGAAGCCGCATCAAAAACTCCTCCATCAGGATCAATTACCCACCGCGGAAGCAAAATTGCATCTATTGCAGCTCACCATCAATACCCTGAGCGATGCGGGATATGTCTATGTCGGGATGGATCATTTTGCCAAACCGACAGATGAATTGGCGCGCGAACAAAAGCGCAAGACACTGCACCGTAACTTTCAAGGATACTCCATTAAAGCGGGCGCTGATCTGTTTGGGTTCGGTATGTCTGCTATTTCCCATTTTGGAACGGTGTATGCGCAGAATGCAAAAGATCTTCCTGCATATTATAAGGCAGTTGAAAGCGGACGTTTCCCAACCGTCCTTGGCTATACCATGACGGCGGATGATGTACTGCGAAAATATGTCATTATGCGATTGATGTGCGATCTCGAACTTGATAAACGGGAAATAGAACAGCGGTTCAAAATTAATTTTGATGAATATTTTTCTGATGCATTAGAACAGCTGAAAGAATTTATTCCACTCCAGCTTCTTACGCTGGACCATGACCGCATTCAAGTAAGTGATACAGGTAGATTTGTACTGCGGAACATTGCTATGTGCTTCGATGCGTATTTGCCTGCTATGACCAAAGAGAAACCAATCTTTTCCCGCACCGTGTAGCCATTCGTTCCACCACCATCTGCCTACAAAATCTTCCTAATAAATTTTCTTGAGAGTCTAACAATTTTAGATTACTCTAGTATGAAAAATAATAATCAAATACAGTCCATACTGACATGAAATATCTATTCCTACTTGTCCTGTGTTTCAATCTTAAAATTCTAGCATCGACGGTAGACGAGGATTCTCTCTACCTTGCCCAGCATTATACAAAAGCAGAATATAAAATCCCTATGAGAGATGGAGCGAAGCTTTGTACCATCGTGTACTCTCCAAAAGATACTTCAAATAAATATCCGATTCTTCTTGGCAGAACCCCCTATAATGTAGCGCCTTATGGAACAGAAATGGAGTTTTCAACGAGAAGGGGATTATCCTCGGCCTTCATTCGGGAAGGATACATTTTTGTCCTTCAGGACGTGCGGGGAAGATTTATGTCGGAAGGAGTATTCCAGCATATGACTCCTTATATCGCGAATAAAAAAACGGTGAACGATGTAGACGAAAATTCAGATACGTATGACACAATCGATTGGTTGATAAAGCATCTGCACAATCACAACAACAGAGCAGGCATGTGGGGAATATCGTATCCCGGATTTTACACATCGTATGCGGCTATCAATGCACACCCCGCATTGAAATGTGTGTCTCCGCAAGCTCCTATCGGGGATTGGTTCTTTGATGACATTCATCACCATGGAGCGTTCTTTCTTGCAGCCAATTTCGGGTTCCTTGCTGTTATGGATTTGCCGAGACATGGATTGACCAAAAAATGGACTGCTCCTTACAGTTGGAACACCTCAGACGGCTATAACTTTTTCATGCGGTGTGAACCCCTGCAAAAAGTAAAGAACAAATATTTCGGCGACTCGATAGCATTCTGGAATGAAATTGTGGCTCATCCGGATTACGATAAGTTCTGGCAAATGAGAAATATACTTCCCCATTTAAAAAACATTACACCGGCCGTGCTTGTTGTTGGCGGTTGGTACGATGCGGAAGATCTCTACGGAACGTTTCATACCTATCAAAGCATCGAAAAGAACAATCCCGGTGTGAACAACTCACTGGTCATCGGACCGTGGATACACGGCGGGTGGGCAAGAACGGATGGATCGTTTTTAGGGAATGTTTCATTTGGCAGCAAGACATCCTTTTTCTATCGTGACAGCATTGAACTTCCATTTTTCAATTATTACTTGAAAGATAAAGGTTCAGTAAAAATGCCTGAAGCTGTCATGTTTATGACTGGAAAGAACGAATGGAAAAAGTTTGACACATGGCCGCCGAAAAATATGGATAAACGGAAATTATATTTTCATGCACTCAAACGGCTCTCCTTTGATCCTCCTCAATCGATTGAATCTTCCTGTGATGAGTTCGTAAGTGATCCTGATAAGCCGGTTCCTTATACAGAAGACATTGCCTTTGATATGACAAAGGAATACATGACCGATGATCAGCGCTTTGCTGCCAACAGACCGGATGTGCTTGTGTATGAAACCGATACACTCCGCGAGGATATTGTTTTAGCCGGACCATTAATGGCCCATTTGAAAGTCTCAACCTCTGGAAGCGATGCAGATTGGATAGTGAAACTGATAGATGTGTACCCGGGGGATGCTCCTGACAATCCAACGACCCGCCAGGGGAAGAGAATGAGTGAATATCAGCAAATGGTGAGGAGTGAAGTTATCAGAGGCCGATATAGAAATAGCTATGAAAGACCTATTCCGTTCCATCCCGGCATAATAGAAGAGGTGAATCTTGAGTTACAGGATGTTCTTCATTGTTTCAAGAAAGATCATAAAATGATGGTGCAGATTCAAAGCACCTGGTTCCCGTTGGTAGATGTCAATCCCCAGACGTACGTTGAAAATATTTATAAAGCTCAACGTACAGATTTTGTGAAAGCTGTGCATACCGTGTATCACCGACCGACAGAAGCATCTTGTATTGAAGTTGAAATTCTCAGGTAATGGAACAAACAACCGCGTTCGCAGAAATATCCCAAACGGTGATGTTTCTCGATACCCAGTGCATCCGGAAAATTGATTTGCCGCTCAATTCTCAGACATATTCTTCTGCTTGTCAAAAGCTTATTTGCCTGCATAAATATTCACTCCTTTTGGGTTTAGGCTAAATTATTTTAGGTCAACTCTTGACAAACCGAAAAGAATTTCGTACTGTAGAAGAGTAATTATTTACTCAAATACAGTGAAACAGAACAACCATATCGTCTCCGTTATAACAACCAGCACCGCCTCAACAGGCGCCGCGCCAACGGTTGTTCTGTCACCTAACGTCGTACTTGTACCGCTTACTCTTACTCTTATTCTTAGCCTCGTGCTTACTCTTAGCCTTATTATTGTAGGCTGAGAAAAGCCAGAGGCTGACGAAGCACACCGAAATCGGTATCCCACAAATTCAGGTCTTGCAACGTTCGCCTCTGGCAGAGGAAAAAGTATATTTTGTCAGAAAGGAATGAATTATGCGTAGCGACCAAATTAAAAAAGGTTTTGAACGTGCGCCTCACCGGGCCCTTTTGCGTGCGACAGGCGTAAAAGAAGCAGATTTCGGCAAACCGTTCATCGCAGTTGCTAATTCCTATGTTGACATAGTACCGGGCCACGTTCACCTGCAGGCGTTTGGGAAACTTGTCAAGAAAGCCATCCGCGATGCGGGCGGCGTACCTTTCGAGTTCAATACCATCGCTGTGGATGACGGCATAGCGATGGGGCATGTCGGAATGAAATACAGCCTGCCTTCCCGCGAACTGATCGCCGATTGCATAGAAACAATGATCGAAGCACACCAATTTGATGGAATGGTTTGTATTCCTAACTGCGACAAGATTGTTCCCGGCATGGTGATGGGTGCGCTTCGCACGAACATCCCTACTTTTTTTGTCACGGGCGGTGCAATGAAAGCCGGAAAAACTCCGGATGGAAAAACAATCGATCTCATCTCCGTCTTTGAAGGTGTCGGCGAGTATAAATCCGGAAAGATTGATGAAAAGCGATTAAAGATACTTGAAAAATTTGCCTGCCCATCGTGCGGTTCCTGCTCAGGGCTCTTCACGGCGAATTCTATGAACTGTCTCTTAGAAGTGATCGGGTTAGGATTGCCCTTCAACGGTACTGCTCTTGCGAAAAGCAAACAACGGAACGACCTCACGAAGGAAGCCGGAAAAATAATCATGAAGTTGATAGAAAAGAACATCCGACCTCGTGATATCGTCACCAAGGATGCGATTGATGATGCGTTTGCACTCGATATGGCTATGGGGGGAAGTACGAACACTGTTTTGCATACGCTTGCATTCTGCAATGAAGCTGGTATAGATTATCCGCTCTCACGTATCAATGAAGTGGCCGACAAGATCCCCCACTTGGCAAAAATAAGTCCTTCGGGGCCATGGCATATAGAAAATTTTCACAAAGCAGGCGGAGTTCCCGCGATCCTTCATGAAGTGACACGTAAAGGAGATGATCTGCTCCATCTCGATCGACCGACGGTGAGCGGAAAAACATTGCGCAGTATTATCGCAAAAGCAAAAGTGAAGAACGCTGATGTTATACACCCTGTAGAAAATCCTCATTCGCCAAAAGGGGGGCTTGCCATATTGTTTGGTAATCTTGCCCCGGAAGGCTCAGTGATTAAAACTGCCGGAGTATCTGCCACCATGCGCAAGCATAGCGGTCCGGCGATAATTTTTGAAAGCCAGGAAGACGCTCAGGCGGGAATTCTTGCAGGAAAAGTTCATGCCGGTGATGTTGTCGTGATCCGTTATGAAGGTCCGCGTGGCGGACCGGGGATGCAGGAAATGCTTTCACCCACCTCCACCATTATGGGAATGGGATTGGGCGATAAAGTTGCACTCATCACTGACGGAAGATTTTCCGGCGGGACACGCGGCGCATGCATCGGTCACGTTTCGCCCGAAGCGGCGAGCGGCGGCCCCATTGCAGCAGTACGCGCCGGCGATATCATTGACATAGATCTTGATGCACGCACCTTGAATGTTCGTTTGAGTGATGAAGAAATTCGTTCGCGTATTGCATCGCTGCCGGAGTTCAAACCGCGCACGACGAGCAAATGGCTGAGACGGTATTCGCATTTTGTCACCAGTGCAAATACCGGTGCAACATTGAAAAGTTAAAAAGATTAACAGTACATCTCACAACAAATTCGGGAATACACATATGACACCGACGAAGGCACAAGAGAATCATCAAGGCAAGCTGATGACAGGAGCTGAAATTTTTGTGCGGAGCCTTGTAGAAGAGGGCGTCGATACACTCTTTGGATATCCCGGCGGTGTCGTGATCGGTATCTATGATGTGCTTCACGATCTTACGCACATCAAACATATTCTGACGCGGCACGAACAAGGGGCAACGCATGCTGCTGAAGGGTATTCGAAAGCAACCGGCAGGCCTGGTGTTGTGTTGGTCACATCCGGTCCCGGTGCGACAAATGCTGTTACCGGAATTGCCGATGCCTATATGGATTCGATTCCGTTGGTCGTCTTCACGGGTCAGGTCGTTACCAAGCTCATTGGAAACGATGCATTTCAGGAAGTGGACATCGTTGGTATTACACGTCCGATCACAAAACATAATTATCTGGTAAAAGATGTGAACGATCTGGCACAAACCATCAAGGCAGCATTCTACATCGCTACCACCGGCCGCCCAGGCCCGGTTCTTGTCGATTTACCGAAAGATGTGCTAGCAGCGAAAACAATTTTTGAATATCCGAAAGCGATTTCGCTCCGCAGTTATAATCCGGTGGTGGATGGGAATTTGCGGCAAATTAAAAAGGCAGCTGAACTTCTCAGTGAAGCAACGCGGCCTCTGCTCTACGTCGGCGGCGGTGTTATCAGTTCTAATGCATCCACAGAAGTTCGCGCACTTGCCGATAAGCTGCATGCACCGATCACCACAACCCTGCATGGACTCGGTGCGTATCCCGAGCAAAGCAAACTGGCACTTGGCATGCTGGGCATGCACGGGACATGGTATTCAAACATGGCCGTCGATCAGTGTGATGTGCTGGTCGCCATAGGTGCGCGGTTTGATGATCGCGTCACAGGAAAAGTAGAAGCATTTGCGAAGAATGCAAAAAAGATTCACATCGATATTGACCCGTCTGCGATCAGTAAAAATGTGCCGGCGGATGTTCCCATTGTTGGCGATGTAAAACGAGTTGTTAAACAATTACTGGAACTTGTGAAGCCTCTGGATACGAAAGAGTGGTTGAAGACTATTGATGGATGGAAAGCAGAACATCCGTTACGATATAAACAGGACGGATCGCTCCGTGCACAGCACGTTATTCACATGCTTGGTGAGATCACGAACGGCGATGCCATTGTTGTTTCCGATGTCGGTCAATCACAAATGTGGACAGCACAATTCTTCAAATGGAAACATCCGCGCACTCAGATTACATCGGGCGGCTTGGGAACGATGGGGTTCTCGCTTCCCGCTGCCATGGGTGCCGCCTTCGGGCGCAGTGATTTGCCGGTGGTATGTATCAGCGGCGACGGTGGTTTTCAGATGAATATTCAAGAAATGGCAACGGTCGCTCAAAATAATCTTCCCTTGAAAATATTTATTATCAACAACGGATATCTGGGAATGGTCCGTCAGTGGCAGGAGTTTTTCTGGAAGAAGAGATACTCTCATACGCATATTACTAGTCCGGACTTTGTCAGACTGGCTGAAGCATACGGTATTCGCGGACTGCGCGTAACAACACCCGTCGATGTTGAAAGCACTATTAAGACTGCTTTAAAATATAACGAAGGCCCTATTTTGGTAGAGTTTGTCGTTGTACCGGAAGAAAATGTCTACCCGATGATCCCTGCAGGACAAACGGTAAATGAAATTATGGATAGTCCGGAACCGCTGGAACAATCGCATGCGACACACAAAACGATGATTCATGCAAAAGGATAATGTTTCCGAAGACAGGAGAAATGATCATGGCTTCATCAATGACAAATGAAAAAGTGAAACAGCACACGATTTCGATGACTGTGGAAAACCATTTCGGCACCTTAAATAGAATTGCCGGCCTCTTTTCGGCTAAGGGATACAACATCGATAGTCTCACTGTTGGACCGACAGAAGATGATGCCGTCTCGCGCATGACCATTGTCACACGCGGCGACGACCAGATCATCGAACAGATTTTGAAACAGCTCCATAAACTGATCGATACGATTAAAGTAGTAGATTTGACAGACGATACATTCGTGGATAGAGAATTGGCATTGGTGAAAGTACAATGCACACCGACAAGCCGGATGGAAATCATGCAGATCTCAGAAATATTCCGAACGAAAGTTGTGGATGTCAGCGCAAAAACATTGACCATTGAAGCTGCAGGCTCACAACAAAAGGTGGATGCAATTATTAACATGCTCAAGCCCTTCGGCATTAAAGAACTCGCACGCACTGGCCGTGTGGCAATTAAACGAGAGTTTCAAAACGAGAGTTAATTTAAAAGTGGATACGCATACATTCTCAAAGGCGTTGAGGATTCATGGCTGAGTGATTCGTAGGGTTAATGAAAAGGTAATATAAAAACATGACACCAATAGCATTAAAAGAATTTCCATTGTACGACCCCCGCAATGAACACGATGCATGTGGAATTGGTTTTATCGTCAATGTCAACGCTGAGCGTTCTCATGATACCATCATGAAAGGAATCCAGATATTGGTAAACCTTGCGCATCGCGGAGCAAGCGGTTCCGATCCGAAAACTGGAGATGGTGCTGGTATTACCATACAAATACCGCATAAATTTTTTGCAAGAGAATGCGGGACCCTTGGCTTTCCCCTGCCGCCCGAAGGTGAATACGGAGTTGGCATGTTGTTTCTTCCGGTTGAACCTCAGCCGCGTTTCGAATGTGAAGCCATCATCGAACGCATTGTACAGGAAGAAGGATTGAGCATGCTCGGATGGCGGGACACACCGGTGGACGCCGATGCCATCGGACGTGTTGCACGCGTCTCTCAGCCGTACATCGAACAGATATTTGTTCGGAAAGCTCCCGGAATGACTCGCGAAGAGCTCGAACGTAAATTGTACATCATCCGGAAACGAACTGAATCGGAAATAGCCGCATCGAACATTCAGAATAAAAATTTCTTTTATGTTCCATCGCTTTCGTCATGGACCATTATTTATAAAGGATTATTGATTGCACCGCAGATTGCACGCTTTTATAAAGACTTGTCGGATTCCGACACGATGAGCGCTCTCTGTCTTGTCCATCAGCGATTCTCAACAAATACTTTTCCAAGCTGGCAGCTTGCGCATCCGTTCCGGTATATTTGTCATAACGGAGAGATTAATACCTTGCGTGGAAACGTCAATTGGATGTATGCTCGCCAATCAGTACTGAAATCTGCGGTGTTTGGTGACGACATCGAAAAATTATTTCCTATTATTCAACAAGGTGTCAGTGACTCTGCAGCCCTGGATAATGCGGTAGAATTGATGACGATGAGCGGACGCAGTCTGCCTCATGCGATGTCCATTCTTATCCCTGAAGCGTGGGATGCGGATACGGGAATGCCGCCGGAGAAACGTGCATTCTATGAATATCATGCATCGTTGATGGAACCATGGGACGGTCCTGCCGCAGTTGCCTTCACCGATGGACGTGTCATCGGGGCAACACTTGATCGTAATGGACTCCGCCCTGCGCGTTATCTGGTAACGCATGACAATTTTTTGATCATGGCGTCTGAAGCAGGTGTATTGGATATAGAACCGGAAAACGTAAAACACAAGGGATGCCTTGCACCAGGGAACATGCTGCTTGCAGATCTGACGGAAAAGAGGATTATTCCGGATGAAGAAATAAAAGCCAGACTTGCACAGCGACAGCCCTATGCACAATGGATTCACGATAATCAAATTCGGCTGGATCAGCTTGCTGAACCCCCACGCGAGATCGGATTCAGTCCAGAAGATTTATTAATACGGCAGCGTGCATTCGGATATACAGATGAAGATATTCGAATGATCATGGTCCCGATGGCCGTGGATGGACAGGATCCTATCGGTTCGATGGGTGCGGATACGCCCCTTGCATGTTTGTCGGATAAACCGCAGCCGCTCTTCAATTACTTTAAACAAAATTTTGCTCAGGTCACCAATCCACCGATTGATTCGATTCGCGAAGAATTGGTCATGTCGCTGACAAGCTACATCGGCACGGAAGGCAACCTGTTGGATGAAACACCCCAGCATTGTCATACATTAAAGTTACCGGAACCAATACTGACAAACCACGATCTGGAAAAAATGCGTCGAGTCTCGCAAGGAGATTTTCTCGCCACGATGCTGCCGACACTATTTCGTGTCGATGGCGGAGAGAAGGAACTCGAACGTGCTTTGGATGGTCTCTGTCGCCGCGCGTCGTTGGCAATTAAATCAGGGTACACTATTATTATTCTCTCTGATCGCGGCGTCGATGAAGAATATGCAGCGATCCCGAGTTTACTGGCTCTGACGGCAGTGCACAATCATCTTGTCCGGGAGAAAACCCGTACCCAGGTAGCACTGGTTGTTGAATCCGGTGAACCACGCGAAGTGATGCATTTCTGCCTCCTGCTTGGATTCGGTGCAAGTGCGGTCAATCCGTATCTTGCCATTGAGACATTGGAAGAACTTTCGAATCGCGAATATTTTCCGAAAAATATTACACTGGAAAAAGCGATTTATAATTATAAAAAGGCAGTGAACAAGGGAATACTCAAAACAATGTCCAAGATGGGTATTTCCACATTACAAAGTTATCAGGGCGCGCAGGTATTTGAAGCGATCGGATTGGGGAAAGAACTTATCGACAAATATTTTACCGGCATTGCATCCCGCATCGGCGGGATTGGACTGGAAGTGATCGCTCGGGAAGCAAAGATGAAACACGAGTTCGCATTCCGGAAACTCACCGGTGTCGACACAGAGCTTGAACTCGGTGGGAACTATTTTTTCCGAATCAACGGCGAACGGCATATGGTCAATCCCACAACCATCACGAAACTCCAACAAGCGGTGCGGTTGTCGGATCAAAGAAGTTATAACGAATATGCGGAGCATCTCAACAATCAGGAAGGGGATTGGTACAACCTGCGCGGTTTAATGGATTTCAAAAAAGGAACACGCGCTGTTCCGATAGGAGATGTCGAACCGGCAAAAGAAATCGTGAAACGCTTCGTAACGGGAGCGATGTCGTACGGTTCGATCAGTAAAGAAGCGCATGAGACACTCGCTGTTGCGATGAACCGCATGGGCGGCAGATCGAATACGGGCGAAGGCGGAGAGGATGAAGAACGATTCAAACCGGATGCCGATGGGAATCTTCGCCGGAGTGCTATCAAACAAATTGCATCTGCACGGTTCGGCGTTTCGGCAAACTATTTGGTCAATGCAGACGAAATCCAGATCAAGATCGCGCAAGGGGCAAAACCCGGCGAGGGCGGACAACTTCCCGGCCATAAAGTAGATGCGATCATTGCGAGAACACGGCATTCCATTCAAGGTGTTCAGCTGATTTCACCGCCGCCGCATCATGATATTTATTCCATCGAAGATCTGGCACAGTTAATTTTCGACATGAAAAATGTGAACCCGCGTGCCCGCATTTCAGTGAAACTTGTTTCGGAGAACGGTGTCGGCACCGTTGCTGCAGGTGTCGCGAAGGCGCATGCTGATTCGATTCTGATCAGCGGAGATTCCGGTGGAACCGGAGCATCGCCGCTTTCCTCCATTAAACATGCCGGCATTCCCTGGGAAATCGGACTTGCAGAAGCACAACAAGTGTTAGTGCTGAACGACTTACGGAGCCGTGTTCGTTTGCAGACGGATGGAAAATTACAAACAGGACGCGATGTTGCTATTGCAGCACTGTTAGGGGCGGAAGAATTTGGCTTTTCGACGATGCCGCTCGTGTCGATGGGCTGCATTATGATGCGAAAATGCCATCTGAATACATGTCCTGTGGGGATCGCAACACAGGATCCTGCGTTGCGCGCCAAATTTGAAGGAACTCCGGAACATCTCATCAATTTCTTTTTCTTTGTTGCCGAAGAATTGCGCGAAATCATGGCACAGTTGGGATTTAGAACTGTGGATGAAATGGTCGGACGCGTTGATATGCTTGAACAACGCAAGGGAGTGGAGCATTGGAAAGCAAAATACATCGATCTCTCGTTCCTTCTGCATAATCCACAAGCGCCTTCGCGGTTCGGCCGACGCAGTCAGATTCTGCAAGATCATGGATTGAACGATGTGCTTGATTATCAATTGATTGAGAAAGCAAAGGATGCAATTGAAAACAAAACTCCGGTAGAATTTGATCTCCCCATTCGAAACATCCATCGTACGGTTGGTGCAATGCTGAGTGGTGAAATTGCGCGGAAGTACGGTTCCGGCGGATTGCCGGATAATACAATACAAGTTTATTTTACCGGTTCTGCGGGCCAGAGCTTTGGTGCGTTTCTTGCTCGAGGTGTCACGCTGATGCTTGAGGGAGACGCCAACGATTATACCGGAAAGGGATTGTCTGGCGGGAAACTGATCATACATCCGCCGAGAAAATCGAAATGTGTACCTGAGGAAAACACCGTTGTCGGAAATGTTATTCTCTATGGAGCGACGAGCGGTGAAGCGTATTTTAATGGAAAAGCTGGTGAACGTTTTGCTATTCGTAATTCAGGTGCGACCGCTGTGGTCGAATCCGTTGGTGCTCATGGCTGTGAATATATGACGAATGGAATTGTCGTTGTGCTGGGTCCAACGGGAAAGAATTTTGCAGCGGGAATGTCAGGTGGCTTTGCGTACGTACTTGATGAATCGGGTGAATTTTCCAGGACACTCTGTAACCGTGCTATGGTCGATGTTGATCCGCTTGATGCAAAGGATGAAGAGACAATTCGACACCTTGTGGAAAATCATTTTAAATATACCGTTAGCCCGCGTGCTCGATTGATTCTTGATCAATGGCCGCTGATGGTAAAAAAGTTTGTCAAGGTGTTTCCGCTTGATTATAAAAGAGTATTACAAGCTGCTGCTGCGCTCGCGCCAACAAAACAGATGCCCGCAGTAGTTCTCGAGGAGGTGTCCCGTGGGTAAGCCGACAGGATTTTTAGAATTTCAACGTGAAACTCCGGCACGAAGGCCGGTCGCAGAGCGTATTCAAGACTGGAAAGATGTCTATAAAGAGTTTCCAGATCAAAAGGTCCAAACGCAGAGTGCACGTTGCATGGACTGCGGAACGCCGTTCTGTCATCAAGGTTGTCCGCTGAACAATGTCATTCCGCATTGGAATGATCTCGTGTACCGCAATCGATGGAAAGAAGCGATCCGCATTCTTCACTCAACAAACAATTTTCCAGAATTCACCGGACGCGTTTGCCCTGCTCCGTGTGAGACGGCGTGTGTGCTCGGCATCAATGAACCGGCTGTTGCTATCAAGGCGATCGAACGGTCCATTATTGATGTTGCATTCCGTGAAGGTTGGATTCGCGCTGAACGGCCTGCGAAGCGGACAGGCAAAACCATTGCAGTAATCGGATCAGGACCTGCCGGGCTTGCAGCGGCACAGCAATTGAATCATGCCGGACATCATGTGACTGTGTATGAAAAGAATGATCGTGTCGGCGGTTTGCTGCGCTATGGAATTCCCGATTTCAAATTGGAAAAATATCAGGTTGATCGGCGCGTTGAATTAATGCAAGCGGAAGGTATTGTATTCGCGACAAAAGCACATGTCGGAGTGAATATTGCCTCTGATGAGCTACTGCGTTCGTACAGTGCGATCCTTCTTTCTTGCGGTTCTGAGTCTCCCCGTGATTTGAAAGTTCCGGGACGTGAGTTAAAAGGAATTCACTTTGCCATGGAGTTTCTGACGCAGCAAAATAAACGTGTTGGAGGTATGATTGTGGACCCGGAAAAAGAAATTCTTGCAACCGGCAAACATGTGATTATCCTTGGCGGAGGAGATACAGGCGCCGATTGTCTCGGGACTGCTCATCGGCAGAAAGCGGCATCCGTGCAACAATTTGAGATTATGCCAAAACCCCCTCTCGATCGCGCCCCTAGTACGCCTTGGCCGTTATGGCCGCTGCAATTGAGAACAGAAAGCGCGCATGAAGAAGGAGGAATTCGGGATTGGTCTATTGCTACAACCCGGTTCGAAGGAGATGACCAAGGCAATGTAAAGAAATTACATGCTGTGCGAGTTGGTCCTGCCCCGGAGTTTAAACCGATTCCAGGATCGGATTTTTCCATAGATGCAGACCTCATCCTCATTGCAATGGGATTCACCGGCCCGACGAAGAATGGACTGCTCGACGAACTTGGTGTAGCGCTCGATTCACGGGGGAATGTTTCAACCGACGAGAATTATATGACCTCTATTCCTGAAGTATTTGCAGCTGGAGATACGCGGCGGGGTCAATCGCTCGTAGTCTGGGCGATAGCTGAGGGTCGTAAAGTTGCCCGTGCGATGGATGTGCATTTAATGGGATTTTCAAATTTACCATAAAAGCAAAATGAAGCACTCATCCCGCTTTTTGTAGAGAAGAAAATTTCTCCGGGAAAAGAGTCCCTTTTTCGGATTGTGAATATTATTGAATAGAATTAAAACGGTCATACATTATTACAAGGAGAAATATCATGGCTATTATTGATTTTGGCGGTAAAAAAGAAAAAATCGTTACGCGCAAGGAGTTTTCTCTTGCAAAGGCGCGCACGGTTCTCAAAAAAGAAATTGTGGCTGTGATCGGCTATGGCGTACAAGGCCCTGCCCAGGCGTTGAACATGAAAGACAACGGCATTCAAGTTATCATCGGTCAGTCTAAAGAATATCAGAAAGACTGGAACCGAGCTATAAAAGATGGGTGGGTTCCCGGTAAAACGCTCTTTTCGATTGAAGAAGCTGTTCAACGTGGGACTATCATCATGATGCTTGTGTCTGATGCGGCGCAACGTATTATTTGGCCGGAGGTGAAAAAGAATCTCAAATCAGGCGATGCACTGTACTTTTCGCATGGATTCTCGATCACCTATAAGAAACAAACCGGTGTGATCCCTCCGAAAAATGTCGATGTGATTCTGGTTGCCCCTAAAGGATCCGGACTCAATGTTCGTCGAAATTTTCTCTCAGGAGCAGGCATTAATTCAAGCTATGGTGTGTTCCAAGATGCAACCGGCCGTGCAACAGAGCGCTGCCTGGCTGTCGGCATTGCCGTCGGTTCGGGCTATTTATTCCCAACAACATTTTTGAAAGAAGTCTATAGCGACCTGACCGGCGAGCGGGGGGTCTTGATGGGTGCGCTTGCGGGTCTTATGCAGGCACAGTATGACGTGCTTCGCAAGAACGGCCATTCTCCTTCAGAGGCTTTCAATGAAACTGTTGAGGAATTGACACAAAGTCTTATTCGGCTTGTTGATGAAAACGGAATGGATTGGATGTATTCGAACTGTTCCGTCACCGCACAGCATGGAGCGCTCAAATGGAGACCTATATTCCGGAAAGCAAATCTGCCGGTATTTGAAAAACTTTACAAATCCGTCAAGAGCGGCCAGGAAACCCGCGAAGTGATACGTGATTGCGGCGGAAGGGATTATCAGAAGTACCTCTCAAAAAAACTCGGTGAGATCCACAATTCCGAAATGTGGCGTACCGGTGCTGCTGTTCGCGCACTGCGTCCCAAAGAGAAAGCAAAAGATATTTCCAAAGGCGTCAAAGGAATCGGCGGACGAGGTCAGAATTAATAGTATACCGGTGGGATGCTTCATGGAACGTCCTGACGACAAGAAATCGAATTATCATGGATTGTCTGAAAGATCTTTATGCAACAAATATATCTGTATGATACGACGCTGCGCGACGGCACACAAGGGGAGGATATCTCCTTCTCCGCCGAAGACAAAATAAAAATTGCCAAACGGCTGGATGCATTTGGTGTATCTTATATCGAAGGCGGCTGGCCGGGTTCGAATCCAAAAGATATGGAATTCTTCGAACGTGCACGCGGCACAAAATTTTTGCACGCAAAGATCGCGGCATTTGGTTCGACGCGCCGTGCAAAGAATTCTGTTGAGAATGATTCAAATATTCGCGCGTTGTTGGATGCACAGACACCTGTGGTGACCATTTTTGGTAAAACGTGGCTGCTCCATGTAAAGGAAGCGCTGCAAATTTCACCGGAACAAAATTTAGTGATCATCGGCGATTCTGTCGCCTATCTTAAGAAAAATGGAAAAGAAGTGATCTACGATGCAGAACATTTCTTCGATGGATATAAGCAGGATAAAGCCTATGCTTTGAAAACATTGAATGCAGCTGCTCAAGCAGGTGCAGAAATGCTTGTTCTTTGCGATACCAACGGCGGGACTTTACCGTGGGAAGTTGCCAGCATTGTGCGTGAAGTGAAAACCAGCATCGCCACTCCGCTTGGTATTCATACACATAACGATTCTGGAACTGCTGTTGCAAGTTCGTTGATGGCGGTGAGTGAAGGATGTGTGCAGGTTCAGGGAACAATTAACGGGTACGGCGAGCGATGCGGGAATGCCAATCTCTGTACGATAGTTCCAGACCTTCAATTAAAGATGGGATATCAATGCGTCGCACAAGAACAACTGAATCATCTTACCAGTATTTCGCGGTACGTCAGTGAGCTGGCAAATATGAAGCATCAAAAGAATCTGCCGTTCGTTGGGGAAAGCGCATTTGCCCACAAAGGCGGTGTTCATGTCAGTGCCGTAATGAAATCAGCGCTCACCTATGAACATATCGTACCGGAAACCATCGGGAATATAAGGCGTGTTCTCATTTCTGATCTCTCCGGGCGAAGCAATGTTCTCTTTAAGGTAAAGGAATTAGGCGTCGAGCTTGATGAACAATCTTCTGCCGTGCAGAGCATTGTTGACGAAATCAAGGAGATGGAGCACTATGGGTACAGTTATGAAGATGCCGAAGGATCGTTTGAGTTGATGGTGAAGCGTCATACCGGAGAGATGAAACAATTTTTCGATTTAGAACGCTTTCGAGTGAGCATTCAAAAAGATAGTCTTGAACAGGATGCGCGTTCTGAAGCACTGATAAAAATTCGGGTAGGCAATGAAACAGAAATCACTGCGGCCGAAGGAGATGGACCAATCAATGCACTCGACAAAGCTCTTCGAAAGGCTCTTGAAAAATTCTATCCGGAACTGAAGGAAATTCATTTAACAGATTACAAAGTGCGCGTGCTTGATACCCAAAACGCGACGGCGGCAAAAGTACGTGTTCTGATTGAGACAAAGAATGGTGAATCCTCATGGAATACCGTCGGTGTTTCTCCAGATGTGGTGGAAGCAAGCTGGAAAGCCCTGGTCGATTCGATCAGTTATCATTTATTAAAGCACGAAGCAAAACGTATTAAATAAACCGTTTCGTTTGAACCTAAGGAAATTGATCGATGATTATTGTCATGAAAGCTGGCGCTGCCCAGCAGCACATTGACCGTGTATTTGAAAAAGTACAGGAACTGGGATTCCGTGTTCACCCGATTTATGGAGAATTGCGTACGGTAATAGCCTGCGTGGGCGATGAACGCGGAAAATTCC
>Ga0302322_100001140_pt1 | contig 21569 bp, 17 predicted proteins | sample Fen_T0_2_FD_203757 | JGI IMG/M metagenome (GOLD analysis project Ga0302322, IMG submission 203757) | Peat permafrost microbial communities from Stordalen Mire near Abisko, Sweden - Fen_T0_2 | ecosystem: Environmental > Terrestrial > Soil > Wetlands > Permafrost | place: Sweden: Abisko...
CCTCAAAGCTGGCGGCGGGCACACCCGGAGACAGTTGCGGTTTGAAGCTGTCAATGTCGAGTCCCTGAATGTCGGCGAAAACGGCGGCCGGGCGCAGATCGTTGGTGATGAAACTGACATTGATATGGGCCAGTTCCAAATTGCGGACGTGGCGGGCAAAAAGTCCGTAGGCCGGCAGCGGGCCCAATTTCTCAGGTTCCGGATAACCCTTGCCCAGTTCCCGGAGGTGAATGACGGCGTCCGTGGCGGTGCCGCCGCCGTTGCTCCGCAGGCGGATGTTCTCCAAGCGGATACCTTCGAGCGGTTGCTCCGGCAACCCCATGATTTGGATGCCGCTCATCCGGCCCACGCCGTCGGCAATGACGTTGGAGATCAGAATATTTCGCATGCGACTGGGCGTGGTCACGCCGGGAGTACGGTTGCGCTTGCCGGTGGTGAGGTAAATGGCGTACTGCTGCACATCCATCATGGTGAGGTTGTTGATGGTAATGTTTTCCATGAGGCCGCCGTCCACTTCTTCCAACGCCAGGCCCCGGCAACTGCGGAAGGTGCAGTTGGCTACGGTGCAGTTGCGAAAGCCGCCGCTGGATTCGGTGCCGAACTTGATGCGACCGAGGCCGCCGGGCTGAGGAACCATGGTGCCATCCAGCAGCGTGCCCTCCTTGAAGCCAGACACCTCGCAATTGACGATGGTGAGGTTCTCCGTGAAGCGGGTCTCGCCGAGGACATGGGTGCTTTTGGGGCACAGGCCGTCGTCGTTTGGCGAATTGATGCGGCAGTTGGAGACCATCGCGTTGCGGCAGCAGTCGAGGTCAATGCCGTCGCGGTTGGTGTCCATGGTGACGTTGTCCACGGTCAGGTTGTCACAGCCGGTGACGAGGATGGCGAAGTGGCCGCCGTGAAAAATGGTGACGTCGCGGATCAGCACGTTCCGGCAAAGCTTGAGCGCAATCGCCTTGTTGCCCAGGCGGACGGGCGGGAGATTGGTCAGCGAAGGGCCGGGTTTGCCGTCGTGGTCAAAGCCGCACATCTGGTCGAGCAACTTGGATTCGCGAACGAGCCCGCCGCCATTGATCACGCCGTGGCCGGTGATAAAGACATTGGTGAGGCCTTCGCCCCAGATGAGGCTGTTGTGGAAATAGCAATGGCCGCCGTCCTGAAAGCCGCCGAGCGCATAGGGCTCGGTCTCGTCGTAAGCGTTCAAGGCCTGCGGGGCACCGAGAATCGTGGCCCCGGCATCGAGGAGCAGATGGATGTTGCTCCGGAGATGGATGGAGCCGCTCAGATAGGTGCCGGCGGGCACCAGCACCGTGCCGCCCCCGGCGGCGGCGGCGGCGTCAATCGCCCGGTTGATGGCGGGGCTGTCGAGATTTTTCCCATCGCCCACCGCGCCAAAGTTGCGCACGTTGAAAGGATTGAGGTTGGCGGGTTCAGCGGCATTCAGCCGGCCACCGCAGGCAGCCAGCAGGGACAGCAAGCCGCCGAGCAGGAAAAGTAATTTTCTCATGTCAAAAATGGAGTCGTGGTTAAGCTCGAAGAGTAGCAACCTGTTGGACTGGAAACGACAACAATATTCCAAAAACCATATATTTCCAATTGACAGGCCGGCACAAAAATTATTAATTCTGATTTGTGCGACGCCTCATCGTCAATCCGGGCACGGACAGCGCGTGGGAAATACCGCTGCCAACCGGCATAGCTACACTGGGCCGCGAAGCGGGAAATGACTTCGTGATTGAACATCCATCGGTCTCCAGCCACCACTGCGAATTCATGGTAATGGACTCCGGAGTGATCATCAAAGACCTGGGTTCCTCCAATGGCACGTTTGTGGACGGACAGCCGGTGAGTGAATCCGCCCTGCTCCCCGGCCAGCGGTTGCAGTTGGGCGAGGTGCAATTGCAATTGGCCCAGATCACGGCCGCCGCGCCAACGGTCACGGTCACCAGCAATGCCCGCTGCAAATATCACCCCCATAATCCCGCGCGTTATCTCTGCCCGAAATGCCGCATCAACTTCTGCGAGCAGTGCGTCAACATCCGTGCCAGCGGCGGCCAGTCCAAGCATTATTGCCGCACCTGTGCGGTAGAGTGCGCGCCGCTGACGCCCGCAGCAACCACCGACGAGGCGGCCGAGGTGTCCTTTACCCGGCAGATCATGGGGGCTTTCAAATATCCGTTGAAAGGCGACGGCCTGATTCTCATTGCGGTGGGAACATTCATGCTCCTGCTGTTGGACGGGGCCGCATTATTAGCGCGATACGCCCTCATATATGGCTTCACCGCGCGAATCATTCTCATGGTCACTGCAACCGGCTATCTGGTGGCCTACATGCGCCATATCTTAAACGCCTCGGCCCAAGGCGAAGAAGAAATGCCCGGCTGGCCGGAAATCAATGGTTTCTACGACGATATTGTTTTGCCCTTCCTCCAATTTGTCGCCACCGTTCTGGTCAGCTTCGCTCCGGCCATCGGGCTGACCATTTACGCCGTCTCTCAAGCCTTCGGCAACGCCGACGCGGGCGACACCATGTGGCTGGGCTGGGCCACAACCGCGGCCATTGTTCTGGGTTGCGTTTATTTGCCGATGGCGTTTACAACCGTGGCCATGTTTGATTCCGTGGCCGCGCTCAATCCGCTGCTGATCATTCCCTCCATCGCCAAGGTGCCGAAAGAATATGTGCTGACGGTCGTGTTTCTGGGCCTTATGTTGATATTGAACTGGTTGCAGCAAAACTACCTCAGAACCCTCGTGCCAGTGAGTTTGGTGGCCGCAATCCTTTCCGGCCTGCTGCAGCTTTACCTCATGATTGTTGAAGTGCGGATTCTCGGGTTGCTCTACCGCAACAAGAAAAACGAACTCGGCTGGTTCACCTAAACAACTTTAGCAAGCGGTTCAGCGACGGGTCCTTCAGCTTCACCACCGGCAGCGGATTGGTGAGGGTGAGGAAATTGGTTTTGTCGGGCAACGCCGCCCATTTGGCCTCCAGCCATTGAATGCGCCGGTCCAGATCCGGGTGGCTGGAGAAAGCCGAGGCGTGGTTCGTCATGTTTGCTTCTGACTTGTAAGCGCGCAGCTTTTGGAACGCCTCAATCATGCCGTGCGGGTTAATCCGGGCGGCCACCAGATAATCCCAGCCGAAATCATCGGCCTCTTTTTCGTAGCGCTGGGAAAAGCTTTCATAGATCAACAACTCGGACGGAAACGCCAATACATTCAAGGCCTTGTCGCGGCTGCCGATCAGGATTTCCAGCAGGTAAATCGGGCCCCGGCCGGAGATGATATGCTGGAAAGCATGGCGTTGTGCGACGTGCGCCAATTCATGCGCCAGCACGGCATCCAGTTGTTCGGGCGTGGTCAAAATGTCCAGCAAACCGCTCATCACCACAATCCGCCCGCCCGGCAGGGCAAAGGCATTGGGTCCCCCGAGCGCAATATAAAATTGGGAAGGGACGCCGCGCAATGGAACCGCCGGCAGGAGTGGCGCGGCGACCGCCTGTAATGCCGCCACCGCCGCCAACGGGGCCACCACGTTCGTATCGGTGATGAAGATCACGTGAGGTTCAATTTTTTTGAAGGCGGCATCGCCAAACTCAATTTCGCGTTGCACGGAAATGCCTTTTACCACGGACCGTACGCCCCAGCCACACGCCACGGATGCCAGCCAGGCAATCGCGGCGAACGCCAGCAAGCAGGCCAGGGTCAGCCAGGCGCGCCGGAACAATTCGCGACGTCCCAGCAACTTTTGCAACTGACGCCGGATGGGCCGAGCCCGAACAAAACGGTCGTCGTCCAAAATGGCACTGGAAACGGTGAATTGGAGCTCGGGCTGCCGGCGGTCGCCCAGGTTGATCCAATCCTCATCATTGGCGTCGCCCAGATCGATGGCGGTCATCTCCAGAGGCAGGATAAAAGGCGGGGCGGAGGAGATGAATTGGAGAATGTTCCCGCGCAGGATAAAACGGCCGCGCACCACCTCGTTGCCAAACTGCGGATGGCAGATATACGCATCAAAACCCTGAAGTTCTTCGCTCAAGCAAGCTGATTATAGCCGGGGTAAAAATACTTGCAGCAATTTTTACGGCCATTTTCCTTGAACCGCCCGCCTGTGTGCCACACCATGTGGCTGCCAGGGCCCATGGAATGTGGACTTACGAACCCCGCCAGGGCCGGAAGGCAGCAACGGCAGTTTGCTCCGTATCTGCCGTGGTCACCCTGGCACATCTTCATTTACGATTGGCGAAATTCGATTTACGATGGCAGCCACAAGTGCAAGCGACGCGTAAATCGTAAATCCGAAATCACACATGTCCTATCAGGTCATTGCCCGAAAGTATCGCCCGCAGCGTTTCGCCGACGTCGTGGGGCAGGAACACGTCACCCAGACCCTGGCCAACGCCATCGCCCAAAAGCGCATCGCCCACGCGTATCTGTTCTGCGGGCCGCGCGGCACCGGCAAGACCACCATCGCGCGCATCTTTGCCAAGGCGCTGAACTGCACGGGCGGGCCGCGGATAGATTTTGAGGACAGCGACACGCGCGTCCAGGAGATCACTGAGGGCCGGTCGCTCGACGTGCTGGAAATTGACGGCGCCAGCAACAACGGTGTGGAACAGGTGCGCGAACTGCGGGAGACCTGCAAATACGCCCCGGCCAACGCCCCCTTCAAGATTTACATCATTGACGAAGTTCACATGCTCTCGACGGCGGCGTTCAACGCGCTGCTGAAAACGCTGGAGGAGCCGCCGGCCCATGTGAAGTTCATGTTTGCGACGACCGACCCGGAAAAGGTGCTCCCCACGATCCTCTCGCGCTGCCAGCGGTATGACCTGCGCCGGATTCCGGCCGCGCTCATCACCAAGCATCTCGCGGAAATTGCCGGGAAGGAAAACGTGACGATTGACGCCGCCGCCCTGCATGCCATCGCCCGCGGCGCCGACGGCGGCATGCGTGACGCCGAGTCCACGCTGGACCAGCTCATCAGCTTTTGCGGCGACAAAATCGAGGAGGCCGACGTGCTCTCGATGTTTGGCCTAGCGGCGCAAAACCAGATTTTGATCCTGAGCCGCGCCGTGCTGGCGGGGGAAATTTCCGTGGCCCTCACGCAACTGGATGAACTGGCGCGCGGCGGCAAAGATCTGGGCCGGCTGCTCGGCGACCTGCTGAACCATTTCCGCAATTTGCTGATTTACCAGGTTTCGAAGGGCGATTTGAATCTGCTCGAAGTGTCGGAAGCGGAAGTGGCCGCGATGAAAGAACAGGCTTCCCTGGCCACCACGGACGCCTTCACCCGCATCCTCGAAGTTTTTGCCGACGCCGAACTCCGCCTGCGGGACGCCGCGTCCAAGAAGATTTTGCTCGAAGTCTCGCTGCTCCGCGCCATCGAGGCGCGCAATGCGCTGTCGCTGGATTCAGTGCTCAAGCAACTCAACCAATTGCGCGGCCAAAGCGGTGCCGGTGCCGCGCCGACGGCCGCCCCGGCCCCGGTTAGAGCGGCTACGCCCCCGCCAACACCAACGCCCGCGCCGGCGGTTGCCGCCGCGCCGCCAGCGCCAAAACCGACCGTGAAACCGGCCCCGCCCGCGGCCCCCGTCGTTGCCACACCACCCGTCGCGCCACCAATTACCTCCCCGGCTCCGGCTCCGGCTGCTGCCTCGGCTCCCGGTGATCTGGCCGGCCTGTGGGCCAGCTTGCTGGAGGCCATCGGACGCGTCAGCCCGTTCACGCGCGGCTACTTGATTGACGCGCATCCCGTCTCGTTTGAGAAAAACATTTTAATCATCGGCTTCGATCCGGAATTCGCCGATCACCTCGGGCTGGTGGACAACTCGCGCAACCACACCCTGCTGGCCACCAAGTTGGCGGAAATGGGCCACGCCAACGCGATGATCAAGTTCATCCAGGCCGAAGCTCCCAACACGTGGGAACGAAAAGTGCCCGCGGCGCCGATGGCCACGCCGGCACCGGCACCCGCCGCGGCAAAAGCAACGACGGCAACTCCGACCGCCGCTCCCGTGGCTGGCGCTCCGGCGAACGGCGCAGAAAAAAAACTGGCGCCCGTGGCCTTCAACAAGGACGACTTCAAGAACGACCCGCTGATCAAGAAGGCGCTGGAGATTTTCAAAGGCACCATTGTGGAAGTGCGCGCGTAACCAACTTTCCCATCAACCATCACCATTTAACCATCCATTAAACATGTCCAGTCTCGGCAAACTCATGAAACAGGCTGCTAAAATGCAGCAACAAATGGAACAGATCCAGGCGAACCTCGCCGCCCGCACGGTCGAAGCGACCAGCGGTGGCGGCGCGGTCAAGGTTGTCGCCAAGTGCGACGGCTCCATCGCCTCGATCAAGATCGACCCGCAGGCGCTGAATCCGGCGGATGCGCAAATCGTTGAAGACATGATCCTCACCGCCGCCAACCAGGCGCTCGCGCAGGCCAAGGAAATTTCCAACACCGAGATGGGCAAGGCCACGGCGGGCTTCAACCTGCCCGGAATCATGTAGGAATGAAGCAGGCGGAATGATGAATTTTGGCAGGCCAAACGTTGTTTTGGTTTCGTCATTCGTCATTTTTCATTCGTCATTTTTCAATGCTTCCTCCCCCCATCATTGCCTTGACGGCGGCGCTGAGCAAACTGCCCGGCGTCGGACCGCGCTCGGCGGAACGGATCGCGCTGCACCTCGTGCAGACGGAATCGGCGCTGGTGCAGCACCTGGCCGACGCCATTTTGCAGGCGCGCGAACGCATCCGCTTCTGCGAAACCTGCGGGGCGCTGACGGAACTCTCCCCCTGCTCCACCTGCACCGATGCGCGGCGGGACGCGGGCCTGGTGTGCGTGGTGGAACGCGCGGTTGATATCCTGAGCGTGGAGAAATCGGGCACCTTTCGCGGCAAATTTCACGTCCTCGGCGGCAAAATCTCGCCGCTGGATGGCGTGGAGCCGGACGACTTGCGCATCGCCGATCTGGAAAAACGGCTGACCACCGAACCGATCAAGGAAATCATCATTGCGCTGGGCACCGATGTGGAAGGCGATGCCACCAGCAATTATCTGGCGAAACGGCTGGCGCGCAGCGGGCTGAAAATCTCCCGCATCGCCTACGGCCTGCCCGCCGGCAGCGGACTGGAATTCGCCGACGAATTGACGCTCAACCGCGCGCTCGAAGGCCGCCGGGAAATGCACTCATGAACACCGCCCCCGTAATTATCTTCGATCTCGGCAAAGTGCTGGTGGATTTTGATTATTCCATCGCCGCCAAAAAGGTCGCCGCCCGCAGCGCCAAATCGCCGGTGGATCTGCACGCCTTTCTCGGCAGCTCGCCCCTGCTCATCGACTACGAATCCGGCCGGCTCACGCGCCGGGCGTTTTATGAGCAGATCCGCGACGCCATCGGTTTTCAGGGCGACGTGGTTGAATTCGGCAGCTACTTCGCCGATATTTTTTCGGCGATGCCCGGCACCATCGCCCTGCACGCGGAACTGCGGCAGCGCGGTTATAAGACGTATATTTTTTCCAATACGAACGACCTGGCCATCGAACATGTCCGCCGGAACTTTCCGTTCTTCGCCCATTTTGACGGCTACATTTTTTCCTACGAAGTCCATGGGCTGAAGCCGCAACCGGAAATCTACGCGGCGATGGAAGCCATGACCGGCCGGCGCGGCGCGGATTTAATTTACCTGGATGACCGGCCGGAAAATATCGCGACCGGCGCCGCCCGCGGCTGGCGGGCCATCCTGCACCAGACCCCGGAGCAGACACGGCAGGCACTGGCAAACTACGGCGTCCTTTAATTTTCCAAAACAGCCCGCGCATGCCCAAGCTGCCGCTCATTTTGTGTTTCTTTTGCCTGGCATTTGCCGTGCCGGCGGCACCGACGACGTTCACCAATCCCATCGCCGGCAGAGGGGCGGATCCCCATAAGCGCTAACTTGTTTAATTGACGTGTTTGCGGGGGTGGTATACGCTCGCGGCATGGAAACGATCAATGCCGCCGATGAGGATTGGGATCTGCTCCTGTCCTTCTTTCCGTCCAACTGGAAGCAACTCGCTCAAACGAGCGGAGCTATGAAGGGGCTCCGCCAGGACAAGTCCGAGGAGAATTACCTGCGGGTGTTGCTACTGCACTTGGGCTGTGGTTTTTCCATGCGGGAGACCGTCGTGCGCGCCAAACAGGCAAAGCTGGCGGACCTTTCGGATGTGGCGTTGCTGAAACGATTGCGCAAAAGCAAGGAGTGGTTGTACCAACTTTGCTGCGCCTTGTTTGCAGAACGCGGAATCCAGTCCACCCACCAAGGCGGCCCGGTCGTGCGGCTCATGGACGGCACTCTGGTCAAAGAGCCGGGACAAACCGGCAGCCAATGGCGCATTCACTACAGCCTGCGCTGGCCTTCCTTGGACTGTGATTATTTCAAGGTGACGCCCACGGAGGGGCCAGGCACCGGAGAATCCCTCCGGCAATATCCTGTCAGCCCCGGCGACCTGCTGTTAGTGGATCGTGGCTACTGTCAGGCGAGCGGACTGCACTATGCGGCCCAGCAAAAAGCCTGGACCACGGTGCGGTTGAATTCTCAGGGCATCAAACTGCAAACCGAGTCCGATGAGCCATTCCCTTTACTGGAAAGACTCAAACGCTTGCCGCGCCCCGGAACCGTGGCGGTTTGGAAGGTAAACCTCCCGTTTGAAGATCAACCGGCCCTGTCGGCCCGGCTTTGCGTTCTTCGCAAAAGCAAAGCAGCCACGGCTGAAGCGGTTAAAAAGCTCAAACGTAAAGCCAGCAAACAGGGCACCGAGTTGCAGCCTGAAACCTTGGTGTATGCCGGCTATGTAATGGTGTTGACGACGTGGCCGGAAGACCGGTTTTCTGCGGAGGCGGTGCTGGAATGGTATCGCTTCCGCTGGCAGATCGAGCTGGTCTTTAAACGTTTCAAACAGATCGCCGAACTGGGCCATTTGCCCAAGCATCATGATGATAGTGCCAAAGCCTGGCTGTATGGAAAACTGCTGGTCGCTTTATTGACCGAGAAGGTGATCCAGCAGGCAAACGCATTTTCCCCCTGGGGCTATCCCTTCCCAGCCCAAACGCGTCCGAAGTCCGTGGCGTGAGTTCGCGTTTGCCTTTAAAGCGGTAACCCAAGCCATTCAACCAACCCTGTCGCTGGGTTCCCTAATTAATAACTGGAAGCAGATTGCCGAGGGCTTGACGGAAACCACAAGAAAAAGGAAACGTCAGTCAGAAAAATATGCCGACATGAATACTGAAATAAGTTAGCGCTTATGGGGCAACGCCCCGGCTCGCCATCCCCCGGAGCGCCAGTTGTCTCAACTCGCAGCGCGCGGCCAATCCGGGCGCAGGGCATGTTGCCAGCAGGTGTATCTCGCTTGCGGTGCGTCGTCCGCCGGTCGTGTCTTGCGCGTGTCGTCTTCAACCCGGCGCATGCTATTTGGCTCCTCCCCCAAAGGCGGAAAGGGCGGGGCGCCGTTCGGCGTAGTCGCGCAGGAGTTGGGCGTCTGATTTCGGCTGCATCTACCCATGTAATAACCAACCGGGCGGGATTCCGACAAAATATTTTCAAAAATACGCGCGGTTTCGCCAAAAAAGCTATTTCGCCCCGATCCTCAGCGCGCATCCTCACTGCTGCCAAGGAGTTCCAACCGCCGCCTTGGCCTTCGTTGACGCGGAGGAGCGTTTTTTATTTCAGGATTTTGGTTTGGAACGAAGGGGCGGCCACATGATTGTCTTTTCAAAAGGTTGAGCCCAATCAGCTTAATTGATAGCCTGCCGCTGACATGAAAGCCCCAAAGGTTCCTGAGCTTTTCAATTTCACCCGCGATGTTCTCGACGGCTGGGCGCAGACCCGGCCGGACGCTTTGGGCTTGTGGTGTGTGGATGGTGCGACGGGCGTAGAGCAGAAGTTTACTTTCCGGGAATTGTCCCGGTTAAGCGCCCAGTCTGCGAACGTCTTCCGCGCCCTCGGCGTGCGGCGCGGCGACCGCGTGCTCGTCATGCTGCCGCGCGTCTGGCAATGGTGGGTGGCCATGCTCGGCCTCACCCGGCTCGGGGCGGTGCCGATTCCCGCCACCCTCCAGCTCATGCCCCGCGACGTGGCGTACCGCCTGGAAACCGCCCAGATCACCGCCATCTTGACCAATGCCGACGGCCTCGCCAAGGTGGACGGCTTTGACGGCCTCCGCATGGCAACGTGTCCGCCGCCCACCGGCTGGGTGGATTTTAATGCGGCCTTGGCCAAGGCGCCCGCTGATTTTTCCTTTGAGCCCACCCGGGCGCATGATCCCGCCATCATTTATTTCACCAGCGCCACCACCGGCGAACCCAAGATGGTGCTGCACACCCATGTCAGCTACGGATTGGCGCATCGCGTCACGGGCGAACTCTGGCTGGACTGCAAGCCCGGGGACATCCACTGGAACGTCTCCGATCTCGGCTGGGCCAAGGCGGCGTGGTCGAGTTTTTACGGCCCCTGGCACATGGGCGCCTGTGTTTTTGCCGTCGATATTCATGGCAAGTTTGATCCTGCCCATACGCTCGACATCCTCGCGCACTATCCCATCACCACCTGGTGCGTGCCGCCGACGGCGCTGCGCCTGATGGTGCGGCAGCATCTCGACAAGTGGCGCTTCCCGCACCTGCGCCATTGCGTGACGGCCGGTGAACCGCTCAATCCGGAAATCATGAAGCTGTGGAAAAACGCCACCGGCCATGATCTTTACGAAGGCTACGGTCAGACGGAAAGCATCATTCTCATCGGCAACTATCGCTCGCTCAATCCCACCGTGCAGCCGGGCTCCATGGGCAAGCCCACGCCGGGCTATCAGATTGCGCTGCTCGATGAAGCCTTGCAGGAAGTGCCCGTGGGGCAGGAAGGCGAAATTGCCCTGCGGGTGGCGCCGGAGCGGCCGCTCGGCCTTTTCCGCGAATACTGGCAGAACCCCGAGGAGACGGCCGGCCAATTTCACGATGGCTGGTATCTCACCCGCGACCGTGCCGTGCGTGATGCCGACGGCTATTTCTGGTTCATCGGCCGCACCGACGATGTCATCAAAAGCTCCGGCTACCGCATCGGCCCGTTTGAAGTGGAGAGCGTCCTGCTCGAACATCCCGCCGTGCTCGAAGCCGCCATCGTCGGCAAGCCCGACGCCGTGCGCGGCCAGATCGTGAAAGCCTTCATCACCCTGCGGCCGGAAGCCGTCGCCAGCGACGAACTGAAACACGAACTGCAGCAGCATTGCAAGCACACCGCCGCGCCCTATAAATATCCGCGCGAAATCGAGTTTGTGGAGGAACTGCCCAAAACCATCAGCGGCAAGACCCGCCGCGTCGAACTCCGCGCCCAACACTCCAATTCCATGGCGGTCGGCGCGGCCTCGTAGCCACGGTAACCCGTCGGCCAACAAGGCTTCAGGTCGAATTTGCCGGACGGACGGCGGGATAAACTACCGGGCGCGGAGCTCGGCCGCCCTTCGTCATTCGTCAGCGGTTCCCGCTCCTCCGCTAAATGGGGAAAGGTGAATGCATATACGACAACATCCGTTTCTGGGAATGATCGATGCGTCTTAACTTGGGCGCGGCTTTCTTATCTTCAACGGCGCGACACTGGTTTGCTTCAAATACATTTTTTGATTTGGAAAATCCAAGGTCACCAAATGCCGCGCCAAGAATCTCAGTCCCAGTACGTTCTCATGGCCAACCGGTGCAACCTGAATGTTTGAATACCGTTCGCCATCCCAAACCCCGGAATGGAAGCGTCCGCAGCCAAAGAAAGAAAGCAGCCAAGCCCCAATCACCTGGCCTGTTTTTCCCTGGCTCACCAAGCCGTCAGCATGACAGCCCGTGTCAATAATCAGGTTTGTGTTGTTGCCAAAAAACCCCGCCTGATGGATCAGTGGCTGGAGAAATTCCTGCCGCGGGCCGGTTCTTGAGATTATCAACGGATACATCTTACCCCAAGCGGCGGCATTGGTTCTGGCGGAATCCAGAAACCGCATCTTGCCGGCGACAAAGTCGAGTTGAATGCAATAATCTGCGAGACAATCCATGCCGAGAATCCCTTGATAGTGCTTCTTGAATTTCTTTTTTAGTGGCGTGCACAAGACATAGTCGTTGGTCGTAAACAATGGAATGTCTCCCAAAAAAAGCTTTGGGGCCGCATGAACTCCTGCGGGCTGCCGTCCGCTGCCGGCAAAGTCCAACGGCATGGCACCGACCTGTTTCCCCAATTTTGACTTCAAAGAATCATCCAAAACGGTAACGGGCGATCCGGTATCCACCATGAACGCCACTTCTTCTCCGGTTTCGAGGCGGAGTTTCACTGTTAACCAGCCTCCCTCGAACCAGCCTCCGCATCCCGCATCCTGATTAATGGAAAACTCATGCGCAGGCTCCGCTCCGACAGCCGCAGACCTCAAAAACATGCCCAGCAGGCAAACCAGGCACGCAGTCAGGCGGCTCGCGCGGTTGCGAATCCCGCTTTGACAGTTTTTTTGAACTTGGTGGGAAATCGCCAGATAAAGACGATTGAAAACATGAAAGAGACCAACTCCTGAAAAGAAATCGTTTTGTTTCATAATCTGATCAGCGCCGCCGCCGCCACAGACAACGGTGGCCGACTCTCTGCGGGCAATATTTCAAATTCATGACGGCAGTCGAGCATAATGTACCAGCATCGAGATGGAGCAACCTCACGATCGTGCCTGCCTGCGGTCACCATTTTCAAACCTCGAGCGGGTTAGGGAGAGGAGTCAACTGTTTCCCCGCAGTCGCTTCCCGCCGTGGCCCCTTGTCCATCCGTCCCATCCACGGTTTCATTTCTCTTGGTTACTTGCTGGGCGCACGGCGGGATAAGCCACTGCGCCGGAGCGCGCCCGTCCCGGGCGCAGCAACTTCCTCACGACCGATGGCCCCTGAATTACAAGCGGGGTCTGGTATAGAAATCAGCGCTTCATGTGCACCACCGCTCGAAAAATCGCGATTGCCCCCCGGAACGCGGCCGTCCTCGGCCAATGCCACTCGGATTTGGCTAATATCCGCAGTCGCTCCGCGACCGAACCGCGCCATCGAATGGTTGTCTTTTCCAACCTTGAAATGGTCAGCGTGAAGAGCCACCCGTTTCCCTGCGGTCGCTTTCCTCGTGGCCTCTTGCCGATCCGTCCCGTCGCCACCCCGCGACAAAGGTCACCGGAAAATTGACACCACTGCTTGGCGTCTCTAGGCTGAGCAGATGTCTCGACTGCCGTTTGAACTGTTCCTGGCGCTGCGTTATTTGCGGCCCAAACGGACGTTTGTCTCGGTCATTACGCTGATCTCCATCCTTGGCGTCGCCTTGGGGGTGGCGGTGCTCATCATCGTCATCAGCGTCATGAGCGGGTTTGATCACGATTTAAGGGAGCGCATCCTCGGCTTCAAACCCCATATCACCGTGACGGAATGGGATGCGTCCAAACAAAGTGTCGTGCCGCTGCAGAATGCCGGCGGCGTGGCGGCCGTCATCGCCCCCAACAAGCACGTCAAGGGTGTTTCTCCGTTTGTCCTGGGCCCGGTCCTGCTGGAGACGCTGGGCGACGCGAACCATCCCGCCCTTCAGGATGCGCCGATGCTGCGGGGCGTGGACCCCGTCACCGAAGGCGAAGTCAGCCAGTTGCCCCAGGATATTCTGCCCGGCGGCACCTTTGATTTGAGCGGCCGCGGCCTGCTGGTGGGCGTGGATTTTGCCAGCAACCTGCGCTTGCGGGTCGGCGATCATGTTTCCATTTATTCCGCCCGGGAAATCAAGAAAATGAAGGCGGCGCACGATCGCAAGGAGGATTTGGTGATTGCCCCCGATGATTTTGAGGTGCGCGGTATTTTTGACGCCGGATATTACGAGTTCAATTCCCGGATCATCGTCACTTCGCTGGAGAACGCCCAGGACATGTATGAGCTGGATGATTCCGTGCATGGCCTGTTTGTGGCCCTGAATGATCCGAATCAAGCCGAGCTGGTCAAACAACAACTGGCCCATGCGCTGGGCAACGATTATTCCCTGGCCACCTGGATGGAGATGGACTCGGGCATTCTCAAGGCGCTTGTGGTTGAGAAAAACATGATGTTTTACCTGTTGTTCTTCATCGTGCTGGTGGCCGCGCTGTGCATCCTGAGCGCGCAAATCACATTCGTCATCCAGAAGACGCGCGAGATCGGCATGCTCAAGGCGCTGGGCGCCACCAAAATGCAAATCTCCGGTATTTTCCTTGGCCAGAGCGCGATCATCGGCGTGCTCGGGGTCGCCTCCGGCTTCGGCCTGGGCATGCTGGCGGTGGCGTATCGCAATGAATTTCTCCATTTCATGCGGCGGGCCACCGGCTGGGAACTCTTTCCCGCTTCCGTCTATCAATTTAATGAACTGCCCGCGCTCATTACGCCGAGCGATGTGGCGATCATCTGCGTTGGTTCGTTTGTGATCTGCATTCTTGGCGGCCTGCTACCGGCGATCCGGGCCGGCAGTTTGAAACCGGTGGAGGCCCTGCGTTATGAGTGAAATGCTTTTGTCCGCCTGCGGACTCAAAAAAACCTACGTCATGGGCCGGCGCACGCTGGAAGTCCTGCGGGGCGTGGATATGGCGATTGCCGTCGGCGATTTCGTGGCGTTGCGCGGCGCGTCCGGCACCGGCAAAAGCACTTTGCTGCATCTCATCGGCGGACTCGACACGCCCAACGCGGGTGAAATCCTGTTTCGCGGGCAAAACATCGCCCGGTTTTCCGAGAGCGAATTGACGAATTTCCGCAACCGGCGCATCGGCTTTGTCTTTCAGGCCTATCATTTGTTGCCGGAACTGACCGCGCTGGAAAATGTCAGCCTCACCGCCCGGATCGCGCGCATTCCCGTCGGCGTGGCTGCGCTCCGCGCCCGTGAATTGCTCACCCGCGTCGGGCTCCAGGACCGGCTGGATCACAAGCCGGCGGAACTTTCCGGCGGCGAACAGCAGCGCGTGGCCATCGCCCGCGCGCTCATCAACGAGCCGGAACTGCTGCTGGCCGATGAGCCGACGGGCAACTTGGATTCCAAGACCGGCGGCGAAATCATGCAGTTGCTCCAGACCCTCCGCACGGAAAAGCATACCACCCTCGTCATCGCCACCCACGATGCCAAGGTGGCTGCAACGGCGCCGCGCGTGGTTGAGCTGGTGGATGGCTTGATCGCTGCCTGATATGCCACCCGCGCCATGCTTGCGTCGGCGCCTCCGGCGCGTCAACCGTCATTCCAAAATCACCAATCTATGAGCTGCGACTACTGGGAAAACCGTTATCAAATCCAGGACATGGGTTGGGAAAAGGGTGCGCCGTCGCCCGGGTTGGTGGATTTTCTGGCCACCCATCCGCAGGTGAATCCGGGAACCGTCTGTGTGCCCGGCTGTGGCACCGGCAATGATGTCCGCGCCCTCGCCGCCGCCGGGTTTGAAGCCTGGGGCTTCGACTTTGCCCCGAGTGCGATTGCGCTCGCCGTGGAGAAAACCAAGGCCGCCGGGCTCACCGCCAGGTTCGAACTGGCCGATTTCCTGCACGGCGACCCGCCGCAGAAATTTGACTGGCTGTTTGAACATACTTTGTTTTGCGCCATCCAACCCTCGGAACGTGACGCGTATGTCCGCGCCGTTTTGCGCTGGCTGAAGCCGGGCGGCACGTATCTGGCGGTGAACTATTTGCTCTGCGAGCCCAAAGGCCCGCCGTGGCCCGCGACCCGCGAGGAGATTCTGGAGCGTTTTTCGCCGCACTTCGAATTGCGGGCGGACTGGCTGCCGCGTTCGTATCCCAGCCGCGAGGGCAAGGAGCGGATGTTTTGGTGGTCGTTGCGTCCGGCGGTTGAGCCGGGAGCCTGAGCGCCTCTCTGAGTCCCGCAGCAACTTAGTCAGTCTGAGTGGGTTTTAGCAAATGTCGGGTGGGGTGCCAACTGCCCTGCCGCCGCTGGCCGGGCCGCATTCTGGAAAGACCGGTGTCGAAAGCCGTTTGATAATTAGCCATGGCACGTTAGAATTTTGTATGATTGATGATCGTGATTACATGAGGGAGCCGGAATATGGTGGCTCGCGCTGGTCGTCAGGTTTTCGCCTGCGCTGGTCGTGGACGATCGTGCTGATGGCGATCAACCTGATCGTTTTTATTCTGGTTGAGATCAATAAAGCCTACAACCCTGTCGGCCTTGCTAATATTGCTCAGTACGGTGCCCTCAGTAATACCGGGATCGCGCACGGTTATGTCTGGCAGTTTTTGACGTATCAATTCCTGCATTTTGGCCGGACGCATTTTGTCATGAATATGTTGGGGCTTTTCTTTCTGGGGCGGCCCGTGGAGAGTATTGTTGGCGGGAAGCGGTTTTTGGGGATATATCTGGTCAGCGGCGTGATCGGGGGAGTTTTTCAGGTTCTTTTGGGTTTGGTGTTTCCCAATGTTTTTGGCCTGCTGCCGGTGGTCGGAGCTTCGGCGGGTGTCTGTGCCCTCTTGGCCGCTTGGGCGACGATCGAACCCAATAGCGAGCTTCTTCTGTTCTTCATATTACCAGTCAAACTCAAATACTGCGCCTGGCTGGGGGCGGTCGTGGCGGCTTTTTACGTCATCGTTCCGGCTGAACCAGGCATCGCTCACGCGGCGCACCTCGGCGGCATGGCAATGGGCTGGTTCTATGTGAAATATCTGATGCAAAGCCCGGCGCTGATTGGCACGGCGGAACCCGAGGCCCCCCGGCGCGCGCCCACCGTGAAGCAGCCCGAGGAAAAAACAGCGGAAGAATTTTTGGAAAGCGAAGTGAATCCCATTCTCGACAAGATTTCCGCGCGCGGCATTCAGAGCCTCACCGCGCGCGAACGTGCCATTCTTGAAGCCGCCCGCAGGAAGATCAGCCGCTCATGAATGGTTCCGTCTCGGCTGACTTGGTTTTGCGTCGCAGAGCCATCCGGTGGCTGTTGCTCTGCACCGTCTTTTGGGCGCTGAGTTTTCCGACCATGAAGGCGCTGGCGCTGACCCAGGAGGCGATCCTGCCCGGCACCGGCAGTTGGTTCATCAGCTCCCTGAGCGTCATGTATCGATTCCTGATTGCGGGCGTCATCCTGATCTGCCTCTCCTTCAAGGAGCTGAAAACCATCACGCGCCGGGAAGTCGAACAGGGGCTTTGGCTGGCCTTGTTTACCACGGTCGGGATGTCACTGCAAATGGACGGCCTCGCCTACACTTCCGCCTCCACGTCGGCCTTCATGACCATGCTGTATTGCATCTGGATTCCGCTCTGGGTGGCGGTCAGCCACCGGCGGTTCCCCTCCATCAAAATCATGGTTTGTGGCGTTCTCGTTCTGGGCGGGATGGCGGTGTTGATGCGGCTGAACCTGTTTGCCATACGGCTGGGCCGGGGGGAAATTGAAACGCTGAGCGCCTCGGTGGTGTTCGCCGCGCAAATCCTCACGCTGGCACACCGCCGTTACGCAGGCAACCGGCCGCAATGTTTCACCGCCGTGCTGCTGCTGGCCGCCGGGATTTTCACCCTGCCGATCGTGGTGGCCACGGCTCCCAGCCTGGCCGCCTGTTTCCAGGTCTATGCCTCCGTGCCCGCGTGCGGTTTGATGGTGATCATTGTTTTGTTCTGTACGCTCGTGTCGTTCATGCTCATGAGCCGCTGGCAGTTCCGCGTCACGGCCACCGAGGCGGGGCTGATTTACTGCTCCGAACCGCTGTTCGTCAGCGCCATGGCCCTGGTTTTGCCCGGCTGGTTCTCACAATGGACGGGCTTGGACTATCCCAACGAGCACCTGACCACTCGCCTGCTGATCGGTGGCGCCCTCATCACCGGGGCCAACATGCTGCTGCAATCCCGCTGGCTCGAAACCAAACGGGCGGTCGCGTAGCCCCGGGTTGGGGGACGTGGTTTCGGCGGCACCCTAGGAACATTTGTCGGGCCGCACCTTGCCACCGTGATGATCGCCGCTTGCCAACCCACGAATTCAGGTTCCCCCTATTTCGGTGGCATCGGAGATTTGGATTTCAGTTTTCTTGGGACCGGCCGGAGGGATTCGATGGGTGAGCCGGACAAGGATCCACCGCCACCATGGCTAACGATTGGCGACCACACCACCAGCGGTTTAACCTCAGCCACGCGTGCTTCAAGCAGGTAAGGGAGTTGCTCATTGCGAAATACTCCACCCGATCATCGGTTGGTGGTTCGCAAGGACTGCTGCTTAAAAAGCCTCGCCTACCGGCATTGAATGCGGGCAATGCCGGTAGGCGGAGTTTACCATCGAAAAATGGGTTTGGCCAGCCATTTTTCCAAGCTGCCAAGGATGCGAGTTGACTCAAATTAAAAGACACCGGGGAGGCGAAACTGGGGGGAGGCAGAAAGAGATGTGCGCGTGCGGCGGAAACGGTCAGGCAGCCCCGTCAGGGGCGATATATTTGTAGCTGCACCATCCCCTTTGATTTTCCAGTTCCGGAGGAGCGACATCGGCTCACGCCTCCGGCCCAAAACTTCACGCTGTTCAAATCTCTTGATCGTCCATTCCACTGAAAACAGCGCGGAACCAGCACCTACTGCGGCTTAAAAAAATCAAATACCCGCATTGGAATTCGGCAATGCCGGTATTTGCATTTTACCAGGAAAAACTGGTTTTTGGGCCAGCGGACTTTCCAAGGTCCCAAGGCGTTTCACATGCGATCACGGCCGGGTATTAAGCCAAGGATGGTCACACCTCCTATGTCTGTGCTTCAAAATTATCTTAAAAATTACTTTACAAGCCTACAAAGTCGGCCTAGAAATAATGAGCAGAAATATGCTCCGCAGCCTCGGCTGGGGGAGCCGTTCACCTTTGCCTGCCCTGCGCCCGCAGGGCATGACCAAGATTCTTTGCCCATGAATAGAGCGTTTAAATTTTCAGAATTTCAGGTTCCAAGCCAGGCCAGCGGCTGCTCCGCCGGGCTGGGAAAATTTTTCCCATTCATCCAACCTTGGAGTGTTTCCCCGAAATATTAAAAATGGCGAAACAAACCCAAATTAATTTCGAGGTTAAGCCACTGTATTTAAATGCAATATGGTTATTTTGCGAAAATTCAAAAATCAAAAACAAACCCAATAAGGCCCCATTTAAACCCAACTTTAGCGCCATTAAACCCAATTCTAACCCCGTTTAACCCCGCCGGACCGGCCTTTTTGGCACTGACGGGGTCGCGCCAATCGTTCACCTGGAACGCAATGACTTCTCAAAACTGACCGCTGCATCCAGTGGTGCGCTTTTGACGTTCATTGCTATTTCCACCTTTTTAATGAGTCCGTTTTCCTTTTTAATGAAGCCATGATTACGCGCTATTCCCGTCCCGAAATGCGGGCGATTTGGACTGACGAAAACAAGCTGAAGATCTGGTTGCAGATCGAGCTGCTCGCCAGCCAGGCCTTGGTGAAGGAAAAAATTGTCCCGGCAAAGGATTTTGCCCGGATCAAAGCCGGCTGTCACAAATGGTTCGCCGACCTGCCCGGCCTCGTCGCACGCCAGAAGGAACTGGAGAAGGTGCTCAATCATGATGTCATCGGGTTCACCACCGCCGTGGCGGAAGCCATCAATGACAACGCCAGCCGCTGGTTCCATTTCGGCCTCACCAGCAGCGACGTCGGCGATACCTGCTATGCCGTGCAGATGCAGCAATCCGCCGATATCCTAATCGCCGATGTGAAGAAGTTGTTGCCGGTCATTGCCCGGCGGGCGCAGGAGCATAAATTCACGCCCTGCATGGGCCGCAGCCACGGCATCCATGGCGAACCGACGACCTTCGGCCTCAAAATGGCCCTCATGCACGATGAATTCACCCGCGCCCTGCGCCGGTTGGAAGCCGTCCGCGAAGTGGTCTCCGTTGGCAAAATCTCCGGCGCGGTGGGCACCAGCGCCCATCTCTCGCCCCGCGTTGAGGCGTTCGTTTGCAAGCAATTGGGCATCCAGGCCGCCCCCATCGCCACCCAGGTGGTGCAGCGCGATATTCATGCGGAATTTCAACTCGCCATGGCCTTGGTCGGCGCGAGCATTGAACGCTGGGCCGTTGAGTTTCGCCATCTGCAGCGCACCGAAGTGCTGGAAGCCGAAGAGCCCTTTACCAAGGGCCAGAAGGGCAGCAGCGCCATGCCGCACAAGCGCAACCCCATAACGTGGGAACGACTCACCGGCCTGGCCCGCGTGTTGCGCGGCAACGCCATGGCCTCGCTCGAAAACGTCGCCCTCTGGCACGAGCGCGATATCAGCCACAGCAGTGTCGAGCGGATCATCTTCCCCGATTCCTGCACGCTGCTCGATTACATGTTCGGCCTGCTCACGCGGCTCATGGATGGCATCGTCGTCTATCCCGCGAACATGAAGAAGAACCTCGGCCTCTCGCTGGGCATGTGGAACAGCCAGACCGTGTTGCTGGCGCTCATCAAGAAAGGCCTCACGCGCGAAGCCGCCTACAAGCTGTGCCAGGATGCCGCCATGAAGACCTGGGAAGTGAAACACGCCGGCCGCGACGATGCCGATTTTGTGGCGCAACTCCAAGCCGATCCCGAAGTCGCCAAACATTTCAAAAAAGGCGAACTCGAAGCCCTTTGCTCACTGGATTTTCACTTTAAAGAAGTGAACAACCGGTTCAAGAAACTGGGGCTGTGAGCCGCGTGCCGGTAATTCTCCCACTCAACCATTTATGATTGGCGACTGGTCAAGCGAGGTTCAACGCGAATGCGTCGGCGGCGACGTCCGCTTTGAATTTCCCGCCCGGCCAATTGGCTGGGGCCGGCTGGTGGGGGTATTCCTCATCGGCTTCAGCGGGTTGTTTGTCTGGGGGCCAACCAAAGGAATCATTGGTACCATCGCCAGGCTTGATCCCGCCAAACAATCCGGCTTTGAATATGTAGCCTTGGTTTTCTCAATCGTCTTTATCATCGGCGGCTGCATCCCTGCTGGCATGGGCTTGCTGATCCTGTTTGGACGTTGCCGGGTGGAATGGAAAGCCGGCCGGCTTCAGTCCTCCGAACGGCTGGGCCCGTTGTACTGGACGCGGCGGCTGCCCCGGAAGCCAGTCCGTAAACTCGAAGTCGCGGCGGCCACATCGTCCAGCGGCAATGCCGCGCCACGGCAAATCGAAAGTTTTTCCGGACTGGTGGCCTTCTATGAGGATGGCTCCAAAAACATGATCGCCTTCGGTTACCCCAAGGACTGGATGCTGGCGTTGGCCCAGGAATTGAAAACTTACCTCGGGAGTGACGCCACCTCGGTTGGATCGGTGCCGGTGGTGGTGGAAAAACTGCCGGGGGTGGAGCCCGACGACGATGAGGAAGATCTGCGTCAGCCGCCTGGCTGCCGCGTGCAATTGGAGGAACGCGGTGCCGGCCTCCGGCTCATCGTGCCGCCGGCTGGAATCTGGAAAGGATCCAAAGGGATGTTTTTCTGATTGGTGTTTGGTTTAAGCGGTTAAAGTTTGGCATAGAGGGCGCGTAGCTGGAGCAAGGCTTGCGGCAGCGAGGTGGGCTGGTGCCAGTGAACGCGCAGCCAGCGGATGAGTTTGAACGTCGCCTG
>Ga0302322_100001141_pt1 | contig 21568 bp, 17 predicted proteins | sample Fen_T0_2_FD_203757 | JGI IMG/M metagenome (GOLD analysis project Ga0302322, IMG submission 203757) | Peat permafrost microbial communities from Stordalen Mire near Abisko, Sweden - Fen_T0_2 | ecosystem: Environmental > Terrestrial > Soil > Wetlands > Permafrost | place: Sweden: Abisko...
CGAACAAATTCTCCGGGTAGGGATGAAACGCGATGTGCCAATCAAAATCGCCGCCCGCCCGGGCGCGCGCCGCAAAGTAATCCAGAAAGGCCCGGCCCGGAAAGGCCTGCTGGTCGTCGCCCGCCGCGTAGCGGATGTTCCAATGATGTTCGAGCGAGATATAGACGCGCGCCCACGCTGACTCCTTGCGGATGGCGGTGTGCGCCAGGCGGACGGTGCGCAGATAATCGTCCGCAAACTCTTCCATGCTCACGCGGCCCATGTTCGCCCACCACCAGTGCGAATTGACCTCATTGCCCATGATATAACCGCTGACGCGGCCGTATTTTTGATCCGGTCGCGACCAGCGTTCCGCACAAAACTCCAGCGTGGCGGCCAGCCAGCGTCGGCCCTCGTCGGTGACGGTGTTGAAATTGCCGAGACGATTGGGCGCGTTCGTGAGACAACGCGGATGAATTAGAATGCGGTTTAATTCGGGATCGCTCGACTGATACGTGAGCACAATCAGCGTCACCACCACGCCCTGATCGGAAAGCTGCTTGATCTGCTGATCCATCGAGGCGAGATAACCGCTCTGGAAATGATAGTGGCGACCGTCCAATTCCCAGTCCGGCGAATTGGTGTCGCCGTGAGGGGCGATCACCTGCGAAAGATTGAAATTCAAGGCGGCGTGCTTCACGCCCAGCGCCAGCGCATCCGCCACGATTTCGACCTGCAAACCTTTCTTGGAAGCCGCGACGGGATACGCTCCGGGGTAACGAGACAGGACCGACTCCGCGCGAACCGACGCCAGGCCGAGCGCAAATGATACGGTCAGGATTAAAACGACAAACTTCATCCGCCGACCTTACTGCGCGGCGCGGCGCATGGCAATGCGTAGAAGCTTCAGGCCGGCGGCCGCGCTTGTTAAGCCTTCCGCGCCCGGAAGCTCAGCCACCATTTCGCCGGGAGCAATCCCAGCCCGATGAAGAACAACTGGCTGACGGCAAAAAACACCAGCCACTTGAACGCCGCCTGGGTGAAACCGTAGCTGTGCAGCCCGATGCCGAGCATGTTCACGCCGAACCAGGACCACGCGGTGACGATGTTGCCGAAGATGGCGCAATTCACCAGCCCGCGCTCGCGAATGAGGCCGCCCCAGCGCAGATGCAAAATCAGCGCATTCCAGAGCACGATGATGAGCGCGCCGTTTTCCTTGGGATCCCAGCCCCAGAAGCGGCCCCAGGATTGATCGGCCCAGATGCCGCCGGTCACTGTGCCGATGAAGCTAAACAGCGTGCCGAAACAGACAATGCCGTAGATCATCCGCGCCAGCGCCTTGCCGGTGGCTTCATCCAACGTCTTGGTGAAGAAGCCGCGCAGCACGTAGATCAAGCCGAGGAAGCCCGAGAGGAACGTGCCCACATAGCCGACGGTCACGGTGATGACATGGATGCTCAGCCAGAAATTGGAATCCAGCACCGCGCGCATCATTTCCATCGTGTCGCCTTCCAAGGCCAGATGGTGGGCAATGATGAGCGTGAGAAAACCGATGACCGCGGAGACCACTGAGCCGATGCCGTTCTTGTATAAATTTTCCAGAATCAACCCGAGGGCCACCGCGCCCCAGCCGATGAAGATGGCGGAGGAATAGAGGTTCGTCACCGGCGGCCGTCCTTCCAGCACCATGCGATACACCAGGCCGGTGGAGTGGATGGCAAAGGCCAGCCCGACGAGCCACACAGAGCTGCGGCGAAGGGTTTCGGACAGATTGAACCACGAGAACATGGCCAGCAGACCGGCCAGCACATAGATGACGCTCGCGTTATAAAACGGCTCCATCTGGTTGAAAAAGAATTCCGCACGCGCCTTGGCCGTGGCCTTCGCCAACCCGGGTCCCAGCAGGGCCTGGTAATCGTGCAGGGCGGCATTGAATTCCGCCGGCCGGTTCGCGGCGAGGGCGCCGGCCATGCGGGCGTAATCGCGGATGGCATTATCAACGGGCGTGCCGTGGGGCGCTTCCAGCAGCGTATCGCCCATGCGCCGCCACTCCGGGGCACCATTGGGCGGCAGGATCAGCGGGGTTTCCAGATTCGCCATGTACTGGAAGCGTTGGATGAAACCGACGAAGGCGTTGAAATTGTTCGTGTCATACGGCCTGCCGCTCTGCTGGGCCTGCGCGGCGGCCACCCCTTCGGGCATGATCTTTTCATAGGCGGTCAGCTCGGCGGGCCAGTCCTGGGCGTCGGCGGGCTGGAGGGTGCTGCGCAACTGCACATAGCGCGCGAGGCTCTGCTGCAATTTGGTGATCGCGTTTTCGTAGGCGGTGCGTTCGCTGGCGGGGACGTTCTGGATGCGCACCCGCTCCTTGTCAAAGGTTTCCAGCGACGGGACCATTTGATTCCACGAATAATGCTTGCCGTCGGTCTGGTTCGCCTCGCCCTTTTCCGGCAGTTTCAGCAGCGACACCAGATCCGGATGATCCACGCGGAACACCGGCCAGGCGTCGGCCACGGCGGGGTTCATCATCAGGTTGGCGAGCCACTCGGTCGCGGAAATGATATGCGGCTTTTCGTTCCACGCCTTCCACGGCTCGAGGTTGAGGGTCTGTTTCTCGCGGATTTGCAGCAGGGAGTTCCGGGCCACGGAATCCATCGGCACAATGCGGCCGTTGGCGGTCAGCGGGAGCTGGGCAAATTCACTGAACGCGAAATCCTTGTCCTTCGGCGTGGCGAGTTTGCCGAAGAACCAGGATGCCATCGCCAGCATCAAAATGATGGGCAGCCATTTTTTCATTTGGTTTTCCTTTTTGAAATGAAGCCGGTCAGGTGATACAGGAATTGCATCACCAGGCCGACGCCAACCATCGCGCAGCCGATGTACGGTGTCAACCAGCTCGGATTGCGCACAACTTGCAACACGGAACTGGGGGTGCGGCCGGCCATCTGCGCGGTCTGGCCGGCATCCATCTGGTATTGGTAATAAGTGTAGCCGCCGTAGCGCAGCGGATGGTTCATGGAAATCTCCACTTCACGTTTTTCGCCGGTCTGGGAATTGTCAATGCGGACGCGGCTGCGAAAGTCCTTGGGGATGTCCGTGCCGGGATAGGTGGTGTGCGTGGCCTTGAGCAGCGTCAGCGAAAAGGCGTGATGCACCCGCGCCGGCCGCAGCAAAAACGTATATTCCTTGCCCGCGACCGTGAGGGTTTGCGGCGCGGTGAGCAAACTGGTCACCCGCTGCGCCATCTCGGCGCCCATCTGCATATAACTGTTGCGGACCGCCTCCACGAGCGTGACATCGCCGATCCAGTCGCTGGCCACCCAGGTGCCGAGCGAGCCGGCGGGGCCGATGAATTCGAGCACGACCGACGGGATGTTGCGCTTATCCATCGACTTCTCCTCCTCCCGCGGCTTGAAATCGAAGCTTCGCGCCACGCCGTTGGTGGTCAGCGGCGGACCGTTTTGCAGCATCGGCGCGCGAAAATTGACATCGGAGTTGTGCCACGCCTGTTGCACCCGGATTGCAAACGGCAGGTGCGTGGTGGCCGAGGTGAGCTCGCCGCCGGGCTTGAGAATATGCGCCGGAACGGCGGTCACTTCCTTGCCGGCCACAAAGATCAGTTCGAACTCGCTGGAACTGTCGGAATAATTCCGCGACTCGCCTTCGGAGAAATGCATCTGCAATTCCCGCGAAAGCAAATCGGTGGAAAGCTGGCCGACCAGCAAAACAATGATGCCGGCATGCGCAAACTGGATGCCCATTTTTTTGGTCGAAAGCTGGAACCGGTAGATGTGCGTGGTCACCAGGTTCACCAGCAGCAGCGTGCCGATGAGATAGCCGCCGGGCAAAATGAAGGGGACTTTATACCCGAACATGTGGAAGCCGATCACCCACCAGTGCTTGAAGTAATTCAACTGGACGGCGTACAGGCCTTCATCCGCCTGCGCCAGCGTGCCGACAAAAACCAGGATGATGGCAAACGCCAGCAGCACGGCCGTGAGCCGGAGCGACGTGAAAAACGCGACGATTTTTTTAATGAACATCGGGATATTTGGCGGATTGCACGAAGCTCAACAGCGCCGCTTTTTGCTGCGCCACGACTTCCGCGTCGCCCATGAGTTTATAGAACCACGTCTGGCCGTCCAGCGGCAGCACCACGCCCACCAGTTGCGCCGGCTTGCCCGTGCGCGGGTTGGTGCCGGAAAATTCCACGACCTTCGCCGGCACGCCGGCGGCAGTCACCGTGGCCAGCCCGGCGAGGTCAGCTTCGGCCATCGGCGCGGCGCCAAGTTGTTTGCGCCAGCGGTTCACGTTGGCCAGCAGGCCGCCGCCATCGCCGGAGAGCTGGCTCACATTGACCTCGGCCTTCGCGTCCCCCGCGCCGGCGATGAGAAACTTCGCCACGAGAAATTGCGCGAGCGGCCCGGGCTCCCAGCCGGCGGGAACGGTCCAGGTCGGCGTGGGGCCGGCCGGAGCGCTGGCGCCGGGCAGGCCGCCCATGCCGCTCATGTCGCCCATGCCCCCGATGGGCGGATGCGAGGCCGGCAACTGGCTCATATCCATACCGGCGGCCGACGGCGCCGCGCCTTCCACGAACTGGACGGACTTCAGAAAGGCCACGAACGCGGGCTTCTGTTTTTCCACGAGCGCCGAGTCGCCGGTCACCTTGAAAAACCAGGCGGTTTCATTGCGATGAAAAATCACCGCCAGAATCCGCTCAGGATCGCCGCTGCCGGGGCTGGTGCCATTGACGTCATATAAATCGGCGGGCTGACCGGCAAGCTCCACCTTTTCGGCGAGCTTCAACACATCCGCCTCCGCCAAAGCCGCCTGGCCAACCTGGCCGCGCCAGCGGTTGACATTGGCGACATCGCCGCCTGCCATCCCGCCCAGCGGAATGACGCTGACGTCGGCGGTCTTGCCGGCTTCCACCGCCTCAAAGCTTGCCACGCGCATCTGCGTGGGGGTTTTCTCTTTCCAGCCTTCCGGCAAGGTGTATTGCAGCTTGGGTTGGAGGCTGTTGTCGGGCACCGCGAGGCCCGGCGGCATGGCCGAGGGCATCGCCGACGACGGCGGCATCGCCACCGTGGCGGTGTCGTTGGTGTCCACTTCGTAGACCTTCACCTGATCGCGACCGCAGCCGGCCGCGCCCAGCAGCAGCAGAGTGATCGCCATGGACGACAAGGCGTTGAAGGGGGCTGGGGACTTCATCATACCGGGCTATTTTGTGTGGTTATCGAGCGTTTTGCGAAACCTTATTTGGCATTCGCCAGCCGGATATTGTCATAACTCCAGCAAGAAATGAACACCAGACTCGAAAATTGTTTCCCCATTATCCGGCATGCCCGGCCACAATTCAAGGCGGCTTGGTGTCACCTGAGTTTCCACCTGAGGCGCCGTCATCCCTTGGCGGCGGCAAAAAAACTGTTCCCGGTTAAACAAATCGCGGCACCAGCCACGTCCTTTGATTGAACCCAACGAATAACCCATCCCTGTTTAAAACCATGATCTGGACAAAAACACGTGCGACCGCGCTGACCCTCGGCGTCATCATCACCCTCGGCCTGGTCATTTGGCTGACCAGCAAGCCATTCGCGCCACGCCCCCTGACCCGCGAGGCGAAAACTGTCGCCACCATCCGCCGGATCCAGCAGGACAATCCGGGCCTGCCCGAAGCTCAAATCCAAGCCAAGGCGCTGATCATGACCGCCATGATGGTTCAGAAAAAAATCCCGGGCGCCAACGGCTGGTGCGACACCCTGAATATCGACCGCCAACTCTGGCCGGTCACCCCCACCAACACAATCTTTGCCCTCAACACCCCGGCTGCGGGAATCGTCTATGCCCGCGGTATTCCCGGCGATCTGGTCGTGTTTTTCCAAACGCCGGCCCCCGGCTGGAATCAAGCCGGCGGCCGCGAGCTCCTGGCTACCAACGACACAGGCGCGGCCGTCGCATTAATGGACGGCCGCGCCTTGATCGTTTCCGCGGCGGAGGCCGCCCGCCTGCGCTGGCAACCTTGACCGTTGTTTTTCGGGCTCAGCTCACGCCCATGTTCAGCAGGAATTCGATGTTGCTCCGCGTCTTCTTGAGTTTGCCGAGCATCAGCTCCATGGCTTCCACCGGCGGCACGCCCGTGAGCGCCCGGCGCAGCACCACCACGCGGCTGCCTTCGTCCGGATGATAGAGCAGTTCTTCCTTGCGGGTGCCGGAACGTTCGATGTTGATGGACGGAAACACGCGGCGATCCACCAGGGCGCGGTCCAGATGCACTTCCATGTTGCCGGTGCCCTTGAACTCTTCAAAGATGACTTCATCCATGCGGCTGCCGGTGTCCACCAGCGCCGTGGCCATGATTGTCAGCGAACCGCCTTCTTCAATGTTGCGCGCGGCGCCAAAAAAGCGCTTTGGCTTGTGCAGCGCGTTGGCGTCCACGCCGCCGGAAAGAATCTTGCCGGAGTGCGGCTGAACCGTGTTGTACGCGCGGGCCAGACGGGTGATTGAATCCAGCAGGATGATCACATCGCGCTTCTGCTCCACCATGCGGCGGGCCTTTTCGATCACCATTTCGGCGACCTGCACATGGCGCTCCGGCGGTTCATCGAACGTGGAGGAAATCACTTCCGCGCCCTTGCAGGAGCGGTCCATGTCCGTCACTTCTTCCGGCCGCTCGTCGATCAGCAGAATGAACAGGTAGGTCTCGGGATTATTCTTCAGCACCGCGTTGGCGATCTTCTGCATGAGCACCGTTTTGCCCGTGCGCGGCGGGGCGACGATCAGGCCGCGCGTGCCTTTGCCAATCGGGCAGACGAGGTCGAGCACCCGGGTGCTCAACTCATCCGGCGTCGTCTCCAGAATGAACCGCCGGTTCGGGAACAGCGGCGTGAGGTTGTCGAAATGCGTCTTTTCCTTCGCCTTTTCGGGATCCTCGCCGTCCACCGCCTCCACTTTGAGCAGCGCGAAAAACTTTTCCTTTTCCTTCGGCGGCCGGATCTGGCCAGTGATCAGGTTGCCGGTCTGCAAATCGAACCGGCGGATCTGCGACGGCGAAACGTAAATGTCCTCCGGGCACGGCAGGTAATTGAAACTCTGCGAACGCAGAAAGCCGAAGCCTTCCGGCAGCACCTCGATGACGCCTTCGGAAAACAGCACCCCCGCGCGTTCGGCGTTTTTCGACAGGATGTGGAAAATGACCTCGTGCTTGCGCATCGTGCCGAAATTTTCCACCCCATATTCTTTCGCCATGTTGTTCAGATCCGTCATCTGCATCGCCTGCAACTTGGCAATGTTCATGGACGCCGCAATTTTGTCCCGCTGGTAGCTGCGCCGGTCGGCGTAGCGCGAATCGTCATTCATCGGCTCGTACGGGGCCGAAGGCGGACGCAGGGCGGCGGAGGATTCCGCCGGCGCCGAATTGGAAGTCCCCTTCCGGACATCTTCCTGCGCGGCCTGCTGGGCGGCCTCCTTCACGCTGTCCATCGTGCGTTCCGGCGCCGGGGCGGGCTCCGGTTCCACCGGCACGGGCGGGAACATCGGTTCGGGGGTAGGGCGGCTTTTTTCCGCCTTTTCCGCCCTTTCGGCCGCGGCTCGGGACAGGCCCGGTTTGTTATTCTTTTCCGGTGCCGGCGCGGCCACCACGGGAGCGGGCTCCACGGGGGCTTCGGCGACCGGTGCGGTCACCGCCGGGGCGGGGGCAATGGGCAGTTCGGCGGTGGCAGCCGCAGCGGCGGCAGCAGCGGCGGCGGCTTTGGAAACTTTCTTGACCGGCTTCTTGGCGGCCGGGGTTTTAGCGACTCTGGGCATAATATTAAATAGCGTGCGGCAGGGTTTTGACGACCGGGCGTGAAAACTTCACGCATTAGACGACTTGCAGCCGGAAAAGTTCAAAATGGATTTTAAACCGGATGTTTCAGGCCCTAGGCCTCATTTCAGCAAGGAAAACTCGCAGCGATGCGCCGTTAAATTGGCGCACACCGCCTCCCCTGTCAAACCTGATTTTGAGCAAATTGTCTGCCGCCATATCGGCGCCCGCCGCCCATCACTTAAATGAAACCTGTTCTGATTTGCCAAACCGGCCCGGCGTAAGGCATATCTGCGGCATGAAAAGTCTCACCGAACAGCTCTGGTTTGAGGTCCCGGGCCGCCGGGGCTTCGTGAACATCACCGGCACCGTGGAAAATCTCGTGGCCAAAAGCGGCATCCAGGAAGGCCTCTGCCTCGTCAACGCCATGCACATCACAACATGCGTTGCCCATTTGCCATTCCTTCAAAAGATGGCAGGTAGCAGAGGTTTAGCGTGATTTCACCGCGCCCGATCACGATGCTTTTAACGATCATTTCGACAATTTTTCGCCGGGCTTCGGAATCCATTTTGGGCCAGCGTGAATGAAAATCGCGCGCCTCGACCATGATTTGTTCGCTCGAAAAACCGTCAATTTTTAGCACGTCAACCTCAGCTTCCATGCGCGGAATATCCGCTTCAATTTGCCGCTTTCGAGTATCAAGCGGCTGGTAGATTTCTTTGAACTGTTCGACAGTTAATCCTTGGCCAAGATAGAGCTGATACGTCTGGTCAGCCTGCTGCTTAATTTTTTTGAATTCGTTCCGTAGTGCTTCCAACAATTGGGCTTTCTCGCCGATAGCAGTATTCGCTTTTACCAAATACGCCGCAACCTTGTCAGGGGACACGAGGTAGTTTTTTAGCTCATCCAAAAAGACCCCTTCTAAATCTTCGATGGGAATTTTGTTCCGGCAACCAGTGCAAACATATTTTGGGCTGTTGCTGGGGACGTACATTTTCTTGCCGCACTCGCATACTGTGAGTCCAGCAAACAAATGAGTGACCTGCTTGGCTGGCCGAACAAGCTTGGTTTTTCCGGCTTCAAGGTTGTCATTGCATTTTTGCCATAATTCTTCAGATACCACCGGTTCAACCGGCGTGAGAACCCATTCATGTTCCGGCTTGAACGCCCATGGTTTATTCCCCGCTACGCGGCGAGTGAAATTGGCGCGATGAATCCCTTTGGCTGTCGGGTCTTGAATCAACCGGTCAACGGAAGTATCAGACCACCGTGAGCCGTCGCGGGTCCGAAAGCCGCGCTCATTCAAGAGCCGGGCGACAGTTTTCTTCCTGCCGTGTTGCTCAAAAAGTTCATAGATCAATCGTCGGACGGGTGCCTCATCGGGATGCTGAACCAGCTTTTTATCCTTCCAGTAGTATCCGAACGGCGATTTCCCGTTTAGCGGTTTCCCGAGTTTGGCACGGATGGAAATGGAAGCTTTTACACGGTCGCCAATTTCTTCTCGCTCCCATTGAGCCATCACCGCGACCATGTTGTAAAACAGGCGTCCTGACGGCGTGCCGGTATCAATGTTTTCCTGCAAGGAAATCAAATCGGCGTTGTTCTCCCGAAAAATGTCTGAAAAATCCATCAATTCGCGGGCGTTACGGGTGAGCCGAGCGAGTTTTGAAAAAATGAGACCGGAAATATGACCACGCCGAACGTCTTCGAGCATTCGCTTGGCTTCGGGATGTTCCATGACAGCTTTGCCGCTCACCCCTGCCAAATCATAAACTTCTCGCACATTCCAGCCTTTGGCAGCGGCATAATGCCGAGCGCGCGTTTCGTGGTGTAAAGGGCTGTCTCCCTGCGCTTGCTCATCGGTTGACACACGAATCCAGATACCGGTTTGTTTGATCGGTTCCATTCGGGCATGATTTTCCTTCATATACTACTTCATACCAGAAAACGAGGGGGCTGTTCAAGACAAAAGTATATCTTTTTAGTGGACGATGTGATTTTATTGGTGAGTGCAAAATAAATTTGTGAAAGAGTCTGAACTTGCCGCGCTCGCCAAAACGGCACGCTTAAAGTTGAAGTTGTCCAAAGCAGAGTTGGGCCGTCAGTTGGGTGTCACTCGTGGCGCAATTCATCAAGCCGAGGAGTTTCCCGACATGAGCCTGACCAAAGTGCGAATAAGCATGATTGAGAAATGCTCGTCCGCGAAAGTTTCCGGCCCGTTCTATCAAATCGAGATGTGAGTGCTACCGTCTATTTTTCTTTCCCCGAAATCGTCGCCTGTGCTTTTTTGATGGTGGCGGGCAAATCAATTCCAATACCGTCGGCAACACGAAGCATGAGTTCCATTGATGGATTGCGAAGCCCCCTGTCCACCAAACTCAACATGGATTCCGACACGCCAGATTTCTGCGCGACGGCATAATTCGTAATTTTACGCTTCTTCCTCTCTTCGCGCAAAAGTCGAATAATCTCCGCACAGACGGCTTCGTAATGGCCGGGGTTTGACACATTGTAAATTTATAGAGATTTCTGCTTGACCGTTACTTTGCTATGGTCAAGTATCGTTACCATGAACTTTATCAAACGCATCGGCCCTGACCCACACGCTAACGGAGCTAAATCTCCCGCCTGTCATGGGTGCCCTGACATTTGGGAACTCGACAATGGCGACTTCGCTGTGATCGGTATAGACATCACACAAGCCGTCGCTCCCAAACTTCCAGCAACTGCCGGCTGTGGCCCAGACGAACGGATTGTCCGCCTGCCACGCAACTTGCTGGTGAACGCCAAACACGACATACCCGATCGCCTCTAGCGCCATTTGCCTCCCTCATGTTAAAATGGGGGACATGGAACAATGGATTATTGAGCATTGGTTTGATCTCATTAGCACGGTTGGCATCGTGGGTAGTTTGTGGATTGCAATTATCACTATTCGGGAGGAAGGCGAAACTCGGCGTGTCACTAATTTTCTTACAATTACAGGGAATTACCGCGAGATTTGGAAAGAATTTCTCAATCAACCAAAGCTGGCTCGTGTGCTAGATACGGCAGCCGATGTTGAGCATCAGCCCGTCACGCCAGAGGAAGAATTATTCGTCAATATGGTGATTCACCATGTGAGCACCACCTACTACGCCATGAATGACGAATTGCTAATGAAACTCGAAGGGGCACATTTGGACATTGCTCAATTTTTCTCACGACCAGTGCCGAAAGCAGTTTGGGCCAAGACCAAACTGTTACAAAACCGGGATTTTGCGGCCTTTATTGATTCTATTTTGAAACAACCTTAACGCTTCGGGCGTATGGACTCCGCCATTATTTTGTTTGCAAGATCTTCACGCTGTCTTCGCTCTTCCTCAGTCAAAGCCGGGGCATTGCGTTTCACTTTATATCCCCGCCTTGTAACCGTTGCATCTTTGGCAAGCGGCGGTGGTAATTTTTTTAAATATCCAATGAACTTGTCGGGCTGGTGATATGAAACACGCGCCGCCGCTTCAGATCCAAGACTGCCAGCGATGGCCGCGATGATTTTTTGCAGCCGATCTTCGGAGAGGCAAATAATGGCAACATGAGGCAATCCCGCCTTCAAACATTTCCTGACGTTGCCAACCTCGTGGTCAATGGTAGTCGTGACGGAAATCTCACAGGCGATTTTCTGGTCGCCGCGTTCCAAAAATAAATCCACGCTCTCCTGACTGCCGGTGATTTGCTTTTCAATCACACTATGGAAACCGAGAGCTTCCGCAGCTTCCTTGATTCGCCGCTGCATCGCCTTGTGTTGCTCGCCGCCCTTCCCAAGATCGGCAACCGGGCCTGACGTTTTCTTTTCCGAAATAGCGTCGGGCTTGGTTTCGGAAGCAACCGCTGGTGGCAAAACTTCGTCTGGCTTGATTTCAATGACGGCTGGTAGGTCTACGATGATTTTCGGAATTTCCGCAACCTTCGGCGGTTCCGCAGTCGCCGACGATTCCGCAGCTGTTTGCTTGCGACCAACCCGCAGCGGTTTCATTTTCGGCAATGATGCTGGAGGGGAAGTGTCGAGGGGGGCTGATAGTTCGTCGAAGGGTGCCCGTGATTTTTCCAGCATCACCTCAACATCCGCCCGCAGCGTGCCATATTCATTTCTCGAAACCGTGATAACTTCCTGGCGGCGGGCGGCGGCTTCCGCCTCGTCCACTTTTGCCGGCACGGGAATGGTGAGATTGAAATCGAAGTCACTACGTTCCACCCGGCACACAGCCTGTCCGGTTTCCAAGTTCCGTAAATCCCTCGACTCGAAATATGAAAATCCATCAGCCAATTTTTTAGCATCATCATCACCAACCCGAAACACGATGCGCGTGTAGGGGTGGGACATGACAGCACTCGCCACCTCCGGGTTCCGCTGCAATTGATGTAATTCGTGATGAGCAATTGTCAGGCCGATGCGATACTTGCGGGCACCTGAAAGAATCTCGGCCATGCTCGGGGTGATGAAATTGGCAAATTCGTCGATGTACAACCAGAAGTCCCGCCGCGCGGCAATTTGTTGCGCCTGCCGGCTCATGGCAATCTGTTGAAACTTGGACACGATCAAGCTGCCAAGCAGATATGAATTCTCCCGACCTAAAAGTCCCTCCGGCAGTTTCGCCAGAAATATTTTTCCACTGTCCATGATGCGGGCAAAGTCTAACCGATTTTCCGGTTGCGATACCATGTGCCGGATAGGCTTCTGTGCCAGGAATGTATCGAGCCGGGTGAGAATGGAACCGATGGATTTATTGCCGGGCAAATGCGGAAAACTCTTTTCCCAATAATATACGACTTCGGAATCTTTGACCGATTTCAGGAAGTCGTTCCGAAAGCGATCTTCAATTAAAAAGCGGCGCAAATCGGCAATCGTGCCCCGGCGGTCACTTTCCAAAAAGGCGAGAATCGCATTTTGCAGAACGCTGTTCATCTGGTCGCCCCAACTTGTTGACAGTCTTTGGAATACAGCAATCAAGTCAGAAGCCAGCAAGTTTTTCTCAAGGTTGCTGTGCGCTGACAAAATATTGAAGCCAACCGAATGCGATTCATCTGACGGGTCAAGCAACACCACGTCATTGATTCGTTCGGATGGAATAATCCCGCATATGCGGTCAATCAGATCACCGTGCGGATCTAAAACTGCGATGCCTTCGCCGTTCTGAATGTCCTGGCGAATGAGATTGAACAACAGTGTACTTTTTCCGGTGCCGCTGGCACCGATGATGTGGGCGTGCCGGGTGCGCTGTTCAGCAGACAGGCGAACAGCAACTGTTTGGCCAGCGTGTTCGTTCTCACCCAGCAACAAGCCACTTCCGAGGCGGGTTATTTGGGGAGCAGATTTGGTCTTGGTCGTCTGCCGTTGAAAGATAGGGGAGCGAACGGCAGTGGCGGGCAGATGAACGAAACCAATCAGTTCGTCACTGTTGAGCAACATCCCCGTCCGGCGCGTCTGCCGATGCAACACGTCCTCAATGTGTTCGGTTAGCGGGTAATCATCGTTATGAAGTGGAATTAGTTCATTGCCGCTGGGATGTGCGAATACCCGCAATGATCCGGCAAGGTCACGCGCCAGTTGCAAAATGCGGTCAAAGTCATTGGTGCAAAGCAGAATGCGGACAACGGCGGCATACAAGGGGTGGGCAACTTTGTTTTCCGCTGCACCGGCAAGTTCCGGGGAATTGACGAAAAATGGTTTGCCGTCCGCATGGGTGACGGAATTAACAATTGCTTCCGCCCAGGGATTTTGCACCGGCTGGAACAGAACTTGAAACAAGCCAAGCTCACCTGGCTGTAACTCTGCCAGTGCGCCAATGATGCCGATGAACGGGTCAAGTTTGCCACTGGCAAGCGGCAACATAAATTCGTTTTTCAGTCCAAATTCCACCGCCAAGGCTTCATCGCCCTGGCTCGCATTCCACGCTTGTTCCAACCCGCCTTCGCGGGGAACAAAAACGGCCTCTGGAAAATATGCCTGCAATTGACGCCGGAGCAATGGGGCATCGCCGCCACTGGCGACAAACTGTGTCGTAACTTTTTTATGCATGCCAACTAGTTCAAACGCAATAGGTTCACGACATAGGGAAAGATTGGAAAGGAACTGCTCGAACGCTTCCTTGGAAAGGTCAAGTTTGTCAGGGAGCGATGCTTGCAACTCTACCAGCGATTTTTCAATGAAAGTCCGCACGGCCTCAATGCCGCTGTTTGCGGCATATTCAAGGATGAATGCCTCGAATGGGCTGGAGGAAGACGAAAATGATTTCCCTCGCCGATTCCAGACGAATACTTGGTTCTACCGCGCAGAATCTTTCTGACGAAGAAATTTTGCGCATCCGTGATTTGTTGCACGAGTTGGCGGAAATTGCCTTGGAAACAAAGGTCGAAGGTCATCCCGCGCCATCCCTTCTTAATTCGGAACAAGAATGTTAAAATACCAACGCTACACAAAATGTCGGGCGTCATTATCATTTTATCGAGGCCAGAAGCGGGGTAGCAGAGCCTTTTGTGTAGCAACTCGAGGCGCTCACTGTTACCCCACTTTTGGGATTAAACTCCCATGAAAAAAGGAATCATCTATGTTCGCGTGTCTTCCGTGGATCAAACGCAAGGCACAAGTCTGGATAATCAGGAACGTGCTTGTCTTACCGCCCCCGAATTCCTTCTGATAAATGGCTTTGAACTCCTTGATGGACTCGCGGCTCAATTGGTTTGGTGCTTTCATACCGGCAACTTTACCGACGTATAGCTGCCGGACAAAGGGGGGCAAACTTGCCAAATCTGGCAAGTAGGACTTCTTGCCTACCTGACTAATATATAAAAGTATGTTTCAGTCTCGGCATTAACAGCGTGGCTGGCCCGCCTGATGTTTTCACAAACATGCCAATTCTGGCAAGTTTCCGGTCAACATCAAATCCCACATTCGGCGTACCAATGGAAAGCGTTCCGGGGCTGGGATGAGAATGTTTGCTCCGGTCTGCTTGTCATTGTGATTCAAATATCCAACCGGAGCCACCCCGGAAAACCAACCATTTTCAGTTTTCGTTTTCAGCCCGCGCTTCACGTTTTTACTCAAGTCATCAACGTACTTTTGTGCCATGCCAAATTCGATATACATGAGAATGATATTGTCATCTTCGCGGGCGTAGCTTTGCGCCGGGGTCACGACTTTGATGGCATGTTGTTTGATGGCCCAGATGATGGAGCCTCCGTCCACTGGATTGCGCGCCAAGCGATCCAATTTCCAAAAAATTATGCCGGCAGCCTCGCCACGATAGAGGTGTTTCATCATCTGGTTGAACACAGGTCGTCCTGGGTCTTTTGCAGATTTGGATTCCATTAAAATTTCTGCTACTGGCAAATTGAGTTTGGCAGCAATCTGTTCGAGTTCGCGGGTTTGGGATTCAATAGAAAGAACCTGCCGGTCCTCGGCTTCGGATGATTTGCGACAATAGATAAAATATCCAGGCATTGAGATTTGTAATTAGACAAGAAATACGGGGAGCGAGTTGAAGACGAACAAGGGAATATTACCTCGACCAATTGGAAGCGTCAACAAAGCCACTAGCGCAAATCAGCTTTAAATGATGCCGCCGGATTCATGATTCCAAAGAAACGGAGCAACCGAAGGGCGACTTCTTGAACTTCATCTTCTGATAAGACAACGCCGAATTCTTCCTCGTAAATGACTTTAAACTCATCAATAGCCTCACGGCTCAATTTTTGTGGTATTTGCATGAGACAAATTTACCAGCGCTGAGGAAATCAAATAGGGGACATAATTTTTCGCACTCCGCAAGTTTTCCACACCATACATTTGACTATTTGTATAAGCCATGCTTTAATAAAAACCTCCTTAGCCGAGCTTTATGCTCGGCGTTTTCATTTCAAAACTTGTCGCCAACGACAATAAGTCACCCCATGTGGTGATTCTCTCAATCCGATAGTGTGTGCCTGAACTCACCTAGAGTTCCCTTGAATATAACCCGCATGGCGCGACTTCCAAACTATTTACGATCCAATCGAAAACGACTGGCACTTTCACAACAGGAAGTGGCATTTGGCTTTGGCTACGCCGTGTTTGAAGGACCGGAATCGATTTTAGAATGTGGCATAAAAACTGCGAGGGGGGAGAAAAATGCTCAAGCATTGAGGAAAATTGGAAAACTTGTTTTTCATTTTAATCCTGCTGTGCTGGTTCTTGAAAATACAGATGTCACGGGCTCTCGCCGTTCACCGCGAATACGGGAACTCGGCCAAGAAATTATTGCATTAGCAAAAAGTCGGAAGATAAAAGTGAAACTGTTCTCCCGTGATCGGGTGTTGAAGACCATTATCCCCGATAGAAGGGGAACCAAACATGCGATGGCGGAAATTATCGCGCGGCGATTTCCTGAGCAGCTTGCCACACAATTGCCACCGGAACGAGCGCTGTGGGATAGCGAAAGTCCACGAATGGCAATGTTCGAGGCAGTGGCACTAGCGCTTGTGTTCCAAATGACACAAACCAGATAGGAGCACCGAAATGAAAGACCGCCACGACAGCTCAAATTACATTTACTGCGCAATTATTGTAACGCCTCGCAGGACATCGACCTGTTTACCACCGTCTAAGACGACGCTGCTAAATGAGATTTTTGCGGTCAAGTTCGTCGCCGTGAACGGTTGCGTACTGGTGATGACAAAATTGAAACTGTTGGTTGCCCCCGGCTCAAGCCCATTTTTATTTTGGCCTATTACCCACTTCGTTGAGTGCCCAACCATTTTGCCTTGGGCGTCCTGGAGAAAGCAGACCGCCCGCGCCGACTGCACCGTCCGTCCCAAATTGTTTTTCATCGTTAACTGCACAACAGCCATCTGGCTTGTCACTTTCGGTGACATGACTGTCACTGCAAGTTGTGCCGTTGCCATCAGTGGGCAAAGCAGCAAGGCGGCTAAAAGAAAAATTTGGTGGTGGAATTTCATGGCGTAGATACGTTACGTTGGCACTGTGTTGAGATTATTTTCTAAATATGGCTTGCCAGCTTACAACAAAGGAAAATGATCGCACCAACTGCAATAACAATGCTAACAGGAACAATCAACAACCGTAGCCAAGTCATAGACATTTGCTTTTTGAACGCCTTATATCCTTCGTCAAATGCGGCGTCAAATAATTCAGACTCCCCACGCTTTAATTCCTGTGTTGGCAATTTGTTCATAAGGGCTGAGGTGACGCCTGCTTGAATGCCGTTCTTAATGAGATTAAATGCCGCCGAAGCAGATTCTTGAGAAAGACCAAGTGCCAAAAGCAGCCGAATAATTTCATCTTCTGACTGATGATGCCGCAATCCGTTGGAGATAACGGTGACATACTTTTTTTGTTCAGTTATAAGCATTTTAAATTTGCAGCAAGAAAGGCTCGGCCAACTCCAGGTCGTCACGCGTGAGAAAGCATCTGCCACGTTAACTGTATCGCTTACTCTTGGAATTAATTGATTCAGCCAACCTTGAATTGACTAATTGCATCATGCAGTTGCTCCTCGACTTCTTTTGGTAGGCCGCAAATTTTTACTGCGGTTTGCATACGACTTGCGATACAGGACACAAATGCAGCCTCATCGCCAAATTCAACGACTTCCGCAGTTGGGGTTGGAACCTCAACTTGAAAAAGGCGGTCTCCTTTGCAACCTACTGCTCTCGCATAATCTTCGTTCCTGTCTAAGAATACGATTTGTAGAACATCAAATGAAAGTCCATACGTGTTCACATAAACGGCCACTTGTTTAAGCGGCTCTAAAGCACTTGAGTGTCGCACCAAGGCTTTTGTAAACTTTCGGTTTCTGGTTATGCCGGTTATTGAAATTTCCATGCCCCCTCGGTCAATTGGAATGTAGCACTCTAATCCTTATTCCAATTAGATGAATGCATCGTTTTTGTAATAAAATTGAAACGCTTGAAAAAGTTCGTCCAAACTAATGGCGTAGTTTTGCATTCGAGCGTTTGTTATAATTTCCTGCAAAACTGATACAGGAAGCACCTGCATTAAATCATTGTGCTTTGCAAAAACTGGCACATCTGCGTATGGTTTGTCTTCCAATTCAGGAGGGACTTCGTCGCTTTCCAGAATCGCACATTTTGAGTTTAGATTCCAAACTTTATTACTTGGAAGATAAACCCAGGCACGTTCATACATGTTCGCGTTGCCGAGCAACGCATCCTTGAAGCTTATTATTGATTCACTGTTCATATTGATTATCGGCCACCACCCACTTTTCACGTCCCCCTGTTGATTTGGCGAACTGTTTATTGCAGTATTTCCCTCATGAGAATGAAAATTGTTTATCAAACTCCAAGATGCCGCCGCCATTCTCCGAGGAGTCCCTCTGTCAAGGAACGATCCATTTTCCCATCGTCAATTGCGCCGACTAATTCGCCGTCCAGTTCAAATTCTATTGATAAGTGATGTTTTTGTGAAAAAGTTTGCGCTGCATTTACCAATGCCGTGACCTCATCGTAATGTTGAAAGTTAATTTCGCGAGACAACGTCCAAGGTGGCAAGGCTGAGTAAATTTCAAGATAGCCACCGACTGTTTCAACTGGCACATCGCCGCGAGTCGTCTCTGCTGGCTCATCACGCGAATTAACAAAATGTGGCGGACCATTTAACCAACTCCTGAGTGAAGCAAGTCTTAAAACAAAATCGCGAACATTCACTCGGATGGTGTCATCCAAGTCCTGTGCAACGAAAAATAGTAATATCCGTTTGGGATGATTGTGAGCAATGCTTTCTGGCATATGTTAAAATTTAATGATTAGATGATGGCGGATAGGAAGGCAAGGCAGAACCAGGCCCGCCGGGGTTGTTGGCAAAACCGCCCGGCATATGAGCATCCACATGACGTGTAAATGGAAGTGGCACAGTAATCGGACTGCCCCCGATGTGATGGATAGAGATTCTTTCCCCCATTAAACCCGCGTCTTCTGGAAAATATGTAGCCCACACGGCATCTACTACCGGCGTTCTGCCATTTGCAATGGCGGTACGATTTGCATCGCTGAGGATTCCCCCATAGCCGGTTTTATCCCAAATGTCTCTTGTAATTCTCCAGTCAGCAGGATTATTGCGGCTAATACCGAGTCGTGTTGTATTTGCTGCCATTTTCCCCGCATTGGGAGAAGCCATCCCATAGGCGTTAACGTTTCCAAACCGGGCTTTGGTATTATTCAAAATAGTTTGCGCGTCTGGCAAGAAATCCTGCCAAGTCATGGAAACAACCGGAGAATTGAACCGATTATAGCCATAGACACCCAAACCTTGCAGAGTAAAGCCAGTTCCAACCATCCCTAAGCTTCCCATGCCAATTCGTGAATACTTGTCGAACGGATCAGTGATTTGGTAAGCCCCGGCAACATCGTAATCATTGTAACCTTCAAAGAATGGCGTATAGCCGGTAAAGCTTCCGATAAAATAGGCACCGCCTTCACGTCCTGCTTCCATCCGACCTGAACCCAAACTCCGGGCACGGTCGTAAACCGCTGATGAATTTGCAGCCACTTGAAAACCAGCAGCGGATTGATATTGGATGGTGCGCGATTCAGCCTGCCCGTAGGTGTTCAAGGCCGACTTAACGCCGTTCCAGCTCTTTTCAAAGCACCGTCCATCGGCATCAAAATAGCCCAACGGATTTCCCCCGGAGACATCATAAAGGGTCGTGTTGGCCGCGTGTCCCAGCGGGTCAGGAGACATGAATTTCCCATCAATGGGGTCATACCAATTGGCCCCAAGACAAACCAGCCCAATGCTCTCCGTGGCGCGGTTGCGGTAAGCATACTGGCTCGGCAGACTGCCACTGCTGCCCAAGGTCGGTGTGCGATAATTGGGAACCGCCCCGTAAGCGGTGATCCGGCTGCCATTCCATGACACCGCGTCATTTGTCACCGTGGCCAGGATGTTTCCGTTGAAATCGGCAATCGTGGGATTGAACAGATTCAGATACGGCGAACTACCATCGAAGCCGCCGGTGCCGTTTTGCCCGCCATAATTGCCGTCCAAGTCCGGTCCCATGAGTTTCCAAGTCGTCAAGGAACCTTGGTTCACGCCCAATTCCAGAAACTCGCCAAGCGGGTCAAAATAATGGGAAACAACCACGGGCTGGCTTGAGAAGGCCACGCCGTTGGTGATGATGATTTGCTTCGTTTGCAGCTTTCTTCCCAAGGCGTCATAAACAACGCTGAAATCCTGCCCGTTGGTATTGTTCTCGCGTTCAGTGACTTTGAGCAACCGACCCCGCGCGTCCCAGGCAAGGGTCTGGGTGCGATTGGTGGTCCCGTTCGGGTTGCGCCAAATGCGCAGCGTGATGTTGCCAGCGCCATCAAACACGTTGGTGCTGAATTGATAAGCGAGGTTGTTGGTGAACGAATTGGTCGTCAACGCGGTGTAAAAGCCGCTGGGATGCGTGGCGGCAACTTTTAACTGGTGCGTGCCTGGCGTCAGTTCCATGGCGGCCCGCCACTGCATGGCGTTCGTGCCGATGCCGGTGATGGAAACCGGGCTGTTGTCCAACCAAGCGGAAAGGGTGGCCTGTCCGTTCACGTGGCCATAAGCGGCATATGGGAACGTGCTGTTCGTTTCGGTTTTGACCCGCAAAAAGGCGTCGGTGGCACCGTTCCAAATGTTGGAAGCGCCGCTGGCCTGCCCCATCTTGGTCAGCACGCCGGGGCCGGCGGCCACGCCGTTGTCAAACGTCAGATTATTTGTCCAGCGGGCCGAACTGTTCAAATTCAACTGTTCCTGCGTGAGTCGGCGGCTCTGGGGCGCATACGCATACGAACGCGAATCCGTGAAGTCATTATTTCGGATAAGCGTGTGGGTGGCGAGCAGGCCGTCGCCCGACCAAGCCAGTGATTCGGTCAACTGTGCCACCAGATTGACGGAGGTCGTGATGCCGAGCGGGCGGCCCATACCATCGCGCGACGTGATGCTGGTATAGCGACTCCCCACCAGCCGGGTATTGAGCGAACCGGCGGTGTTGTAGGTGTAACTGCCGCTGCCCGTGGGGTTGCTCGCATAAACCAGCGCCCCATCGGCCTGCCAGGCAAAGCCGTAACTGGCCGTGCCGATGGTCAACTGATTGCGTCGGCCCGCCGCATCCCAGCCTTGGATGGTGCCATAGGCGAAGGAGCCGCCATTGACCGATTCAGCAGTCAGTTGCCCATAGGCATCAAACGCCCGGGTGACGCTGGTATTTGGCCCGGTGTTCGTGCTGGCAAACTGTTCGTTGATGGCGGTGACATAACCGCGTGGCTCATATTGCCAGGCCGTGGTCAATTTTTGTTCCGGCAGCGTGCCGCTGCTGGCCAGATTGGTCACGCGGAGCCAATCATCGTAGGTGAATGTGCTGGTGGTGTTCCGTCCATCAATTTTGGTTTGGAGCAAACCGGCGTAGGGACTGCCGCTCGCAAAGTAGGCGTAGTTGTTGCTGCGCGTGGCACTGGTGCCGCTCAGGTTCCAATCCCGCAACATCTGCCCGGCATTGTTGAACACCGCCCGCCATTGCAAACCACCCGGCAAAGCCAAGTTGGTCAGGTTGTTCAACGCGTCAAACGAGTTCGTTGTCCCGGCATTGTCCCGGTCAAACTTCTGGGTGAGGCGGTTCAAGCCGTCGTAGGCAAAGCTGGCGGTTGTCCAGTTGGTGAGGTTGCCCCCGGCCAGCGAATTGTGCTTGGCGGTAACCAGATTGCCGGCGAGGTCGAACTGGTTCAAGGCAAACTCCGTCACCCCGCTGGCTGGATTCGCG
>Ga0302322_100001142_pt1 | contig 21566 bp, 17 predicted proteins | sample Fen_T0_2_FD_203757 | JGI IMG/M metagenome (GOLD analysis project Ga0302322, IMG submission 203757) | Peat permafrost microbial communities from Stordalen Mire near Abisko, Sweden - Fen_T0_2 | ecosystem: Environmental > Terrestrial > Soil > Wetlands > Permafrost | place: Sweden: Abisko...
CCCAAAATCTCAAAACCCTCTGTAACTTCCATCTACTCGCTACTCGCTACTCGCTTCTCAGCTTTCACTTCTCGCTCCTCGCTACTCACTCCTCACTACTTTCCCTCATGACTCGTCCTCCTCGAATCGGAATTGGTGGCCCAGTTGGCTCGGGCAAAACCATGCTCTGCCTCAAACTCTGTCAGCGGTTGCGCGAGCGCTACAGTCTGGCCGTGGTCACGAACGACATCTACACGCAGGAGGACGCACGGTTTCTGAAGGATGCGCAGGCTCTACCGCCTGAACGTATCCTCGGCGTGGAGACAGGAGGCTGCCCGCACACGGCGATCCGCGACGACACGACGATGAATGAGCAGGCCGTCCGCAGTCTCGAGGCAAAATTTCCCGACCTGCAGCTTGTGATGGTGGAGAGTGGCGGCGACAACTTGACCGCAACTTTTTCTCCCGAACTCGTCGATGCATTCATTTACGTGCTCGACGTGGCCGAGGGTGAAAAAATGCCACGCAAAGGCGGGCCTGCGATCAAATTTAGCGATCTCCTCATTATCAACAAAATCGACCTAGCTCCCTATGTCGGCGCGGACCTATCGGTGATGGAACGCGACGCAAAAATCCAGCGTGGTGTCCGGCCATTCGTTTTTTGCGATCTGAAACGTGAGCACAATCTCGACCAGGTGATCGCCTGGATCGAACGCGAAGTGCTGTTTGGAAAGAAGGGCAAAGGATAAATGGTTCTTTCCTCTTTCTCGTTATTCTTTCTCTTTCGTCAGAACTTCTGAGGAGAAAGAGGAATGAGAAAGATAAAGAAGAAAGATTTAAAACCAATGACCTCCTCAGAGGCCGCCGCCGAATTTTTTTAACGCAAAGATCGCAAAGACCAGATCGCAAAGATCACAAAGTTAACCCTCTGAATTTCGCGTTCTTCGCGCACTTCGTGTGAAAATTCCGAATCCAAACGCTAAAGACCAACGGGAGAAGCGCGTTTCTTATAAAACTGAGTTCGCCGGACATCTTTCCTTGCGCGCCGAAGTGCGTGAAAACGGTGAGACGGTGCTGGCGAATCAGTCGTTCAAGGCGCCGTTTCACCTGAGCAAACCTTACTGGGATGGGCACGCGCTTATTGTCCAGGTCGTGAATCCAACTGCGGGCATCCTGTCGGGTGATCGGCTTTGTTCGGAGATAACAATTGGTTCTGGCGCGGCCGTACTGGTGACCAGCCCGAGTGCAACGCGGGTCTTTACGATGACAGAAGGCGAGGCGGAAAGCCGGCAGCATTTCAAAGTTGAGAGCGGCGGCTGGCTGGAATTCATGCCTGAACCGCTTGTGCCGCACCGCGGTTCGCGTTTTCGTCAGCGAACGGAAATCGATCTCGCAACGGGAGGAGAACTTTTTTTCGCTGACCTGCTCATGCCGGGCCGCATTGCGCGTGGAGAGACCTGGGCTTGGGAAGAATTATGCCTGGAGCTCACGTTGCACGTTGGGGGCGAGTTGATTTTGCGCGAACGTCTCGACCAGAGCGGCCCGGAGTTGAAGGCGCTGGCCGAACTCGCCGGGGCGGGTGAGGGCGCCTGCTTCGCGAATCTTGTATTCGTTTCTCCACGACTTGAGGGATCCCCGGGCTGGCGCGAGGCGCTGACCGGACTGCACGGCGAAGGCGTATGGGCGGGATTGAGTCGATTGCGCGGGGAAGCGGGTGGCTGGAGCCTGAAACTCATCGCGCCTGACAATGTTGCTTTGCGCAAAACCCTGAAGCGGGTGCGGGAGATTTTGGTCGTCGCGCTGCCGCGACTCGCGAGCGATCCGCGGAAACTCTAGTGTCCTGTTGGTGAAGCGCTAGCCGCGCCACGTTGCGAGTGGCAGCTCTATGAATAACGGGACGGGGGTTCGTGTAGGGTCGCACCTTGCGTGCGCACCGGGTTTGAGCTCGGAGTCGGAGCGGCACGCCGACGAGCGGCGGCCCTACAGCGGCAAAAGAAATGAATGCCGCATCCGCTGGTCTGTCTGCAGGTCTGATCCGCGATCTTTCTTCGTTCTCTTTATCTTTATTCGTTATCCCTTCCGTGAAGTTGTGGCGAGAGCGGGCTGAAGACGGATAATTAGAAAAAGAAAGATAAAGAGGAAAGACGGGGAAGCGCTGGGCAGTATTCGAGATGCGCTTGTAAGTTTACTTACGGGACCTCGTCCTAGCTTACGCAGGCAAGCACACCCGCCGCAGCGACTGCTCCGCCCGCGATTCGGGCAAGCGAGGGCTGCTTGTGCAGAAGGGAGCCGAGGCCGAGACCGGTCGCATGCAGCAGTGCCGTCGCGACAACGAAACCAGCGCTGTAGAAAAGACCGGTGCTCGTCGCCGGCATTTCTGCACCGTGAGCCCAACCATGAAAAAGGGCAAAGAGAGCGACCACCGCCATGCTCACGGCGGCGGATAGGCGGACCGAGAACGCGATGAACAAGCCCAAAACAAAAAGCGATGCGGCGATGCCTTGTTCGATGCCGGGCAAGGACAGGCCGAGGCGGCCGCCGACGGCGCCGATCATCATCGTACCGACAAATGCCGCGGGGACGAGCCAGCGCGAACGACCACCGAGGAGCGCAGCCCAAAGCCCAACCGCGATCATGGCCAGCAGGTGATCCCAGCCGCTGAGCGGATGGCCGAAACCGGTACTGAAACTCCAGGTGAGATCATGACCATCGTGACCCGGGTGGGCGTGAGCAAAAACAGGCAAAGCCAGAACGAGGCTTAGAACGAGAACCAGTTTTCCAGAAATCTTCATGGTGGTATTAGGAGCGAAATAAGCAGCTCTCACGCCAGCGAGGCAACCGTTTGCACGTGTTTTCTCCGGGCAGAAGCTAACCGGGGAACTGGAAGTTTTCTGCCATTTGTGGGTAGGTCACTGCGGTTGGCACAAGGGCTGCATAACAGTTGTTGATCGACCGCTTAGCGGAAGATCAATGGGGTAACATAGATAATAATGGGCGGACCGCTTAGGGGTAGGCGGTCCGCCCTTACCATTTGCCGGATTTGAACCCGGAAAGAAGAAGTGCGAAAGTGTAAAGAAAGACAGCTACCGACGAACGGGGACGTTATGAGTCGCGAGGTAGTCTTTGACTTGTGGAATCGTAAACGTGCCAAAATGAAACAGGCTGGCGGCGAGAACCGCGCTGGCGCGTCCCGCATCGAGAACGTCGGCGAAGTGTTCCATCTGGCCCGCACCGCCACTGGCGATCACGGGAACGCTGACCGCGTCGCTGACGGCGCGAGTAAGGGCGACGTCATACCCCGTCAACATGCCGTCGCAATCCATCGAGGTGAGCAGGATTTCGCCGGCGCCGAGAGAGACTGCCTGAGCGGCCCATTTGACGGCGTCGAGTTCGGTGGGATTGCGGCCGCCGTGGGTGTAAACGCGCCAGGACTTGCCGTCAGGTTCCCGCTTGGCGTCGATCGCCAGGACGATGCACTGGTTACCAAAACGGCGCGAGGAGTCGGCGATGAGCTGAGGGTTCTTGATTGCGGCGGTGTTGAGCGAGACCTTATCTGCCCCGCTTTTCAGCATAGCTTCAATGTCATCGACCGAGCGGAGGCCGCCGCCGACGGTAAGCGGCATGAAGCATTGTTCGGCGGTGCGAGCGACGACTTCGTGCATGATGCTGCGACCGTCGCTGGAAGCCGTGATATCAAGGAAAACGAGTTCGTCGGCCCCTTGCGCATCGTACGCTTTGGCGCATTCCACGGGATCGCCGGCGTCGCGAAGTTCCTTGAACTTCACGCCCTTGACGACGCGACCATTGGTCACGTCGAGGCAGGGAATGATTCTTCGCGAAAGCATCGCTCGATTTGTTTAGGGTTCAGTGTTCAAGGTTCAAGGTCGGTTTCAGAACGCTGAACCTTGAACTTTGAACGGTAAACGGCGCGCCGAGGCGCGCGTCATCCTTCGACATGGACCACTTCCGGCTCGAAGTTGACCGCGAGGCGGTAGACCTGGCCGGGGCGCATGATCAACGGATGATCGCGTACGAGGTACTGCAAATAATGGATCTTGCCGTAATTAGTACGGTACGATGGGTCGGCACTCACAACCTCCGTTTCCTGCCAGGTGCCCTGGAAGTCGTCCTTTTGCACGGTGCAACGCTGGCCGAGCGGGCCGAGGGCGAGCGAACCGGCGACGCGGTACTTGGAGTGCGGGGCGGCGATGGCGAGCATGTAGCGGAATTTGTCGAGCTGGACCTGCTGCTTCACCGTGTAAGCGAATTCGCAGCTGATCTTTGAGCCGGAGAAATTCCATTGCACCTTCACGCTGCCGAGATTTTTGACGATCTCTTCCTTCGTGTCGATGAGCTCCGGTTGTTCGTAACGGAAGTAGAAACTGTTGCGCAGGCCGAGGCCGGTGACGCAGTTCTTGCCGTAGAACGCGGGGATGGTGACGTGCTCACCGAAAGTGAGCTCGGGGATCATCACGGGTGCGTAGATATTGTTCGGCCAGTCGAAGACGCCGGGACAATGCGGGAAGGGTAGCGAGTCGGCGACGAGTGTCGGACCGGAACTGACGAGAGGGATCTGGGCATGCAGGCCGCTTTCAGCGTCGCGATAAAGAAAGAGACCCTGTTCCTTTCGGTTGCTCTTGTCGAAGATGACAAAGCGGCCGCTGGTGCGGGCTGGCTCGGCCTTGGGCAAACCACTCGGCATCTGCACGGTCTTCGCCAGGCGGGACCATTGGCAGAGATAACGTGCGGCATCGAAGTTGGCCATGCGGGTCGTGTGGTGACCGTAGGCGGTGCGTTCGTCGTCGCGGAGATCCAGGAACCCGTGTTCCTGATCGAGATAAGTTTGATAGAAAAACACGAACAACCGGCGCAGAATGTCGTAATATTTCGGCTTCTGGTCGTCGGCTATCCAGCCGTCGCGCAGGCCTTGAAGGATCAGGCTGATGCAGTGCATCTGACCGTAGGCGCCAGCGGCACGGCCGAAGGCCCAGCCGAGTCCGTCGGCGCGCACGAGGTCGGGCATCATCTTGATGTACTTCTCGGCGTAGGTGCGCAGGGTCGGCAGCTTGCGATCGCGCACGCCGCTGTTGGCGTGCAACTGAAGGGCGGAGCGGATGAACACGAAGCTCATCAAGCCGTACAAATTGAAATTACCGCCGAAACCGGTCGTCGAATCGTCAAAAAAGCCGCTGGAGCTGGTTTGGTCAACGCGGTCGCACATCCGCTCAATCAGGCGCGAGGTCTCGTCTTTCTTGGACAGGCCGAAACTGAAACGCGCAACCGCCTTGGCGACATTGAAGGACTGCCAGTGATTGTCGTAGTCGCTGCGGTGGAGGAGCTGCTTGTCGATGCGCTGACGGGTCTCTTCAACGAGACGTTCCCAAACGGGATTGCGCTCTTTCGATGGACCAAAAGCGAGCAGGCCGAGCGAGGCGTAGGCGAGACCGTTTTCCGCGGCGGGCTCGGTAAACATCTGGGCCGTAACGCAGCGTGCGGCGAGATCAATAAGGTCGAAGCCTTTGAGTGTGGTCTCGCCGGTGCCGCGGTAGAATTCGCCCAAGGCGTAGGCTACGTGGCCGGGTTCGTCGGGGCGGGGCTGTTCGCCGGGAGCGGGAAGGATGGTGCCGTCGGGCTGGATCGAGTCTAGATTATGGCTCAACATTGAGCGGGCCATATCGAGACATTGCTCGGAAAAACTATGCATGTAGGTGGTTGGCGGGCTGCGGTCAAACGCGGGCGCAGGGCGCGCGTAACGGAAAGGAAGTTCTGTCAGGCTTTGGCGCTGTGGCGCAAGAGGGAAGTTGGATTACCGCGCGATGAGTTTTAAGAACTCGTCGTTGGTCTTGGTTTTTTGCAGGCGCGTGATCATCGTTTCGGTCGCTTCTTCGATCCGGGTTTGGACGAGCGCGCGGCGGAAAAAGTGAATGCCTTCGAGTTTTTTCGCATCAATGAGGAGCTCCTCTTTGCGGGTGCCGGAGGACGCGATATTGATCGCGGGCCAGAGACGCATCTCGGCGCACTTTCGGTCGAGGACGAGCTCCATGTTACCGGTGCCTTTGAACTCTTGGAAAATAACGTCGTCCATCCGGCTGCCGGTTTCGATCAGCACCGAAGCGATGATCGTGAGCGAGCCAGCTTCCTCAGTATTTCGGGCTGCGGCGAAAAGCTGGCGGGGTTTCTCGAGCGCACGCACATCGAGACCGCCGGAACCGGTGCGTCCGGAGTTGCGGGCAGTGTTGTGCGCGCGGGCCAGACGAGTGATCGAATCGAGGAAGAGTACGACGTGTTTGCCAGCCTCAACGAGGCGCTTGGCGCGTTCGATGCAGAGATCGGCGATGCGCAGGTGATTCTCGATCTGCTCGTCGTTGGACGAGGCCCAGATTTCGGCCGGTACGCTGCGTTTGAAATCGGTGACTTCCTCCGGACGTTCGTCGACGAGGAGAATCATGACGAGGCACTCGGGATTGTTTTCGAGAACGCCGAGCGCCATGTCGCGCAATAATGTTGTTTTGCCGGTACGGGGTGGGGCGACAATGAGCCCGCGGGTGCCTTTGCCGATGGGACAAAAGAGGTCGACCGCGCGCGTGGTGAGGCGGCCGTCCTTGAGCTCCATCTTCAACATCTTGTCGGGCGAAACGGTGGTAAGCGCGTTGAACTCGAACTTGTGACGGCGCTCATCGACGTCCAAGCCGTCAACCTTCTCGATGAACTTCATCTTGGGGTTGGGGAAACGGCCTTCGGCGGGGTAAGCGGTGCCGGCGATCATGCTGCCGGTGCGGAGTTTAAAGCGACGGATCAATTCCTTTGGGACAAAAGTATCGGAGGGCCGGCGTTTGCCTGAGCGCGTGGGATCGAGGAGCTGGCCATTGCCACCCTTCTGGATGTCGATATCGAGGATGCCTTCGACGTGAATGACGTTTTCCACCGGGGCAGGAACGGGGGCAGGGGTGACCGCGGCTGCGGTGGGTTGGGCTGACGCCAAGTTGTCCGGCGTCGGAGCAGAATTAGTTTCCATAATAACAAACAGTAGATATTCAATTCCAGGGCCTAACGCGTACACTCGGAGGGATAAAAACTGCATCGCTAACAAACGAAAAGCTGCTCCTAACCCTAAAATGCCCCACAACGTGACTGATCAAACAATCATCTCAGTTTCCCGAGAGAGTCGTGTATTCAGGCCATCGGCCGAGTTTCAACGCCAAGCAAACCTTGGGAGTTATTCGGCTTATAAGAAGATGTATGCCGAGTCTGTCAATAGCCCAGAAGCTTTCTGGGAGCGGCAGGCCAAGGAACACCTCGTCTGGCGCAAGCCGTTCAAATCGGTTTTGCAATGGGATGAGCCGCATGCCAAGTGGTTTTCAGGCGGAAAGTTAAATGTGGCGGAGAACTGTCTCGATCGGCACATCGGCACGCATCGCGAAAACAAGGCCGCAATTATTTTCGAAGGTGAGCCCGGTGATGTGCGCACGATCACCTATAAACAGCTGCGTTTCCACGTGTGCCGGCTCGCGCACGTTTTTGAAAACATGGGCATTCAGGCGGGCGATCGCATCGCCATCTACATGCCGATGGTGCCGGAAGCCGTCATCGCCATGCTGGCCTGTGCGCGTATTGGCGCAGTGCACACCGTAGTCTTTGGCGGTTTCAGTCCCGAAGCGCTGAAGGACCGGCTCAACGACTGCAAGGCGAGGCTCGTCATCACGGCTGATGGCGGTTGGCGCAAGGGAAAGGTTGTGGAGTTGAAGGCATGTGTCGATCAGGCGCTGGAGGGTGCGCCCTCGGTGAATACCGTGATCGTGCTCAAGCGGTGCGGCAATCCAGTGGTGATGAAGGAAGGCCGCGACGTTTGGTGGCGCGATGCGTGGGAGGGCGCGCCAAATTATCATGAGGCCAAGGCCTTCGACAGCGAACACCCGCTTTTCATCCTCTACACGAGCGGAAGCACGGGAAAGCCGAAGGGCGTGTTGCATACCAGCGCTGGTTACCTACTGGGCTGCAAACTCAGTTCACATTACGTTTTTGATCTCAAGGACAGTGATCTTTATTGGTGCACGGCCGACATCGGCTGGGTGACCGGCCACAGTTACGTGGTCTACGGTTTGTTCAGCAATGGTGCGACACTCTTCATGTATGAGGGCGCGCCCAACCAGCCCGAGCCGGACCGTTTCTGGCGCATGGTGGACCGGCACGGTATCACGATTTTGTATACAGCGCCGACTGCCATCCGGGCTTTCATGCGCTGGGGCGACAACTACGTGCTGCGGCACCGGCTGACGTCGCTGCGTCTGCTCGGTTCGGTGGGCGAGCCCATCAATCCGGAGGCGTGGATGTGGTACCACACGATGATCGGCAAAAAGAGATGTCCGATCGTCGACACGTGGTGGCAGACCGAGACGGGCTCGATCATGATCACGCCGCTGCCCGGGGTGACGCCGACTAAACCGGGTTCGGGCACATTACCGTTCTTTGGTGTCGTACCGAAGGTTGTGGACGACGCCGGCAAGGAGGTTCCTCGCAATACCGGCGGAAAGCTCGTGATCACGAAACCCTGGCCGTCGATGCTGCGTACGCTCTGGGGCGATGACGAACGGTTCGCGAAAACCTACTTCGGCGAATTTCCCGGAATCTATTTCACCGGCGATGGCGCGCGTCAGGACACTGACGGGTATTTCTGGATCGTTGGACGCATTGATGATGTGCTCAATGTCTCTGGTCATAGGATCGGCACGGCGGAGATTGAAAGCGCGCTTGTATCGCATCCCTCCGTGGCGGAGGCCGCGGCGGTCGGTCGGCCCGATGACCTGAAGGGTCAGGCGCTGGTCGTGTTCGTCACGTTGAAGGCGGGTCACGAGGCCAGCGACAAGCTCAAGGAGGATCTGCGCAACCACGTAGCCCATGAGATCGGTGCGATCGCCAAACCCGATTACATTCGTTTCGCCGCGAGCCTGCCCAAGACACGCAGCGGAAAAATCATGCGCCGCATCCTCAAGGAAATCGCCATGGGCGGTGAAGTGAAAGGCGACACCACGACGCTGGAAGACTTCACCGTCGTCGCCAGCCTTCAGGCACAGGAAGCGTAGGGCATTTCAAAATATATTGTAGCCGCGTCCATTAACAGGCGGGTTTTGGTGCCACCGCTGCTTAATGGCACCGGTTACGGCGTTAGCACTACTTAATATGCTCTAGCCGCCCGGCTTGGCTGGTGGCTGCCGAACTGTTCTGTTGACGTCAATGCGTCGGCGGAGCGGCCCGGCGTTTCCGCCGCAGCAGCCCGTGTGCTTTAACTTTATACTGCAACGCTCGACGGGAGATCCCGAGCTGGGTGGCGGCCTCCACCTGGCTGGCGCCGGACAAAAGGGTCTGCCGGATGAGTTCGGCTTCGACCTGGGCCAGCGTGAGGCCGGGTTTAATCGTGAGTCCGGCACGGAGCTTTGTTGGTTGCGTGAGGTTCGGCGGAAGATCCGCCGGTTCGATCACGGCATGGGGAATTGTAACGACGAGCCGTTCGACCAGATTGCGCAGCTGGCGCACGTTTCCAGGCCAGGGTTGCGTTCGGAAAACAGCGAGCGTTTGCCCGGAGAACTTTTTCTGGTGCCGCTCGTGTTTGGCGCAAAAAAACCGCGCAAAAGTATCGACGAGTGAGGGAATGTCGTCGGCGCGCTCGCGCAAAGGGGGAAGGTGGATCGAGACGATGTTGAGCCGGTAAAGCAGATCGTCGCGGAATCGACCGTCGGCCGAGAGTTTTTCAAGATCCTTGTTGGCGGCGGCAATGATGCGGGCGTTGGCGCGCACGAGCTTCGGGCTACCAATCGGGCGGAAAATGCCGTCTTCGATCACGCGCAGGAGATCGCCTTGGCCCTTTGCCGAAAGATCGCCGATTTCGTCGAGGAAAAGTGTGCCGCCCTGCGCGAGTTGGAAACGCCCGAGTCGATCGTTGATCGCTCCCGTGAAGGCTCCTTTTACGTGTCCGAAAAACTCCGACTCAATCAAGCTGTCTGCAAGCGCCGCGCAGTTTACGGCGATAATCGGGCCGTCTTTCCGTCGACTTTTTTCGTGGATGGCGCGCGCGATCACTTCCTTGCCGGTGCCGCTTTCGCCCTGGATTACGACTGTGACGTCGGTGGGCGCGATTTCGTCGATCAAGCGGTGGATTTCGCGCATGGCCGGATTACCTCCGGCGAAAATATTTGGCTCCGGCCGCGGCACAAGCCGCTGGCGGAGCTGTGTGTCCTGCGCCGTCGCGGTTTGGTGACTCAACGCTTTGTCCACCGATTCGATCAGCTGCTCCGGCTTCACGGGCTTGAGCAAGTAGTCGAAGGCGCCTCGATGAATGGCGTCGATCGCCGCACGCACGTTGCCCCGCTGGCTGATCAGGATGAATTGAGTATCGGCAGAATGGAGACGCACCTTGTCCATGAACACGGTCGTCTCAGGAGTGAGCGCTTCAATTCCAATCAGGATGAGGTTGAAAAGTTTCTGCTCCGACAACGCGAGTGCATCGCGGTCATCCAGTGCCACCGAGACGTGGTGACCAGCCCTGTTCAAGGTGTCGCACAGCTGGTTGGCCTCCATCGCATCACGATAGAATACCAAGATCTGTGTTTTGGACATGGCCATGATTGTGTATGCCTAGAAATTGCGCTCGATATTTCAGAAAGGCGCAGAAAATGCGCTAAAGAAACGGTCGGAGCAAGCGTGGTTTTCCTTCAAATTGCGTAACTGCCATTTGCAAAGCAGCTAAGGCATGCCAACCCCTCCGTGGCATGTTGGCTGCAGTGACTGCGACATGGACTCTATCCAGGTAATCGTATCACTCGTTGAACTGCAAAAACTCGCTCGCGCGACCAAGTCAGGACGCCCGGCTTCCGGTGCGATGCCGACTGCTCGCCAGGTCGAACTGCGCGCACAAGTGCCGAACGCGATCCTCGGCCATTTCGACCGTATGCTCGCGCAGGGTCGTTCCGGTATCGCACCTCTGCGCAATGGAATTTGCGGCGGCTGCCACATCCGCATTCCGCGCGCGCACATCGCGGGCATTCGCGGATCGCACGAGCTGGATGTCTGCGACCAGTGCGGCACATTTATTTACGCCGAAGAGATGTTGACGGCCGCGACCGAAAACAAACTTGTCGCTGCCGGGGTTTGAGTGGACGCACGCGGCGTTGTTTCGGAGACGTGACGAGGGGCCGCCATAATGCGTTGCCTCGCCGGGAAAATTTAGGAGCGTCGGGGCATGTGTTTCGGGCGCTTCCTCAAATTTGCATGGACGTTGCTTCTTGTCGTTCCGTTGCTGGCTGACGAGCCAGTAGCGACGGCTCCGCTCCTGTTGATTTCGCTGGATGGTTTTCGCTGGGACTATTGTGAACTGCACCCAGACGAAACGCCTAACCTTCGACGGCTCAAAACCGAAGGGGCCTCGGCGCGCGGGCTCATTCCGATGTTTCCGTCGAACACATTTCCCAACCACTACTCGATTGCGACGGGACTGCGGCCGGCGCACCACGGCATCATCAACAATAATTTTTCTGATCCAACGGACGGCCGTTTTTTTCACTATAACCAGCCGGCCTGCAACCACGAGGAACGGTGGTGGGGTGGCGAGCCGGTCTGGATCACGGCGGTGCGACAGGGTAGGGCCAGTGCCTGCTCCTTTTGGCCTGGCTCTGAGACGGAGTTGCATGGGTTGCGACCGACGTTTTGGAAGCCGTACGATTATTCCATTCCTTTTGAGCGACGGCTCGACGAGCTCATCGGCTGGCTTAAACTACCAGTTCGTCAGCGGCCGGCGGTGATTACCTTTTATCTCGAGGAGGCCAATTCGGTTGGCCATGCCGCGGGGCCCGAGTCCCCTGAGCTCGCGGCAGCGGTCAAACTCCTCGACGCACGGGTCGGCGCAATTCTTGCGCGCACCGGGGCAGAGTCTATTCCCCTCAACGTGGTGATCGTTTCCGATCACGGAATGACGCCGCTGAGTGCCGGACAGGTGGTCGTTCTCGATGATTATATCGATCTTGCAAACGTGCAGGTCGATTTTGACGGTCCAGTCGCCGGTCTGCGCCCCATCGATGGCTCCGTCGATGGGCTGATGCAGAAACTTTCGAAGCTGCCGCCGCAGGCGAAGCCATATCTTCGGCAGGATCTGCCGCCGCACCTCGCAATCACGGACAATCCGCGTCAGCCGCCCGTATGGATTCTCGCGGATGAGGGCTGGCATGTGCAAAGCCGGAGCCTGCTCAACACGCTGCGCAACCGGACCATGAAAGGCGAACATGGCTACGATCCAGCGCTGCCGTCGATGCGTGGCATTCTCATCGTGCATGGCCCCGCCTTCAAGACCGGCGGCACAAGCATCGACGCAGTTGAAAACATCCACGTCTACAATTTGCTTTGTGCCGTCGCTGGTTTGCAGCCGGCGCCGAACGATGGCGACGACCGGCTGGTGCGTGCGTTTGTCGCGAAGTGAAGCGGCGGCCTTCAGGTTGTGTGCGGAGACAAGTCTCTCATAAGAATCTTTAAAATACCGGTGCTTAAGCTTGCTGTTATCAGCTGATGCAATAGGGTGATGGCCCTTTCAAATTCCGGGAGTTTTTGAAAAGCCCGGACAGCCATCGCAAATCCCCAACCCTCGACGCGAAGGAGTCAGTGATGAAAACAAAAGCAGAGCGGTTTATCGATCACGTTCAGAGCGCGCTGATCCAAACCAGGCACACAATGGCCAGTACACCAGCGGTGACAGCGGTGTGGTCATTATTACGGGAGCTGGATCAGGCATCCCGCGCGGCGGTTTTTATTCCCGAAACCGTGACGGCCGAGGAAGCGGCCCGGGAGTTCGTGAGCTTTTTATACGAGGAAGATTCGCTCGCGCCCGATCCATCCGATGCGCCGGAATGGCTTCGCGCTTATGTAATCGGCGAATTGGAGCTATCGGTATCAGAGCGTCTGTCCTGATACTGTGCCGGACGTGTCCATTTCCTGAATACGCGTTCACCAAGTCCAGAACTTTCCCGCCTCTGCCCGGCTTTGTCCGGCGGAGGCTTTTTTTTATACTCCCGGGGCAAATACCCCGGAGCTTGCACAAGCTTTGCGGGGCTTAGCGTTGCGTTCTTAAAATGAACCTTTCCCTCGGTGGCAAAATCTGGCGAAGATGGCGGCCTCTCCATGAAAGTCCCGTTTCTCGATCTCTCATTGCAACACAAAGCCCTGCGCGAACCTGCTCTGGCTGCACTCACCGCCACCTACGACGCCACGCGGTTTTGCCTCGGCAAAGACGTGGAAGACTTCGAAAAAGCATTTGCTACGACGCTGGGCTACTCGCGTGCGCTCGGTTTCAATAGCGGAACTTCGCCGCTGCACGTCGCCTGCATGATCGCGGGCTTTGCGCCGGGCGACGAAGTGATCGTGCCGCCGTTCACTTTCATCTCGTCCGCCTGGGGCATCAGCTACGTGCGGGCGACGCCGCGGTTCGTCGACGTTGAAGCGGGTACCTTTAATCTGGACCCGGCCGCACTGGAGGCGGCGATCACGCCGCGCACGAAAGGTATCGTCGTTGTCCACTTGTTCGGCCAGCCGGCTCGAATGGACGAGCTAATGGCCATTGCCAACAAGCATAAGCTTTTCGTGATCGAAGATTGTGCTCAGGCCATCGGGGCGAATTACAAGGGCGTTCCGGTCGGTTCGATTGGCGATGTTGGCACGTTTAGCTTCTATCCGACCAAGAACCTGGGCGGTTGTGGCGAGGGTGGAGCGCTGACCTCCCGTCGCGACGACGTTTTCACTCAGGCCCGACACATCCGGGTCCATGGCTCGGACCGACGCTACTATCACGACATCATCGGCGGAAATTTCCGCATGGATGGGTTCCAGGGCGCCTTGCTCAACGTAAAGCTCCCGCATCTTGCGACCTGGACCGCCCGCCGCCAGGCGATCGCGAAACGATACCTTGCTGGGATCAAACTTGGCGACACGGTCCTGCCTGCGCAGCCCGAGTATGGGCAGAGTGTGTTCCACCAATTTACGATCCGGCACCCGCGTCGCGACGCGCTGCGCGAACATCTCAGCCGCCACGAGATCGGCACCGATTTGATCTATCCCGTGCCGCTGCACCAGCAGAAGTGTTATGCCGATCTCGGCTACGGTTTGGGCTCGCTGCCGGTAGCGGAGAAAGCTTGCGCCACCTGCGTCAGCCTGCCGATCTTTCCCGAGTTGACGGATGGACAGGTGGACCACGTTATCGCTGCGATAAACCAATTTTAACCTACAAAAATCGACGATGGTGACTCGCGGAATATCCAGCGTTTCTGCTGCCGTCCCGGCGCAAACATGATCAACGGCGTGCGTTTCAAAGTCTGCGGTCTCACCTCGCTGGTCGATGCAGCCGCGGCGGACGCGTGCGGTGCCGATTATCTCGGTTTTATCTTTTTTCAGCAATCCCCGCGCTACGTTTCAATGGAAACGTTCAACGCCATGGCGGCCCATTTGCCGCGCAAACCCAAGGTGGCAGTAACCGTCGATCCCACGCTGGACGAACTCGCCCGCCTGAAAGCCGCTGGGTTCGATTATTATCAACTTCACTTCCCGCTGACGACGCCGCTGGCGCGGGTCGAAGCGTGGGCCGCAGCTGTCACCCCGGAAAAACTCTGGCTTGCGCCTCGCGTGCCGCCGGGCGAGTTGCTTGAGCCCTCGCTGTTCGCGCTCGCGAACACTTTTCTGTTCGACACGTATCAAGCCGGTACCTACGGCGGCACCGGGCAGGTTGGCGATTGGGCCGAGTTCGGGCGTCTGCAAAAGGAATTTCCCCGTATCAACTGGATTCTGGCCGGAGGCATCACGGCCGAGAACGTCGTGATCGCGCTGACCGCAACCGAAGCTCGCACGGTCGACGTCAACAGCGGCGTCGAAAGCGTCCCGGGCATCAAGAGTGTTGAGAAGTTGAAACGCTTCTGCGCAGTCCTCGGTGAATATAAAGGCGCCCTCACACGCCCGCCATTTTAGGGCAGGGTGCTAGTATGGTGTCCCGTAAGTAACTTTATAAATGCATCCCGGAAATTGAATGTGGCACTCAAGAAAACGGGAAAAGCAATGCGTGTAGGAGTACAGGGCCCTGTCCGTTCCGGCTTTCCTGAGTTCCACATTCAAAATCTGCTTCTGATTTGCTAAAGCTATTTGTGGGACAGGATACTAGGACCTACCTAAGATATTATGGAAATCGGTGTTGATAGTTTTGTGGCAACCGCCAAAACCGGCCCAACCGGAGACGCAGATCGGGTCCAGGAACTGCTCGGGCAAATCGAATTGGCCGAGCAGGTCGGGCTCGATGTCTTCAGTGTCGGCGAACATCACCGGCCGGAGTACGTGTCCTCCGCACCTGCAGTGCTTTTGGCGGCGGCGGCGGCGCGCACAAAGCGCATCCGGCTGGCCAGTGCAGTAACGGTATTGAGCTCGGATGATCCAGTGCGGGTTTACCAGCAATTCGCCACGCTCGATCTCATTTCCCAGGGGCGCGCGGAAATCATCGTGGGGCGCGGTTCATTCATCGAATCGTATCCGCTCTTTGGTTACGATCTTGACGACTACGATGCGTTGTTTTCGGAAAAGCTCGAACTGCTGCTGAGGATTCGCGAGCAGACGCTCGTACACTGGGAAGGAAAACATCGGGCACCGCTCACCGGGCAGGGCGTTTATCCGCGTGCCCTGCAAGCTCCACTTCCAGTTTGGATCGGAGTAGGTGGGACCCCGCAATCGGCCGTTCGTGCAGGCACGCTGGGCCTGCCGTTGATGGTAGCAATCATTGGCGGCCAGCCCAGACAGTTTCGCCACCTGATCGAACTTTACCGTGAAGCCGGGCGACACGCCGGCCATACTCCGGAGACGCTCAAGGTGGGTGTGCACTCGATCGGCTTTCTGGCCGACACAACGGACGCGGCAATGGACACGTTCTGGCCTGCCTATCAGGATATGTTCGGCAAGATTGGTCGGGAGCGTGGCTGGCCCCCGCCGACCCGTTCGCAATTTGACGCCCAATGTGGCCCTCATGGTGCGCTCATGGTCGGCGATCCCGAAACCGTGGCGAAGAAGATACTCGCTGAGCATGAGTCACTCGGCGGCCTGACGCGGCTGACGGTGTTGCTCGACAACCGAAGTCTGCAGCACGCCCAGATTCAGCGCGCGATCGAATTGCTCGGCACAGAAGTTTCACCGATGGTCCGGCGGTCGACGACCTGAGCAGCCTCCCGGTGTTCATCCGGAAATCCGGCCAGGACGGGTTTAATAATGCCGTAGCCGCTTTGAGGTAGGGCGCGACGCTGGGCGCGCCGCGTTGGTTTCGGCGGGCCCAGCGGTCCCGCCCCACCATCGAACGTGATTCAACACGGGATCGATTGGTTCGACGGCCGCAGTTTAATTCGGCGATTTCGAAGGTCGTCAAAACCGCAGCGTGCTTTGCAGAACCAGCACATGCCCCCAAGGGCGTGGAGAATCGTCTTCATGTTGCAGCGAATATTGCAGCTTCAGTTGCAGGTGAGCGGCGAGCCGCAGGGTCGGAGCGACGTCGATCGCCCAGGTATTGCGTCCCCAGCGAATACTCGGACCGTTGTCATCGGAGATGTGGCCGTAGCGTTGTTGGTCCAGTCGAAGAGCAGCGGAGAAACGAGGGGTAAACTTGTATTTTGTTTCCAGATACCAGGACAAAACGTCAACGTGCGTTACTTGTGGAATCATGTAGCGAGCCTCGACGATTTCCGCCCAGATCTGCCAGTGGTGCCAGGCAAAGCTGAGATCCTGGCCAACGACATATTCGCGGTATTCGTTCCGGCCGGTGCCGGGGCCAAGGACGGAAGTCGCTGACGGTTGCAGATACGCCCCGGTGCTGGCGGAGAAGCCGAGCGACCACATCTCATTTGGCCGCCAGCCGAAACGGCTGCTCACCGCTGGATGGCCCCAGCCTTCGCGATCTGGCGACCACGAGTCGGGCTGCGCAGAGAGGTCGACGTTTTTCACTTCGACCGCAATCTCGGCGCGGTCGGTTTCAAAATAAGCGGCAGCACCGGTGCTGTAGGCTGGGCCCCAGATAAGTGGGAAGCGGAAGTACTTGTCGGCATTCTCGGTTCCCACCGTGTAATAGGGAGGGATGTGCGACCATCGTAACAGCATCTCGGCTGACGTTGCGGCTCTATTTCCCCAAATGCCGATCAACCGTCCATAGGCAAAAGGAGGCGTTACAAAAGGGTTTTCCCACGAGCCATGGCGCCGCACCCAGCTGCCGAACACCGTACCGAATTTTCCCAGCTGAAGCGCAAAACTGGGTTTTTCGCCTGACGAGATCCGGATGGCATATTCGTCGAGCCGTGCCTCGAGCGGGGCATTCGCGGGATCAAAACCTCGGTCCACTCTTGTTTGGGTAAAAAGATGGACCTGCTTCCCGATTTGCGCATCGAAATAGACGCTCAACCGGGGAACAAAGAGCGTTTGGTTCTCCGTGTAAATAGTATCGGCGGAGGGTTGAGACAGTTCGTAGGCCGCGAGATCGAACGTGCCACTGGCTCGAAAATAGAATTGCCGTTCCGGAAAGCCGATGGCGAGCCGTTGGTCAAGGCGATCGAAGACGTCATCAATGTCGGCAACCGCGATTGAAGCCAAAAGACACAGTCCGACGCCGATCACGCCGATGTGCTTTTTAGAGATCACGTGGCGTGCTCCTCGGTTGCAGAACGAAATTGGATTTCGAATTCGGTCCAGTCGTTTTCGGATCGAACTAGGCGCAGATCACCGTCGTGCAGTCGGGTGAGTTCCTGGGCCAGGTTAAGGCCGAGCCCATGGCCGGGAATATCTTCGCCGACTATGCCGCGATGAAAACGCTCGAAGATGTGTTCCTGCGCAGAAACCGGAATTGCGCGGCCGGTGTTGCCAATGGTGAGCCTGACCCGGTCGCCTTCGGGGATAACCACGACCTGGATGCGCCCGCCGGCTCGATTATACTTGCGCGCGTTTTCCAGTAGATTTTGCAGAATGAGGGTTATATAGCGTTTCTCTCCGGCAATATAAACTTTGGGTGGAATCTCTGTCGTGACCGTAAGCGACAGGGGATCAGGCAACGCGCCGAAATCGTCGAGCCAGCCGTCGAGCAGATGGGAGAGATTGACTGGGGCAAACTCGATCTTGAGCCGGCCCGCTTCCATCCGAGAAAGCAGGAGCAGGTCCTCGATCACGCTGGAGAGCCGGTAAGTTTGGTGAACCAGCGAGTCGAGTTCGTCGCATTGCTCCGGAGTAAGATGTCGTTTGGCAAGTAACTCCTCGAGGCCGGCACGCAGCACGGCGACCGGCGTTTTTAGCTGGTGAGAAGCATCGGCGGAAAAGCGAATGGATCGATGCAGCTCCCGGTTGGTGGTTGCGAGGGCGGCTTCGGCTTGTTGGCGCAGCTCCAGGTTTTCAGCGGAATCGTGCACGAGTTTTTCCACCGGACGTGAAAGCCGCGCGGCAAGAAAACCACTTACGAGCAAAGCGAGCCCCAGGGCGAGGATGCCACCGCCAATGATCCTCCAACGCAGTTCATGCTGACGCTGAACCAGACGATCTATTTGGTAGAGGCAAACCTCGTGGGCGGGCGGATAGAGCGAGTCCCGATTCAGGAGCTGTTGGAAGACCAGGCAGGAAACACCATCGATTTCTACGCGCAGACCGTTGGTTTGGGTATGATCGATATGCGTTGTTACGAGCGTCTGGTTTAGGGCATCCCGTCCACGGGCGCTTAAGGCGGGCAGGTGGAGTTGTTGAGCAATTTGAATCCCGCTTTTTATAGCTCCCGGCTCGGGGCTCCCAAGATCCATGGGAGCAAAACCAAGCACCAAGCCGGCGACGACCTCGCCGGTTTCGGTGGAAATTATAGGAAGCGCGATGATCTCAAAGATATCGTCGTTGGTGGCTTTATCGAGCGGGAGATATCCTAGTTGGGGTGTGGCTGGTATATGCGGCAGGGCAAGCAGCGACTCTTCGCGTAAAGTGAGGGTCCCGGCGTTAATCTCGGCGGGCGGAGTGATCACGCGCCCCTCTCGATCCAGGAAACGATAAAATTTTGCGCGCAGGCTCTGCTGGTCGCCACCGCCAACGCCGGATTCCCTCACCATGACGATCTCCTGCAATTCTTCACGTGCACTCGGGTAAAGCAGGTCGAGCGCGTTGTCCTCAAGCGCGGCGTGAATACGCGGGTTACGCACCAGAATGCGACAACGTTCCATGATTGCCGTATGCCAGATCAGCTGCGCCTGATGCATGGCGGCGAGACTGTTCTGGAATTCTCCCTTGAGTTCGCGCTCGAAGGAGTCAGCGGCGCGGTTTTCCGCAAAATAGAGCGTGAGTATCGTGATGCCGGATACGACCAGCATCATGGTCACGAATAATTTCGTGCGGAAAGAAAGATTACTTTTCCCTTCCACCGACACGGTCAGGGGAAGTCCACCCGCTGGGTTGAACCCGGTTGGAGGTCCACCGGGCGTTCGAGGGTGGTCTTGCTGCTCAGCCAGACTTTGAGCGTGTAATGACCGGGCGGTAAACCGGTCAAACGGAAATCGCCAGCCGTGTCGCTCAAGACGAAATACGGAGTCGCCAGCACCAAGATGATGGCCCGCATATGGTCGTGGATATCGCAGCGCAAGGTCACCAGACCGGCCTGGTCGAAAACTTCCGACGGAATTGGCCGCTCGTCTCCGCGATACCGGCCGAGGTCGAAACGCTTGGCCGGTGAGTAAGAAAAGATATTATGATACGCCTTGTCCTCGTTTGGGAATTCCACACGCGTGCCGACCTGAACGGGCAGGATGGCCGGAACAAAGGTATAGTCCCGCTGGACGACTTGGGCGGTCGTGGTTGGTTTTGGTACCGGGAACGTTCCTTCGAGGTACACGACCGCAAGCGGCGGGCTGATGCTCACGACGCCTTCGCTCGTGATGACCGAGTAGCGTTGATTCATCACGGTTGTCGCAGGCGATTTAGGCAGTTGCACATGCCCTTCGATGATGGCCTGGGCATGCGCGGGCTTTGCCGAAAACAACACGGCACAAATCAAAAAGAGGGGAAGGAAAATACGGCTTGCCATGGAGGCATCGACAGAAGCAGGAAGAGAAGGCAGGTGATGCGCCGAGCGCAGGTTCAGGATCAGGGAGGGGCACGCAAGGTATAGCCCGCCGAGCGTACCGTCACGATGAGTTCGGGCGTAAAGCCATGATCGATTTTTTTGCGCAGCCGGGCGATGAACATTTCGACGGTGCGCGTATCGTATTCGTGATCGCGCTGCCACACGCGTTCGCAAAGTTCGGTGCGGGAAAACACCCGGCCTGGTTCTTGGATCAGGACCTGCAATACATCGAATTCCCGCGGCGACAGCGGGATCGCCTGGCCGTCGCGAGTGACGCGGCGATGGCGAATATCGACTGCCAGCCCGGCGACACGAAGCACGTTGCTGGCATCAGCCGGACTGTTGCGCCGCCCGAGCGCTTCAACCCGTGCCACCAATTCCTCCATTGAAAATGGTTTGGCCAGGTAGTCATCCGCCCCTGCCTTTAAACCGCGCACCCGGTGTTCGACTTCGGCGCGTGCCGTCAGAATCAAGACGCGCGAACTGCGGTTGACCTGACGGAATCGACCGAGGACCGACAGGCCGTCGAGCCCCGGGAGGTTAAGATCGAGCACGACGAGATCCGGCGACTCGGTGAGTGCGGTCTTAAGTCCCTGGTCGCCATCGTACCTGGCCGTAGGCGTATGGCCGTGGCGGGCGAGGGCACTGCTAATATGCCGAGCCAGCTGGATTTCGTCTTCTATTACGAGGACGCGCACGTCGAGAGGTAGGGTTTAAATTGCGTGGCATGATGCCGGGCTGGCGGCCTTTACCTTCACGCTAAGTAGGAAACAAATACTGAAAACGCAAACGCCTGCCATGGTCTAAAACCGGTTCAAACGGAATAAAACGGTAACAGAAGCGTTACGCTTTTTGGCTCCCAACTCAGCCGCGGGGCTCCGGGGATTCGACGCCAGGTGTTTGTAGGTGGCGCGCTGGTCGCGCCACGTTGCGAGGCGAACGCGCAAATTACGGCGGCAAAAGAACGGATGCCAGCGACGGGCCTTTACTACTTTGCAAATCTGCGACCTAAAACTTGATAACGAGCAATAGTGGGTTTTGGTTCCGCGCACGATGGCCAGCACCCCTTTCCTCCGGCACATTTGTTTGCCGGGCTTTCGCACGCGAAACTTTGGTTGATGGGCGTGCGCATGAATACCCCGCCTGCCTCCGACGCTCATCTACAGCCGACTTGCGTGCGTTTCCGTGTCGTCGGCCTCGTCTACGTACTATCGATGATCACTTACGTGGACCGCGTCTGCATGGGAACGCTCGCGCCTACGATCATCGCCGATTTTTCTCTGACGAAAGTACAAATGAGCTACGTGTTCAGCGCATTTGCCTTTGCTTACGCGGCCTTTGAAATCCCAACGGCGCGTTATGCTGACCGGATCGGCACGCGGGCGGTCATCACCCGCATCGTCGTTTGGTGGTCGGTTTTTACCGTGGCAACGGGCGCCGCGTTTAACCACGCCTCGCTCCT
>Ga0302322_100001143_pt1 | contig 21566 bp, 19 predicted proteins | sample Fen_T0_2_FD_203757 | JGI IMG/M metagenome (GOLD analysis project Ga0302322, IMG submission 203757) | Peat permafrost microbial communities from Stordalen Mire near Abisko, Sweden - Fen_T0_2 | ecosystem: Environmental > Terrestrial > Soil > Wetlands > Permafrost | place: Sweden: Abisko...
TTGCGCCCGTGGTTTCGCGCTACTTCGAGCAGCTGTCGGGTGCGCCCACGGGCCCCTGCGAGGCGCAAGTTCTTGCCGCCCACGCGAGTGCGTCCATGAACGCTGCAGACTTCGTGTGCGACGGTGCGGACGACCTTTCGCTGAGCCTGACCGAAGTCGGCTTCGCGGATCTGCACTTGAGCCGTTTTTTTGGCAGCGTCAGCGCAGACGGCGGGAGGTTTCGCGTCGCACCTGGGGTGCCTCGGAGCCCGCTCTTGCTTGCCACGGACTTCGATACCAGTGGCTGTCCGCTGGCGGTTCCGACCCCTGCGAACGAGCCGAGCGAGCCGCCTGCCTCGAGGACACCCACGCCCGCGAGCCCGGCTCCAGTCGTGGTCAGCGCACCCGAGGACCCCTACGCCGGTCCGGCGTCAGGCGCCACGCCGGTGTCGCAGAGCGAAGGCAGCTGTACGGTCTCCGCCGTCGACTCGGGTTCGAACGACTCGTGTAGCGGCGATTCTAGCTCGGCGGATTCGAGCAGCGATTCGTGCAGCGGTGATTCCAGCTCGAGCGACGCGAACGGCGATTCGTGTAGCGGTGATTCCAGCTCGGGCGAGTCCGGCCCGGACTCTTGTAGCGGAGATTCGCGCGACTCCAGCTCGGATAGCTGCAGTGGCGATAGCGATTCCAGTAACGACTCATCGGGGTGCGGCAAGAGCGAATACGATGGTGATACGTGTTCGGGGAATTCAGCCAAAGCCAGCGCCGAGTCCGGGCGAGCAGGGAGTGGTGGGCGCAGCGTAGCCAGTGCGGCGGCGCGTCCTCGCCCGCGCCCGGTGCGCCTGAGTCTGCTCACGCTGCTGGCTGCGGCCTTGGCCCTGCCTTTGCGCCGGCTGCGCGCATCGCGTTAGACTGCCTCCCGGATCATGACCGAAGGCCTGGGTAACTTTCGCAAGCAGTGGCTGGTGCCAATCGTCGTCCTCACGTCGACCTCGCTGCTGGTATTTTGGGCATTCTACTCCTTCGACCACTTCTTTACGGGGGGTGACGTTCAGCCGCCGTTCAAGACCCCGTTCGCGCGCTACGTTCAATTCGATCCGAGCAGCATCACCGACGCCGTGAGCTCACTGGCCGGGATGATCGCTGCGGTTTTCGGGATCGTGATCACGGTCGTGTCCATCATCGTGCAGCTGTCTGCGGATCGCTACACGGGCGTCGCGCGGATGTTCCTTCGCGATCGGGTCAACTTGGTGGTCATGGGCTACTACCTGATCGCCTGCGTGTGCGGGGTTTGGCTCAGTGTGTCGATCCACCGTGACTACGTCCCGCGCATGGCTCTGTTGGTGATGATCAGTGCCACCACCCTCGGCCTGGTGCTGATGGCGCCGTACTTCCGCTACGTATTCTGGTTCCTAGAGCCGATGAACATCATTTCGCGCATCCGCAGTGAAGCGGTGGGCGTCGCGGGACGCGGTGCGGCCGAACGCGACCAGGATCGCTCGGCAACTGCGCAAGTATCCACGTTGGCGGCGATGGAAGAGCTCACGGACATCACTAGTAACTCGATATCAGGCAAGGACAAGATCATTGCCAGCGGCGCGGTCGATGCGCTCAAGGATTTTTCGCTCGCATACCTCAAAGCGAAATCCAAGGCCTCTGACGTGTGGTTCGATATTGGCGGTGGGATCCGTCAAAATCCGGATTTCGTGGCCATGGATCCGGAATCACTCCTGGATCTCGAGCGCCGACGCACGTGGGTCGAGTGGAAGGTCATGCGCCAGTACCTCGGGATCTACAACGAGGCGCTGGGCAGCATGCGTGACATCAACTACCTGATCGCGATCGATACCCGTTACATCGGTGAAGCGGCCGGCGCCGCACGCGATACGGAGCTGATCGTGCTCGTGTTTCGCTTCATGAACTCTTACTTGCGTTCGACTTTGAACGCCCGCGACGTGCGTACGGCGTACAACGTGCTGAACCAGTATCGTCTGCTCGTGGAGGCGATGATCCGTCAGAAGAATGGCCGCGCCGCGGTGGAGGGCGTCAGGCACATGAACTACTACGGGCACGTTAGCTTCGACATGAAGTTGACCTTCGTGACCGAGACCGTGGCCTACGATCTCTCCGCGCTCTGCCAGTACGCAAACGAGCAGGGCGCGCCCGAGGAGGAGGAAATGCTGTCGCATTTTTTGGAGCTCGACCGGCCCCTGCGCGTCAGCAGCCAGGAGAATGCCTTGCTCGGTGTCCGGAAAGCTCAAGTCAAACTCGCCGCCTACTATTTGATGCGCGGTGAGCAGGCGAAGGCCCGGCGCATTTCAAGCGACATGCAGAACGAGCCCGGGGACCGCCTGCTCTCGATACGGCGTGCGCTGGAAGGAGTAGAGAGCAAGGACTTTTGGGAGATCATCGACCGCGGTCGCAACTTCGAGTACATGCCGCCCGCGCAGCGCGCTTGCTTGGCAGAGTTTTTCTCCTGGTACGATCTGAGCGTGGCCGAGCAGAGAGAAACATTCAGCACTTGAGGTGAGCGCGTAGCTCTGCGTAGCTCCGGACGATTAGCTGAGCTTCCGCGAAGCGCTCGTTGGGCAGCGCCGCGTCCGGAATCGCGACCACGCTCATGCCCGCCGCGCGCGCGGCCAGCACGCCGGCCGGCGAATCTTCGATCACCAGGCAGCGTGCGGGGTCACCATTGATCGCGCGCGCGGCGGCCAGGAAGAGGTCCGGCGCGGGTTTGAGCGCGCGCACCTCAGGGTGATCGCCCGAGACCACGGCGGAAAAAAATTTGAACCAGGGCAGATGGCTGGTCTTCAGGTCATACAAGCGGCGTGTACTGCTGGTGCCGACGGCAAGCGTGTGGCCGCGCTCCGCGAGTTTGGCGACGAACGCCTCGGCGCCGGGCAGTTCGGTCGCAGTCGTGAACAAGCGCTCGGCGATCGGTGCCGAGCGGCGCCGGTACTCCTCGGCCGTGATCGGTAGCTCGAGCGTCTTGACCAGTAGCTCGGCGGCCTCCTGCTCGTGGCGTCCCATCATCAGGGACTTCAACGACCAATCGAAGGTCTTGCCGTACTGCCCGACTACGCTCTGAGTGGCTTCGGTGTACAACTTTTCGGTGTCGAGCAGCACGCCGTCGAGGTCGAAAATCAGATGGCTGTAGTCGGTGAGATTCACGCGCTGACAGTAGCGCAATGCGCCAGCTGGGACGAGGCTTTCGCCACTCAGCGAGCGGTGATGCGGTCGCTGTCCGGGCCAGCAACCTCCATGAAATCTCGACCCGCAGGATCGCCGAATTCATCCGCAATCTCGACGCGCACCACCCACGGTCCCCGGTTACTCGGGGTGGGGATGAAGGTGTGCATCGTGTTGCCGGAGCGCAACCAGGTGACTTCCACTGGTTGCACGTCCACCATCACCTTCGGCTTCACTTGGGTGGATTCGGACACGGCACGACCGCGTGCATCGAACAGCTGCACGGTCACTTCGATCATATCTTGCGGCCAGTGTGGATGCTTGGGTGTGATCTGCACATCGGCGCGCAAACTGCGGGGCTCGAGGTTGACGCGGACTTCTTCCAGGCTACCAGGCTCACGCAAACGAAGCAGGGTGCTCTCGCCCCGTGATAAGCCCACACTGTCCGGCGCACTCACGAAGTGCTGCGAAGCGTTGTAGCTCGCTTCTAGGCCAGTCGCACCGATCAGTTTGGCCCGGCCGCGCTGGCCGAGCAGAATTGCGCCGTCTTCGTAGCGCGAGCCCTGAGGCAGCTCGGCGCCCACCAACCGCAGCGCACTCGGGGCGCTCTCCTGGCCGAAGATGCCAGTGGCATCCACTGCGCGCGCGGTCACTTGGTATTGGCCCGGTGGCAAGCCTGAAATTGCCGCAACGGCAGCGCGAGTATCGACATGGTCGATGAGCTCCCTGCCCTTTTCCGTGACGCGCCAAACGCTCAACTGATAGTGCTCGGCTTCTTGCACGCCACCGGCTTCGGCATGCGCATTCGGCGCGTCGGCCCCCAGCGCCAGCAGCAACGGATGCGGGATGCGTAGGCTGGGGATCCCAGGCACTTTCTGTTCTTGGTACGAGGGATCGCTTCCAACGAAGCCGCGCACGAGGCCACTCGGCAATGTCTTCCAATCGTTGCCGGAGGCCGCCAGCATATCGCCATCGACGGCGGCGATGGTGACGCGATTTGCATCGGCTATTGCAATGCTGTGGCCGCCCTTGGCAACGGCGCTCACCTTGTGCGGCGCTTCGAAGAGCACCGCGGTCTTCGGGACCTTGCTGAGTGGAATGTCCACGTCGACGCGGCCCGAGATCAGCTTCACGATTTGCGTCACTGTTTGTGACGACGAGCCGACTGCGAGCTGCAGCTTCACCGAGCGACCGAGTTCGATGCGGGTTCCCGGTGCGAGGTGCAGCAGTGCGCCGCCCGCGAGCTGCTTGGTCGTGCCCTCTGCCGCGCTGGCTGAGGTGGTAGGGGAAGGCGGTTTTGCTTCGGTCGCTTGCAGATTCTCCGAGAACAAAATCGGAAGCGCAGCGAACAACGCGAGCGCGGTCACCCTTCTGGTCATGCTTTGACGAACGGACCAAAGCGCCAGGTGTTCAGTCTTATTCGTCGGAAAATTGCCGCGCAGCTTGGCACACGTTCAGTCGCAACTGTCTCATTGCGGAGCATTGCGGAGCATTGCCGAGCAGTGCCGAGCAGCGCCGAGCAGCGCCGAGCAGCGCAGAGCAGCGCACCCGCTTTCAGCGCGATCGGCGAGCCATCCGTGGCGGCAGCGCGAGCTCGGCAAGGATGCCGTCGAGCAGGGTTTCGTCACGGCGCAGCATCGCGATGTGGAGCAGGCGCGCTCGAGCGTCCTGAGGCTCGAGCTTAGAGAGAATTGCCGCGGCTTCGGCCAACTTGCTCTCCAAACGTTGGTCGAGTGACAAATTCGGATCCGATCTTCGGCTGGGGCTTTGCGAGGCCGGTTGCCGTTCGCGGACGGACGAGCCTTCGTCACTCCGCGGCGGGCTGAACGGGAGATCGCGGTCGGTCCTATCAGGGCGATTGCTCATGGCCTCTACTTTCAGAACGTATACTTTGCACGATTCATTCCGATCAGTGTTCGCGCAACGCAAAACCGATCAATGACGAGGATTGTGAAACGTTTGCCGAACCGGCGCGGGCAATCGAGGTAGCCGGATCGCAGCAGGCGGCAAGTCTTGCGATGTGTGGAACGCGCGTACGTCGTGTCCCGCTGCTTTCGCCAATTTGTAGGCATTTTCCGCTGAAGAGTGCTCCGCCTGCGTTTCGTATTGCCATGCTCCAAGCGCCGCGTGAGGCTCCGATCGTGAGCGTGTTGCACCATCTCGCACTCGGAACGCGCGACGTCGCACGACTCGCACGCTTCTACATCGACGTACTAGAGCTCCGAGAGGTGACGCGTCACCTACATGCTGACGGCTCGTTGCGGTCGGTGTGGTTGGATCTGGGTGGATCGCTGTTGATGATCGAGCCGACAGACGAACCCGCGCGAACGGTGACTGGCGTCGGCGCAGGCCTTTTCTTGATCGCGGTGGCGGTTTCGGCCGAAGAGCGAGCTGCGTGCGAAGCGCGGCTCGCACTGGCAGGAGCAGCGGTCGACTCACGAACCGAGTTCACGAGCTACGCGCGAGATACCGACGGCAATCGAATTGCGCTGAGCGCCTATCCACTGACGATCCTCGGGCGGGTTTAGCGTTTCTTGCTTTGCGGCACCTTGGATGGCGCTTCGTCGCCCATGAGGGAATCGTAGGCCGGCAGAGTCTGCTGGTTCGGAAGAACGTTTTGTTTCTGCGTCGCGCCCAGCGGTTCACTCTTCTGCATGGGCTTGCCTGGCGCGGCTTGCTTCGGCTCGAGCTTGCTTGGTGCGAGTTGCTTTGGGTGCAGCTTGCCCGGTGCGATTTGCTTCGGCACGACCTTGCGCGGCGCGTACTGCTTCGGTGTGGTCTTGGCGTCGGGAGCCGAAGCCGAGGACGAGCCAGCAGGCAGCTTGGGGAGCACCGTTGGTTCAGCGGAAGTGGCAGCTCTGGCGCGGGCGTCGCGAATTGCGATCGTGTTCTCCCCGCTCGGGTCGAGCGCCTGCGCCTGATCGAGCGCCGCGATGCACTCGGGATAGGCGCCGGCCGCACAGCGCTGCAATGCGTTCTGGCGCAAGATGCGCGCTCGCTCGAGTGGCGTCGCTGGTTCTCGTGCGATGCTCGGGGCAACGATTGCGGGCCGCAGGGCAAGCTGGAACAGCCCGCCTGCGCCGATCAACAGCACAAGTCCGGCCGCACCCAAGGCCAGCCAGCGGGCGTGAAGATGTCGACGAAGGCGTGACACGCGCTGCCTGACGCGCGGTGCCGGCAGATCGACGTCGCGCGCGATCTCGTCCAGGCTTTCCCCGTCACCCTCGCGTAAGAGCCAGTGTAGCGTTGCTTGCGCCCCGTCGGTCTTCGGTAATTCGCTCTCGATCCATTGACTGAGCTCTCCGGTCGACGGGCTCGGCGCCGCCGCGCTCCGGTCCAGGTCCGGACTCGGGATGGGGAGCCGCTCGCGGCGTCGGTAGCTGTCGGCAATCTTGTGTCGGGCGATGCCATGTATCCAACGACGAAATTCCACCTGGTCGCTCGGTGCGTTGTCGGCGACCAGCGCGTCGGTCAGGGTATTTTGCACCAAATCTTCCACCTCACCGGGGGGGAGCCGGCGGCGGGCGTACTTGAGCAGCCCGTCGCGGAGCGCCGGATCCGCCAATCGAGTGGCATTCTGGCTTCGAATCGAGAACGCGGGGGCTGCCATGGGGTATGACTTCACCAAGCCCTGCGTCGCGCCTCGGGCCACATCTGTGACACCGACCCGCGACGAATCTTTGAGTTCTTTTTCTTACGCCATACGCCCCGTAATTCTGCCCCGTGCGCCGACCTCAACCTCCAAAGCAGCCCATTTTGCTCGAACCCGAGCAGACCGAGTGGAAGGTCGAAAGGCTCGTGCCGGGTGGCGCCGGCTTCTTGCGGCTAGCGAACGGCCAGGGCGCCTTCGCGCCGGGTGCGCTACCGGGCGAGCGGATCCGGGTGGAAGCGGCCGAGGACCACCGGGCCTATTTGCAAGCAACCCGTTGGCACCTGCTCGAGGCCAGCCCCGACCGAGTCGTGCCCGTCTGTCCGGTCCAGGGGAGCTGTGGTGGCTGTGATCTGATGACGCTGGATTACCCTGCGCAGCTGACCGCCAAGGCGGGGATTCTACGGGACGCCCTGACTCGCACCGGTCGCTTCGAAGCGCTCCCGGTGCTTGCTTTCGTCGCCGCCGATCAACCACTCGCCTACCGCTCGCGGATTCGCTTGCATATCGCAAACGGCGGTCGGCTGGGCTTTTTCGCCGCCGAGTCTCGTGAGTTGGTGGAGATCCCCAGTTGCCGTGTGGCGCAACCAGAGCTCGACCATGCGTTACTCACGCTGCGCTCAATCACCAGTCAGCATCGCAGCGCGCTCGCTTCGTTCAGTGAACTCGAGCTGCGTGTTGCGCCCGCGGGCCCCAAGCTCGCTTTGCGTTTGGTGCCCGCTGTCCGGGGCAATGGCGACGTAACTCACTCGCGCTTGATCGCCGCTCTGTCGGGGACGTTTCAAGTCTCGGTCGGCGAGCGAAGCCCGGCGCCCGAACACGATCAGCGCTTCCCGTTGCCCGGTGGAGTCGAACTGAGAGTTTCGGGTGCGGCGTTCACTCAGGTTAACTGGGCAGTGAATCAACGCCTGGTGCAGGCGATACTCGACGGGGCCGAGGAGCGTCGGGCGAGCACTTTTTGCGATCTCTACTGCGGGTCCGGAAACTTTAGTCTGCCGCTGTTGGCTCGCGGTCTCAGCGGCGTGGGCATCGAGGGCTCGAAGCCGGCGATCGCCGCCGCCAAGCGAGCTTCGAGCGAGCAAGGGTTCACGCGCGTGCGCTTCATCGCCGGGGACGTGAAAGAAGCGCTCGCCCACTTGCCGCGCCAGGAATCGTTCGATCTCGTGCTGCTCGATCCGCCACGGAGCGGCGCGCGCGAAGTCTTGCCGGAGTTGATTCGGCGCGCGCCACGGCACATTGCCTACTGTGCTTGCGACCCCGTTACGCTGGCACGCGATCTGCGCACGCTCTGCGACTCGGGCTACGTGCTTTCGGCCGTGTGCGGTTTCGACATGTTCCCTCAGACCCATCACTTCGAGACCTTGGCCTGGCTCGCGAAGAGGGAGTAACGTCTTGCGCTCGATTGTTGGCCCGCGCTAGGCTGACTTGGAACAATTCGTATCGCCGACCTTCCTCGGTAGAAGCGGTTTTCGCCATGCAATTGTCTAGCGGTTTTTCCTCGTCGACGGGCGCCCCGGAGTGGTTGGTCTGCAATGGCGGAGTGACCGTCGGTCCCGTTCGCACCGAGCTTTTGCTGCGCGGGGTCATCCACGGGCGCGTTCCGAGTAGCGCCTGGGTGCGTCAGACCGGCTGGCAGAACTGGCGCGAGGTGGGCAAGATCCGCGAAGTCTCTGCCCTGGCGCGCGTGCTCGAACGTCGAGTCGACGAACCCACCTTGGAACCTTCGAGTTTGCACGAAAGTGCCGAAACGGTGGCTCAAGCCGTGGACGCCGGCGAAGCGCTATTGATCGCGTTGCACGCCGCAGCCCAAGCCACTTCAGCGACCGTCGGTCTGGCGCATCGAGTTCGCGAGCCACTGCTCTTGCCCACCACGTCCTGTCTGTTCGAGGCCCCAAGTGAACGCTTGGGTGAGGTCTTGCCCTGGTTTGATCCCGCCTTTGCGCTGGCGCGCAGTGGTCGCGGCCGCCTTTTGCGCGGCCCGGGAGAGCCCGGTAGCGTGCAACAAGCCGTCTCCGCTCGGTTGAGCCCAGGCATCCCGCTCGCGGGACTCGCGGTGCTGCCGATCATGGTCAACGGCCAACTATGCGCAATGCTCGAGCTCGGGCGCAGCGACCATCCGTTTCGAACTAGTGATTCGGCAGAACTTGCTGACTTCGTCGAGCAGGTCGCGGTAGCGCTGGCCCGCTTCGGCGCGGCCCGGCGCCTATGCGGCGGCTGAACTCAGACCCCAAATAGGGCAACAGCCCGGCGCGAGGGGAGCGCACCGGGCCGTTGAATAGATTAGGGAGGCGGCGACCCGGGCGGAGGGGGGGGTCACCAAGGGCGCCGCCTGCAGGTCCACATGCTGCAGGGAGCGTGCCACACCAAATGCTCGACTATTCGACAGGTTACGGGTCAATCGGATCGCTTGGCATTTCAACTTTGAACTGCATCATTCGATCGCGAAACCCGCCGTGCACATAGCGGTTTTTACTCGACGAGCGGTGGGCCTCGCCGGGAATCCAACCGGGTCGATACTCGCCAAGCGTTTCGCCCGGCACTATCGTCCCGCGCATGAGGTGGTCCTTTCGCATCGCGCGCGTCTCCGGGATCGACGTGCGTGTGCACGTCACCTTCGCGCTGGCGGTGATTTTTTTCGCGTTGAATCTTGGGGCGCCGCACGGCCCGCGGGCTGCGGCTTTCGGTGTACTCATGATCTGCGCTCTGTTTGCCTGCCTCACGCTGCATGAGCTCGGCCACAGCGTGGCCGCGCTGCGCTTGGGCGTAGCAGTGTCGGAGATCATGCTCTTGCCTATCGGCGGAATCGCGCGCCTGGCGAACGAGCCGAGAAAGCCGCAGCACGAGTTACTGATCGCGCTCTCGGGGCCGCTCGTGAACGCGGTCATCGCCCTCTTTCTGTTGATCGTGCTCGATCATTACCGCATCCCACTCGACGCCAGCGATCTCATGTCCTTGACCGAGCCAACCCCGCTCGGGCTCGTACGTGCGTTGTTCTGGGGCAACGCGGTGCTCGCGGTGTTCAACATGCTGCCGGCGTTGCCCATGGACGGTGGACGCGTGTTTCGCGCGTTGCTTTGCCTATCGCTGGGCCACTCGCGCGCTACGCGCATTGCTGCGGCGGTCGGCCAAGTGATCGCGATCGTGCTGGTGGGCATTGCGTTCAAGAAGGACTGGGGCCCGCTTTCGCTGGTTGGAATGTTCGTGTTCGTGGGCGCGGCGCAAGAGCGCGCCGCCGTTCGAGCCAGCGAGCTGCTCGGCGAGTTGCGCGCAGGCGAGGTCTGCGATCCGAATGCGGTGGTCTTTGCTCCCGAGGAGCAGGTGGGGCACGTGCTCGACACTCTGGTGCGCAGCTCGCAGGCCCATTTTGCAGTATTTTACCGGAAAGAATTGGTGGGCACGATCGGCCGCGAGCAAGTGCTGGCATCTGCACCGCGCGTCGGGCTGGATGCCCCGCTGTCTTGCTTGATGCGGCGTGAGTTCTTTGCGGTCGATGCAGGAACCCCGCTCGACCAAGTTCGACGTCGCTTGCTCGAACTCGCAGGTCGCCCGGTCGTAGTGCGCTCGTTGACCGGCTATGCGGGAGTGCTCGGCTTCGAGGACATGCAGCGCATCACGGTCGTTGCCGAGCGTTTGGCCCAAGCTGGCATTCGTCGGCCACAGGCCGTCCCCGATCCGGCGCTGCATTGAGCGCGGACCCGTCGCCGAATTCGGCGCTGCCCGGACGGGATCCGGCTCCTGCGAAGCATCCGCGAGCCCTCGCCTATTTGCTTTTCACCGAGGCTTGGGAGCGCTTCAGCTTTTACGGCATGAAGGCGCTCTTGGTCTTCTACCTGACGAAGGCTTTCCTCTTCAGCGACAAAGCGGCATACGCGATCTATGGCAGTTACACTGCCCTGGTGTATGCGACTCCCGTGCTCGGTGGCCTGCTCGCGGACCGCTTGCTGGGCTTTCGAAAAGCAGTGCTGATTGGCGGCGTGCTGATGGCGCTGGGCCATTTTGCGATGGCCGTGCCGCATTTGCAGGTATTCTATGCTGCGCTCGCGCTCTTGATTTGCGGCAATGGCTTCTTCAAGCCGAACATCTCGAGCCTCGTCGGGCGCCTGTATGGCGCGGACGACCCACGTCGCGATTCGGCGTTCACTATCTTCTACATGGGCATCAACCTGGGCGCATTTCTCGCGCCCATCGCTTGCGGCTACTTGGGTGAGCGGCTCGGTTGGCACTGGGGCTTCGGCCTTGCGGGCATCGGCATGTTGCTCGGATTGTTCGTCTTCTTACGCGCGCAGCCGCTGCTGATCGGCCTGGCGGAACCTCCGCCTCGCCCCGGCCGTCGTGCGGATTTCGCGGGGCTATCACTCGAGGCTTGGGTCTACTTAGGGACACTGCCGGCAGTCATCGTCGTCTGGCAGTTGGTCCAACACGGTGCGCTGGTCGGTTCGATGTTGATCGCATTTGGTCTGGTCGTGTTCTTCGGATTGTGCGTGTTCCTGCTTCGAATGCCGGACAAGGTCGGTCGCGATCGACTCGGCGTCGCGCTGCTACTGACCCTCGTTTCCGTGGTCTTTTGGGCATTTTTCGAGCAAACCGGTACGAGCATGAGCTTGTTCACCGATCGCAACGTAGACCGCTCGCTGTTTGGCACGCTGATCCCGGCCTCACAATTCCAGTCCGTCGACGGCCTGTTCATCTTGCTGATGGCGCCTCTGTTCAGCTTGCTTTGGTTGTATCTGGCGCGCCGTCGCCTGGAACCGAACACCCCGCTCAAGTTCGCGCTCGGCATCCTTCAGCTCGGCCTAGGCTTCGCGGCGCTCTACGTGGGCGCCGAAACGTCGCGAAGCACGGGCATCGTGCCGATGTTCTGGCTGATCCTGGGTTATTTCTTGCACGCGACCGGTGAGCTCTGCTTGTCGCCCATCGGCTTGTCGATGATCACCAAGCTCTCGCCCAAGGGTGTGACCGGAATCCTGATGGGCACGTGGTTTTTGGCTTATGCGTTTGCGCAATACGTTGCTGCTCTGATCGCCCAACTCACCGGCGTGAAGGAAGGCGGTGCCGTGGCCGCCACGTTGCCCAAGCCGACCGAAACGGTCATGGTCTACGGGACGGTGTTCGGATCCATTGGCTGGGTAGCCCTCGGCGTGGGAACGCTCTTGGTTTTGGTCTCGCCGCTGATCGCGCGCCGCATGCACGGCGTTCACTAATCACCCAACTCGGCTGGCGGCAGACGTCTGGTGGCCGCGGATTTTTGCGCGCCCTGCGGAGCGGCAAGCTTCGCGGAATCGCAAACGAGCATGAAACCGCTTTTGCTCTGCAAAAGTCTCAGACAGACTGCGCGCCCATGCCCGTTTCCTCTCCTGATCTTCCTGATCTTCCCGATCTCCCCGAGGTCGAACCTCTCGACCCCGAGGCGGTAGCGGTGGCGATCGAGACTGCCCGCGCTCTGTTCCGGACCGGTGAGCAATTGGATGCCCTGCGCTGGCTGCGCCGCGCCGCGGAGCGCGCCGAAGAATCGGGAGACGACGTGCGCGCACTGAATTTGGCGCGCGCCGCGGCGGACCTGAGCACCGCACTGCAAAGCGTTCCAGCACCGCCAGCATCCGTGTTACCGCCGGCACCACGAGCCTCGGTGCCTCCACCGCCGGCACCACCGCCACCCGCGCCACCCCCGCCCGCGCGGGCATCGGTGCCTCCGCCGGCCGCACCGCCGCCGCCCGCGCGGGCATCGGTGCCTCCGCCGGCCGCACCGCCGCCGGCGCCGCTGCCAACGCCGCTGCCCCCAACTCCGCGCCGCGTGGACGAGGCCATCGCTCTCGCGTCATACGACGACTTCACTGACAAAACCCAAGTCGATGCCGCGGCGCCAGTGCAGCGCGAAGCGTTGCAATCGCGGGTGCAGATCACCGAGATGCCCGCGTCTTCGCAGGCATCGCCGCACTCGGTCACGATGCCCTCGCCGCCATCGAGCGAGCAGACCGTGTCGAACGCTGTGTTTTCGCCGGTGGTCGAGGTCAAGCGGCCCGCCGTGCGTTCAGCCGTGCGCGTTGCGGTGACTCGTGACCCCGAGAGCGGGGACACCTGGCTCGTGCGTCCACTGCCGGAAGACAGTGAAATCCCGCCGGGTTGCGAAGAAGCGCTGCTCGTCGCGCTGGATCCGAAGAGCCGTTTGCTGCAATAGCGCTTCGGACGCCCGCCCCGTTAGCGCGCATCCCTGAGTGCCGCCAAGACCTCTGCGTCGAGCGGTACGGGCTCGTTGGGCAACGCGGAGAGCTCGAAGACGGGTGTGACCGCCGCGGGTGATACGCGCTCGCTGACGGAAACACCCGCGCTGCGCGCGGCCCAAGCGACGATCGCGCGCGGGTCGGTGCCGCATGTCCGCAGTTCGGCCAAGCTCAAATCGGCTTCGCGTTTGGCTAGGCGGCGGCCGCTCGCGTCGGTCACGAGCGGGACGTGGAACCAGCTGGGGTGAGCTAGGCCGAGCGCGTTTTGCACGTGCCATTGGCGGGCCGCGCTAGGCAGCAAATCTGCGCCGCGCAGCACCTCGGTTACGCCCTGCGCGTGATCGTCGACCACCACCGCCAGCTGATAGGCGGGGGCCTTGTCGCGCTTGGCAATTAGGAAATCGCCTACGTCGCTCGCGACATCCCAAGTGCTCGAGCCGGCCACGCCGTCTTCGATGGTGATGGTGCCTTCCGCCACCATCAGGCGCGCGCCTGCGGCACGGCCCGATTGTCGCTCGGCCTCTGCGAAGGACGAGTAACGTCCGCGGCAAGTGCCTGGATACCGCGGTTCGGGCGAGCCGGCGTGGGGAGCGCTCTGCGCGCTCCGAATATCGCCGCGCGAGCACACGCAGGGGTAGGCCTTTCCAGTTTCAATCAGTGCCGCTACCGTCGCGTTCAGGCGCGGCAGCCCGCTCGACTGCACGAGCACAGGGCCGTCCCAGTCGAGGCCCAGCCACTCCAGATCGGCGAGCGCCGCATCGGCGAAGTGCATCTCGGCGCGCGGCCCATCCAGGTCCTCCATGCGCAAGAGCAGCCGTCCCGAACGCGCTCTGATATGCCAGTAGGCGAGCAGAAAAGTGCGGGCATGACCCAGGTGCAAGAGTCCGGTTGGACTCGGTGCCAGGCGCCCGACCGGCGGGTTCATTTCACTCGCTCGACGCCGGACACGAGCAGCTCGCTACGCGCGGCTCCGCATCAGCCAGCACGTGTTTGGCGCGGCTGCAGTGCGTGCCACTGCTTCCGTCCAAGCGACACACAGCGCTCGCCGCGCGCGACAGCGAAGAAAATGCGCGACATGCCTCGTCGCACATGGCGCTCGACTTGGAGGGAGCTGCGGCTCCGGCTGCACTCGGTGCGCGACCGGACCTTCTTTGTTTCTTTTCTGCCGCGCGATCAGCGGCCGTGTCATGCCCGACAACCGCTGAAGGTGCGGCGAGCGCCAAGCGATCGAGATCGGCTTTGGCCTGGTTCAGCGCGCGCTCCGCCGCCTCGAGATTGCCGAACTCGTCTTCGTCTGGAGTGCCCTTGGACTTGGCAGCATCGAGCCCCTGAGGCGCGGCAACGGGTGCGGGCGCCGCAAGCGGGCTCTCGGGTGGCGCGGCCTGCTCTTCCGCTGCGGCTGTTTTCGAGGCATTGCTGGCGGCGCTGGCTGCCCGCGCGTTGGGCTCTGGCGAGCGCTCCGCCGCGCACGCCGTGAAACACGCCCAAACCCCGAGACCACAGGCCAAACACAGGAGTTTCATGCTTACTTTCCGATGCGGGCGACGCGGCGCTGCGGGCCCAGGGATTAGACGTATCAACCGTCGAAAAGGCTCAACGCTTCAGGGAGTGGCGACGATGTAGGCCAGCCAGCCTGGGTGGTTGGTGGCGCGCCTGGTCGGCTGGTAGTTCTCGGTGTCGTTGTCGTTGCTCTTGTCCCAGAACACTTGAGCGTCCGAAAAACCGGCTTCTTTCAAGAGCTCGGTCAGCTCCGGCAAGGACCAGTAGCGCCAGTCGTAGCTGAACGCTTTGTCGATCTTGCTGCCGTCGGCGAACTCGAAGTGAATGTGGTTCAAAATCTCGTGCGTGATCGGATTGAACTTGTCCTGGTCCCAGACGTAGGTGAACCCGCCTTTGATCGAGCGCGGCTCCAGCATCGGTTCCATGGATTCCCAACCGCCGTAGGCATCCAGCATGAAGGCGCCGTCCTTTTTTAGGCCCTTCTTCACGGTTGCAAAGTAGGCCCGCAAGGCCTCGCGCGTCTTGAAGATCCAGTAACTGAAGTTGAACGCTACAACCACGTCATGCTTGCCCGGGGATGCGTCTCGCACGTCTTGGCAAAGCAGGTTCACCTTGGCGGCATCGTTACCGAGTGGGACAATGTTGCGCTTGGTGCCCCAAGCGAGCACCTTCGGATCGATGTCGATGCCCTGGGCAGTGCGCGCATCGAGGCTCTTCACCCAAGCGCCGCAGAGCAGCGCCGTGCCGCAAAAATCTTCGCGCAAGGTGAGCGGCGCGCGGCCACGCACCTTCTTGAAGGCGCGGTTGATGAAGTAAATCTCGGTCTCCGCGTCTTGCACCGAGCGCTGATACAAGTCGTGCTTGTCTGCCGTCTTGGCCGTGAACTTCGATTTGCGGGCAGTCTTCTTGGTCGATTTCTTCTTGGGCATGGCAGCGGGAATTTATTTCTTGTGAGAGCAGCGGAGCGTGCTGGCAAAGGTTCGGAAATCGGCAACATAGGCCAAAACCGCCGAGTTTGTCGCGGCCGCCAGCGAGATGTTCGCAAAGCCCAACGCGCCGCCGACCGTCTCGGCCGGGCCCAGCCCCGCTTCGGTGATTTCGGCCAATTCCAGCAGCTGTCGGGCTCCCGGCTGCGCGTCCTCAGGCCGCACGTAGGCCACGAACGCCGTGCCACAAAACGAGGCGCTGGCCACCGGAGCCACGTCGATTCCGTTAGGGTACCCGCGCCAGACCGTCTTCGGATCCATGTGCGGCTCACTGCCCAAATCGAGCATCACCAAGCCAAAATGGCTGACGTCGCGCTCGCTGGGAAGGAACGCGCGCACGCCAAGCGGCGTAGTACTCGCGAATACCTCGGACAACATCTGTGAGGTCGAACCTACCCACATCACCACGTCGGGGCCCAGTTCGGCTTTGCCTGCCTTGAAGTGCACACGTCGCCCGTGCATCGGGGTCATCGCGCTGCGTGCATCGATCGCCACGGTGAACAGATCTTGCCCGGTATTGGCCACCGCGATACTGCTGGCCCCAGCGCCCTCCGGTGACAGCACGACATTCTCACCGCCCTCGACCCACAATTTTGCGCGGGGGGGAGCGTCGTCCGCGATCGGGTTACTGATGTAGACGGCGTGCGCCGGCGCATCGGAAAGATCGGCGCCGGCCACGCGCGTGCCGTTGCGTGCATCGCTGGCCAGGATCTCGAGCGGCGTCGAGTTGTCCTGAGCGCGCCGCACGAGCTTTCCGTCCTTCACCCAATAGGCCTTGCCGCGCAGCAAGAGCGGCCCGCGCGCGACTGCGAAAAAATCGTTCGGACTGCCTTTTACGGTTGAAAAGCGCGCACGCTCGCGCTCACTGCTGGTGCCGCCGATGAGTCGTTTGGCGAGCTGCACTTCGTCCGCACGGTTGATCATCACCACGCCCCGCTCGCTAGCGCTCATTTGCCCAGCCGGCCCGATCTCTTGCGGCTCGTCGATCAGGAGCTTCCCCTCGAATCCGGCTCCCGGTGCGATTGCTGAGCGCGCAGGCTGCGCTTCGCTCGGGATTTCCGACAAGTTCAAAACTTCTGGGGCCGTCTGCTCGCGCTGCGGTGCCGCGCTCGGTTTGCTGAAGTTGGTACTCGGTGTGGGGCGTGAGACCTTTGCCGACGGTGGGCTCTGCGGCTTGCCTCGCTCGTCGCATCCGACAAGCCCAACAGCACACCCGAGCAGTAGCGCGCTCGCGGTGACACGCGCAAAACGCGAGGAATGCCGCATGTCGCCACTTCTGCCACACTCTCTCCTGGGCTCAAACCAAATCGATTCGAGCGCAAAATCGGTTATGACTTAGCTGATGCGTCCCTGGATCAGAAGGCCAATTCTCAGTCGCGTCGTGGTGGTGGGCATCGGCGTCGTGGCGATCTGGAGCGCCGCGGGCTGCGCGGCGACTACGCCCGCCACGACTGCCGCGCAAGCCCCTACGGCAGGGGCTGATTCTACGCGAACACCACCGCCATCGCAGTCGCCAAGCGCCGCTCCGGGCGCTCCGGCTGCGACCACACACTCCGCGGTTGCCGCGCAGCGCTTGCCGGAAATCGTTCTCGACCCAAAGCTTCCCATGCGCCCACTGCCCGAGCTCAAGGTCGAGAATATCGGCCTGCACATCGGCGGCGGACCGAACGACGTCGAGACCAAGGCGCCCTTCCTGAGCGCAGTCGCCGAGCGCTTCCCCTCGTTCATGGACTGTTACAGAAAGAATGAAGATCCGGCGCAGGGCGGGCGTTTCGGAGTCGATTTGCACGTGGCACGCGGGGGTGGCCACCCGCGCGTCGAGCAGCCGCGCACGTCGCTTCGCGGTCCTGAGTTTCGCGCGTGCCTCGGTGGTGTATTCGAGTCGGTGGACTTCCAGAAGCCGAAGCACGGTCCGACCACGCTCAGTTACTCGCTGCGATTCACGCTGGTCGAGGCGCCTTGAAGAACCGCTGATACGGAATGTCGACTGGGCGATCGTCGAGCGCGACCTCGAGCATGTGCGAGAGGAATGGGAAATCGCTCAACCTGAAGCGGTCCTCGCTCTCGATCTGGCGCAGGCCGGTGCGCAGCGTCTCCAGGATTTCCAAACACTCCAGGGTGGCACCGTCCATCGCCGACACGGCGCCGGCCCGGCCCAGGCCCCGGCCCAGAAAGCGGCCAAATCGCCCGGTCCGGCCGCCGTTGCAGGTGACGTTCAAATCCCCAGCGAAGGGCAAGCCCGAAGCGCATTCTGGATCGCCGCCCAACAGGCTGACTAGTTGCTTGGCTTCGAGAATGGCTTGGGCATAGAGCGCCGCTTCACAATTGTGCATGGCGATGCTGCCTGCGCTACCGCCGCGCCTCTCGTGTACACCGGCAGCGAAGCCGATGCCCATCGCGTAAGCATTCTTGAGCGCTGCGCAGACCTCGGTGCCTACGGGATCGCTGCTGGTGAACACGTGATAGTAAGGTCCACGTGCCAGCTCGGCCCAAGCGTTCACGCTCTCGATGTTGCGCCCCGTGAACACGACGCAGGTCTCGACTCGGCGGGCCAGCTCACCCGCGATGCACGGCCCGCCCACGGCGACCGGATCGACATCGAGCTCCGCGGGCAGCTCCTGCTTCAGCAGGTCGGGCAAGATCTCGAAACGCTGGCGGTCGTAAGCGAGGCCCTTCGAGACCATCAGCAGAGGTACACCGGCGCGCAGCAATGGCGCCAGCGCTTGCCCGGCCCAACGCACGCCCGCGGAGCTCACGCCGAGCGCGATCGCATCGATTCCTGCCAGTGCTTCGCGCAGTTCAGCCGCATGAAACGGCTCAATCGCGATCGGTAGCGGCAGGCGGAGGGTGGGGTGCTCGCTGCCGCCCTTGAGGGCGGAGATGATTTCCGCGTCCAGCTCCGTGCCGATCAGCCGCAGCTCGTGGCCGCGATCGATCAACGGCAGGCAGAGCGCGCTGCCCATCATGCCGGCACCCAAGATCGCGATCCGCGCCATCAGTTACTGCTCGCGGGAGGCTGGGGCGTAAGCTTGCTGGTCGCGGGCGGGGCCGCGCTGGCCGTCGCTTTCGGAGCCGGCGATGGCAGGGTCGGCAAGCTCGTGGGTAGGCCCAGGTTCGGGAGCTGCGGCAGCCCAGCGGGCAAGGCCGGCATGCCGCTGGGCAATGGTGGCAAGCTAGCTGGCAAACCCGACAGACCGGGCAGGCTCGACAGATCGTTCGGCAACGGCGGCAAGTTTTTTAGCAGTTCGTTGACGTCCGCGGGCAAGAGCTTGCTGAGTTCGGCGAGCGACAACGGGTGCAGCCCGCAGCCGACGCCGATCGTGCGCTCGATGCGCGCGGCGCTGAGTTGACGGGTATCGGCGCTCAACTTGAGTCCCACGCGCACACTACCGTTCACGATCTTCTCGGCCAATTTGCCAGCCTTGCCAGCTAGAGCACCACCCAAAAGTTTGGCCAAGCGCGACTGGGCTTCGACCGCGGCGAGCGCGCTGCAGGGGAGCTCCCCGCTCAGGTTCAGCGTCGCTTCCGAGTGATCACTGCCGCGGCTGAGCAAGCCATCTCCCGAGAGTTCGAATTTGCCGGCCTTGAGCCGTGATTCCGTGAGCGTGATGCGGTCGCGAGTCTTATTCAGCGTGAATTTCGTATCGAAAGTCGTGGTATCGCCGAAGATGAAGCCATCGAGTTCGAAGGGATGAGGCGGAACGTAACCCTTGAGGGTAATGTTACTGACACCGCTGACGGAGCCCGCCGCTGCCCCACTGGCAAAAGCAATCGTAGTCTCCGAGCTCACCACCACCCCGCTCACGCCGCCCGCCAGCAGGCCCAAGCCCAGTGGTTTCGCGAGCCGTTCCGCGGGCGTCGGCGCGAGCACGAAACGCGCAGTCGGCGTCGCGGCGTTCGGCGCAATTTCGACTCGAAATGGGGCCTTGCTCAAGTCGGCTTCGCCGAAGCCGAGCGCGATCGTCGACGCTTCACGCGCGAAGCCGGCGCCGACCGTGCCCAAGTCGACGCCCATGAAGCGCGTGTGCTGGGCGGCGAACACGCCGCCGCTCTTGGTGCGTGTCAGTTCACCCCCCGAGACTTCGAGCCACGGGGGCGTGCCGGCAGGTTCCACGAAACGCACGTGCACGTTCTTGGCACTGAGCGGCAGTGAGTAGGCGGTCGGGTGTGCTTTGGTCCACTCGCTGAGCTCGAGCCCCACGTTGGTGATCGAACCGATGACCAGACCATCGACGTTCGTCAGGTCGATCGAAAGCGGAGTAAGCCCGTCGAGCGCCACGTCGATGCGCCCAACTTGCATCTCGACGGTGCGCACCCGGGAAAGGTTCACTTTCGCCTGAGTGACTTGTACCCAGCCCCAGCCGAAAGAGATATCCTCGGGCTTCAGGCTCACGCCCTGCGCCTCGGCCGCCGAAAGCACCTTGCCTTCGACGTATCGTGGCAATAGAAAGAGGAGGCCGATCGCGGCGCCGCCCAGCACGAGCGCGCCAACAATCGCCGAGACCAAGAGCCAACGTTTCGCGCTCACCGCGCTACGCTACGATCTCTTGCCAGCGCGAGCCAACTGAGCTTTACGAAGGTCAGCCGAGCCAGCCCGATGCCCATCTACCTGACGCCCGAAGGGGCAAAAAAGCTCGCCAGCGAGCTCAATCAATTGGCAAGCCGCGATCGGCCCCGAGTCGTGCAGGAAGTGGCCGACGCAGCCGCCCAGGGCGATCGCTCCGAAAACGCCGAGTACACCTACGGCAAGAAGAAGCTGCGCGAGATCGACCGACGCATCCGCTTCCTGAGCAAACGCCTCGACGATGCGGTCGTGGTCAAGCAGGAAGAAGGCGCGCACCGCGAAGTTCGTTTTGGCGCCCGAGTCGAAGTCGTGGATGAAAACGAGAAGCGCAGCAGTTACCTAATCGTCGGCCCCGATGAGGCCAACCCCTCAGAAGGTCGAATCAGCTTTCAGTCGCCGTTGGGCAAGGCATTGATGAAGCGCAAGGTCGGCGACGTGGTAACCGTGCTGCGACCGGTTGGCGAAATCGACTTGGAAGTCGTCGCGATCGAGTACTGAGGCTCTCCGCTGAATTCCGGCGCCTCGCACTGCTGCGCGGAGGCGCGAGTTACCCAGCAGCCTCCAAGGTCGCCAAGCGCGAGAAGAGGGGATCGGGGGCGGCATGATTGGCCAAGCTCCGGGATCGCACCCTTCGGGTGTGACGAAGCGCGTCGATCGCCCCCTCTCAAGCTGCGGCTATTGGTTGAGCAGCACCCGCGCGCGCTCGGCGAGGCCCTGGATTACCGCGTGAAAGCTGGACAGTGCTTGTAGCTTGTGGGCGCCGAAGCGGACCTCCAGGCCGTGTTTGATCACCGGCACTTTGGCCGTGCCGCCCGTGGAACAGACGCGATCGATATCACTCGGGGCGATGCCGGCACGTTCCAATGTCTGATCGAGGCGCTCGAGGATGCTTCCAGAAACGCGGGCGCTGGCAGTTTCGAAGCGCGCGCGGGTCATGTCCTCGCGGATGTCGATGCCGGGGTATTCGAAACGGAACGTCGCCGATTCGTGCGTGGAGAGCTCGCGCTTCTGTTGCTCGATGGCCTCGAAAATCTGGAACCCAAGGCCGTCTTCGATCAAGCACAGCAATTGATCGACGTGCTGCTTGTCTTTGTCACTCGAGGAGCCCGCGCGCACACCGCGCAAGAACTCCAACACGTCACGTCGCGCGAGCCAGCAGATATCGGCCGGTGAACACAGCCGCTCCATCAGCGGCGAGGGCATTTCCAGCCAATTGGAGCCAAACGGCACCTGGTATCGCACGCGCGAGCCGAAGTGCTCGGCAATGCCATGGCGCATCAACGACCCGTCGAAAGCGTCCCCCGCTTGGGCAACGCCGCCGATCGCCAACACCTCGAGTGCGTCTTTACGGCTGGGGTCGAGCCGCGCGACCGTGTAGTCCGAGGTACCGCCGCCGAAGTCGGCGACCAGGAAGGTGTTCGCGCCGGGCCTCGAGGCGCCGAAATCGTAGGCGGCGGCCAGCGGCTCGGGGCAAAAGTGAA
>Ga0302322_100001144_pt1 | contig 21566 bp, 17 predicted proteins | sample Fen_T0_2_FD_203757 | JGI IMG/M metagenome (GOLD analysis project Ga0302322, IMG submission 203757) | Peat permafrost microbial communities from Stordalen Mire near Abisko, Sweden - Fen_T0_2 | ecosystem: Environmental > Terrestrial > Soil > Wetlands > Permafrost | place: Sweden: Abisko...
AGATGCGCGCCGTCCGGGTGATCATCGACATCGGCATGCACCTGGAGCTGGAGATCCCCGCCGTCCAGGGGGCGGGCGAGGCGTTCCACCCCGGCGAGCGGTGGACGCCGCCCCTGGCCCGGGAGTTCTTCGGCCGCAACAGCGGGCGCCCGGCGGAGTTCCTGGACAGCGAGATCGTCCGCTACCTCGGCGGGCCCGGCCAGGCGATCGGCTACAAGCTCGGCGAGCGCGCCTGGCTCGCCGGCCGGGACGCCGCCCGGGCCGCGCACGCCGCGCGCGGGGAGACCTTCGACGTCAAGGTCTGGCACATGGCGGCCCTCTCCCAGGGGTCCCTCGGCCTGGACGACCTGGTCGCCGAGCTGACGATCCTGTGAGGGCCCTGCTGCTGGAGCGGTTCGGCCAGGCACCGCACCTGGCCGACGTCCCGGAACCGCGGTGCCCGCCGGACGGCGCGGTGGTGCGGGTCGGGGCGACGGGCCTGTGCCGCAGCGACTGGCACGCCGTCATGGGCCACGACCCCGACGTGCGGCTGCCGCACGTGCCCGGGCACGAGTTCGCGGGGGTCGTCGTCGAGGTCGGGCCGCAGGTGCAGGAGTGGTCCGCAGGAGCGCGGGTGACCGCGCCGTTCGTCAACGCGTGCGGGCGCTGCGCCCCCTGCCTGGCCGGGCGGCAGCAGGTCTGCGCCCGGCAGACGCAGCCGGGGTTCACCCGCTGGGGGTCGTTCGCCGAGCTGGTCGTCGTCGACCACGCCGACGTGAACCTCGTCGCCCTGCCCGACGGCGTGGACACGGTCGCGGCGGCGGCGCTCGGCTGCCGGTTCGCGACGGCCTTCCGCGCCGTCGTCGAGGTGGGCCGCCTCGCCGCGGGGGAGTGGGTCGCGGTGCACGGGTGCGGCGGGGTGGGCCTGTCCGCCGTCATGATCGCCCGGGCGTGCGGCGCCCGGGTGGCGGCGGTCGACGTGAGCGCGGCGGCGCTGGAGCTGGCCGCGCGGTTCGGGGCGGAGGTGGCCGTCGACGTCTCCGACGGCCCGACGCCGGACCGGGCCGCCGCGCTGGTGCGGCAGGCGGTCGGCGGGGCGGGCGGCCCCGGCGGCGTCCACCTGTCGCTCGACGCGCTCGGGAGCGAGGCCACCTGCCACGCGTCGATCGCGGGGCTGCTGCCCGCGGGCCGGCACGTCCAGGTGGGCCTGCTGCCGCCCGCGACGGGCCTGCCGCGCGTGCCGATGCACCTGGTGGTCGGCGGTGAGCTGGAGGTGCTCGGCAGCCACGGGATGGGCGCCCGGTCCTACCCGGCGCTGCTGGGACTGGTGACGTCGGGGCGGCTCGACCCCGGTGCCCTGGTCACCCGGCAGGTGTCGCTGGAGCAGGCCGCGGAGGAGCTGATGACGCCCGGCGCCGGCCCGGGCGTGACGGTGGCGCTCCCCTGATCGTGCCGGTGCCCGCCGATCCGCCGATCGGGCTCAGGCGGTGCGGTCCGGCGGGTCGTCCAGAGCAGGGCGGCCCGCCGCGAACGAGCGCGCCTCGCCGCCCTCCAGCAGCCGGGCCCGGACGGCTCCCGAGGCCAGGCGACGGCCGAGCGCCGCGACGGGCAGCGGGGCGTCCGACCCCACGACGACGACGTTGCCGTACCGGCGGCCGTGGAACTGGCCGGGCTCGGCGACCACGCCCGCGTCGGCGAACACCGAGAGCACGGTCGCGGTCTCGGCGCGGGCCAGCTCCAGGGTGGGGGAGCGGTCGCCGAGGTTCGCCGCGTAGACGCCGCCCGGCACCAGCACGCGCCGCACCTGCTGCAGGAACCCGCGCGTCGTCAGGTGGGCGGGCACCTGGTCGACGGCGAACGCGTCCCGCACGACGACCTCGTAGCGGGCGTCCGGCAGGTCGGACAGGACGGCGCGCGCATCGCCGACCCGCAGGCGCAGCAGCCCGGTCGAGCGGACGCCGAACGCGTTCCGGGCCAGCTCGACGACGTCCGGGTCGATCTCGACGACGAGCTGCCGCGACCCCGGTCGCGACTGCGCCACGTAGCGGGCGAACGTGCACCCGCCGCCGCCGAGGTGCAGCACCCGCAGCGGCTCGCCCGTCGGCGCCACGACGTCGACGAGGTCGCCGATCCAGCGCAGGTACTCGAAGTCCAGGCGCAGCGGGTCGTCGAGGTCCACGTGGCTGGAGGGGACGCCGTTGACGACCATGGTCCAGCCGCGGCGGCCGTCGCGGTCGGGTACCAGGGCGGCCTCGCCCGTGCGGACCGGGTACGTGCCCGGCGTCGGTTCGGCCTGCGGGCGGGGGGTCACGGCGGCCTAGCCTGGCGTGCCGCCGTCCGGCTGTCCACGCGGAGACCGGGTGCCGTGACCGGTAGCGTGAGCCGTCGCGTGGGGGAGGGCGGATGATCACGGCACGGCACCTGGAGAAGTCCTACGGCCCGGTGCACGCGGTCCGGGACCTGTCCTTCGACGTCCGGCCGGGCGTCGTCACCGGGTTCCTCGGCCCGAACGGCGCCGGTAAGTCGACGACGTTGCGGCTCATGCTCGGCCTGGACCGCGGCGGCGGGACGGCGACCTTCGGCGGGCGCCGCTTCGTGGAGCTCCGCCGGCCGCTGCGCGTGGTGGGCGCGGTCCTCGACGCGACGGCCTTCCACCCCACCCGGACGGCGCGCCGGCACCTGCGGATGCTCGCCGCGTCCGCCGCGCTGCCCGAGGGCCGGGTCGACGACGTGCTCGGCCTGGTCGGGCTCGAGGGGGCCGCCGACCGGCAGCCGGGCGGGTTCTCGCTCGGGATGGGCCAGCGGCTGGCCCTCGCCGCCGCGCTGCTCGGCGACCCCGAGTACCTGGTGCTGGACGAGCCGGCCAACGGCCTGGACCCCGAGGGCATCCAGTGGCTGCGGCAGTTCCTCGGGCAGTTGGCCGTGCAGGGACGGTGCGTGCTCGTCTCGTCCCACCTGCTCGCCGAGATGGGGCTGATGGCGCAGGACCTGGTCGTCATCGGCCGGGGGGAGCTGATCTGGCAGGGCGCGGCGGCGGAGTTCGTCGACCGGTTCACCGGCCGCGAGGCCGTCGTCCGCACCCCGCACGCGGACCTGCTCGCCGGCCTGCTGCAGCAGGCCGGCGTCCCCCGGATCGAGCAGGAGCCGGACGGCGCGCTGCTCCTGGAGGGCGTCGACCTGGCGTTCGTCGGCGACCTGGCGGCGGCCCACGGCATCCCCCTGCACGAGCTGTCGCGCCGGACGGCGTCGCTGGAGGACGCCTTCCTCCGCGCGACCGGCACGGCCGCCGAGTTCCGCGCGGTTCCCTCACCCGCTACGGCCGCCGGAGGTGCCTGGTGATCGGGATGTACCGCGACGCCCTGCGCCTGGAGATCCAGCGGCTGCTGAGCGTGCGCTCGACGTACGTCCTGGTGTCCCTCGCGGTCACGACCGCCGTGCTGCTCGACCTGTTCATCGCCGTGTTCTCGCCGGTCGGGACCCTCTCGCACGACGACACGGCCGCGGCGCTGACCGTGGGGGCGGACCTCTCGCCGCTGTCCGTCGTGGGCCTGTGGGTGGGCGTGCTCGCGGTGACGGCGGTCTCCCACGACTACCGGTACCGGCTCGTCCGGGCGGTGCTGACGGCGGTCCCCCGGCGGGGCGTGCTGCTGGCCGCCCGGCTGACCGTGCTCGGCGTCGTGGCGGCGGCGTGCGCGTCACTGGTGCCCCTGCTGAGCGCGGCGGGCTGCCTGGCGCTGGGCCGCCGGCCCGTCCTGGACACCACGACCGCCCACGTGGTGGCCGCGCACCTGGTGGTCGTCGTCGGGTGGGCGTGGCTCGGGGCGGGGGTCGGCTGGCTGGTGCGCCACGCGGCCGGGGCCATCGCCGTCCTGCTCGTGGTGCCGCTGATCGTCGAGCCGTTGCTGCTGCTCGCGATCCGGTGGGGGCCGGGGAAGGCGCTGCTGCGGCCGGTGGTCCCCGTGCTGCCCTTCTCCGCCGCCCGGGAGGCCCTGGGCCAGCAGCTGGACCCGGGCAGGGGCTCCATCGGCGCGCTCCTGTCGGCGGTCGTGTTCGGGGTCGAGGTGGTCGTGGTGATCCTCCTGACCTGGGCCGTGGTGCGCCGGCGCGACGCCTGACCACCTGTTCGCTGCGTCTGTTCGCCTGTTCGCCTGTTCGCCTGTTCGCCGCGTCCGGTCGCTCGACTCGTCCACAGCCGGGCTCTCTCGCCCGTCGTCCACAGCCCGCGCGGGTGCAGGCCCGTCCCGTCACCCCCACGGCCCACCGTGGACCTCGTGAACACCTCCACCATCCTGCGAGCCGGCCAGGCCGATCTCATCGCCTATGCCTTCTACGTCCTCGGGTACCGACCCAGGGAGAGCCTCGTGCTCATCGGGCTGCACGGGGCACGCCTGCGCGTGGGCATGAGCCTGCGCCTCGACCTGCCGTCGCCGCCGTACGACGTCCCGCTGCCGCGCCACCAGCTGGACCTGCTGCGCAAGCACGGCGAGGACGCCCTCGTGCTGCTCGTCGTGTCCGACGTCCCGCCGGGACCGGGCGGCGCCGGCCCCCCGCACGGCGACCTCGTCGGCCGGCTCCGGCGCCTGCTGACGGCGGACGGGTGGCGCGTGATCGACGTGCTCGCGGTCGGCCCGGCCCGGTGGCGCTCGTACCTCTGCCACGACCCGGTCTGCTGCCCGCCCCAGGGCCGCTCGCTCGACGAGGTGTCCGGCAGCGTGCTGGCCGCCTGGATGGTGTCCCAGGGCGAGGTGCTCGTGCCCGACGAGCAGGCGCTCGTCGCCGACGTCGAGCCGGCCGCCCCGCCCGGCGGGTGGCTGCGCCGGCGTGCGCGGCCCGCGACGGCGGCGCCGTCCACGGTCGAGTCCCTGGCCCGCTGGCGGGCGCTCCTGCGCCCCGACTGCCGCGATCCCGACGCCGGGCCGGGCGACGTCGGGCCGGGCGACGTCGGGATCGTCGACGTCGGGCTGGTCGGGGCGCCCGCCCAGGTCCGGTGGCTGGCCGAGGCGCTGCAGGACCGCTGGTTCCGGGACGCCGTGCTGCTCACCCTGATGCCGGACGCGGGGACCGCCCCCGACGAGGTGTTGGCAGGCTCCGAGCCCGCCGCGCTGGACGCGCTGCTCGACACCCGTCCCGACCGGTCGCTGCTCGCGCGGTGGTCGGCGCCGCTCGCCGCGGTGGCGCGGTCGGCGCCGCCGGGGGAGCGGGCCGACGCGCTGGCGCTGCTGGCGTGGGCGGCGTGGTGGGCGGGCGACGGGCCCCGCGGTCGGTTGCTGGCCGCGCGGGCGCTCGCCGACCGGCCGGAGGACACGTTCGCGGCGCTCGTCGACCAGTTGCTGTTCGTGGGCGTTCCTCCCGGATGGCTCGTCGCGCAGCGCCGGGAGGCCTCGGCGGGTTCGGCGGCGGGGTGACGGCCGAACGGGTGGAAGCCCGGCCCTGGCCGACCGCATCCTGAGACGTGGTGTTCAGGCCGTGACGCCTGGCGTACTCTGGGAACAGGTCATGAGTGCCAGCGACAGCCCCGGCTTGCTGGCCGGCAACCCTCCATCCGCGGTGGGGTGCCCCGGGTGATGACCTGGCTGACCGCCGAGGTGGCGGAGGCAAGCGCGGGCCCCTGGGTGGGCCCCGGTCGGAGGAGCATCCCGTGACGACCTGTTCCTGCACCTGAGTTCTCGCACCGTCCGCCCCTCGGCGACCCGCCCCCTGCGCTCGTGCCGTCCCGGTGCAGGCCCGGGGACGGCCCCGGCGCCGGGGGTGGGCCGGGCCGACGGGTGAGCGGTGCCCTCCCGCCTGCTCGCACGTCCCTGCCGTGCCTCGGGCCGCCAGGTCCCGCACGGCAGCTCATGATCCCGAACCCGATGATCCGACCCCACGACATCCCCCCACGACCCAGGAGACGACCGTGACTGACGGCTGGTCCTTCGAGACGCGCCAGATCCATGCGGGCCAGGCCCCCGACCCGACCACCGGGGCCCGGGCGCTGCCGATCTACCAGACCACCTCGTACGTGTTCAAGGACGCCGAGCACGCGGCGAACCTGTTCGCGCTCAAGGAACTGGGCAACATCTACACGCGGATCATGAACCCCACCCAGGACGCGGTGGAGCAGCGGATCACCAGCCTCGAGGGCGGCGTCGGCGCGCTGCTGGTGGCGAGCGGCCAGGCGGCCGAGACCCTCGCGATCCTCAACGTGGCCGAGGCGGGCGACCACATCGTCTCCAGCCCGAGCCTGTACGGCGGCACGTACAACCTCTTCCACTACACGCTGCCCAAGTTCGGCATCGAGGTGTCGTTCGTCGAGAACCCGGACGACCTGGACTCCTGGCGGGCCGCCGTCCGCCCGAACACCAAGGCGTTCTTCGGGGAGACGATCTCCAACCCCAAGCAGGACCTGCTCGACCTGGAGCCCGTGGCGGCCCTCGCCCACGAGGTCGGCGTGCCGCTCATCGTCGACAACACCGTCGCGACCCCCTACCTCGTGCGGCCCTTCGAGTGGGGTGCGGACGTGGTCGTGCACTCCACGACCAAGTACCTCGGGGGGCACGGGACGTCGATCGGCGGGGTCATCGTCGACGCGGGCACCTTCGACTACGCCCGCTATCCCGAGCGGTACCCCAACTACAACCAGCCCGACCCGAGCTACCACGGCCTGGTGTACGCCCGGGACCTCGGGGTCGGCAGCGCCTTCGGGGCGAACCTCTCGTACATCCTCAAGGCGCGGGTCCAGCTCCTGCGCGACCTCGGCCCGGCCATCTCGCCGTTCAACGCCTTCCTGCTGGCCCAGGGCCTGGAGACCCTCAGCCTGCGGGTGGAGCGGCACGTCGCCAACGCGCAGCGGGTCGCCGAGTGGCTGCAGGGCCGCGACGAGGTCGAGGCCGTCGTCTACGCGGGGCTGCCCACGAGCCCATGGCACGCGTCGGCGCTCAAGTACGCGCCCAAGGGTCCCGGCGCCGTCCTCGCGTTCGAGATCAAGGGCGGTGTCGACGCCGGCAAGCGGTTCGTGTCGGCGCTCCAGCTGCACAGCCACGTCGCCAACATCGGTGACGTCCGCAGCCTGGTGATCCACCCGGCGTCCACCACGCACAGCCAGCTCTCCGAGGCCGAGCAGCTCACCTCCGGCGTGACGCCCGGCCTGGTGCGCCTGTCCGTCGGCATCGAGCACATCGACGACATCCTCGCCGACCTCGACGCCGGGTTCCGGGCCGCCAAGGGCGCCTGACCGGCGCGAGCCACGGGGCGCCCCTCGATCAGGGACGCCCCCGACGACCAGGACGGCGCCCCCTGCCCGGGCAGGGGGCGCCGTCGGGCAGGGATCACGGAGGTCACGGATGAGCAGGGGACAGCAGGGGGCGCTGGCCCGCATCGACGACGGCGTGCTCCTGCGCGATGCACCCCCCGCCTCGGGGGCGTGGCGGGACGGCGACCCGCCGGGACGGCGCCGCTTCGCCGCCGTCGGGGCCCTGCCCCTGGAGGCGGGCGGGCGCCTGCCCGACGTCCGGGTGGCCTACGAGACCTGGGGGACGCTCGCCCCCGGCGGGGACAACGCGGTGCTGGTGCTCCACGCCCTCACCGGCGACAGCCACGTCGTCGGTGAGGCGGAGCCCGGGCACCCGACGCCGGGGTGGTGGAACGGCCTCATCGGTCCGGGTCTGGCCCTGGACACCGACCGCTGGTTCGTCGTCGCCCCGAACGTCCTCGGCGGCTGCCAGGGCACGACCGGCCCGGCGTCGGCGGGCCCGGACGGGCGGGTGTGGGGGAGCCGCTTCCCCTTCCTGACCGTGCGTGACCAGGTGGCCGCCGAGATCGCGCTCGCCGACCGGCTGGGGATCGAGCGGTGGGCCCTGGTGGTCGGGGGGTCGATGGGCGGGATGCGGGCCCTGGAATGGGCCGTCACGGCCCCCGAGCGGGTGGACCGGCTGTTCCTCCTCGCCACGACCGCCCACGCCACCGGCGATCAGATCGCATGGTGCGCCCCGCAGCTCGCGGCGATCCGTGCCGACCCGGGCTTCCGGGGCGGGGACTACCACGAGGCGGCGCCCGGTCACGGCCCGCACCTCGGGCTCGGCGTCGCCCGCCGGATCGCGCACGCCACCTACCGCTCCGGGGCGGAGCTCAACCTGCGGTTCGGGCGCAGGCCGCAGCACGGTGAGCACCCGCTCACCGGTTCCGGGCGGTACGCGGTCGAGTCCTACCTGGATCACCACGCCGACAAGCTGGTGCGCCGCTTCGACGCCGGGTCGTACGTCGTCCTCACCGAGGCGATGAACTCGCACGACGTCGGCCGGGGGCGCGGCGGCACGGCGGCGGCCCTGCGGCGCGTCACCGCCCGGACCGCTGTGGTCAGCGTCGACTCCGACCGTCTCTACCCGGTCGACCTCGGCCGGGAGATCGCCGACGGGGTCCCGGACGCCGCGCCGCTCACCGTGATCTCCTCACCGTACGGTCACGACGCCTTCCTGATCGAGACGGCGGAGGTGGCCGCCGTCCTCGCCGACCTGCTGGACCGCTCCGACGAGCCCGCCCGCGGGTGACCCGGACCGGGCCTCGCCGTGATCGTCGTGGGGCAGGGTCAGGGCAGGGCGCGGACGGCGAGCAGGGCCGCCCGCAGGCCGGGCCAGGCGGTGGCGAAGGCCGGGTGCAGCTCGAGCGCCGCCACGTCGTCCACCGGCACCCAGCGCAGTTCGTGGCTCTCCTCGGTGAGGGTGAGCGATCCCACCGGCTCGACCTCGACGGCCAGCACGTAGACGTAGCTCCAGTCGACGTGCTCGACGCCCGGCACCTCCCCCACGACCCGCACCCGGTCCGGGGGGACCCCGGTCTCCTCGCCCGCCTCCCGCAGGGCCGCGGAGACGGCGTCCTCGTGGCTGTCCCGCGCCCCGCCGGGGACGCCCCAGGTGCCGCCCTGGTGGGTCCAGTCGGCGCGCAGTTGCAGCAGCACCTGCGCGCTCCCGCCGGCGCGCCCGTCCGCGGCGGGGTCGCTGCCGGCAGCCGCCGCGCTCCCTTCCGGGGCCGGGACGCCCGGGCGGGTCAGTACCAGGCCGGCGGCGCCGTTCAGCCCCCAGTGCCGCTGCCCGCAGCGACACTCCACCCACCCGTTGCCGTCCTGCAGTGCCATCGGACCACCGTAGGCTGCGGGGGCGGTTCCCGCGCCGGGCGACTTTCCGCCCGGTACGGTCCGTAACCACAGGTGTACCGTTCAGCGGCCGACGACGGGGTTCCCGCTTCGGCCGTCGAACTGCTCAGATATTCGCCTCAGGAGGGTGAGATGGCCGTCGTGGTGGGGTACGTGCCGACCGAGGAAGGGCGCGCTGCGCTTCATCGAGCCGCGCAGGAGTGCAAGTTGCGTCAGACCAACCTGGTCGTCGTGAACTCGGCCCGCACGAAGGAGCTGGACGCCGCCGACGCCGCCCGGTACGACGCCGAGCTCGTCGGGGTCCGTGCCGAGCTGGACTCGGCCGGGGTCGGCAACGAGGTCCGGGACCTGGTCAAGGGCATGGAGCCCGCCGAGGACATCATCGCCGTCGCGCAGGAGGTGTCCGCGGAGTTCATCGTCATCGGCCTGCGGCGCCGCTCGCCGGTGGGCAAGCTGATCCTCGGCTCGAACGCCCAGCGGATCCTGCTCGAGGCGCCGTGCCCGGTGCTCGCCGTGAAGGCGGAGAGCTGACCTCCCCCGCCCTGCACCTGAGCCAGGACGAGCGGGCCGACGCGCTCCTCTCCCGGGATCCGTTCGCGCTGCTGCTCGGGATGCTGCTCGACCAGCAGATTCCGATGGAGAAGGCGTTCACCGGCCCGTTCGTTCTGGCGCAGCGCCTCGGCACCGACCGGCTGGAGCCGGCGGCGATCGCGGCGCTCGACGCGGAGGCCTTCGCGGCCCTGATGGCGGGCCCGCCCGCCGTCCACCGCTACCACACGAGCATGGCGGGCCGGGTCCAGGCGCTGGCCGCGCACCTCGTCGCCGAGTACGACGGGGACGCCCGGGCGGTCTGGTCGGGCGTCGCGGACGGCGCCGAGCTCGTCGCCCGGTTGAAGGCGCTGCCCGGGTTCGGTGACCAGAAGGCACGCATCTTCGCCGCCCTGCTGGGCAAACAGTGCGGTGTGCGTCCGTCGGGCTGGGAGCGGGCGGCCGGCGACTACGGCCTCCCCGGCTACCGGTCGGTGGCCGACGTCGTCGACGCCGATTCGCTGGTGAAGGTCCGCGAGCACAAGCGATCGGTCAAGGCGGCGGCCCGCGAGGCTCGGTCCTGACCCGCCGTCGTGGGGGTCTGCCGACCCGCCGGGACCTTGGTCGCGCCCGACGGGGCTCGAAGCGGTCCCTGAACATGCAAGAATGAGCAGTTGACCGAGGAAGGCGGGCACAAGACGGCCCTCCGGACGGTTACCCCTATGTCCTACCGAGAGTAGGTCGCCGGTTCCCTGCCCAGGATCCGGCGGCCGGAGCTCCACCAGCCACGACGAAAGGTTGTCCGTGTCGTCGGTCCCGACCTCCCGGCCTCTCCCGCCTGAGTTCAACCACCCGGCTCTGCAGGACCTCCTTCGCCTCGGCACGACCCGAGGGAGTGTCGACGCCGTGGCGGTGCGCACCGCCTGCGAGAACGCGGACGTCCCGATGCCGCGGATGAAGGCCGTCCTCCGCGCGCTCGACGACGCCGGCGTGGTCGTCGAGGTGCCTGCCGTCGCGGGGGCCCGCCGCGCGGTGGCCGCCGCCAGCAGCCGGTCGTCCACGTCGACGTCCGCGTCGACGGCCTCCGCCGCCGCCCCCAAGCCCGCCAAGCCGCGGCCCGCCGCGAAGAAGGCGGCCAAGAAGGCCGACGGCCCGGTCGCCGTGGCGGACGCGGCCCCCGCCGCCGCACCCGCCCCCGCCAAGCCCGCCGCGCGTGCCGCCAAGGCGGTCCCCGCCGCGCTGGCCGACGGCGCTAAGCCCGTCGAGGACCTCGAGGGCGGCGACGACGAGCTCGTCGAGGACGTCGAGATCGCGCTCGAGGACATCGAGGTCGTCGACGTCGAGGAGGTCGTCGACGTCGAGCCGGAGGTCGAGCCCGAGGTCGAGGTCGAGGTCGAGGTGGTCGCCGAGACCGAGGTCGTGGAGCCGAAGGCGGAGGAGGAGGACGCGTTCGTCCTCTCCGACGACGACGACGACGCGCCCGCCCAGCAGGTCGCGACCGCCGGTGCCACCGCCGACCCGGTCAAGGACTACCTCAAGCAGATCGGCAAGGTCGCGCTCCTCAACGCCGAGCAGGAGGTCGAGCTCGCCAAGCGGATCGAGGCCGGCCTGTTCGCCGAGGAGCAGCTCAACTCGGGCCTCAAGCTCGACCACAAGCTCCGCCGCGAGTTCGCCTGGATCGCCGAGGACGGACGCCGCGCCAAGAACCACCTGCTCGAGGCGAACCTGCGCCTCGTCGTCTCTCTGGCCAAGCGGTACACCGGCCGCGGCATGCTCTTCCTGGACCTCATCCAGGAGGGCAACCTCGGCCTCATCCGCGCCGTCGAGAAGTTCGACTACACCAAGGGCTACAAGTTCTCCACCTACGCCACCTGGTGGATCCGGCAGGCGATCACCCGGGCCATGGCCGACCAGGCCCGCACCATCCGCATCCCGGTGCACATGGTCGAAGTGATCAACAAGCTGGCCCGCGTGCAGCGCCAGATGCTCCAGGACCTCGGGCGCGAGCCCACCCCGGAGGAGCTGGCCAAGGAACTCGACATGACCCCCGAGAAGGTCATCGAGGTGCAGAAGTACGGCCGGGAGCCCATCTCGCTGCACACCCCGCTCGGCGAGGACGGCGACAGCGAGTTCGGCGACCTCATCGAGGACAGCGAGGCGGTCGTCCCGGCGGACGCCGTCAGCTTCACGCTGCTGCAGGAGCAGCTGCACTCGGTGCTGGACACCCTGTCCGAGCGCGAGGCGGGGGTGGTGTCGATGCGGTTCGGCCTCACCGACGGCCAGCCCAAGACGCTCGACGAGATCGGCAAGGTGTACGGCGTCACCCGCGAGCGGATCCGGCAGATCGAGTCCAAGACGATGTCGAAGCTGCGTCACCCCAGCCGTTCCCAGGTGTTGCGCGACTACCTCGACTGATCCACCGTCGTGCGTACGCCGCGGCCCGGGGGCGGCCGGGGACCGGCCATCCGTGGCGCCCTGGCCCCGGTGTCGGTCTTCGTCGTGCTCCTGGGCTGCCTGCTGCAGGCGCGCTACGGGTACGAGTCGGGCACCGACGACCATCTGGTGCTCTCGCTGCAGGGCCTGCAGTGGGGGCGGCCGGGGTTCCTGGCGGACGACTGGTTCGTCCGGTCCGCTCCCCAGCCGCACGTCCTGTTCGACGTCGTCACCTGGGCGGGGGCGCGGTCCGGGCACCTGTCGCTGGTCTACCTGGCGTGGTGGCTGCTCGGGCTCGCCGTGGGCGGGGTCGCGACGGCGCTCCTCGCCCGGGTGTGGACGCCGCGCCGCCCGCTGACGGCGACGGCGGCGGTCGCCGCGGCCCTGGCCCTCGGGCCCAAGACGATGCTCGGCAGCACGACGCCCGCGCTGCCCATCGCCCTGCCCCATGAGCTGGGCGGTTTCCTCGCGTACCTGACGGGCGCGCTGCTGCTCACGCGCCGCCCGCGGGCTGCGGCCGTGGCCTGCGTCCTGACGGCGGCCGTCCACGTCCAGATCGGCGCGCTCGTCGCCGTCGTCTGCGTGCTGGCCGCCGGGGCCGTCCGGCTGACCGAGCGGCGCTGGTGGTGGTGGCCGCTGGGGGGTGCGGGCCTCTCCGGCGCGATCGTCGCCGGCGTCCTGCGGGCCCGCCCGGTGGCCGCGTCACCCGACGACTTCGTCCAGATCTGCCGGGACGTGATCCCCTTCCACTGCGACGTGCCGACCTGGCCCGCGGACCGGTTCGTGTCCGGGGCCTGCGTGCTGCTGACCGCGCTCGCGGGCGCCGTCCTGGTGCGCCGTCAGCGGCTGTCCCCGCTGCCGCTCGCCCGCCCGGCGCCCTCACCGGGGGTCCCGCCGGCGGGCGCTCCGGCCCGGCGCCCGCGGATCTCCCCGGACGGTGGGCTGTGGCTGGCCGTCGTCCTCGTGCCGGCGGTCGGGCTGGCGGCGGGGGTCCTCGCGGCCGGCTTCGGCGTCCCCGTGGTGGGCCGGCTGGCACAGACGACGAACATCTTCCGGCTGGCCGTCCTGGTGCTGCCGTTCGGGGCGTGGGGCCTGGCGGCCGGGGTGGCCCGGCTCAGCCGGCCCCGGCGGACGGCGTGGGCTGCGGCGGTCCTGGTCGCCGGGTACGGGTGGTTCGCGCCCGCCGGGACCGAGGCGCTCCTGGCGGGGCACCTGGGGTGGGTCGTGGCCGCGCTGCTGCTCGCGGCGGCGGCGGTCGTCGTCCACCTGGCCGGTCACCGGACGGCGGCGACCGGCCTGCCGGGGACGACGGCGAGGACGCGGGCGGCCGGGGCGCTCGCCGTCCTGGTCGCCGGGACGATCGTCGCCGGAGCCGTGATCACGGGGGCCGTGCAGTGGCGGGTGCCGAGGATCGGCTTCGTGTCCGATCCGGCGGCCCGCGCGACGGGCCGCGAGGTGGCCCGGCACGTCCCGGCGGGCGAGGTGGTGGAGGTGCCGCCGACGTACGGCGTCGTCCGGCTCGCGGCGGGGCGGTCGGTCGTCGTCGACTGCAAGGCCGTGCCCTACGGCGGGGACGCCTGGCGCGACTACCGGGCCCGGCTGGACGCGCTCGGGGGCCCGGGGGCGTGCCACAACGGCGGGCGGCCGTACGCCGTGCTGCCCGCGTCGACGCTCGTCGCCGTCGCGGACCGCTACCACGCCCGCTACCTGGCCCTGGCGCGCACCGACCGGCGCTGGCGGGACGTCCGTGACCAGGGATGGCACCTGCTGGCGGGCCCGAAGGGACGGGTCGGCGGGGTCTGGCTGCTGGCGGCCCCTGGCGCGCCGGACGCTGCCCTGCCCTGACGGGGGCGGGGCCGGGCCCCAAGGTCAGGGGCCCAAGGTCAGGGGCCCCAAGGTCAGGGGCCCAAGGTCAGGGGCCCCAGGGTCAGAGCGGCAGGACGACGACGTCGCGGAGGTGCCGCATCCGGCGGCGCAGGCGCACGAGGTCGGCCAGCATGCGCGCGCTGTAGCTCACGAAGTGCACCCGGGAGGGGCCCTCGCTGTGCCGCAGCACGACGGGCAGTTCCACCGGCCGGGTGCCGGAGCGGGCCGCGAGGGCCACGAGCTCGGTGGTCATCCCGAAGCCGGGGATGGTGGTGTCGGCGACCAGGCGCCGGGCGAGATCCCCCTCGATGACGAAGGTGCCCTGCGTGTCGCCGACGTCGAGGCCCAGCAGGGCCCGGCGCGCGGTCCGGAAGACGGAGGTGGCGACCCGGCGGGCGAGGTTGCGCCGCACCCGCGAGCGGGGGTGCGCCTTGCTGCCGATGGCGAACGGCGGCAGGGACCGGCAGGCGAGCACGGCCTCGATGTCGGACGTGCCGAACGGCAGGTCGTCCGCGGTCAGCAGGACCCGGTCGCCGCGGGAGGCGGCCACCCCGGTGCGATAGGCCGCTCCGAGGCCCCTTCCGCTACGCAGCGCTACCAGGTGGGATGGTTCGTTCCACGTCTCCAGCAGGCTTTCGAGCAGTTCCCAGGTGCCGTCGTCCGATCCGTTCTCGACGACGATGATCTCGTGCGGTGCACCGCCGGGAAGCGAGCCCAGGCGGGCGAGGGTCTCGGGGAGGGTGGTCCGCGCGTTGCAGGCCGGGACCACGACGCTGAGGACCCACGGCCGGGTCACGGCCGGGGCTGCGAGCGAGGGAGGTACCGCGGCGTTCATCGTGCGCGATGCTACGCCACGTCACGAGAGGGGAGGGGGCGATCGGCGCAGCCGATCCACACATAGTGGGCCGAACGGCTGACGGGGCCGTCCCCCGTCCGGCGGGCCGGGCGACACTGCTCCGGCCCCCGTGACGACGGGGCGACGAGGAGGCGGCAGGGGACGGGCGCCCGGGGTGTTCCGGGCGGGACGGTGGAGGGCTCAGCGCTCGTCGGGTGCGGCGCTGGCCGGGGTCTCCTCGAGGGTGTGGGTCTCGTCCTGGATGCTCGCCTCGACGGCACGCAGGGCACCCTCGTGGGCACGACCGTGGTGGGCGCAGAAAAGCAGTTCCCCGCCCCCCGGAAGGGTGACACGGATGTAGGCTCGTGCGCCGCAGCGGTCGCACCGGTCGGCCACGGAAAGGTGGCTCGGTGTGGCGGTTGCATTCACGGTCAGGCCTCCTTGCGACTCTCGCGTCGTCACCGCACGTGGTGGCGACTGACCAGGTCAACAGTCAACCAGGCTTCGGCCTTCCCGGACCCGGCAGAAGGGGCCGTTCGCTCTGCGCGTAGCGGCGTGCCTGGGCCGTTCGGGGGAGCGCCGTGCTCCGCACGGGGGACGGAGTCGACGCCGGGTGGCGGTCAGTCACGGTACGGAGTCGGATGGCGACGGATCGTCCCGGCCCGTCCGCTCGGTCCGCGTGTCGTGGGACTCCCGCCGGGACCTCGTCGGTACCGGGGGGTACCCTCGATCACACGTACGAAGGCATCGGTCCCGCAGTGAGGAGCGCCCCAGCGTGGCAGTTCAGCCCACCCACACCGGCGACGGCCGATCCGGCGGGCGTGGCGGGTCGTCCTCGGACTACACCGCGCGGCACCTGTCCGTCCTCGAAGGGCTGGACGCCGTCCGCAAGCGGCCCGGCATGTACATCGGCTCGACCGACTCCCGTGGGCTCATGCACTGCCTGTGGGAGATCATCGACAACTCGGTCGACGAGGCGCTCGCCGGGCACTGCCGCGAGATCGCGGTGGTGCTCCACGCCGACGGCTCGGTCGAGGTCGACGACGACGGGCGCGGCATCCCCGTCGACATCGAGCCCAAGACCGGCCTGTCCGGCGTCGAGGTGGTCCTGACCAAGCTGCACGCCGGCGGCAAGTTCGGCGGGGGCTCCTACACCGCGTCCGGCGGGCTGCACGGCGTCGGTGCCAGCGTGGTCAACGCGCTGTCGTGGCGCCTCGACGTCGAGGTCGACCGGGGCGGCAAGACGTACGCGATGAGCTTCCACCGGGGCGAGCCGGGCGTCTTCGCCGACCCGCCGACCGGTCCGCTGCCCGATGCGCCGTTCACGCCCTTCATCGAGCAGTCCCAGCTGAGGGTCGCCCGCGCCAAGCGCCGCGGCGTCACCGGTACCCGGGTGCGTTACTGGGCCGACCAGCAGATCTTCCTCAAGGACGCGGCGTTCAGCTACGACGAGCTGGTCACGCGGGCGCGGCAGACGAGCTACCTGGTCCCCGGCCTGGCGATCAGCCTGCGCGACGAGCGCCGCCTCCCCGGCACGCCGGGCGAGCACGGTCCGCACGAGGAGTCCTTCCGGTTCGACACGGGGATCGGCGAGTTCGCCGAGTTCCTCGCCACCGATCCGCCGGTCACCGACGTCTGGCGGCTGCAGGGCGAGGGCACCTTCAAGGAGACCGTCCCCGTCCTCGACGGCAAGGGCCACATGACGCCCGCCGAGGTGGAGCGCACCTGCGAGGTCGACGTCGCGCTGCGCTGGGGCACCGGGTACGACACCGAGGTCCGCTCGTTCGTCAACATCATCGCCACTCCCAAGGGGGGCACCCACCTCACCGGCTTCGAGCAGGCGCTCGTCAAGACGTTCCGCCAGGTGGTGGGCGACAACGCGCGGCGGCTGAAGTTCAACGCCAAGGACGACAAGATCGAGAAGGACGACGTCCTCGAGGGGCTGACCGCCGTCGTCACGGTCCGGCTCGCGGAGCCGCAGTTCGAGGGCCAGACCAAGGAGATCCTCGGGACGAACGCCGTCCGGGCGATCGTGGCGCGCATCGTCGAGCGCGAGCTGACCGAGGTGCTCACCTCCACCAAGCGCGTCGAGAAGGCCCAGGCCGGCGTCCTGCTGGAGAAGGTCGTCGGCGCGATGCGCACCCGGGTCACGGCGCGCCTCCACAAGGAGACCCAGCGCCGCAAGACCGCGCTGGAGACGTCGTCCCTGCCCACGAAGCTCAAGGACTGCCGCAGCGAGGACGTCGACCGCACCGAGCTGTTCATCGTGGAGGGCGACTCCGCGCTCGGCACCGGCCTCAAGGCCCGGGACTCGGAGTTCCAGGCGCTGCTGCCGATCCGGGGGAAGATCCTCAACGTCCAGAAGGCGTCCGTCGGCGACATGCTGAAGAACGTCGAGTGCGCGTCGATCATCCAGGTGGTCGGCGCGGGATCGGGCCGTACGTTCGACCTGGCCTCGGCGCGGTACGGCAAGATCATCCTGATGACGGACGCCGACGTCGACGGTGCCCACATCCGCACCCTGCTCCTGACGCTCTTCTTCCGGTACATGCGCCCGCTCGTCGACGCCGGCCGCGTCTACGCCGCCGTCCCGCCGCTGCACCGGATCGAGGTGATCAACGCGGGCTCCCGGAAGAACGAGTACGTCTACACGTACAGCGAGGCCGAGTTCCAGCGGACGATCGCCCAGCTCGAGAAGCGAGGCCGCCGCTACAAGGAACCCCCGCAGCGGTACAAGGGCCTGGGCGAGATGGACGCCGACCAGCTCGCGGAGACCACGATGGACCCGCGGCACCGCACGCTGCGCCGGGTGCGCATGAGCGACGCCGCGGTTGCCGAGCGGGTGTTCGAGCTGCTCATGGGCAACGACGTCGCGCCCCGCAAGGACTTCATCGTGGACGGCGCCGCCAAGCTCGACCGCGACCGCATCGACGCCTGACCGCATCGACGCCTGAGCGCGCAGTCGTCACCCGGCCGGGCCGGCCGGGCCGGGCCCCTGCCCCGACATCGGGGGGCCTCGGCCGGTTGGCGGGCGCGGCGATCGTGCCGGTGCCAGACTGCGCGCATGTGCCACGACCCGCGCAGCCGCCCGCCCGCGCCGCCGTTCGTCACCGACCTGGACAGCACGGGCTTCCTGGAGCTGACCGCCGCGGACGGCAACGTTCTCGCCGCGTACGAGGCCATCGGCGCCGGGACGCCGCGGGCCCGGCTGGTGGTCCTGCCCGACGTCCGGGGCCTGCACCCCTACTACCAGGCGCTCGCCGAGGAGTTCGCCCAGGCCGGCGTCTGGACCGTCGTCATCGACTACTTCGGCCGGACGGCGGGGGCGCACCCGCGCGACGACACCTTCGAGTTCGGCCCGCACGTCGCGCAGCTCACTCCCGAGCAGGTCGACCTCGACGTGGCCGCGGCCGTCCGGCACCTGTCCGGGGAGGGGACCCACCCCGTCCACACCCTCGGGTTCTGCTTCGGCGGTGGCCACTCGTGGCGGCTCGCGGCGAGCGAGGTGCCCCTGGCCGGGGTGATCGGCCTGTACGGCCGCCCGTCCCTCGTCGCCGAGGTGGCGGACGCCGTCCACGCCCCGCTGCTCATGCTCGTCGCCGGCGCCGACCACGCCATCCCCGCGCAGGACAGCCTCGACGTCGCCGACCGGCTGCGTGCCGCGGGCAAGGACGTCGACGTGCACGTGTACGAGGGCGCTCCGCACTCCTTCTTCGACCGCTCGTTCGCCGACCACGCGGACGCCTGCGCGGACGCCTGGCGGCGCATGCTCGCCTTCCTCGGCGCCGCTGGCGAGCCCGCCGAGCCCGCCGACGACGTGACGGTCCCCGCGGCGCCCTGACCGGGCGTCAGATCGGGAGCATCCCGTCGTCGTCGCTGCCGTCGGCGTCCGGGAGGTCGGAGGCGGGCCGCGCAGGCTGCGCCTGGGGCTGCGCGACCGCGCCGCCGACCGCCGTGACGGGCTGGGGGAGCGGCGTCCCCGAACCGTCGCGGCGCGAGTCCGGCGCGGGCAGCGCCACGCCGACCCCCGAGGGCGCGGCGGCGAGCGGCGGGGCCGCGCCGGACCAGGCGAGCAGCAGCCGGTCCTCTCCCTTGAGGAACCGGTGGCAGCGCACGCCGCCCGTCGCCCGACCCTTGCCCGGGTACTCGGCGAGCGGCGTCACCTTGGCCGTGCCGGTCTGGGTGCCGGGCAGGGCGCTGCCCGACCCGGCGACCGTCACGACGACCGACGCCCACTCGCCGTCCTTGAGCCGCAGGTCGACGATGCCGAAGAACACCGCCTGCGCCCCCCGGGCGAGCGCGATGCCCGCCATGCCGCCGGCCGCCCGTCCCTGCGGGCGCACCTTGTCGGCGCCGAAGCGCAGCAGCTGCGCGTCGTTCGCGACGAACACCAGGTCGCAGTCCTCGTGCGGCAGCTCGACCGCGCCGACGACCTCGTCGCCGTCCCGCAGCCCGATGACCTCCCAGCTGTCCTTGTTGCTGGGGTAGTCGACCGTGACCCGCTTGACGACGCCCAGGCGGGTACCCAGGGCGAGGCCGGGGGAGGCGGGGTCGAGGGTGGAGAGCGCGAGGACGCGCTCGCCCTTCTCCAGGGCGAGGAACTCCGCCACGGGCGCGCCGCCCGACAGCGAGGGCGCCGTGGACGTCGGCGGGAGCGCCGGCATGTCCAGCACCGGCAGGCGGATCATCCGGCCGGTGTTCGTGACGGCGGCCACCTCCCCGCGGGCGCTGGCCCGCACGCAGGAGAGGACGACGTCGTGCTGGGCGCGGTGCGCGGGGTCGGCCGGAGGCAGCGGGTCGGCCGAGCGGGTGCGGGCGAGCAGGCCGGTCGAGGAGAGCAGCACCCAGCACGGGTCGTCGGCGACCTCCAGCGGGGCGGCCTTCGACGTCGTCACGGCGCTGCCCGCCGACTCCAGCAGCACGGTGCGCCGCGGCGTCCCGAACGCCTTCGCCACGTCGGCCAGCTCCGCCGAGACGACGGACCGCAGCCGGGCGTCGTCCTCGAGGATGGCGGTGAGGCCGGTGATCGTCTGCTCCAGCTCCGTCTTCTCCTTGTCGAGCTCGAGCTTGGAGAACTTGGTGAGCCGGCGCAGCGGCATCTCGAGGATGTAGTCGGTCTGCACCAGGGAGAGGTCGAACGCCCCCATGAGCCGCTCGCGGGCCTGGCCCGTGTCGTCGCTGCCCCGGATGACCGCGATCACCTCGTCGATGTCGAGGATCGCGATGAGCAGGCCCTCGACCAGGTGCAACCGGTCGGACGCCTTCTGGCGGCGGAACGTGGTGCGGCGCCGGACGACGTCGTAGCGGAAGTTGACGAAGACCGTCAGCAGCTCGCGCAGGCCCAGCGTGCGCGGCTGGCCCTCGACCAGCGCCACGTTGTTGATGCCGAAGGAGTCCTCGAGCGGGGTGAGCCGGTAGAGCTGCTCCAGCACGGCGTCGGGGTTGAAGCCGCCCTTGAGCTCGATGACCAGGCGCAGCCCGCCGGCGCGGTCCGACAGGTCGGTGACGTCGGCGATGCCGGCGAGCTTCTTGGCGTGGACCAGGTCGGTGATCTTCTCGATGACCTTCTCGGGGCCGACCAGGTAGGGCAGCTCGGTGAAGACGATGCCCTGCCGGCGTGCCGTGACGCTCTCGACCCGCGCCGTCGCCCGGGTCCGGAACGTGCCGCGGCCCCCGGCGTACGCCTCCCGGATCCCCTCCAGCCCCACGATCCGGCCGCCCGACGGCAGGTCGGGGCCGGGCACGAACCGCATGAGGTCGTCGAGGGACGCGTCCGGGTGGCTGATCAGGTGCCGGGCCGCGGCGACGACCTCGACGAGGTTGTGCGGCGGCATGTTCGTCGCCATCCCGACGGCGATCCCGCTCGACCCGTTGACCAGCAGGTTCGGGAACGCCGCGGGGAGCACCGAGGGCTGGGACAGCTTGGGGTCGTTGGTGTAGTTCGGGACGAAGTCGACGACCTCCTCGTCGAGCCCGTCCGTCATCAGCAGCGCAGGCTGGGCCATCCTGGCCTCGGTGTAGCGGTACGCCGCCGGCCCGGCGTCCAGGGAGCCGAAGTTGCCGTGCCCGTCGACCAGCGGCACGCGCATGGAGAAGTCCTGCGCCATCCGCACGAGCGCGTCGTAGATCGCGGTGTCGCCGTGCGGGTGCAGGCGGCCCATCACGTCGCCGACGATGAGGCCGCACTTGACGTGCGAGGCCGTGGGACGCAACCCCATCTCGGCCATCCGGAAGAGGATGCGCCGCTGCACCGGCTTGAGGCCGTCGCGGGCGTCGGGCAGCGCGCGGGAGTAGATGACGGAGTAGGCGTACTCGAGGAACGCCCCCTGCATCTCCTGCTCGACGTCGATGTCGACGATCCGCTCGGTGAAGTCCCGGGGCGGGGGTGGGGTCTTGGCGGCCATGCGGTCGAGCTCCTGGGGCGGTCTGGGAGGTGGCGTGCCGGCCGGTCCGACCACGCGTAGGGGTCATTCTCACCCGTCCCGGGCTCCGCCGGGCACCGGCGCACCGATCCGGGCGGGCGGCTGCACGGTACCGGTCCCGCGGCCGGGTGCGGGGGCGGCCTGCGCGACCGGCTCGATCCGGGGCAGGATCGACCGCGTGGACGACGTCGAGACCGCCCTGCTCGCCGCCACCCGCCGCGTCGCCGAGGAGGTCCTGGAACCGGCCGCCGCCGCGGTCGACGCCGGCTGGGTGCCGCGCTCCCACCTGGACGCGCTCGCCGCGGCCGGGGTGTTCGGCGTGCACGCACCGCGCTCGGCGGGTGGTGCGCAGGCCTCGCCCGCCGTCGCCCGCGCG
>Ga0302322_100001145_pt1 | contig 21550 bp, 11 predicted proteins | sample Fen_T0_2_FD_203757 | JGI IMG/M metagenome (GOLD analysis project Ga0302322, IMG submission 203757) | Peat permafrost microbial communities from Stordalen Mire near Abisko, Sweden - Fen_T0_2 | ecosystem: Environmental > Terrestrial > Soil > Wetlands > Permafrost | place: Sweden: Abisko...
GTCTTGGGCTCGCCATCAGTCATCAACTGGCGACGCTGATGGGTGGTCAGCTCGGTTTTGAGAGCACCGAGGATATTGGCTCATCTTTCTGGTTTGAGGTCGCGCTTGCGCTCGCGGTGGCCCCCATGATCGAAACCGGCGAGAGCCTGCCTGCCGACGGGCGCGTCCTTGTGTTCAACGAACACAAGGCCAGCCGCACGATTCTTTTGCGGCAAATTACTTCGTTGGATCTGCGGTGCGAGGGTGTGGCTGGGGTTGATGAGGCGATTAAGGTTCTGCATCAGGCCGTGGAGGCGAGCGACCGCTACATGGTCGCCATCATCGACTGGGAGGCTGCGGAGCAGGGCGGCTTGCTTTTGGCTCAAGCGATTCGTTCTGATCCGAAGATCGCGACCACCCGCTTAATCGCACTCACCGCCACGCCGCAGTCAGTCACGCCTCAGATTATCACTGAGCTCAACTTATGTGAGGTTCTCAGCAAACCGGTGCGGGATGCGCAACTACGCCGTTGTCTGCTCCGTGCGTTTGGCCGGCGGGAGACACCCGCGTTGTTTCAGCCCAAAGCTGCGCTGGCCGTGCGCGGTTTGAAACTGCTCCTGGCTGAGGACAATCAAACGAACCAGCTCGTAGCGCAAATGATGCTCGAGCAGTTCGGTCATACGATCGATGTTGCAGCCAACGGACAGGAGGCGATCGACCGGTTCGCGGCTTCCAGCTACGATGCGATCCTGATGGATTGTCAGATGCCGGTGGTCGATGGTTATGAAGCCACGCGTCGCATCCGTGGCGGTCTGGTGCCCGGTGGAAATTTGCGCATTCCCATCATCGCGCTCACCGCTTACGCGATGCCTGGCGACCGGGCCAAAGCCCTGGCGGCCGGGATGGATGACTATGTTTCAAAACCGCTTGATTCCGACGCGTTGCTGGCGGCCTTCGCACGTTGCGGACTGATGCCGAAATCCAAGAACGGCGCGAAGAAGCTGGAGGCAATGTTGCCGGCGCCGATCATGGTTGTGACGGAAAACAGGAGGTTGCTTGATCCGGCGCGCCAAGAGCGGCTGAAAAAAATCAAAACCTCGGCAGGAATCTCGCTATGGGAAAAAGTTGTTGGAGTGTTTTTAAATGAAATGCCGGGTCGCATGGAATTGCTCACCACTTTGGCGGGTGAGAAACAAAGCGAAAAACTGGTCGAACTCGCCCACGCGATTGTTGGCAGCGCTGTGAGTCTGGGGGCGATCGAGCTCGATCGTGTTGTTTTGTTGTTGGAAGTGGCAGCTCGGGATCAGAGTTGGGATCAAATGCCTGCCAGGATTCTGGAAGTCGAAAGGGCCTGGCAGGAGTTGCAAACCGAGCTCGCGGTTCATTTTGGAAAGGCGTGAGGTCGCTGGCAGCCTTGCACCTTTGGCTGTTTGCTATCGATCGGTTTATTGGCTCATCAACCGTTCACTCACAGTCCGACTACGACGACTTCGAAGGTTCCCGGGGTGATGACTTGCCTGGCGGGACTGCCTGGCTTGGTGGCGGGTGCCGAGGTGAACTTGCCCGAGGTCATGAACACGCGGCCGGTTTTTTGGTCAATGGCAATAGTTCGGCAACCGAATTGAGTTTCTAGGGTTTGCTTCACGGAGAATTTATCAGCCGAATCTTCATGGATGATTGTGAGCTTGCCGTCCTTCGTGGGAACGAAAACTTGGCCCGTCGCAGGTTCGAAGGTTGCGCCATCCGGATCCTCGCCGGTTGGCAGGGTTGTGATCACGGCGCCGGTATCGCTATTTAAGACGACGAGCTTGTCGCCAGCGGCGGCGAAAAGCCGATGGTGCTCACGATCAATGGCGAGGCCGGTCGGACCTTCGGCCGGAGTGATCGGCCACGTGCCAATCAGTTTGAGCGATTTTATATCTACGGCATGGATCGCGTTTTTGTCTTCGGCGTTCACGAATAAATGGCCGCGTCCGTCGAAGACGACTTCTTCGAGCGCGCCGCCAAGTTCGATCGTCGCTTTCACGGTGCCCTTTTCGGCGTCGATGACTGTGATATTTCCGCTGCCGTGGTTACAGATAAAGACTTGTTTGGTATCGGGATCGTAATCGAGCGCGTCGGGGCGTTTGCCGGTGACTTTGATGGTTTCGAGTGGTTTTAAGGTTTTCAGATCGAACATGATCACGGTATTGTCGCCGCCGCAGGTGATGAAGCCGTGGTCAAATTCCGGTGCAAACGCGATGCCGTGGACGCCGGGCGTGGGAGCGATCTCGGCGAGCTTTTTGCCGGAGTCTACATCGAGCACTTCGACTTTGGTGCCGTGGGAGACGAAAAGACGACGAGCGGATGGGTCGACGCGCAGGTAGTCGTAGCCGCCTTCGCCACCGATGGGGAAACGGTTCACGATTGTATATTCAGCGAAGGCCGCGGTGGCGGTCCCGAGGCTGAGCAGGGCAAGGCCGAGGATTTTCAATTTCATGAGCGTGGTGGTAGTAACGGGTTATTGTAATGGACTAGGATGAACGTGCGGGTTGGGCGGCGGGTTGGCGTTTCTTTCCAAACACGTGAAGGGACAACATGACGGGCAGAACGATCAGCACGAGCGGCAGCTGTACGACGAGGCCGGAGATGATGGCGATGGCGAGCGGTTGTTGCATGGCGGAACCCTGGCCGAGGCCGAGTGCGAGTGGCAGCAGCGCAAGAATCGCGGCAAACGTTGTCATCGCGATCGGCCGCATTCGATTGAGCCCGGCCTGGATCAGCGCGTCGTGCGGCGCGAGGTGGTCGGGGAGCGAGACCAACTCGGACACGTAGAAAATTGCAACCTCGGTGGCGATGCCGACGATCATGGTCATGCCCATCATCGACGAGATATTGAGTTCGGTATGGGTTAGCCAAAGGCCGATCGTCACGGCGGAGAGCGCGAGCAGCGTGGAGGCGAGCATGGAGAACGCGGTCCGAAACCTTTCGTAGAGGAAAAGTAGTAGCAAAAAAACCAGCGCAACGGCTCCGGCGAAAACGGCGATGAGCCCGGCGAAGGCTTTTTGTTGCTCGGCATAGGTTCCACCTAGTGTAAAATAAATGCCGCGGGGAATGAGGCCGGGTTTGGCGAGCGCGCTTTGGACTTGGCGAATGGTTGAGCCAAGATCGTGACCGGTGATGCGCGCAGTTACGGCGAGCGTGCGTTTGAGGTCGTCGCGATCAATCTGTGGCTGGCCGGCGATGCTCGAGAGTGTGGCCACCCGTTTGAGGGGGAAATAGTGGCCGTCCGGTGCGCGCAGATCGAGATTGCCAATATCATCAGCGGTGCGTCGGGCTGATTGCGGTATCCATACTCGGATACCGATAAGCTTGGGACCGCTCTCAATTTTTGTTGCGGCGTTTACGCCGGAGAGAAGTCCTTCGATGGCTTCAGTGACGGCCGTGGGGTCCATGCCTTCGAGTGCGGCGCGGGTCCGGTCGACGTTGATGGTGAGGGCGTCGCCGGCGAGCACGATGCCATCCTTAACCTCTACGACACCGGGAATTTTCCCGATTTCCTGTGCGACACGAGGCGCGGTGGACTGAAGCAATGCGGCATCGTCGGAGAAGAGTTTGATCTCAATGGGTTGCGGCACGGCGGTGAGGTCGCCGACGAGATCTTCCATCAATTGGAGCATCTCGGTTTCTATTCCGGGCACATTTTTTTCGACCCGGTTGCGCACGTCGTCGATCACTTCGTCGATGTCGCGGCGCGGCATCGGTTTTAGGCGTACAAAAAAATCGCCTTCGTTGGCCTCGGTTAGTCCGCCGCCGAGTTGGAGTCCGGTGCGCCGAGCGTAGGTGTCGACCTCGGGTGTGTCTTGGATAATTTTTTCAACTTGCCGCAACAGTCGGTCGGTTTCGCTGAGCGACGTGCCGGAGGCGGTGCGATAGTCGAAGATGAAACCGCCTTCATCCATCGACGGCATGAAGCCGGTGCCGACCCGTTGATAACAAAGCCACGCAACGATCAGCAGCGGCACGACGCCGAGCAAGACCAGCGCGGGCGTCGTGAGGATGCGGCCCATCAGACGCTGGTAGGCGCGGTGAATCCAGTCGGTGAATACGCCGCCTTCTTTTTGGTTGGCGTCTTTTTCCGTAAGAAAATGATCGGCGAGGATCGGCACGGCCAGCCAGGCGATGAGAAACGAAATCACGAGGCTCGCCGCCATCGTGAGCGAGAGTGCCTTGAAGAATGCCCCGGTCACACCCGAGAGAAACGCGAGCGGTGCAAAAATAATAATCGTGGAAAGCGAGGAGCCGACGAGTGGTCGGGTAAATTCTGCCGCGGCGGACCACACGAGACCGTGGTGTTGGCCTGAGCGTCCGCGGAGTCGTCGCATGACGTGTTCGACCATGACGATGGCGTCGTCGATGATCAGGCCGACGGCCGCAGCCATGCCGCCCAGCGTCATGATGTTGAAACTGCTGTTGAGTAATTTCAGGAGGAGCACCGTTGCCGCGAGCGAGGCGGGCACGCAGGCCATCGCAATGAGGGTGATTTTACCGTTGCGCAGAAACAGCATCAACACGCCACCGGCAAGGAAGACACCGATAAAAACGGCGTCGCGCACGCTCACGGCCGCGCCGACGATGAGCTGGCTTTGGTCATACCAATTTTTAATCGTCACGCCACGGGGTAGCCGGGGTTGGTATTCGCGGAGCTTGTCCCGCACGTCGCGGGCGATCTGCACGGTGTTGGCGTTGGGCTGTTGATAAACTTCCAGCGAGACCGCGTCGTGCCCGTCGGCGGTGACGCGGGTCCATTGCGGGACGGTTTCAAGCGTGATTTCGGCGATGTCGGACACGCGCACGAAGCCGGTTGGACTTTTTTGCACGATGGTTTCGCCGAGTTGCCGCAAATCAGAGGTTCGGTTGTCTACCATCGCGAGGTAAAGTTTATAGTGATCCTCGAGGCGGCCGACGGCGTTGATGGTGTTGGCGACTGAGAGGGCTTTGGCGACGTCTGCAGTCGTTAGGCCGTGCGCTTCCAGTCGATTTGGATCGATCGTCACGCGGTATTCCGATTCTTGGCCGCCGACCGCAACCACTTTGGCCACACCGGGAATCGTCGAGAGCAATGGGCGGAGTTGGTAGTGCGCGAGGTCGCGCAATTGCACGAGCGAAAGCCGGTCAGATGTCAGGCTGTAGTTGATCGTGGAGAAAACGGTCGGGTCCATGCGCCTCACGTCAAACTTTGTACCTGTTGGCATGGACGGCAATACTTGGTTGACGGCGGATTCGACCTGGAGCATCGCGGACGCCATGTCTTGTCCCCATTCAAAGTTAATCGAGATTTCGGCGCCACCGCGGCTGGATTTGGAGCGGATGCTACGCAGTCCGGGAACAGAACGAACGGCTTCTTCAATCGGAATAGTGACTTCGGTTGTCATCCGCTCGGCTGGCCGGTCGCCGGCTTCGAGGCCGATCACGATACGTGGATAATCGACGTGCGGAAACAGCGCTACGGGCAGCGTCCAGCTGACGGCGAGTCCGCCTAGCGACAGGAGAATTAGGAGGAAAAGGATGGAGCGCCGGTGCACCTGCATCCACGCGACAAAATTCACGGCTTTGCCTCCGTTTTTGCGCTCTTCTCTTCCTTGTCATCCGCCGATTTGGCTGCAGTCGCTCCGGATTGCACAGCCATGCCGTCGGATAATTCGTAGTTTCCCAGTGTGACGACCAAGTCGCCTGTATTCAGATTTCCACCACTGATTTCGACCAGGTCGCCGGACGTGATGCCGACTTGGACTTCGTGTCGGGAGGCCTTGCCGTCTTTGACGGTGAAAACGACTTGGTGCTCTTCGTCGGGCAGCACCGCACTGCGTGGAACCACCAGCGCTTCTTTGGATTGAAGCTCGATGGAGCCGATGACGTGTTCGCCTGCCATGAGCAGTGCGCCGACCGGTACAGGCACGCGTACCTCGGCTGAGCCGCTGGCAGGATCGATGTTGGCCGTCACCACACGCACGGTAGATTTTACCGGTTCGGCCTTGGGTCGGTTGATTGAGGCCAGCGTGGCGGTTTGGCCAGGTTTGGCCTGATCGACGTCGTTGACCTCGATTCCGAGCCGCGCTTCGAGTTGGCTTTCGGTCGTGACCGTGATCAAGGCGGTGCCGACGGTGACCAGCGTGCCGGGGTTCATTTCACATTTGCATACCGTTCCGCTGTTGGAGGCGATAATTTTGCCGTCACCGCCGAGGCCACGTTTTTCGAAACTGGCAACTTTAGATTTAGCATCCAGTTCGGCTTGTTGCGCGGCGAGTAGATCCTGGCTGTTGGCTAGTTTCAGGTCGTAGCGTTCCTGTGTGGCTGCGAGGGCTTTTGTGGCCAGGGTGAACGTGCTGCGGGCTGATTCAAGCTGCAGTTCTGCGTCCGGGCTCGGGGTGATTTCGAGCAGGAGATCGCCGGCGGAGACGTGTGCTCCGGCTGATGCGTGGACGGTGCGGATCATACAGTCGAAGGGCGCGGCGGTGACTTGATCACCTGATGGCGCGGACGCGATGCCGCCGAATAAGTCTAAAGTCTGCGTGATGATTTGACGCTTGATCGGCGTCGTTTCGACCTTGGCGACGGGTTTTTCTTCGGTGGCTTCGCCTGCGGCGTGAGGTCTGAGCAAAAACCATGTGCCTGCGGCAAGGCCGGCGATCACCAGAAAAATAAGAACCTTTTTCATAAAAGAGTCGGTCAGTTGGTTTGACTGTGGTTGAGGAGTGGGCGGCCGGTGGCGATTTCCAGCGCCACGCTGAGCTCGCGCAAATCTTGCTGGAGTTTGCATTGTTCCATGCGACGAGCGGCCAACGTGCCGCGGGCGTCGCGGTAGGCCATGATATCGGCGTTGCGGGTCTGGAGGGCTTTTTCGAACGAACGGACGTATTGCTCCAATTCGGGCAGCGATGCATCGACGCCTTTCAGCTGGGTTCGTGTATTCGCCAGGTTGGATAAAATTTGCACGACCTCGGAGCGTGCTTCGGCGACGCGCGCCACGTATTCGTCGAACAGCTGCTGGCGGGTTGCTTTACCGATGGCAATTTGACCTTGATTGCGGTCAAATAAGGGCAGGTCAACCGTTACGCCAAAACCGCGCGTCTTGACGTTGCTGGTGTCGTGGGCCTTCGAGAGGCTGAGGCTGATTTTAGGAAATTGAGAAAGCACGGCGGCGCGGAGACCGGCTTCCTCGCTTTGATAGCCGAGCGTGAGCGCGACGAGATCGAGGCGGCGTTTTTCCAGGCCTTGCAGGAGTGTGGCTGCGGTGGTTTCGGCGGTTGCGAGTGATTCTGTAAAGGTGGCGGCGGTTTTGACGCGAAGCGGGTGGTTGGCGGGCAGGCCCAGGGCCAAATTGAGCGCGAGATGTTCCTCGGTGATTGTTTGTTCGAGGGAGAGCCGGTTGTTTTGGGCCTGGCGCCAGGCTTCGCTGGCGGTCAAGAGATCGGTGCTGGTTTTATGGCCGAGTTCGACGGCTTTGCGATTGAGCGCCAGGCTGTCGGCGAGATCATTTTCCATCTCGCGCGCGAGTGGAAGTTGGCGTTCGAGCGAGAGCAGGCGAAACGCACGCAGTCGGGCATCCTGGGCGGCCTGCCATTCCTGCCAGGCGATTTCGAGATCGAGTGCGGAGGCGCTGGCTTTGGCGGCTTTGACTAGATCGTGATGGGCGAGCAGGGAGGTGACCTCCCAGCTCAGGCCGAGGTTTTTTGCATCAATGAAAGTGGGATCTTCGTTTCCGTGCGGCCGATCGAGGGCGTAACTGAGTTGTGGGTTGGGGAGAATGCCCGCCTGCAAAACCTGGGCTTGGGCGACTCCGCGTTGATCGCGCAGCGCTCGCAATTGCGGACTCGTGATCACGGTCATGACAGCGATTTCGTCGGGCGAAAATCCATCGTGGCCGTCGATCACGATTGGTTTGACGAGAGGGTGCTCGATTTTGGCAGCGGTGATTTTGACCGCTTCAATCTTCGGCGCCTCCAATGCGGCATCGACGCGGGTTTGGTCGAGGGGCAAGGGCCGGTAAATTGAGCATCCGCTCAAGGCGACGCCCAATCCGACACCGAATAACACGGCTCCTCGCGATTTTGAGCTGAACATCCGGTGCGCGTGAGATGGGTTTGGTGTGAGGCGTGAGAGCATGGATTGAGCGCCTTGATTGGTTTTATACGACGGAGGAGGCGCGAAGCGGTTACTGCTTAAGGATCGACGGACTGACCTGGCCTTTTCCAGACCAAGCTTTCTATTATATATAGTACGGTTGTGTGTGGGTTGAAGTGGATTCGCTGAAAAGGCCTTCAGCTTAGGATACGGAAATTACGGTAGCGCCCATCCCGGATTACCGAAACGTAATTTTGAGCAGTTATTCAGGCGTCCTTTTGTGGCAGTGCCAAGCTTTGGCCGGAGTTTTGGATGGTAAAAAAACCGTGTCTTCGCCGCCCCGATAGCTACGTTGACGAACTCATGTCGGAGCCGTTGCCAAAATCTGAAGAAAACTCGCCCACGAACTGGGCGTTGATTCGTCGGATGTTTGGGTTGGCCTGGCGTTATCGTTCGCGCTGCCTCCAGGTGCTTGGCTTGCAACTGGTGCTGCTGACACTGGGGCTGAGCGGTCTGAGTTTCACCGGACTGGGCATCGATTACATCCGCCATGTGCTTTCGAAGCGTGGCGTGATTTCTTCCGTCGTGCCGTTTCCGGCGGGAAAACTGGGGCTGAGCTTGCCGACGAATTGGGAGCCTGGCCAGGTTCTGCTTTTGATCGCGGGCAGCATTCTCGGCTTCGCGATCATGCGCGCGGTGCTGAATTACGTTTACACCATCTCGGTCAATAAACTCGTGCAGCAACAGCTCGTCGTTCACCTGCGCGGCGCACTTTACGACAAATTGCAACGGCTGAGTTTTCGGTTTTTCGACGCCAATACCACTGGCTCGATCATCACGCGCGTCACCGGCGATGTGCAGTCGGTGCGGATGTTTGTCGATCAGGTGTTGATCCAGAGTGTGATCATGATCGTGTCGCTCACGGTCTACGTTGTCTACATGAGTAACCTACACGTAGGTCTAACGCTGGCGTGCCTGGCGACCACGCCGCTGCTGCTCCTGCTGGCCACGCGTTTCTCCCGCCGCATCCAGCCCGCCTACGCACACAACCGTACGCTGGTTGAAAAGATGGTGCAGAATCTCACTGAAAGCGTGCAGGGCATCCAGGTGACAAAAGGTTTTGGTCGCGAGCGCGAGGACCGCGAACGCTTCGAACGGAGCAACCGCGAGGTCTTCGATCAGCAGCGCGCTATTTTTTGGCGCGTGAGTTTGTTTAGCCCGTCGGTCGGTTTTCTAACGCGCGTCAACATGATGGTGCTGCTTGGCTACGGCGGTTGGCTCGTCGCGCATGATCAACTGCCGTTTGGCACCGGCCTCGTCGTGTTCGCCGGATTGCTCGAACAGTTTTCCGGACAGGTCAACCAAGTCGCCACGCTGGCTAACAGCGTGCAGCAGTCGCTCATCGGCGCCCGGCGTGTCTTTGAAATTCTCGATGCGCCGGTCGAAGTGAAAAATGCTCCCGCCGCGATCCGCCGTCCACGACTTGAAGGTTCGGTGCGTTTTGAAAATGTTTCGTTTGCCTACGCCGCGTCAAATGAAGTGGTGTGCGACATCGATCTCGAGGTAAAGGTTGGCCAGTGCGTGGCGATTCTCGGGGCGACCGGCGCGGGGAAAAGTGTATTGATGAGTCTGATACCGCGGTTCTTTGACGTGACGACCGGCCGCCTGACGGTCGACGGCATCGACGTGCGGCAGCTCGATCTTGACGATCTGCGCCGCAACATCGGCATCGTCTTTCAGGAGAGCTTTCTTTTCAGCAACACTGTGGCGGCCAACATCGCCTTCGGGCATCCCGGAGCGACGCGCGCGCAGATCGAAAAAGCGGCGCGCATCGCGGCCGCGCATGATTTCATCCTAGCGCTGCCGAAAGGTTATGACACCGTGCTCGGCGAGAGCGGCATGAGCCTTTCCGGCGGACAGCGCCAACGCCTGGCGATCGCTCGCGCCGTGCTGCTGGAGCCGTCGATTTTGCTGCTCGATGATCCGACGGCGGCGATTGATTCGCAGACGGAGCACGAGATTTTTGAAGCGTTGGAAAATGCGATCGCGGGAAGAACGACGTTCATCGTTGCGCATCGCCTGAGCACGTTGCGACGTGCGGATTTCATCATTGTTATGGAAGACGGCCGCATCGTGCAGAAGGGCACACATGAGCAATTGATGCGCGAGCCGGGACCGTATTTGCGCGTGGCGGATCTTCAACTTGTCGACGGCCGCGAATTGCAGGTGCTCGCACAAAACGAGGAGGGAACTGTATGAAACCTCCAACTCAAGGCGGCGTACCGATGCTGGTTCAGCGGCTGCGCGACGAGGATGACGACGAGCCTCAGTTCAAGCCGCTGGAGTGGGGAATCATTCGCCGGCTGTTCAGCTACACGAAACCGCATGCGAAGAAGAGAAACTGGCTGATTGTGTTGACGATTTGCCGTGCGATGCAATTGCCGGGCTTGGTCTGGTTGGGTGCTGAGATCATAGCGGGGCCGATTTCCCGGCATGAGACCGAGAATCTTGTCTGGTGGATCGTCGGGTTCTGTACGCTCGCGTTGGCGACCGACGGTGTGTTTCACTTTCGCCAGCGTTTTGCGTTGGAGATGGGCGAGTTGATCGTGAACGGATTGCGGTCGGAAATCTTTTCCCACGTGCAACGTATGCCGATGAGTTTTTTCCACCGGGTTAAGCTCGGGCGCATCATTAGTCGCGTGACGTCGGATGTGGAAGCGATCCGCGTGGGAATTCAAGATTCGCTCTTCGTCAGCATCGTGCAGATCGGTCAGATGATCTTTGTCGGGGCCGTGATGCTGGGCATGAACTGGCGGCTCTTTTGCATCGTGCTCGCGATGGCTCCGGTGTTGTGGTCGCTCAACCGGCGGTTCCGCGTGCGACTCAGTCAGGATTCGCGCGCCGCGCAGGAAAGTTTCAGCCGGGTGACGGCGACGTTGGCGGAATCGGTCAGCGGCATTCGGGTCACGCAGGGTTTTGTGCGACAGGAAACGAACGCCGGGCTTTTCCGGCGGCTGCTGGCCGATCACTCACGGTTCAGCATCGCCCTGGCGCGAACCTCGGCGGTGCTCACTCCATTATTAGAGTTAAACAGCCAGTTTTTTGTCGCGATTTTGCTCACGGTGGGCGGTTGGGGCGTGCTGTATCACGGCGGAGATGCGGGCGTGCTCATTAAGTTTTTTCTGCTGGCCAACATGTTTTTTGCGCCGATCCAGGTGCTGGGAAATCAGTACACTCAGGCGCTGATCGCCATGGCCGGAGCCGAGCGGGTGTTCCGGCTGCTCGACATGAAACCTGACTGGCAGGATGCGCCGGAAGCGAAAGATTTGCCCTCGCCGACGAAAGAAATCGGCGCGCGGGTCGAATTTCGCAACGTGTCGTTTGGCTACGAACCGGGTCGTTTGGTGCTGCATGAGGTGAACTTCATTGCCGAACCAGGCCATATGATAGCGCTGGTCGGACACACCGGCAGCGGTAAAAGCTCGATCATTAATCTCGTATCCAAATTCTACTTACCGACCTCGGGCGAGCTGCTGATCGACGGCCACGAGATCCGCACACTCACGAGCCAGTCGCTGCACCGGCAGATGGGCATGGTGCAGCAGCAGAATTTTCTTTTTGCCGGCACCGTGCTCGAGAATATTCGCTTCAGCCGGCCCGACGCGACGGATGCGGAGGTTTTTGCAGCGGCGCGCCAGCTTGACTGCCTGGATCTGTTTGAGGCGTTGCCGCAGGGGCTGCGTACAGAGGTGGGCGAGCGGGGCGGAGCGCTTTCGGTCGGGCAGCGGCAGCTGATCTGTTTCGCCCGCGCGCTGCTGGCCGATCCGCGCATTCTGATTTTAGATGAAGCGACCAGTTCGATTGATGCGCTGACCGAAGCGCGGCTGCAAAAGGCGCTGGTCGAACTGCTGCGCGGCCGCACCAGTTTTGTCGTTGCGCACCGGTTAAGTACGATCCGAAATGCCGGTTTGGTGTTGGTTCTGGAGCAGGGGCGCGTGATCGAACGCGGCACGCACGCGGAGCTTTTGTCATTGGGAAAGCACTACGCCGCGCTCCACCGGCAGTTCGTTCAGGTGGACGCGAAAACCTGAGTCTCGGTCGAAGGCAAGCAGTTTTATGCAGATTCTCCTCTGAGAAATGAAATTTCTCCTCTGAAAATATCATTGCATTCGGAAAACAGGGATGTAGACCCGAATTCCGTTATGGCAAAAAAATCCGCTCGTAAACCCAACGCTGCATTCCTTAAGCCGGTTCAACCCGATGATGTCCTTTCGGCCATCGTTGGTTCGAAACCCTTACCCCGTACGGAGCTGACCAAAAAGCTCTGGGACTATATCAAGAAGAATGGCCTCCAAGACAAGAAGGTCAGGACTCAAATCAACGCTGACGAAAAGATGAAGCCGGTTCTAAACGGCAAGAAGTCTGTCAGCATGTTTGAACTGACCAAGCTCGTCTCCACTCACTTGGTGAAGTAAGGAGCAGGTTATAGTTTTCGAAGCCGCCGCGATTTATTTCGGGGCGGCTTTTTTTATGGCTGGAGGAAACGATGTGCGGAGATGTGGAGTTTGGGCAGCGCTTGGAAAGATGCCTGATAGTTAGCCTTAGCTTCCGGCGGGGCATGGGTTCGACGGCGGTATGACCACGATGCAGTGCCTCATTTTGGGCGGCGAAAGGGTGTTCAACGGTGTGACCGTATCGGGCCTTGTTTTACGGAAGCACTTACCTATATTTTTAATCAACAGGTCAGACACTAGTATACCCCTCTAACCCCTGATTAATCGCCCTCTCTGGGCCTTGCTGTTGTTTTCACGCTAGCACGGCTTTTGTTTTTCCCTTTGCGCGTGCCGCCGGCGTCCCACGCCGGCTCGGTGCGTATTACCCCCAAAAAAAAGAAAACTATGAAACGTACGATAATGTCTACGCTAGCGTTTGCGTTAGCGGTTTTGCTTCCGGTGCTCGCCTTGCGCGGCGCGCCGTATCAGATGGAAAACCTCGGTCGTGGTGTGGTCGCCATACGAACCGGAACCAGCTCGGTTTATGTTGGCTGGCGTTTGCTCGGCCTCGATGCGTCCGGAATAGCGTTTAATGTTTATCGAGGTTCGACGAAAATAAACGCATCTCCGCTCACCGCATCGACAAATATTGTGGATACCGGAGCCACCCTGACCGTCGCCAATACCTATACGGTCCGTCCGGTCATCGGCGGCGTTGAGCAGGCGGCGAGCGCCGGATACACGCTCCAGGCTAACGCAGCCACGCAACAGTACCTCAATATTCCGCTTCAAATTCCGGCGGGCGGAACCGGTCCAGACGGCGTCGCGTACACCTACAGCCCGAACGATTGCAGTCTGGGCGATCTCGATGGCGACGGAGAATACGAAATTATTCTCAAGTGGGATCCCTCGAATTCGAAGGACAACTCCCAGAGCGGCAACACCGGCAATGTTTACCTCGATGCCTACAAACTTAATGGCACGCGTCTCTGGCGCATCGACCTTGGTCGAAACATCCGTGCGGGCGCTCATTATACTCAGTTCATGGTTTACGACTTCGACGGCGACGGCAAAGCCGAGTTGATGTGTCGGACCGCTCCCGGGACGGTCGATGGAACGGGCGTGAATGTCCTGATGTCGGGCGACAGTGCCACCGCCGATTATCGCAACTCGAGTGGTTATATTCTGAGCGGTCCCGAGTACTTAACTGTCTTCAACGGCCAAACCGGCGCTGCCATGGCCACGACCGCCTATCTGCCGGCCCGCGGCACGGTTTCAAGCTGGGGCGATAGTTACGGCAATCGCGTTGACCGCTTCGTGGCCTGTGTCGCGTATTTGGACGGCACGCGGCCCTCCGCGGTTTTCGGCCGTGGTTATTACACACGATTAGTTCGGGTCGCTTGGGATTGGCGCAACGGCGCCCTCACGCGCCGCTGGACCTTTGACAGCAGTAGCACCGGCAACAGCGCTTACGCCGGCCAGGGCAACCATCAGCTCACTGTCGGCGATGTGGACGGTGACGGTAAAGATGAGATCATCAACGGCGCCAGTGCGATCAACGATGACGGTACGGGACTCTATGCTAACGGACTCGGTCACGGCGACGCGCTGCATATGTCGGTTTTTGATCCATCGCTCAGCGGCCAGCAGGTTTTTCAATGCCACGAAACACCGAGCGCCTACGGCAATTACGGGATTGAATTCCGCAATGCTCAAACCGGCACCCCGATCTGGGGCTACCTCGGCACGGGTGGCGATGTAGGACGCGCCTGCGTGGGTGACGTCGACCCGAACTATCCCGGAGCAGAAGTTTGGGGTTCCAACAGTGGACTGATGACCTGCAAGGGCGTCCAGATCACGACGAGCAAGCCGACCACCAACTTCATGATCTGGTGGGACGCCGACCTCCTGCGCGAATGTCTCGACGGCAATACGATCTCGAAATGGGACTACACCAATTTCGCGCGAGTAACGATGCTTTCCCCGAGTGACGTCACCTCGAACAACACGACCAAAGCCACGCCCTGCCTCTCGGCCGACATCTTTGGCGACTGGCGCGAGGAAGTGATCTGGCGCACGACCGACAACACCGCGCTGCGCATCTACACGACGACGATTGTTGCTAGTAACCGGTTGTACACCCTGATGCACGACCACCAGTATCGTGTGGCGATCGCCTGGCAAAACGGTGCTTACAACCAGCCTCCCTGGCCCAGTTTCTTCCTCGGCAACGGCATGGCGGCCCAACCCGCTGCCAATATCACCTATGTTGCAGCCAGTGGGGGAACCACCGCTGACACCTATCAGGCCGAGTCCGCGACTCTCGCGGGTGGCGTTACGATCGACAGTAACAACGCGGGCTTCAACGGCACCGGCTTTGCCAACTTCCCGACCACCGGTGGCACGGTCACGTTTAGCAACGTCGACGGCAACGGTGGTGGCAGCAAAGCCCTGCAGATCCGCTACGCACTGGGCGCAACCGCCGCCCGTACCGGCAACATAGTGGTCAACGGCGTCACCAGCGCCGTCACGTTCCAGCCCACCGGCGCCTGGACGACGTGGTCGACTATGACGGTGGCGATTTCGTTGAACAACAATTCGACGAACACCATTCAGTTCGCTTCCACGGGAGCCGACACAGGCAACATCGACGAAATCACGGTGCCCTGAAACCCAGCAAAATCGATTCTCCTCCCCGGGGCCTGGCTCTCGTCACCTCGGAGAGGAGAAGTTTTTCTAACTACGAATGCGACCCAGGTTCACGCCGCTAAGGAAGGAGCCCCGGTGATCTCACATCATTGGCTCTATTTGATTATTCCTGTGGCCATCGTTGGCGCAGGGATCGCGGTGGCGCTTTATCAACGCGGTCAAGCCGACAAAAAACGATTGGTATCGCCAACACCCGCCGTCGTATTGCAGGCGGCGAGTGACGAAGTTCCGAACATGTCGGCGACCGCCAGCTTCGACGACCGCTGGAAACAATGGCAGCAGCGCCTGGCCGCAGCGGGCCACGAAGCGGAGCTGGCTGCCGAGTTCGAGGCGCTGGTCTTGGCCGATCCCGCCCGGGTGTTGAATCTGGCGCGCCAGGAACAGGATCCGATGCGTCGGGAGCACCTGATGAAAATGGTTCTTTTGCTTTGGTCTGACGCGGACTCGGGCGCTGCAGCAGCAGAAGTGCATCATCTGCGCCCTGACGAACGAAGCGCAGCGGTGGCGGCCGTGTTGGCCGGCTCATTGAAGGACGTTGCGGTGACGGTTCAACTCGCCCGCGAGTTTTGTCGCGATGATCCCGAACTGGCGTTGGAGCATGGTTACACCCTGGTCAATATTCTCGGAAAGACGGGTAATTTTCGCGCGGCCGTCGATTTCGCGGCCGAGACGACCGGGGGTGTCGAAAGTGAAGACGCTAACAAATGGTTAAAGGCGGCGTACGCTCAATGGGCCGCGCAAGACCCCGCTGCTGCGCTGGCTGCGATCAACGAACTAACAAGACCATCCCTGCGCTTCGAAGCGCTCGACTCGGTGGCTACCCATCGAATCGGGATTGATCCCGCGGGACTGGCTGAGGCCTTGCGCAGATTCCCCGCCGGTGAGGATAGAAACCTCGTGCTCGGCCACGCGCTACGCACCTGGGTGACTAGGGACGTCAAAACGGCCTCCCAGTGGCTCAATCAACAGGAACCAAACTCTGATCTCGATGCCGGTGCCTCCGCCGTAGCCACGGCGACACAGGGGCAAATGCTAAACCAGTCTCCAGAGGTAGCGTTGAGTTGGGCAGAGAGCATCGTCGGTCCCGAATTGCGGTCACGGACACTGGCAGCCGTGGTGGCGAAGTGGGCGACGCAAGAGCCCAAGCTCGCGCGACGTTATGTGGAAAGTTCCGTCCACCTGCTACCGACCGATCGCGCTGAGTTACTCTCCGGTTTGCCGGGCAGGGCCGGGCATTCGAACTGATTCTTTTCCGTTTTTTAGAGATTATGACGGCGGTGAGTTTGGTGGTACCGGAATGGACGTCATACGCTCGCTCCGGTCCATTCGACAGCGCTTACGGCTCGCCAATCCTCTGCACAAACTTCACAAAACGCTCTATATGGAAGCCCCGCCGATGCCCTTTCTTGTCGGGAACAACAGCTCCTGCCGCCGCCAAACCCCGCCTCACCCAATATGTAGGTTTTATACTAACCGGTTTTTCCGTCCTAACCTTTTCGCCAAAGAATACCTCACCCTAAAAAGCCCACTTTTCCCGGAATTGCCGACTTTACCCCTGCAATTCCGTAAAATTTTCAACTATCAACGTTAGGCAAATGAAAGAAACACACAGTATGCCGACTCCTTCGTCGCTCGGGGAACATTTGATCGAACGTCAAAATGCGGTGTATCGACGCCATAAGATTGAAGATTTGTTTTTCGTTATCGGGTTGATTGCGGCAATCGTTTCATCCGTTCTGAGAGTGCCTTTCCAAATGTGGATTGCGTCTTCTGTGGCGTTCATGGTTTGGGTTCTGTCATTTGTCATTTATTCTGAGATTTATCGTTTCCCATCGTCTGGATCGCTTGGACAGGTTTTGGGACGAATCCAAACAGAAAGAAAACAGTTGAGATGCTTCTTTCTTTTTATCCTCCCGGCCCTGTGTCGTTTGGCCCGGCTTATTTTGCTGGCCTGTCTAAGAAAATGAAACCGGAGCCGAACCCGGAGAGTTGTAGTCACGCGGAGCCGTGACTATGACCCTTGTTGAACAAGCCCGGAAGTAACCACTCGGCACCGCTTATGCGGTTTGTATTTTTTCCGTGGCTCTCGTGGACGGGTTCGTATCGAGGATTTTGATACGCCTGGTTTGCACCGGTCACTCTTCCGTTTTCACACTCATCCTGCCGTGCCGCCAGGGGTCCGCCTGGTCGGCGCGCAACTATGTTACGATCGTAACATAGTTGCGCGTGGTGATCATCACTGAATGCCACTGATGGGTGAGGTAGGGTTGGTCCGCGGAATCTGCGTGATCTGCGGTGGGTCAATTTAAACGGGTTCCGGCTATTCGGGTGCGCTGGGTTTGCCGACTCCAAGTAGATCCTTCGGCGGCACTCAGGATGACAATCCAGGGGAGGGACGGTTTGACGTTCAATGCTTTGCTCTTAACGCATGAGCGTGGGCGTGGAAGATGGGCCCAAATTGCAGGTCAGTTGTTATTGGCTTGTAAGCGAGTGGTATAAATACGCGTTTGCTGGGGTCGCGGATTGCCTGGGTCGCAGCGGTCTGTTGGCTGATTCTGTTGACCCCGTTCGCCGCCGTTTCCCCTGTGTCGCCTTGAATCGTTCCAAAACTATTCTGGTTTGCTTGTCGGTTTTTTGCCTCGGTCTTGCCGTGGGTTTTTGGGCGTATCGTCAGGAATCGGCGGAGCGCCGGCGCGATCTGATCGCTGAAACGAGTCGGTGTGCGCTGGCGTTTGATGCGAGCGAAGTGCGTGCGTTGGCCGGTTCGAGGGCGGATCTGCAAAGTCCGGTTTACGTCCGCGTCAAGGAGTGCCTGATCCGATTACATGCTTCGCTGCCTGGATCCCGTTTCATTTATATCCTTCGTTATAATCCGGCTTCGGGGAAGACGGTGTTTCTGGCCGACTCTGAGCCGGAGGCGTCGAAAGAGATTTCGCTTCCCGGGGATGTTTACCCGGAGGCGTCTCAAATGCAGGGGCTGCAGTCGATTTTGCGTGATGGCAAACCAGTGATCGAGGGACCGATTAGGGATTCTTTCGGCGAATTTGTTTCGGCGTACGTCACGTTTGGGCCAGGGTTGGGCCTGGATGTTTTGGGTCTGGATATCGAGGCGGGAACCTGGGCGTGGCAACTGTGGTTCGCCGCGTTGCGGGCGGCGGTGCTGAGCTGGTTCATTTTGGGCGGTGGTTTGGCGGTGGTGGCGTGGTACGGCCAGCGGTCGTTACGCGAGTCGCTTATCCGCAAGCTTTATGGCGCGGTGGAGCAGAGCGAGTCCGCGACCATGATCGTCAACTTGCACAGCCGCATCGAATACGTGAATGAGGGATTGTGCCGCCAGACGGGTTACACGCGGGAGGAATTGACGGGCAGGCCGTGGTGGGATTTTCGCAGCGAAAAGAAGCTGCCGGTGGAGGTCGCTGAGATTGTGGCACGGGTGAAGGCGGGGCTTTCCTGGGAGGGACAGGTTTCGAACACGCGGAAAAGCGGCGAACATTATCCAGCGCGCGCCGTGGTTTCGCCGGTGCGTGGCGAGCATGGACGGGTGGTGGGTTTTATCGCGGTGTTCACGGATGTTTCTGCGTCCCAACGCAAGGAGCGGGAGTTGCGCGAGGCCAAAGAGCAGGCCGAAACGTCAGATAGCGCCAAGGGCCGGTTTCTCGCGACGATGAGTCATGAGGTGCGCACGCCGCTTAACGGGATTGTCGGTTTCACGAGTCTGTTGCTCGACACGACGCTTACGTCTGAACAGCGGGAGTACGTGCAAACCATCCGAACCAGTGGAGAGGCGTTAATCCAGCTCACCGGCGACATTTTGGATTTCTCGCGCATTGAATCGGGAAAGTTGCAACTCGATGCCGCGCCGTGCGACCTGCGGGCCAACATTGAGGACGCGCTCGACATTTTTGCCAGCCGCGCGGCGGAGAGCGACCTGCAGCTGTTGCACTGGGTGGACTACGACGTCCCTGCGCAGTTGATGGTGGATGGCGGCCGGTTGCGGCAGGTGATGATCAACCTCGTGGGGAATGCGGTCAAGTTCACGGCGACGGGCCAGGTCGAGGTGACGGTGCGCAAACTGACGGGTAAATCTGTCTCGGTGGCGCCGTTTGAGGATCCGAGTCAGGGCCAGCTGGTCGCGGAGTTTGACGATGGCGGTTTGACTTTGGAATTTGCCGTGCGCGACACAGGGATTGGCATCGCAGCGGGCGATTGCGCGCGCCTTTTTCAGCCGTTCACGCAGCTCGATTCATCGAATATGCGTCGGTTTGGTGGTGCGGGACTGGGTTTGGCGATATCGCGTCATCTGGTGCGTATGATGGGTGGTGATATTCGTGTGGAGAGTGAGCTGGGGCGTGGTTCGACTTTCATTTTTACGGTCAGGGCACGTCCGGCGGAAGTTGTTTCCAATGAAATTTCGGCGGGGCGGCTTGCTGGTCGCAAGGTGGGGCTGGTTGTGACGCATGCGGGATTGCGAGCGGAGATGGGGCATCTGTTGCGGCAAGCGGGTGCGAAGGTGGTGGAGCGCACGCTTGAGACGCTAATTGAGGGTGGTTGGGATCTGGCGGTGATCGACTGCGATGCGGCAGCGGTGGAAAAGTTTCAATCTACCGCACCGGATTCAGATTGGCGGCCGGAGCGTATGTTTGGGTTGGTGGCGATCAATCTTGGCAATCAGGAACGTCAGGCGTTGCGCCGGCATTTCCGGATGTTGCTGGGTCGGCCAGCGCACCACCGCACGCTTTTGGATCTTTTGGCCAAGGCGTCAGAGCAGTTTGCTAGTTCGGTGACAACGCCGCCGGGGTTTACCGAAAAAAAGCTGCGCATACTGGTCGCTGAGGATGATGAGGTGTTGCAAAGGGTCATCAGTAGTTCGCTGTCGGCCCTTGGCTATCAATGTCAGTTAGTGCAGAATGGCCGTGCAGTCATCGAAGCGGTGAACGCTGAAAAATTTGACGTGATTCTCATGGACGCGCACATGCCGGAGATGGATGGTTTGACCGCGGTAAAACAGATTCGTGCGGGTGAAGCCGGCGTGCAGAATCGCGACATCTGGGTGGCGACGATCACTGCTGATCACCGGCCTGAAATGAAGGAGATGGCGCTGGCGGCTGGCGTGAATGATTTTCTCACCAAGCCGCTCAGTCTGGCGGATATCGAGGCGGCGTTTCAGCGTTTTCTGAAAGCGCGGCACGCCGTTCGGGTGTGAGCGGCGTGGTCGATTACACCGGGTTGCCGCCGAGTGCGGCTTCAATTTGTTTTGATGCCGTTTTCAGAATGGTCAGTCGTGCGTGGCGCTTGTCGTTGGCGGGAATGAGGTGCCAGGGCGCAAAGGGCTGGTTCGTTAACGCGAGCATGTCGCCGACGGAGGCTTCGTAGCCCGACCATTTGCGGCGGTTGCGCCAGTCTTCGTCGTTTATCTTGTGTCGTTTGTAGGGCGTGTTCTCGCGTTCGTTAAACCGACGCAGCTGCTCGTCCTTGCTGATGTGTAACCAGAATTTGATTACAATTATACCGTGGTCGGTGAGCTGGCGCTCGAAGTCGTTGATTTCGGTGTAGGCGCGTTTCCATTCGCTCGTCGAGGCAAAGCCCTCCAGGCGCTCCACGAGGACGCGTCCGTACCAAGAGCGGTCGTAAATGGAGACCATGCCGGCGCGCGGCACGTGGCGCCAGAAACGCCAGAGGTAATGGTGGGCTTTTTCCTCGTCGGTGGGTTTGGCCACGGGGATGACGCGGTAGTGGCGGGCGTCGATCGCGCTGGTCAACCGGCGGATGGCGCCACCTTTGCCGGCGGCATCCCAGCCTTCGAAAACAAAAACGATCGAGCGATGTGCAGCGTGGGCAGAGCGTACGGCCTGGTTGAGGCGACCGAGCCATTTTTCGCGCTTCAGTTCATATTCGGCTGGCGAGAGAATTTGATCTAGCGGCAGGGCTTGCAGTTGTTGCAGTTCGGTTGGTTTGAGCGGCTGGGAGGCTGCGCGTTTGTCGGTGGCGTGAGAGACGGTTTTTTGGCGTCGGACGTGGGCGGCGAAGCTGGTGAGGATCAGTTTGGCCACCGTTGCGTTGCGCGTGCGCTCGTGCTCCGCGTCGACGATAGTCCAGGTGGCGCCGGGGTGGTCGGTTGCTTTCAGAATACGGCGGGCGGCGCGGGCGATCCGGTCGTAGTTGCGGAAGTGATACCAATGCTCGGGGGTGACCCGCCAGGCGGTGCTGGGGTCGGATTCGAGGGCTTGCAGGCGATCATGCTGGGCCGTTTTGCTGAGGTGCAGCCA
>Ga0302322_100001146_pt1 | contig 21548 bp, 21 predicted proteins | sample Fen_T0_2_FD_203757 | JGI IMG/M metagenome (GOLD analysis project Ga0302322, IMG submission 203757) | Peat permafrost microbial communities from Stordalen Mire near Abisko, Sweden - Fen_T0_2 | ecosystem: Environmental > Terrestrial > Soil > Wetlands > Permafrost | place: Sweden: Abisko...
GGTCTCCCACATTTTGGTGATCTGCGCGACGAAGGCGTCATAGTCCTTCGGGGTAACGGACAGCTTGGCATACTCACTCCTGGCGCGTTCGATGAAGCGCGCAAAGACGGGGACTTTTTCCACGCCCTCCTGCACGCCCGACGTCAGGGTATTGGCCGCAAACGAGAACACCTTGCCGACGCGATCGGGGTGACGGATGGCGAGATCGAGCCCGAGGATGGCGCCGTCGCTCCAGCCGACGATGTCGGCCTTCGCAATATGCAACGTGTCGAGCAGCGCGACGACCTCATCTGCCGTCAGATCATAGCCATAGGGCCTGGCGTCGCGCGTGCTGCGGCCGTGGCCGCGGCTATCAACGACGATGACGGTGTGGCGCCGGGCGAGCGCCTTGACCTAGTTGCCCCAATAGTCGGAGTTCGACAGCCCGCCATGCAGGAGCACGACCGGAGATCCGCGCCCGATCATGGCATAATAGAGGTTGATACCATTGATCTTGGCATGCCCGCTGTGTTCGCCAGGGAGGGGGGCGGGCGTCGGCGGAAGCGTCAGCCACAGCGGCTCGGCGCCGATCGCTCGAACCGGAAGAAGCAGCGGCAAAGCCAGCAGAACGGCGCGCATCGACAACTCCTCTCAGGGGCGAAGCAGCACTTACGATGCATCGAATTGCCTCTGCGAAGCAAGCGGGAGCGTCATTCGCCATCATCGTCGACAGCGCGCATCGAGATGGCTCGTCGATGATGAAAATGATGTCCCTGTCGTCGCATGGCATGCAGACGGTTCATTTCCCGATCTTACCGAAGTTTGGATTAGCGTTTCATTGTGCGTGTGGACGTTTGTCCTCATTATTCAGCGTCAGATTGTTTCTCGACACAGGTTTGCCGATGAAATCCCGATTACTTTCACTCGTCTTTGGATTGACGCTGTTTGCGCTGCCCGCCTTCGCTGATCAGAAGATCAAGGTTGGTATCTCGGGCGGTGACGCCGAAATCGTCTGGGCCAAGGTCAAGGAGATTGCCGCGCAGGACGGACTTGACGTCGGCGTCGTGGTCTTCAACGACTATCTGCTGCCCAATGCCGCACTCGATGCCGGCGATCTTGATGCCAATGCGTTCCAGCACAAGCCGTTCCTCGAGAACCAGATCAAGACGAGAGGATACAAGATCACGCCTGTCGGAGACACCATCGTCGCTCCGATCGGCCTCTACTCCCGCAAGGTGAAGGCTGTCGACGACATCAAGCCGGGGGGGTCGATCGGCATTCCGAATGATCCTTCCAATGGCGGCCGCGCGCTGCTGCTGCTGCAGGCGCAGAAGCTGATCAAGGTCAAGGACGGCGTCGGCCTGCTCCCCACGGTGCTCGACGTGGTCGACAATCCGAAGAAGCTGCAGTTGCGCGAGATCGATGCCGCGCAGCTTCCGCGCAGTCTCGATGATGTCGATGCCGCCGTGATCAATACCAACTACGCCGTTCCGGTCGGGTTGATTCCGGGCAAGGACTCGATTGCGATCGAATCGCCCGTCAACAATCCCTACAATAATTTCATCGCCGTCCGTGAGCGGGACAAGGATGCGGCCTGGGTGCCGAAGCTGGTGCGCGCGTATCAGAACGAGACCATCCGCCAGCTCATCAAGGATCGGCTGCCGGGCCAGATTCCTGCGTTCTGAACCCGGAGATGACTTCGGTCGGGAAGCCGAACGCGAGCTCTTCCCGACCGCGCTGGGTGCTCCGTACGCGGCCGGATTGCGCGGGAACTCGTCGGGCCCTATCCAGGGCCGTGCTCATGTAAATGCGATGATTCGGGCTTCCGAATTCGGCGTGCTGCGGTAATCAATCGTGTCGTTGCTGCGGAGAGACGAAACGACCAGCACCGCCTGATGTTGTGAAGCGGGCTTCTCCTGCGCCTCATACATTCAAAAATGCATTCCGTTGACCTCGTTCAATCCGAGCGTCAACGTTGCGCTTCATTGATGCGACGTCTCTTGGCTGCGGGTCACACGGAATTCAATGGGTGATGATCGCGAGGCGCGGGCTCTCAACCCGCGCACGGTCTGTCACGCCAATATGCGGAGGACACATGGCGTCGGGCGAACCAGGTTTCATTTCGGATCATTTCGACGATGGCAAGGCCGGCTCAGACCGCGCGACGCGCGGTCTGTTGCTCGCCGCTATCAGTCATCCCGCGCCCGAGTCCTGGTTCGAACGGCATGACTGGCCGACGCTGCTTGTCGCGGCGGTGATCTATGGGAGTTGGCTGTGTCTGCTCGCTTCGCATCGCTATGTCCCGTGGTGGCTCACGGCGCCGCTCGCGGGTTACGTCGTGCAATGGCACTTCTCGTTGCAGCACGAGGCAATTCACGCCTTGCGTGGAATACCCCGATGGTTGCGTCGTGCGCTCGTCTGGCCGCCGCTCGGCATCTGGTTCCCTTTCGAACTGTATCGCCGGTCGCATCTGCGGCACCATCGCAGCCACCATCTGACCTATCCGGGGGAGGATACCGAGTCGTATTATCATGAGGAGGAGGACTGGGAGGACTACGGTCATCTGTCGCGTTGGCTGCTCATCGTCAATCAGACATTCCTGGGCCGCATTCTCGTTGGCCCGTTGCTGCGCACGCCACACTTCGTCTGCAAGGAAGTCGGCAAGATCATCGCCGGCGACCTGTCCGATCTCGGCATCTGGCTTCGCCACGCCGTCGCAGTGGCCTTGATCCTCTGGCTCGTGATCGAAGTGTTCGAAATGTCTGCGTTGCAGTACCTTGCCGAGTTCGTCTATCCCGGTATTGCCTTGGGCATGATGCGCAGCTTCACCGAACATCGCTGGGGCGAGCAGCCGCGCGAACGCACCGCGGTGGTCGAATCGAACTGGGTATTCGGTTTGCTGTTCCTGTGGAATAATCTTCACGTTGTTCATCACGCATTCCCGACGCTGCCGTGGTGGAAGGTCCCGCGGGTTTGGCGGCACCACCGTGAGCGCATCCAGGCCTACAATGGTGGATTCGTATTTCGTGGCTATGGCGAGATCGCACGACGATGGCTGCTGACGCCGAATTTCATTCCGGTTCATCCGCCGAGCCTCGCCAGCAGGATTTCGGAGTCCTGACGCCATTCCAACCTCACCGGCGGCCGCAATGCTTGACCAGTCAAAATCGGGCGTGAATGGCGAAACGACATGGGCGGCAAGCCTGCCCATGTATTGTCTTCCGGAGATGGAAGCCGCAAACGCCGGCTTCTTGGCCGCATTGCAGAGTCGCCTTCGTGGCAAGGGCATTGAAGCGGCGGAGCCAATTCTCAACCGCCGCCATGGCGCGGTGTCCGACAATGTCGCTCCAGGAATGTTCTTTACCCAGATTTGCGGTTATCCGCTGTTCAAGCATTATCGCGAGCAGTACCGGGCGCTTGCCACGCCGCACTATGCAATGCCGGGATGCGTCGGGGCCAGCCATCGGGCGTTCTTCATGGTACGCGCTGACGATCCAGCCGGGCGCCTGGAAGATCTGCGCGGGCAGACATTCGGCTGCAACAGCTTGCTGTCGAACTCTGGAATGAATCTGCCGCGCTTATCGTTGGCGCGGATTGCCGGCGGCAGGCCGTTCTTTTCCGCCGTCGTCGTGACGGGTGCGCATGTCGAGAGTCTCGCGCGCCTCGATCAGGGCAGTATCGATATCTGTTCGGTCGACAACGTGACGTGGGGCCTCTTCAAGAAATGCCGCCCCCGTGCCGCCGAACGGTACCGGATACTGGCCGAAACCGTTGTGAGTCCGTCGCTGCCTTTCGTGACATCTGCGAAGACGTCGGAAGCCGATGCGGCCGCTCTGGCCGAAACACTATTTGAGATTATGACCGATCCGCAGACCGCGCCCCTGCGCGAGGTGCTGGAACTCTCCGGTCTTTCCGCGCCCGATGTGGCGGCGTACGAAGGTTTGACCGAATATGAGCGCGAAGCCGCCGAGCGCGGCTATCCCGAATTGGCATAGACGCAGCTATCACGCGCCGAGTGCCATCCGCCGATCATGATAGGCACGAATCAGAATCCGCCGTCGGGCGGCGGACGATCGTCCGCTATCACAGTGCCGCTAAGACAACCGGTTTGGATGTCAGGGCATGCGTGCCTTGCTGGCGGGTGCAGTGGCGTTGGAATGGTTAAACTCGCAAGGTGGGTCCTAGTGCCGGCCACCTGTCCGTTGTGTGCTGGTCCGATCTGATGATTGACCGCATGCCTCCAACGAAAGGACGTTTCCATGACGAAGCGCAGTGCTGTGTTCGATGGAGTCGTTGCGGCGAATGAAAATATGCCGGCGATTTCGGTGACAAAGGCAAGCTTGCGCTGCCGCCGCCCCGGCGGGTTGCGATTCTCACTTGCATGGATGCCGGCTCGACCCCAGCAAAGTATGCAGGGCTCGCTGAGGGCCGTGCCCACGTCATCCGCAACGCGGGTGGACGTGCATCCGATGACGCCATTCGCTTGCTGGTGATCTCTCGCAAGCTGCTCGGATCGAATGAATGGTTGGTGATCCACCACAGCGACTGCGGGATGCAGCTGTTCACCAATGAAATCATCGGTGATCTGCTCTGACGACCTGGCAAACGGCGCGGCTTGACGGCAAAACGTGGTCAAACCCGAAGCACGGCGGCGGCTGGGTCGGCCCATTTGCCTCTGTATTGGCTTCAACGACAAGCTGGCGTTCGCGGCGTGCGAAGCACTCGACGCGCGTCCTATGAAACGAGATGAGCGACCAGGAAGTGAGGCGTGGCGCCCGAAAACTCCTCGGCGCGGGCGCGATAAAGCGTAGTCTCGTCGCGGGTCGCATCTCGGAGGCGCAGCCGGCCGCGACAGTCCAGCGCGGGAGAGCGCGTCCGGCAGAATCGGTCCAGGGCCTTCAGCAGCCACTCTGAACGGACCAGCCGGTGCGCGACGTCGAAATTCTCCGCCTCGAAAGCGAAGGCTGGCCGCTCCGCAATGTCAAGAGTGAAGACCTGCTGATGTTCAGGGGGCATGAGAAGGTTGATCTGACGTTCATTCTATCGAAGCTGCCGCAACAGCGCATTCAGCGTCAATGGAATGGTCAATCGAATTGCGCCGATCCTGGGGAACAAACCTGCTGCCGATATCGCCGTGCGCAAAGCAATCCCTCCACGCCCGTTGTGCGGGCTTGCGCGTCGGCAATGCGCGCCGACGGCATGGCTGATATGTGGCTTCTGTGAGCGATCGCCGGCTCAGTCGAAGCTGGCGGGACGAGGCGGTTTGTCCGCAAGAATTTTCTCTACCAGGCGGCGGTGACAGCAACGCCGTTGCTATTTCGCAGGCTTGCTTGCAGCCCCTGCGGCATCGGACCAACATCCATGCAAACGCTTGAAACCCGGAGCAACGTCATGAGCCTTCTCCAGAGAAAGATCGAATCGCTGCCCTTCATTGTCGCCGAACTGAACTACCTGGCGCCGACCGCCGACAAGCCGCGGACCTACGCGTTCGATCCGCCGCCGGGAGAGCCGAAGTCGACGGCGCTGCCGGAGCCGCATCAGGTGCCCGTGTTCAACGGGCGATCGATCGCGGACAGCTTCTCGCTCGATCGCGAAGGATTTGCGCTGGTGCGTCATCCGACCGTGGTGCGGGACTTCTACAACGACAAGGAGGTGCGCAACGTCTACTACCCGGCAGCGGAAGCCTTCATCCGATCCACGCTGCGCGCGGACCGCGTGGTCATCTTCGATCACACCGTGCGCAAGCGGGTCGCGGGCGCAGCCGACATTCGTAGCGGCGCTCCGCGGCAGCCGGCGACGCGGGTGCATGTCGATCAAACCGTGACATCGGGCGCGAACCGGGTGCGCGAGCATCTCGGTGACGAGGCCGAGGACCTGCTGAAGGGGCGCGTGCAGGTGATCAATCTGTGGCGGCCGATTCGTGGGCCGCTGCGCGACAGTCCGCTGGCGATGTGCGATGGCACCACGGTCGCGCCCGGTGATCTCGTCGCCTCCGACCTGATCTATCCCAATCGCAGCGGTGAGATCTACGCGGTGAGGTACAATCCGAACCATCGCTGGTTCTATGTCCCGGACCTGACCACGGAAGAGGCGCTGCTGCTGAAGTGCTACGATTCCGCGACCGATGGCCGGACCAGGTTCGGGCCGCACACCGCCTTCGTCGATCCAACCACGCCGGTGGATGCCGCGCCCCGTGAGAGCATCGAGCTGCGCACGCTGGTGTTCCACAGTCGTTGAGATCTCGCAGGTATCATCGGGAGCGGGCGCTCCCTGCCCGCTGCCGAGATCGATAGCCGGCGTCGCGAAACGGCCAGGCGCCTGGACGAAAATTCCTCGATGTGATCCTCCCGGGGAATCTTAGTCCAAGTCCCGGCCGATATCTGCAATTGCCACCAGCGCACGAGCGGGCGATGTTCGGCGAATGGGTGCACTGCAGCAGTGAATACGAGGATCGTGCGATGAATGCTCATCAGTCTCTGGCGGTCGTACAGCCGGTCAGCCTGGCCGAGACGATCGTGCCGGAGGCGGCGGCGCAGCCGATGGTCCGTTTCGAGGGCCTCTCCAAGGTCTATCCGGCCTATCGTGACAAGCCGAGCGTGCAGGCGTTGCAGGATATCGACTTTGCGGTCGCGCGGGGGTCGATCACCGGCGTGATCGGGCGATCCGGTGCTGGCAAGTCGAGCCTGGTACGACTGATCAACGGGCTGGAGAAGCCGACGGCGGGCCGCGTGATCGTTGACGGTCGCGACATTTCTGCGCTGAGCGGCCATCCGCTGCGGCTGGCGCAGCGCTCGATCGGCATGATCTTCCAGCACTTCAACTTGCTGTCATCACGGACGGCCGCCGACAACATCGCGCTGCCGCTGGAGATCGCCGGCTGGTCGAAAGCCGATATCAAGGCGCGGGTCTCCGAACTCCTGAATCTGGTCGATATCGCCGACAAGCACGACCGTTATCCGTCGGAATTGTCCGGCGGGCAGAAGCAGCGCATCGGCATCGCGCGTGCGCTTGCGACGCGGCCCAACGTGCTGCTGTCGGATGAGGCGACCTCGGCGCTCGATCCGCAGACGACGCGCGCCATCCTCGATCTGCTTGCCAATATCAATCGCGAACTCGGCGTCACCATCATCCTGATCACCCATGAGATGTCGGTGCTCCGGCAACTCGCGACCGAGGTCGTCGTGATCGACGGCGGCGCGGTCGTCGAGAAGGGCCATGTCACCGATATCTTCACCAACCCGAAACAGCCGATCACGCAGACCTTCCTGTCCGAGGTGCTCGGCGATGCCGTGCCGGTGTCGCTGGCGAGCCGGCTGCAGAAGCAGCCGGTTCCGGCCGGCCGGGCGGTGATCCGCGTGCTGGTGCGCGGCACGGATGCCGGCGACACCGTGGTGGCGCGGTTGGCGCGCGAACTCTCGATCGACGTTGCGCTGCTGTCGGCGCGGATCGATGAGATCGGCGGCCAACCCGTCGGCTCGCTGATCCTGGGAATTCCAGGCGCCGAGGCGGCGGCGCGGCAGGCGCTGTTCTATTTGTCGCAACAGAATCTTGCAGCGGAGCGCCTCGGCTATGTCGCTTGATCTCATCAATCTGATCATACAGGCCACCGGCGAAAGCCTGTTCATGGTCTCGATCGCAGCCCTGGTGGCAACGTCGCTCGGCCTGCCGCTCGGCATCTTTCTTGCGACCAGCCGCAAGGGGGAATTGTTTGCAGCGCCCTCGGCCAATGCGGCCCTCGGCGTGGTCGTCAACGCCACCCGCTCGACGCCCTTCATCATTCTGGTGGTGGCGATCATTCCGTTCACGCGCCTGATTGCGGGCACCTCGATCGGCTCTTCTGCGGCCATCGTTCCGCTCACGGTGGCCGCAATGCCATTCATTGCCCGCCTGGTCGAGGCCGCGATCCGCGAAGTCGATGGCGGGTTGATCGAGACCGCGTCGTCGTTTGGCGCGAGCCCGCTGCAGATCGTGTTCAAGGTGCTGATTCCGGAAGCGCTGCCGGGGCTGGTGCTGGCGCTGACCCTGGCGGTGGTCAGCCTGCTCGGCTACTCCGCGATGGTCGGCGCCGTCGGCGGCGGTGGCCTCGGCGACCTCGGCATCCGCTATGGTTATCAGCGCTTCATGCCAGACATGATGCTGGCGGTCGTGGTCGTGCTGATCGTGCTGGTGCAGAGCGTACAGACCGTGGGCGACTATCTCGCGCGCAGGCTCAACCGCCGGCTGCGGCATCGCTGATGCGCGGAAGGTGGCTGCGCTGTCTGCGGCGGCCTGACCAGGATATCCTTCTTTCCGCGCCGCGTGATCGGGATTGATGTTGTTTTGTTGGCCCGGGCCTTGGCTGACGCAAGATTGGCGCTACGATCTCCATCGACCTGGGACGGCGATGGAGAGTGCAATGACGGGAAGCGCTGCTGGAAACGTTGTCGACCTCACGACGCATCGGGCGCGAAGGCAGGGCGAGACAACGGGTTCTCCCGAATCTCGGCAGGAGACCGTCGATATCTTTTCGATGGCGTTCTTCGGGTTCTGGCCGGGAATCGTGTGGCTGCCGCTGCCGTTTGACCCGCGCGGCGCCGAGCACAATGGCCGCTGAAACGGCGATGTCCTGCGCATGTCGCAAAGCCATGACCGTGGTCGGAGACCCAATTGCACGTCAGTGGAGAAGTCTATGAACAGCATTGTTGAAAAGCCCCGGAAGTTTGCGCTTGTCGAGCGGTCACCGGCCGCGTCCTTCGAACAGGAGCGACTGCATCGCAAGCAGCGGCTTGCCGCGACCTTCCGGCTGTTTGCCCGCTATGGTTTCGACCAGGGCCTGGCCGGCCACGTCACCGTCCGCGACCCGGAATTTCCGGACCGCTTCTGGATCAATCCGCTGTCGGCCCATTTCAGTCAGATCAAGGTCTCGGACCTGCAGCTGGTCGATCATGACGGCAACATCCTGATCGGCGACAAGCCGATCAACCAGGCCGGGTTCGTGATCCATTCGGCGATCCATGCCGCGCATCCGCATGTGATCGCCGCGGCGCACACCCATTCGACCTATGGCAAGGCCTGGTCGGCGCTCGGGCGGCTGCTCGATCCGTTGACCCAGGATTCCTGTGCGTTCTATGAGGACCATGTGCTGTTCGATCCCTTCACCGGCGTCGTGCTCGATTCTGGGGAAGGCAAGAAGATCGCGCAGGCACTCGGAACCAGGAAGGCCGCGATCCTGCAGAACCATGGCCTGCTGACGGTCGGGCCCACGATCGAAGCGGCGGCGTGGTGGTATATCGCGATGGACAATGCCGCGCGGACGCAGCTGCTGGCCGAGGCGGCGGGCCCGACCAAGCCGATCCCGCATGACATCGCCAAGCTCACCGCGGGCCAAGTCGGCACCCACAAGGGCGGCTATTTCAGCTTCCAGCCGCTGTGGGACTGGATCACGGCGCAGGAGCCGGACCTGTTCAATTGAATCCGTAAGGCGGCGCAAGACCGGACCGGCGGAGCCGTACAGCTCGGCCGGTCCTTGACGTTATTCTCGAGGCAGGGTGGGGCGCGCGTGGCTGCCACCATCGGACCTGCTAGGATGGGCTCCTAACTAAGCCGATCGCGAGCAGCTCAATGCCTACTCTTCCGCACGAAAGGTGCGCTGCCAATGGCAACGACGGACGTCAGGACGACACCGCATACGATCAGTGCCATCGCGAGCTTCCACGCCCATGTCTACTATGACCCGGACACGCGCGCGGAGGCCGAGCAGCTGCGGCAATGGCTCGGCGAGCGCTTCGTGGTGACGCTCGGCCGCTGGCACGATGCGCTGGTCGGCCCGCATGAACAGGCGATGTACCAGGTCGCCTTTGCGGCCGAGGTGTTTCCGACTTTGGTGCCATGGCTGATGCTCAATCATGGCCGGTTGAGCATCCTGGTCCATCCCAATACCACGCGTCCGCTCGCGGACCATATTGCGCACGCGCTCTGGATCGGTACGCCGCTTGGCATTCGCGGGGACAAGCTACCGCAGGAGAGCGAGGCGGAAGCGCCCCGCGAGCCGAATACGGATCCGACGGTTCGGCCCTGAAGAGCGTCTGGCCCATTACTCTGCCGCGTCGAACTGGGGCCGTGCAGTCGAGGTCAGCAGCGCCGGATCGCGATAGGCCGCGCCCGGTTGGCTCGTCCCTGTTCGCTGCGTTGCGTCAGAGTCATTCTCACCGAGTTCTTGAATAGCGTTGAACCTGGCGTGAGGCTCTCGCGACCCATCGCTGCCAGCTACTGACGCTGAACCATTCCAAGCCCGATCGTGTCGGGGTAAGCGAACCGACAACGTCTCACGAAGGCGCCGCTATAGACACGAATTGATCGCGTATGCGTCATCGTCAAACGCACGATACCGTACATTCGGCGTAAATCGTTCCAGTCTGTTTCATTGAGACTGAGTTATTCGCGCGCGCTTCAGTCACGACGCTGAAGAGCGACGATCGCAATTGACATGGCGCTCGCCGAGAGTTCGCTTGTCGCACCTATGCGCGATCGCGACAGCCACGCGCACCGTAGTGAACAAGAATTCGCCAGATCTGCAGCTCGAACAAAATTTCGGGGGAGCGATATCATGCCAAATTCATCGACATATCACGTCGACGCCGCACGGACGGGCTGGTTTCAGGGCGCCAGGCAAGGGGCGAGCAATCTCGCCGCCTGGAAGAAGATCGTCTCGGTCAATCTCGGCAGCGCGGTGCGCGGAGCTCCCCTCGTGCTGGAGAACTGGACGCTTCGCGGCGGTCCTCTGAGCGGCCAGACCCACGACCTCGCGGTCGTTTCGACCTCGAGCAATCTCTTGAACGCCTACACGCTCCGGCAACTTTACGCCGGCGACACGCGGCCTCTGTGGTCGACGCAATTGCCGCCCGCTTCCAAGCGCACTGGCAGCAATATTCCGCCGCCGGTCGGCGTCGCGAGCACGCCGGTGCTGAACGAGTCCACGGGCGAGTTGCACGTGCTTGCGCTGCAAAGCGCAGGCAAGCTCGTCTCGGGCGAGACCTCGCCACGTTCGCCCGCCTTGTGCACGCATGATGGCCGCCTCTTCATCGCCTGGAAGGGCGACGGCAACGACCATCTCAATGTCGCGCAGGCGGTATTGAACGGTAATCGCATCGTCTCGCTCGTCAACAAGGTCGTGCTCGGCGACACGAGCCCGGTGAGCCCCGCGCTGGCCTCCTTCAATGGCCGCCTCTACCTCGCCTGGAAGGGCGACGGCAACGACAATCTCAATGTCATCTCGTCGGGTGACGACGGCCGCAGCTTCAGCGGCAAGTTCACCTCGCCGGAGACCAGTCCCGAGCCGCCCGCGCTCTGCGCTCACAACGGTATCATGTTCATCGCCTGGAAAGGCGACGGCAACGACCAGCTCAATGTCGCGCATGTCGTGACGGCTGGGCCAAATGTCACGGGCTTCGCCAACAAGGTCGTGCTCGGCGATTCCAGCAACAAGTCGCCGGCGCTCGCCTCCTTCATGGGCAAGCTGTTCATTGCCTGGAAGGGGAGCGGCAACGACAGCCTCAATCTCATGTATTCGGAGAACAACGGCGGGACCTTCGGCCACAAGCATGTCTCGGGGGAGTCGAGCCCGCGTGCTCCGGCGCTCGCCGTCAACCTCAACGATCTCTGGATCGCCTGGAAAGGCGACGGCAACGATCAGCTCAACGTCGCCGTCGTGGGCTTCAGCGGCGCTGATATTGCGGGGTTCGGCAGCAAGCTGATTCTCGACGAGACGAGCCCCGAGGCTCCGACCATCGCCGCTTTGCTGGGCGACCTCTTCATCGGCTGGAAGGGCGACGGCAATGACCAGCTCAATATCTCGGGCCTGCCCGCCTATCACGTCAACGTGCTGGACGTGAACACCGGCGCGCTCAGGAGCGCCACGCCGCTCTCCGACCCTGGCGCCGCCGGGCGAGCGACCTTCAACGGCGCGCTCCAGGATCAGCGCGGCGCACTGAACCTCGTGCGGGGCTTCGTCTACGCGACCTTCGCCGACTTCCTGGCGTACGACAAGGGCGACTACCACGGTTGGCTCGTGGGCTGGCAGGCCAACAACCCGAATATTCAGGTGTTCAATCCGACGACGCGGACGGTCAATGGCGGCGGCGCCTGGGGGCCGGGCGGGTCTGCGGCCGCGCCGGACGGCTCGCTCTATCTCGCGACCGGCAATGGCATGACCAATGACGGCTATTGGCACGACATCAACGGTGGCAGCAGGCTCGGCAACAAGCGCACCTTCGGCGACACCAGCGCCAAGGCGCCGGCGCTCGCCGTCCACAACGGGATGCTGCTCATGGCCTGGAAGGGCGACGGCAACGACCAACTCAATGTCGCGCAGGTAACCGTGAGCGGCGGCAGTCCGACCGGCCTGGTCAACAAGGTCGTGCTCGGCGACACGAGCCCTGTGAGTCCCGCGCTCGCATCGTCGAACGGGCGACTTTACCTCGCCTGGAAGGGCGACGGCAACGACCAACTCAATGTGATGTCGTCTGGCGACAACGGCCACAGCTTCGGCGGCAAGTTCATCTCGCCGGAGACCAGTCCTCAGCCGCCGGCACTGTGCGCTCATAATGGTCTCTTGTTCATCGCCTGGAAGGGCGATGGCAATGACCAGCTCAATGTCGCGCAAGTCGTGACGGCTGGGCCCAATGTCACGGGCTTCGCGCACAAGGTTGTTCTGCACGACACGAGCCCGAAGGCGCCCGCGCTCGCCTCGTTCAACGGACGGCTCTACCTTGCCTGGAAAGGCGACGGCAATGACAACCTCAACGTCATGTTTTCCGAGGACAACGGCCTCACCTTCAGGAACAAGTTCGTCTCCGGCGACACGAGTCCCGAAGCACCTGCGCTCTGCGCGCATCGAAACGGCCTCTACCTCGGCTGGAAGGGCGACGGCAACGACCAGCTCAATGTCGCGCAGATGTTCTGGTTCGAGGGCGCGGTGCGAGGCCTCGACAAGGGTATTCTCTCAGACACCAGCCCGCTCAGCCCGGCGCTCGCCTCGTTAAACAACATGCTGTTCCTGGCCTGGCGCGGCAATGGCAACGACCAGCTGAACGTCCTGCGTCTCGCGAGCCCCGGCGAAATCGGGGACTTTCATGAATCGGTTATCCGCTTCAATCTCGACGGGCGCTCAGCCTTCGTCGGCGATTGGTACACGCCGCTCGACGCGAAGGCGCTGGACGACTCCGACCAGGACATCGGCGGCTCGAGCACGCTGGCGCTGCCGACGATCGGGGGGCTGGACATGGTCGTGGTCACCGGCAAGGACGGCCGGGTCTATCTGTTGAACCGCAAGGATCTCGGCCGGTTCGGCGGCGCGTTGTGGCGATCGACCGTCTTTGGAAGCGAGAGCAAGTGCGCGGCGTCCTTTTTCCGCACGCCGGCGGGCGACAATCTCGTCTATGTCGTCGGCGGCGGCAAGCCCGGTCTCGCCGCCTTCAAGGTGATCGTCCATGGCCCGAACGAGGCCGGCTTGCGCCCGCTGTGGGTCGCGGGGGGCCAGGGAATTGGGCTCGGCGACTTCCCCGGTTCGCCTGCGACGCAGAGCTTTCCGGACGGCAACGCGGTGGTGTGGATTGTCGACGACACGATCCCGGCGCTGCGGGGCTTCGATGCCGCTACCGGCACCGAGCGGTTCAACTCGTCAGCCCAACGCGGGAATTCACTCGACGGCATCGCGCACTTTCCGCCGATCGCCTGCGGTTCGACGAATGTACTGGTTGGACTCGCAAATGGTTTCGCCGTCTACGGGTGGCCGACCCCGCTGGTGGCGTGAACCCCAATCTCGATCATCATTCGATAGGGCAACAGCCTGTCGCAGAGAATGAGACGGTCGTCTTCGAGACCGACAAATTGATCGAGAATGCCGGTCCGAGTGCGTATGAAGTACTCATCGTCGAACTGAAATAGGCCTCCGACGCGCGTTTGCACCTCAAAACGCGACGCGCGTCATTGGAACCGGACACACGTCTGCCTCACGTGAGACGTGCGGCGAGATGAATAACCTCCGAAACACCGCTTCTCGAAGGATCAAACGAGCGGGCAGGGGGAATCCGGCAGCACGCGCGTCGCTATTTTGTCCAGGCGCTCGACAGCGCGGCGATCGCTGCGCATCATTTTGAACCGTCTCGATGTCGATAAGAGAGCATGTCGACGCGCCGCGAGCCGCGGGCTGGCTTAACGAGATCAAGGAGAAATGAGCGCGATGATGAAAATGCTGATGAGCGTCATGCTCGCCTGTGGCCTCGTGTGCGGGCCCGTGGGCGCGGCGCGCGCGGAGGAGCCGCTCAGGATCGCGACCAGCGCCGGCCCGGTCGGGCAATTGGTCGGCTTCGCGGCGAAGCTTGCCAAGGAGAAGGGGCTCGACGTCAAGGTCGTCGAACTCAGCGACTGGGTTGCGATCAATGAGGTTGTTAATTCCGGCGATGTCGATGCCAACCTGTTCCAGCACGCGACCTATCTGGCGCTGCAGAACAAGCAGCGCGGGCTCAATCTGGTCCAGATCGACAAGGTCGGGGTGATCGCGCCGGTCGGCCTGTTCTCGAAGAAGATCAAGACTCTCGAGGACGTGAAGGACGGTGACTCGGTCGCGATTCCCAATGAGCCGCTCAACGGCGCGCGCGGTCTGATCCTGCTGGAGCGGGCAGGGCTGATCAAGTTGACGCCAGGCAAGGGATTTTCGATCTCCAAGTTGGACATCATCGACAACCCCAAGAAGTTGAAGATCGTCGAGCTCGATCCGGCGCAGACCTACCGCTCGCTTGACGACGTCACGCTGGCGCTAGTCAACATCACCTATCTGATTCCGGCCGGCGGCGATCCGAAATCGGCGTTGATCATCGATCGCACCATCGACGACGGACTGGTCCTGCGCTTCACCGCGCGAGCAGATAAGGCAGACAATCCGAAGCTGAAAGCCTTCATCGAGGTCTTCAAGGCCCCCGAGGTGAAGCAATTCATCGAGGAGAAATTGCCGGCGTTCATTCCGGCCGGCTTTGACAGCAAGGCATCGTGATTTGCGGCGGGTGCGGAGGGGACGGCGCTGAACGGCGTCGTCCCCTTCGCGCATCTGCGGCTGCGTTTCGCTCACGGTGCGTGGATAGAGACGGCGCTTCACGCGGGATGGGTGCCTGGCGAGAACGATTGATCTCTTTGGGTCGCCTGCGCAGGACATCGCGACTCCGGGATCGGGATACGCAGGCAATTCCTTGCTTTGTTCGCGGGTGCGATTGAAGCGGAGTTTGATCGGCGCTAGTGGCGATGTGGACCTGCAGATTTATTTGGAGACTTTCATGCGTATCCTCGCTTTCGCCGCCGCCACTTTGTTGACTTTCGCACTGCCGGCGGAGGCGGAAACCATCCGCGTCGGCGTGACCGCAGGACCCCATGCCGAGATCTTGGACGTGGTCAAGAAGGTCGGCGCCGAGCGCGGGCTCGACATCAAGGTCGTCGAATTCACCGACTATGTGATCCCGAACCAGGCGCTGGCGCTGAAGGATCTCGAAGCCAATTCGTTCCAGCACGAGCCCTATCTGAAGAATCAGATTTCCAAGACCGGCTGGAAGATCGTCAAGGTCGCGACCACGATCGCCTCGCCGCAGGGCGTGTATTCACAGAAATACAAGACGCTGGCCGAACTGCCGGACGGCGCACGCGTCGCCATCGCCAATGATCCCTCCAATGGCGCCCGCGGCTTGATGATCCTGGCGCTGCATGGGCTGATCAAGCTCAAGGACGCCAACAACGTCGCCGCCACCGTGGCCGACATCACCGACAATCCGAAGAAGCTGCGTTTCGTCGAACTCGATGCCGCGCAACTGCCGCGCGCGCTGCAGGACGTCGATCTCGTCTCGATCAACAACAACTATGCGGTCCAGGCCGGCCTGAATCCGGCCAAGGACGCGCTCGCGCGCGAAAACGCGGAAGGTCCCTGGGTCAATATCCTCGCCGTGCGCGAAGACGACAAGGGCAAGCCCTGGGTCAAGCAGCTGATCGAGGCCTATCACTCCGATCCCGTGAAGGCGTTCCTGGAGACGCGCTTCAAGGGCAGCTACATCCCCACCTGGTAGGTCAGCTGGAAACGTGCCGGACCCAATCGCTCACCCCGACTGTATTTTTCTCTCGCGCGGCAGGGCACTGAGAACAGACCCGCTGAAAATCGCCGAACTGTGAAATTGCAAGAGCCGGGATGCTGAACCACGATGTCTCACAGCACCCGCGTTGGTCGCGGCGGACATTTGGAGCAGTTGTCATGGCAGCATTCGTCACCTGCGCTTTTCCAGAATCTTGGCGGCTGCAATGGACATGGCGTCAAGGCCGGCGACAACATGTAAGCCGTCGATGATGTCGATGCATGACGTTCTGTCGTTGACTGCCGACGTGCTCGTGATCGGTGGCGGCATGGCGGGCGCGTGGGCGGCGGGCGCTGCAGCAAAGGCTGGCGCCAGCGTGATCCTGGTCGAGAAGGGGTATTGCGGGACCAGCGGTGTTACCGCGGCCGCAGGGCCTGGCCATTGGTGGGTGCCGCCGGACGCCCGTGACGCCGCGGTCAGACATCGGGCCGAGGCTGGCCTTGGGCTTGGCGATGCGGCGTGGATGCATCGCATTCTCGATCAGACTTGGCGGACGCTGCCGACATTGGCGCCTTTCTACGGTTTCGGTGCCGACGATGAGGGACGGATCAACTATCGCGCGGTGCGCGGGCCCGAATACATGCGCGCGCTGCGAGCTTTCGTCGTCAGTCATGGCGTCACCATTCTTGATCATTCCCCGGTGCTCGAACTGCTGGCGCGCGACGACGGCGCGATCGGCGGTGTCGGCGGCCTGCGCCGGCAGGACGGCGACAGGCCTTTTCAGATCGCGGCCGGTGCTGTCGTGCTTGCGGCCGGCGGCACCAGCTTCCTGTCGCATCTGTTGGGATCCCGCAACAACACCGGTGATGGCTATCTGCTGGCGGCCGAGGCGGGAGCGGAACTGTCCGGTATGGAATTCACCTCCGCGTATACGATCGCGCCCGCGCATTCGACGATGACGCGCAGCATGGCCTATGCATTCGCCACCTATTACGATGCCGATGGCCGTGAGCTCGATCTGCCATTTGGACCCGCTCAAACCGCAGGGCTGGCGCGCGCGCTGCTGCGCGGACCAGTGTTCTGCTCGTTGCATCGGCTGCCTGACGACATCAAGGCGCGGCTGCACACGATCTCGTCGAACGTGCCACTGGTGTTCGATCGCTGGGGCATCGATCCCTATCGCGACCGCTTCGAGGTGACGCTGCATAATGACGGCACCATCCGCGGCATCGGCGGCGTGCGGGTCCATGATGTCGACGGCCGCACCTCGGTGCCCGGGCTGTTCGTCGCCGGCGACAACGCCTCGCGTGAGAAGGTTGCGGGTGCGATCTCCGGCGGCGGCAACGTCAACTCGGCCTGGGCGCTGTCCTCCGGCGTCTTGGCAGGCGACGCGGCCGCCCGGTTGGCGCGCAGCAACGTCCGGCGTGTCGCGCCTCTCCAGCCGCTTGGGCAAGCGGGATTGCGACCGCGGGGCTGGGTGCGCGCGCTTGATCTCGATGCGATACGGGCCGGCGTCCGCGCCGAGATGCATCCGTTCGACAAAAATCTGTTCCGCAAGGAGTCCTCGCTGGCGGCATCGCAACGCGCGCTCGACGGGCTCTGGTCGGAGATCGCCGATCACGCGGCCGGCGACACGCTGCGGTGGCGCGAGGCGGCGGCACTGGTTGCGACCGCGCGCTGGTCGGTCGCCACCGCACGCCATCGCACCGAGAGCCGCGGCATGCATCGGCGGCTCGACCATCCGGCGCAGGATCGGAGGCTCGCGGTGCGGCTGCTGTGCCGCGGCTTCGAGCAGGTCACCGTGACGGCGGATGACGGAGCGGTGGCCCATCGCGGCGAGCTGGAAGCCGTCTCATGATCGAACTCATTGTCGCCGACCGCTGTACCAATTGCGGAGCTTGCATCGAGGTCTGCCCGACCAATGTGCTGGAGCGCGCGGCGTCGGGACCTCCCGTGCTGGCGCGGGTGGAAGACTGCCAGACCTGCTTCATGTGTGAACTCTATTGCCGCGCGGACGCGATCTATGTCGCGCCGGATTGCGACCGCCGCGTCGCCGTCTGCGTCGATGACGTGCTCGGCTCGGGGCGGCTCGGCCAATACCGCAGACATTCCGGTTGGGACGAATGGGCAGAACATTTTCCCAACGAGCAATGGCTGATGGAGACCGTGTTCCGCCGCGCAGCGGAAGCCGCTGCTGAACACAAACCAAATGAAGGTAACAGATGACAATCGTCACACATCGGCCCGGCGCTCTGGTCGGATCCGACGGGTTCAACAGCCCTGCGGACTGGCCGGACAGTCCGCTGTCCCAGGCGCTCACGCAGCCGATTCTGCTCGGGCTGTTCCTGCCGATCCAGGCCGGCGGCTGGAGCGCCTCCACGCTGCCGCGGACGACGACCTGGAGCTTCGACTACAATCGCGATCTGGTTCTGGCGGCAGAAGACTTCGGCTTCGACCTCGTCTTTGCGCTGTCGCAGTGGCTGCCGAAGGGCGGCTATGGCGGCGTGTTCACCGGCGAGGCGCTGGACTCCTTCGTGACCACTGCGGCGCTGACCAGCCTCACCAAGCGCACCATACTGATCTCGACCATCCACGTTCTCTACGGTCCCTGGCATCCGCTGCATTTGGCGAAATATGGTGCGACGCTCGACCATATCTCGCATTCGCGCTGGGGTATCAATGTCGTCACCGGGCATCGCGCGGCCGAGCATGAGGCGTTCGGCTGGAGCCGGATCGAGCATGACCGGCGCTATGAGCTCGCCGCCGAATTCATCGAGGTGCTGCAGCGGCTGTGGAGCGAGAGCGAGAACTACTCGTTCTCCGGCCAATCGTCCTGGAAGCTGAAGGATGCGTTCGTCACGCCGAAGCCGCGCTTCGGCCGACCGGTGCTGGTGAACGCGACCGGATCGGATGCGGGCATCGCCTTTGCCGCGCGCTATTCCGATATCGTCTTCATCACCAGCCCGGCCGGCTCGAGCTTCGAGAGCGCGCTGCCGGCACTGCCGGCGCACACCGCGCGTGTCAAGCAGGCCGCCTGCGATGTCGGCCGCGAGGTGCGCACCCTGCTCAATCCGCTCGTCATCTGCCGTGAGACCGAGCGCGAGACCTGGGCCTATCATGACGCGATCGTCGCGCATGCGGACCCGATCGGCAGCTTCCACAATCTCGACAGCGACGCCCATGCCTGGCGCGGCCGCGCCGGGGTCGATGCGCCGAAGCGGCGGGCGATCGGCGGCAATATCGAGGTGATCGGCACGCCGGAGCAGGTGGTCGAGCAGTTCGTCAAGCTGAAGCAGGCCGGTGTCGATGGCCTCCAGCTCAGTTTCTACGACTTCAAGCCGGATCTCGACTTCTTCGGCCGGCGGGTGCTGCCGCTGATGGAGCAGGCCGGCCTACGCAAGCCGGCGATCCCGACGATCGACGACACGGCGGCGGTGCAGGCCGCAGAATAGCAAGGGATGAGAGCAATGATGTCAACGCGCAAACGCCTCTCGATCGGAATCGCCGCCGCGCTGGTGTTCGGACTGCTCGGCCCGACCCAGGCCTCGTCCGAGCCGCTGACGGTGCGGATCGGTTTTGCGTCGGTCGGTGCCGACAACCGCCAGTTCTCCGGCGGCTCCGCGGCCGCGATCGCGCATGCCGAACACTATGTCGAGCAGGAACTGCGCGACCATCCCGAGGTCAAGATCGAATGGTCGTTCTTCAAGGGGGCCGGGCCCGCGGTCAACGAAGCCTTCGCCAACAACCAGCTCGATTTCGCGATCCAAGGCGATCTGCCCGAGATCATCGGCCGCGCCAACGGGCTGAAGACCAGGATCCTGCTCGCATCCGGCGCGCACGCGCCGATCTATCTGGCGGTGCCGTCGGGTTCGCCGGTCCGCGGGGTTGCCGACCTGCGCGGACGCAAGGTGTCGATCTTCCGCGGCACCAACAATCATCTGGCGGCGGTAAAGGTGCTGGCCGGCTACGGGCTGCAGGAGAAGGATGTCCAGGTCATCAACATGGACACCGCGACCACCAATGCGGCGCTGACCTCGCGCGATATCGACGCGGCCTTCGGCAACTTCCCTCTCGCAAGTCTCGTCGACAAGAACATCGCGGAGATCATCTACACCACCAAGGGCGATAACCCGGCCTATGAACGGCATTCGACGCTGATCGGGCAGGAGGCCTTCATCACGGCGCATCCGGACATCACCGAGCGCATCGTGTCCGCGATCGTGCGCGCCGCGCGCTGGTCGTCGGATGAGGCCAACCGCGAGGCCTTCTTCGAGATATCCGCGCGCTCCGGCTTCCCGGCGTCCGGCTATCGGTTCGATTTCCAGGGCCAGGATCTGAAATACCGAAATTCACCTTTGATCGACGCCTCGATCATCGAGAGCTATCGATTCCAGGCCAGGCAGGCGAAGGAGTTCGGGCTGCTCCGCCGCAATGCCGAGATCGACGGCTGGTTCGACCGCTCGTTCCTCGACAAGGCGTTGGAGGAGCAGGGGCTGATCGGCTACTGGCAGGAATATGGTGCCGACGGTAAGCCGCTGGCGGCAAGTCAATGAGCGTGGCTGTTGAAAGAAGTGACTTCGAGGTCGCGGCGCGAGCGAGCGCGCGCGGCAGGCTGGATGTGTATGGTGTTTCCAAGTCCTTTGCGGTTAATGGCACGCAGATCGACGCGCTGCAGGACATGTCGTTGCATGTGGCAGCGGGCGAGTTTGTCGCACTGCTGGGCCCAAGCGGCTGCGGAAAATCGACCTTGCTGCGGCTGATCGCGGGGCTCGACTCCGACTACCACGGCAGCATCCAGCAGGATGGCGCGGTCGTCACCGGCACTAGCCTGGCGCGTGGCATCGTGTTCCAGGAGCCGCGGCTGTTTCCCTGGGCCACCGTCCGGCAGAACATCGCGTTGGGCCTGAAGAATGCGCCGATCAGCGAGGCCGCGAAGCGCGACTCCGTGGCCGCTCATATTTCCCTGGTGGGTCTGGACGGCTTCGCGGAGGCTTATCCGCATCAATTGTCGGGCGGCATGGCGCAGCGCGCGGCGATCGCGCGCGGACTGGTCAATCGTCCCCGGCTGTTGCTGCTCGACGAACCTTTTGGCGCGCTCGATGCGCTGACCCGCGCCCGGCTGCAGACCGAACTGCAGCGGATCTGGGCGCACGAGCAGATCACCATGATGCTGGTGACTCATGACGTCGACGAGGCGGTTTTCCTCGGCGATCGCGTCGTGGTGCTGGCGCCGCGGCCGGGCCGGATCTCACGCATCTTCGACATCGCGGTCGACCGGCCGCGCGAGCGCAGCAATGACCAGCTGATCCGGATCCGCAACGAGGTGCTCCGCACGCTCGAACATGGCGGCGAGGGGAGCGCGCCCGCGGGAACGGCACGGAGCGTCCGATGAGCGATGCAGTCCTGGAAACCGGGCTCGGTTCGCGGCGGCTCACATCCGCCGACGGAGCGCGGAGGTTGTTCGGCGCCCGCCTTGGGCAGCGC
>Ga0302322_100001147_pt1 | contig 21547 bp, 20 predicted proteins | sample Fen_T0_2_FD_203757 | JGI IMG/M metagenome (GOLD analysis project Ga0302322, IMG submission 203757) | Peat permafrost microbial communities from Stordalen Mire near Abisko, Sweden - Fen_T0_2 | ecosystem: Environmental > Terrestrial > Soil > Wetlands > Permafrost | place: Sweden: Abisko...
GACTTCCTCGGCAACGTCAACCTGTTCAGCGGCCGCATGAAAGACGGGGCCGTGGTCATCGGCGAAACCGAGGTTGCCCTCGCCGAAAAATCCGGCGAAACGGACACCACGGCGGTGGCCTTTGTACGTCCGCATGACATCCGCGTGACGCGCGAGCCCGCCGGTCAAAAGACCTTTCCCGCCCGGGTCCTCCGCAGCAATGCGGCCGGCCCGCTGGCGAACCTGGACCTGGAACGGCTCGACGGCGGCGGCACGTTTACGGTGCAGTTGAGCAAGGAACAGTTCCAGGAACTGCTGCCCAAGGCCGGCGAACAGGTGTATGTGGAACTCAAAAACGTCCGCGTCTTCGCCGAAGATTACTCCATCTGACCGGGTGGAACGGGCAAGGTGGCCCGCTGCGGTCGGCAACTTGCCGGCCTGGCGGCGGCACGCAGTCGCAAATGCCAGCGAAGCCGATGGCGCCGGAGCGTTTCCATAAAACAGGCAGCCTCGTGCCGGCGTTGTGCTATTGAAACGACTGTGAAATATCCAGGTCGAAGGTTCCGCCCCGTACCTGCCGCGAATAAAACTCCGCTCTATGCGTCCTGCTTCCCTCCTCCAACCGGATTATCAAATTGACGCCTGATATGTGAAATTTAAACTTCCCAGGTGAATAGGAAGCCAAGCTGATTGATTCAGGCTGGGCCGGCGGCAAACTAAAGCATTGTTCGAAAGGCTCTGGTTTCCATGCTTTCACAACCCAATCACCAACATCAAGCAAAGCTTTAACCCTGCGGGGAGACAACTATGGAAATCAAAGTGAAATGCGAGTGCGGCAGCGTTTATTCTTTTGAGGAAATCCCCGTGGACGGCCGGCTGGCCTATCCGGTGGCCTGCACCAATTGCGGGGCGGATGGCACCGACAAAGCCCACGCTTACATCGCCGCCAAACTGGCTCCCGCACCCGCCGCCGCGCCAAAGTCAGCCGGCTGGTTTGGTTCGCGCCGTAAAAAAAATGAACCTGCCGGGGTGGAAGCCCATGAGGGCAAACCGTTTGCCATTGGCAAAGCGGGGGACGAATCCGGCGATGAAACCTCCCCGCTGCGGCTGACGCTGGCCGGTCTGGGCGCGTTGTTGGTGGGATCGGCGGGCGCGTACGGCTGGTTTGCCATCGCCCGGCATACGGGTTTTGAATTTGGCTTTGTGGCGTGGATTCTCGGCGGTTTGGTGGGCGGCGCCTCGGCGTTGCTCGCCCCCAAAGGACATTTTTGGCTGGGCGCCGTGGCGGCGGTGGCCGCGATCATTGCCATCAGCGGCGGCGAGCTCCTCTGCGCCAAATGGTTTGTGGACCGGGTCGTGAACCGCACCGTGGTTCGCGGATATCAAAACGCCCTGGATTATTCCGAAAGCGCCGCCGCCGCGGAAACCGGCGTGGCTTTGCGCGAGGCCGTGGCCCAATACAAGCTCGTCCAATTGATCACCAGCGCAGAATGGTCCGACCCCATCACCACCTATCAAACCTATCAGGTGGACGACTCCGACCTGGCGTTCCTGCACATCATTCATCCCGATAAAAAAGCCGTCACCTTCAAGCAGCGTGCCGCCGCCGCCCGCGAAGAATTGGTGAAGCCAGACGAGATTGAACAATTCCAGGCCAAGGTGCAGCCGCAGTTAAAAGCCCTGGCCAAGGGCAACCCCAGCCGCCAGGAATACGAGGCCGCGTTGCGAAAAACGATTGAATCGCAAATCACCATCCGCGACCTTTTCATCCAGTCCATCGGACCTTACTCGCTGCTGTGGGTATGCCTCGGCGTGGGCACCGCCTACAAGCTGGCCCGCAACGCCGGACTCAAATATTGAGGCGCCTGCCGGGAGGATGGCGGAATTAACCGGCGCGCTGGCGCGCGCCCGTCCCCGGCCAATGGCACTAGATTTTGGTTTGGGCGAACGCGCGTTTTTTGGCAGTCCGCCGCACACCCAGACGCTCCGCCTTCGCCCCGCTTGTGACGCCGCGCGCCAGCGTCTTGGACTGCGGCGGCCCTCCGCCGCTTTGATCGCGGCAAGCTGGCACCCGCCTCCTGCGCCGACCGGCGTGTCACCCGCGTGCGCCCACAGACGGCTTCACTCCGCCACCGATTTCGGCCATTCGTTATTTGTCATTCAGTCGGCAGTACACATTCGTTATTCGTCCCATGCGTCCCATCCGTCCCATCCGCAGTAAAAACCTGCTTGGTTGTTCGCCCCAATTTTCGCCGCTCGCAGTATCCCGCCTGTCCCAGCCCTGCATCCGCATTTTTTGAGCCTTTTGAGCCTTTTTGCAGCCAACCCATTCCCCAATTCCCCGCCTCCTCCGCACCTGCGAACCCCGCCGCCCCCCATTCATCCACCCATCCCACAATCCATCAATCCAGGTTGCAATTCGCGTCCATTCGCGCAATTCGCGTAAACTCCCCGCCCGTTTTTTAATTTTGAATTTGAAATTTTTAATTGCTCGGTCCGCACCGCGCCACCGCGACCCTTCCCCATTTTTTAATTTGTAATTTTTAATTTTTCATTGATCGGTGCCCCGTTGAAGAACGCCAACGGCGTTCCATCATCCAGCCCAGCGTTGCCGCACCGGCGGCTACGCTGGGTAACAGCCCAAAAAAACCTTCCCTTCTCCCCATCCGGGGAGAAGGTGGCCGGAGGCCGGATGAGGGGAACCTCGTTTGTTCATGGCATATCTGCCACTATGCGATGACATTAACGCTGCTTGAATTCTGGCAGGGGCTGGCCCGCGACCAGCGGAAACCCGGCTTCGGGTTCTCTCGGGAGTTTACGGCGGCGAGAACGGCACGGAGTGTTTGAACTCGCCGCCCGTCGGTGAATAGGCCGCCGATCAGCGGCCAGTGCAAAAAGCGGTCTGAGCATCTCACGCAGGCAAGTAAATCACTCATGCGGCCATATTTGATTCAAGTGTGGCTCCGCCACTCTTGGCCGCCAATTGCCTGGCAACATCATAACCAATAACACCTGGTTTTTCGGCGCCCGACCTCAAAAGCCTGCTTGCGTCCGGTTGCCAGTGTATTCATTCACTGCGGCAAGAAATCATTATTGGGGAAATTGCAGTTTACTCTCATCAACCGATATAAGAGACGGCACTGCATAATTGTTTGATTTGATATGTGTCAAAAATTCTTGTGGAAGCGCAACGTTGTGATCCTTTACGTAGTGCGCCAAATCATCCTGCCATACCCAAACCCCGTCAGTCCGGACTGAAAGCGATCCACTGAATGACTCACCCGAAATAAGGCACGGAAATGAACGACGACTCGTGGACACCACAACCAAGCCTCCGGAAAGATATTCGGCAATTCGATTGAGTTCATCTGAATCGTTCCGACCTCCAACAAGACTCCGAAAGTCGTGAATACTAGGGCAAGTTTCATGGCCATGGCCCTGCTCTTTCCAGAAACCAAACCAACAATACGGCCAGGGGGTGGTCATGGTTTACCTCCCTTCGGAACGAAATCAATCCGTTTTCCGGTGCGCGACCATTTGTTCGGACTGATAAAATATGTTCCGTTCGGGTAAACCCAGAAAGGGTCAGTCCTAGAATAATGACATTTTATTTTTTCATTAGACATCTTTCGGCGATTATGTTGATTTACCTGGCTCACGCGGCGTGTTGGCCAACAAATGCTTTTGATTGGCCTGCGAGTTGTATCGAACTAATTCATACAGCACAAATTTTCTCAAACACAAACCCGGTTGGGTGAAGTTCTGCCAACTTCATAGCAAGTCCAGAAGATATGATTGGCATAACAGGATATTCGGCAATCAGAAACACGTCAAAATTAGCAGGTATGCTGCGTTCGTGCAAAACACATTCACGAAAAGAGGAAATGTGGTTATGAGCAGAGTCCCACAATATTTCAGAATCTTCATAATTAACACAACCAACCTCCCTCTTGACTCCAAGAACCTTATAAGTCTTCAATTCTTGATCTAACTGGACGGCTTTTTCTGGCAAGGGGATTAATTCAATATCGTTGATGTTATTGCACTTTTGAAACACATTTGCAATCCGACTAGAAAAGATGCGCCAGCCTAAATTATTAGCAGCCATATCTTCAATCTTATCGCCACCAGATTTTGAATAACTAAAATTCTCCAAAAAATAAATTGGAGTTGGTTGAGGTTTATTCAGCACTAAAGTATCCGGAACCTTATCCAGAGAATAATTCAAAACCAGTTTAAAAGCATTGCTGGCGTAGTTACGCCTTATACTAAAATACGTTTTCATGTTACAAATCAATAAAAATTCTTGAAACAGTCAGTGACATTTGGTTTTTCAGGCATCTTTTTTCTCCGCTTCGAGCAGTCGTCGTTTTAGTTATGCCAGTCTTCTCCGCGACTGCCGCTCCATCCGGCTGACCGCCTTCGTCACACGCGTGTAATATCCCAGCCCAATTCCCCACTCGCCCACCGTTTCCAAGAAGCGGCGGCCCTGGTCGTCACGAAAAATCGCCTGTCCCTGAGCATCAAGGTCTTCGCTGGTCAGCCAGTTGCGGGCATCGTATTGATACCGGTTCGTCACCCCGTTGCCGTGGCGCAGGGTTTGCAGGTTGCCCGCCCACGGCATCAAAGGTGTCGCCGGCAGCCGGACTGCCATTCGCCAGCACAGTGGTTATGCGCCCCACCGTATCGTAGGCATGGCCATTTGTCACCCCGTTTACCGTGCCGGACCACAGGTTGCGCGCCTCATGCAACTGTTCTTGCCACGGTAAAGAACGGCCGGGGATATGATTCAGCAGGATTTGCCTTTAAACCCAGCGACCTGTTGCGAACCATTACTGCGTTCAGGTGCCCCCATTCGTCATTCGTCATTCGTCATTCCGCCCCCCCTTGTCCGTATCCTCCGGATCAGCGCGCGCCGGCTTTTTCCAAAGCCAACGCCCACCGGCGGCAAAACCACAGCGGAATGAATCCAAAGACCCCAAACGAACAGTCGATGAGCCGCCACCAAAAGGGAATCCCCCGCAGGGCGCCAAAGACGAAGGCATAGGGAATCACCAGCACACAGGCGATCAGCCCAAAGTCAAACAGCCAGCGGTTGCGGACGGGATCGCGCAACGCGCCGACAAACACCAGCGCAATCATGAAATGCCCGAACGCCAGCCAGTCGGTGCCATAGAACAGAAAGGGATGCTGCGCCTGGGTTTGCGCCAGCGCGTCGCGAACCTGCCCCAGCCACTGCCCCCGGCCAGCGGCTCCGTCCTCCACACCAAAAACCCGTGCCAACAGCCCGACCTCGTCAGTTAACGGAATCGCCGTGACCCCGCTCAGGAACAGGCCAAAGATAAAAAAGCCCGTCAGCCATTGAATGCGCCGGCGCAGCAGAAGTTCACGATTCATGAGCAGGTATTGTGGCAGGATTTATTTTTCGACCCAGCGGGAAAATTTGGGCGATGACCAGCAGCAGCAGTGGCACGGCTATATTCCCCAAGCTAAAACAAACCACGCCGCCCAGCACCAAGCCAAGCCACACGACTGCTTGCCAACCGGGATTGTGGAACTGAATGGCAGCAGCTTGTTTCGGCCAGCGAACCAAGCCCTGAAGCGCCCGAACCAGGAAATAGACTCCGGCGCCCAGTTGCAGGCTCAGAAAGATCCACACGAATTTGGGCAAAGTGCCGCCTGACTTCACGGCCACACCTGCCGCCGGCAGGCGGGTGAGGTTGTACAAAATCGAAGCTTCGCCCAGCAACGGGGCATCCGCCGCATTGGACAGCAACCGGGGCAGCAACCGCGTGCCATTCGGCAGTGGCCAGGAAGTGACCAGCATTTCGCCCGTCAGCGGATAAGCCTGTTCAAAATGGCCGTTGGCTCGCGCCGCGCCGACGCCAAAGGCACAGGCCGCGCAGCCAAAACCGCCCAACACCGGCCCGGAATCCACGTCGCCATACCAGTCATTGCCTGCCAAATCGTTGGGAAACTCCCGAAAGCCGGCGCAAGTCCATTTCTCCTGCCAGAAATACTGCCCGTAAAGGTCATACCATTCCCGCGCCGGCTCCGGCCAGATGTCCGGCGCAAACAGCGCCACGTAGGAATTACCACAGCCGCGCGCGATGGTTGTCGGCTTTCCCGCCGGCGCATCCGCAGCGTAAGGAACCAGCCCTCGTCCGTCCAAGGTCGCGCCTTGAAACCCGCGCCGCGCGCGTTGAACGAAAGCCGAATGATCCGTGCCTAAAACCGCATCAGCCCGGCGGATCATCGCAATCGCCGTCAAGACATCCGCGGGAAAGCATTGGCCCGGATAGTCATCCAGCCACCCATGTGGACTGGCATCCAGTTCGGCCGAGAGGCTTTCCACCTGATCACGCAACCGCGGCAGATACCGTTTCTCCCCGGTGAGCCGGGCATGGCTGGTTAGCGACGAAATGACCAGCATCCGGTAAAAAACATTTTCGACTTTTAGATAATTCTCACCCCAATGAATTTTGACCCAGTTCGCCTGCGTTGGATCGATGACCAGTTCGGTGGCGGCTTCGATGGCGTTGCGGGCGTAAACGTTCGGGGCCACCGCGCTGCGGGAATGATCCTGCTCCCAGGCAGCTTGCAGGGATTCGGTCGCCAGCAGATAGAAAACCGAGCCAAACAGCGGCCACTCCGTTCCCGCGATGTCGGCCGTGGAAAGCTTTGCCGCGCGCCCGGAATCCAGCCGGGCTCTGGCCCAGCACCCGTATTGCGGCGACAGGTCCTGGTGAAATTTCCAGGCCGAATGCGGAATGTCAGCCGTCCGCAGATTCGGATCTGCCAGGTCGTGAATCACGGTCGCTCCTGGCAGGATCAGGAAATACAGCGCGAGCGCGAGCGCAATCCCGCCATTGCCAAGCCGGCAAAACCCGGCGGGATTGCTCCAAGCCCCGGAAACCGGGCCACGCTTTGCGACTGTCCTTACCACGATAACAAATGGCCGGAGATATGATTTCGCCAGCCGCTCGGCGCGTTCCTCCCTCTCCGCGTTTTGCGATAGCAAAATGGGGAGAGGGACGGGGAGAGGTGCTTCGTATTCATACTTTGCCTTTAATCACTGCCTGCCGTTGCGATCAATTACACCAAGGACCGCGTTCAGGTGCCACCGTCCGTGGTTACCTGCGCGACCGCTAGGCCGCGCAGTCTTCCCCATTTTTAAATTTTTCATTGATAACTTTTAATCGCTGGGTTGAAGAACGCCCGTGCCCCGTTGAAGAACGCCAACGGCGTTCCCTCATCCAGCCCAGCGTTGCCGCGCCAGCGGCTACGCTGGGTCAACACCCAAAAAAATCTCATCAACCCTGAAAGGGTTGCCGACCGCTTCCCCGGCCAGCTCATGACTGTCTGACTGGCGCGCTATGCTGGCGGTGTTGCCAATCGCGGAAATATCGCCCCCGCCCGAGCTCCGCCGGAGCGTCGGCCGGTAAAGCAGCCCGTCAACCATTGAATGCGCCGGCGCAGCAGCAGTTCACGATTCATAATTGTGGCGGAGGCATTTCAAAACGGTGCCTCCCCCATTTTGCCGTCAGCGGTGGGAACGGGCTTCGCCCTCGTTGGATTCCATGCAATTGCCCCAGTGCGAAAGAAAGAATTTTTTCTCCGCCGGCAGGAACGTGTCCGCCCGCCCCAGCAGCGGACGCAGCGCCGTGCTCATTTGCAGCACCACGAGCACAAAGATGACCGTCCACGTCTTTAGCCCCGCCGTGCTGCGGGCATTCGTCTGGCGGAAGCCGGCATCCAGAAACCGCAGGCCAAAGGCCGTGGCCACCAGCCAGAACAGCAGGTGCAAAAATCCCATCCAGAGAATGGAATCCGTGGATTGCGAGAACAGCCACGCCACCGGCGCAAAGCCGATCAGCAGCACCGTCATCAAAAGCAGCAGCCCCGCGACCAGCCCGAAGATTTCGCCCAGCCGCGCCGTGGAACCGCTCAGGCCGGCAAAAATGTAGAGGCTCGGCAGGCAGATCAGCATCGCGACCAGCAGGCCCCCGGTGAATTTCAACGGCGCCGCCCACCATTGTTCGTGCCCGGAAAAAGACCCGATGATCAGCCCATAGACCAGCCCGCAGACCACGCTGGCAAACAACATCCCCGCAATGAGCCCGCCGGCCCCGGGCTGGCGCAACTGGTACATCACCCGCCGCGGCTGGCGCAGCACCGCCTCCACCACGCCGAAAATGCCGTTGATCGGCACGCGTTCGGCCGGATCTTCGCCCAGCGGCCGCTGGCCCGGGAACGGCGGCGGCGGCGGCACCGGCTCGGCCTGGCGGGCGGCAAATTGCTGGGCGCTGCCCGGCAGCGGTATCTGGGGCGGAATGGGCATGTTTTCGTTCATAGTGTGAATGGTTGATGGTTAATCGCGAAATAATTGGACCACGGTTTGAAAAATGTTTTCGTAAAAATTTCCCTGGAGCGCAATGTCGGGACGGATGAATTGCACCGGGAGAAACGGCGTGCCAATGAACGGCCGGAGCACCCAGCAGAGCTGGCTCCCGAGAAATAAATTCACCGCCAGCCACGCGAACAACACCCGCCACGCCACCTGGCGATTCCCGCCCGCCAGGCCCACCAGCAGGCGCAGCAACCGGCCGTTGCCCACGATGCCCGCAAAGGCGATCACCACCACATGCGTGAGTTTGATCAGCGCATACGCGACGCTGTGGGACGTGCCCGTCGTGAGCGGCGGCGCGTTCCAGATCAGGAACGCCACGAGCGGACTGAACGCCCCCAAGATGGCCGCCGAAATGGTGAAGCTCATCAGTACCGCCCGCAGCGACTGGCGCAGCGAGAGGTCCAGCCCCAGCAGCGGCGCGAGCATCGCATTCAGCAGCGCATTGCCCAGCGTGATCAGCAGGATGATGAGCGGAAACTTGATCGCCACGAACAGCGCCTGCTCCGGCGAACGCCACCAGCCCATGGCCGCGCCATAACAACCCGCCCCCACCAGGATGACCGCCAACTCACGCGCCAATCGCTGCGCATCGCCGCCCTGCAGCCAGCCGCGCAGCGCTTCCGCTTCGCCACGCAGTAACGTGGAAAATTCGCGATGGGCCGAATGGTCGGGTGGTGGGTTCAAGCAGGATTACTCTGGCAAAGTCGTGTTCCGATGCAAGCAAAGTTTGGCCAGCCATTCCGCCGGCTTCAGGGCCAGCCAGGCGGCATCCGCCAGCCACGGCGACCGGATGCGCGCGGCGATCATCGGGCCAAGCTGGTTATAGCCCCGGCGAAAAATTCGGTGACTGTGCGGTGCCTGCGCACGCCACAACTCTTCAAACTGCCAAAAGGTCAGCAGTTGCTCATTCACCTGCCGGTGGCGGCCGTAGCGCGTGGTCGCCACGAACGGCCCCACCCAGCGGGCATGACCGTGACTCGCCGCCGTGACAACGAAACAGCCGGACGGAGCCTTGTCCGGCAGTGATTCAAACAGGCGACGCGACCACACCACGCTGGCCAGCCAGAACGGCAGCGAACCCAGCAGCGCGCCAAGGTAAGTCCGAATGCTCAGGCGGGCAGTCTCCATCAATCGTGCTGCCAGGCAGGCCTGCCAGATCGCCACATAAAATGGCACCAGCATAAATCTCTGCCAACTGAGGCAGACCAGGCCAAATACCAGGCAGATAACCGCCACCAGCGTTCCCAAGAACACACTCACCACCACCCAGCGCTCTGTGCCCGAGCTCGGTCGCAACACGTCCACTTTATATAGGGCGGCGGTGGCCATAAGCACAAAGGGAGTCAGGGCCAGTTTTCCCACGATAAAACAGTCCACCCAGCCGAAATTGCATGCGCCCTTCCACCCCGGAGCCATAAACGAGCTGAAGAAAAAAACGTACAGCGGCAGCACCACGCCAAAAAAAGACAAAACCAGCGCCACAAAAAAGCGCAGGAAAAAGCGCGGCCACGATTTCGCACCCAGCGCTGCCGGCAACGCCAGCGCCGTCAAAATCAAAAACAAAATGCTGAAAAACGGAAACATAAACATACGAAAATAGCTTCGGTCATTGAGGGCGGGGTCAGGCCGCGCTGCCCGGGCAAAATTGTTTCTCCAAACCAGCCAGGTTTGACGCGCTGGTGGCCGGCTGCAACTCCAGCCGCCGCCGGAAGCGCAGATGCTGCCAGCGCGTCATTTCCACCAGAGGCCGCCAGACGGCATGAACCAGTTGGTGTTTGATGAGAAAGCGCCAGAGCCGGTTCGAGCGTTTGTACAGATAACACCCGAGCAAATACGAGGGCAACGCTGCCAGCCCGACCGGCCGCCGGCGCCAGATCGAAGCGTGTGAAAACAGCCGCCGGTAAAGCCAGTCATAGCCCAGGTACAATTCTTCCGGCGTCATTTGTTTGGGCCGGAACACCACGTGCGCCGTGTCGTATTTCTCCCAATTCCGATGCAGCAGCCGGCCTTCCGCTTCCATCTGCCGGAACAGCGGCGTGCCCGGATAAGGCGTCAGAATGTGGAACGTGGCGCACTCCATCCGGTTGGCCTCGATCCATTGCACCAGCGTGGTGAAGGTGTCCTTCCGGTCCCCGTCAAATCCCACCACGAAACTGCCGTTCACCTGAATGCCATGGTCGCGAAATATCTGGATGCGGCGGGCATAATCCTCCGCGCGCGGCGTGCGCTTGCGGGCCGCCACCAAATTCTGATCCGTGAGGGTTTCAAAGCCAATAAACACCCCCGTGCAACCGGCCAGCGCCATGGCCCGCACCAGCGACGGATCGTCCGTGACATCAATGGTCACCGCCGAACTCCAGATTTTGTTGGCCGGCCGCAAAGCCGCGCACAGCTCCCGCAAATAGCCGCGGTTGGAGCCGAGATTGTTGTCCGTAAAAACCGCGTAAGGCTGGTCCTCCGCCTCAAACTGACGGCGGATCTCCTCCGGCTGGCGAACGCGATACGGCATGTGCAGTCCGTCGGTCGCCAGGTAGCAAAAGCCGCAGCGGTTGTGGCAGCCCCGCGTGGCGATCAAACTCGCCGTGGTCAAAAAACTGCTTCGCGGCAGCAAGTCCCGCCGCGGCAGCGGGTCCAGGTCGTAATTCCGCTCGTAAGCCGCCTCGTAACGCGGCTTTAACGTGCCGCCTTCAATGTCGCGCAAAATTTGCGGCCAGAGCTGCACCCCATCGCCGATGGCAATGGCATCGGCATGCGGAGCCACCTCCGCCGCACACGATTGGACATGCAAGCCGCCTAAAATTACCTTACATCCCTGGGTGCGATACCAATGCGCCAGTTCGTAGGCGCGCCTTGCAAAGGTCAGATGCACCGTGATCCCAACCACTTCGGGCAGCGGATTTCCCGGGGGCGGCCCTTGCAGCAAATTCTCATCCCAATACCGAACCTGCCAGTGCGCCGGCGTCGCCCCCGCAATGGCCGTCAGCGCCAGGCTGGGCGTCAGCACATGCTTGCCGAAACTCCCGTGCGGCGACTTGGGATAGAACGGGTTGAGCAGCAATGCCGTGCGCGGCACCGGTTTGGCAAAGGATCGCGCCGGCCACGCCGGGGCCTCCGCCATTTCCGGCGGCAGCCAAAGCGGTTGGCGCGGCTGGTAAAACGGATCGTTGGGAACAGTCTCAGGCAGCATGGGAAGCCAGTTCATTTGTCTCCTTCCCTTGCTTGCCCGCAACCTCCAGACAGCCCGCCACCTCCCGCAGCCGTTGTTCCACGTCACTGATAACGTCATCCGGCGTTGAAGTCCCCGCCGTGATGCCGACGGTATCCCCCGCGTGAAACCACCCGACATGCACCCCGGCGGCCGTCTGGACGTGATGGACGCGGGTACAAAACTGGGCACAGGTCGCCACCAATTCGTGCGTATTGTTGCTGTGCGCCCCGCCGATGACCACCACCACGCTGCACTGCTTCGCCAGCTCCACCGCCGCATGCTGCCGCTGCTTCGTCGGCTGGCAGACGGTGTCCACAAACCGCACCTCCGACTTGGGAAACCGTTCGCGAAGCAATTGAGCCAGGCGGCGGACCTTTTCAATCGGCTGCGTGGTCTGGGCAATCACCCCAAACCGCTGACGCTCAGTCAAATTCGCAATGTCGCCATCCTCCAGCACCACCTCAAACTCCGCCAGATCCTCCGTCATCCCCCGCACCTCCACATGGTCGCGCCGGCCGACGATGACCGGAAAATAGCCTTCGCTCAACAACTTATGCAAGCTGCGATGCGCCACTTGCACCAGCGGGCAAGTGGCTTCCAGCACCCGCAGCCCGCGTGCGCGCACCTCCGCGCGCCTCCGCTCAGAGGCCCCATGCGCCGTAATCATCACCCGCCCCGTACTCACCTCAAACACGGCGTCTTGGAATTGAACGCCCTGCGCGCGGAGCCGCGCGAGCACGGTTTCGTTGTGGACCAGGTCGCCGAGCACGGTCAGCGGCTGAGTCGCGGATTCCTGCCGGGCCAGGTCAATCGCGTCACGGACGCCAAAGCACATGCCCAGATGTTCAGCGTGGAGAATTTTCATAAATATACTTTGCGACACAAAGTTAAAGACTGCGAGGGGAGAATATTGTTCAAATTTTTTTCACGCGGGTTTGTTCTGCTGGACGATTTGCTCCAACAGGTTGATGTAGTCGGCAAAGGCTTTGCGGCCCGCAGGCGTAAGCGAGCAGGAGGTCAGCGGCCGGTTGTTCTGGTAGGATTTGGCCACCGACACGAACCCTTCCTGCTGCAGGGTGCGGATGTGCGTGGTCAGGTTGCCGTCGGTCATCTTCAGCGTGTCCCGCAGCTCGGTAAAGCTCAGCTCCGGCGCCGCGGCCAGCGCCGACATGATCACCAACCGTCCCTTCTCATGAATGACGCGGTCGAGTTTTTGAAACAGTTCCGGTTTCACGCGACGGGGGTTTTCGGCTCGGTGAAATACAGGTAAACCCCGTAGACCAGGTGCAGCCCGCCGAAAATTGCGCCCATGAGCAGATGGGGCGGGAGGTTCGCGAGCCAGCGTTCCGCCGCGCCCAGGGCCAGCAGCAAGCCGCCGCCGGACACTATGAAAATCCAGCCCAGCCAGCGCACGCCACGCGGCATGAAGAAACCGGCCGCATGCACGGCACAGCCATAAAACCACGTCCAGAACATGATCACCAGGATTTGCAGGCCCGGACTGCTGGCCGCCGATTCGCCGCCCAGCAGCAGCACAAACACCGCCACCATGAGTCCCACCGCAAACGCCGGCAGCAGCGCCTGCCCGACGCGGCGCGTGGGCGGCGACCAAAACGGCTCGGCGTCTTTCAAGGCCTGCCGCCGCACCAGCAGCAGCGCCCCCGCGAGCGAGCCGCCCGCCACGCCCAGCCACAGCAGGATGAAGGCAAAATTGGTATTCAATTTAAGGAGCCAGCCCGCCATGCCGCCAAAGATGCCGATGGTCCCGGCGGAGATCATGATGGGGGCGAGCGCGCGGCGATAGACCGCGGAACGCTCCATCAAAGTGCGGATGGTCTGCAAATTTTCGGCCGCCCAGTTCGGATTCATGCAGCGACTTTGCATCACAAAGTCGGTTTATTCAAGTCCGAAAATGTCGTCGCAGAAATGCTGGTTTACCCGCACGCAAAAGCCGCGCTTGGTCCGGCGGCACGTCCCGCGTGCCCGCCAGCGATGAAAGCCCCGCCGTCCCGGCGAATTTATCTGTGTTCATCGGCGTGCTTCTGTGGTTAATTAACCTTCCGATGCCGCCGCCCAAAAAGAGTTTCGCCGCCTACGCCCGCAACCGGGTGCTGTCGCAATGGCGGGGCGTGGACTACGCGCCGCTGGAAATCGCCCGCGCCACCCCGGCGCGCCCGGCGGGCGACTTTCTGCCCGCCTTGATGAAGGATATCCGGCTGGATGCGCGACGGTCGGACGCGGAAGTCGTCAAGGTCTGGAATTCGCTCATCGACCCGCTCGTCACCGCGCACGCGCAACCGGCGAACCTGAACAAGGGCACGCTCTTCGTCAATGTGGACAGCAGCGTGTGGCTGAATGAAATCGTCCGCTACCGCCGCAAGGAAATCCTGGAGCGCTTGCAGCACAGTTTCGGCAAGACGCTCATCCAGAAAATCTCTTTCCGCATCGGTTAGAGCATTGACAGAAAAGATGTCGCGCTGGGCGGCGGGGATTTTTGTCCTTGGGCGAGGCTTTGGCGAAGGCGCAGGTTCCCCGAACCCTGTCACTGAGCCGAAACGAAGCCCAAGGGCAAAAAGACCGCCGTCGCCCAGTTCTCCACCCGGCGCTACAGCTTTGTTGGAAATGCTCTAACCGAAAAACGGCAGTTGAAGCCAGCCAAAAAAGTCATCAACCACGGATGAGCATGGATTTTTAGCCTGGTGATCCATTCACCGTGCGGGCGATCGTCGGTTGGGCTGCAAGTCCTATCCGTGTCCATCCGTAATTGACCGGGGGATTTAGCTAAATCCAACCTTGTCTTCATCCGCGTTCGTCCGGGGTAAAAATTGCGTTGAACTACAACCGTTCACCGCCGCGCGACCGCCCCAAAACAATTCGCGTTCATTCGCGTAATTCGCGTAAAAGTCTTTCCCCCATCCGTGTGCATTCGTGTTCATCCGTGGTTGAACTGCTTTTTCTAGGGTTAACCAGCCGCCCGGCGCGGCACCGGAATCACGCCATCAATTTCATTTGCGCCGGCGTGAGCAGCCAGGCGAGCGTCGCACATTTCCCGACCGTTAACTGTTCCGTTTTCAACCGGGCCAGCCCGCCCTTTTTAAGGGCGAATCCACCCACCGCCTGGCCTGCAACCAGCAGCGAAAGCAATTGGCTGAGATCCGGCTCGTGGCCGACGAGCAGCACGTTTTTCGGAGACGATTTGAGCCCCGTAATTTTCTGCACGAGCTTTTCCACATTGCCGCCAGGCTTCAGTTCTTCGGCGAAGGTTAACGGGGCTTCCAATTCTTTCGCCGCCATTTCCGCCGTCTGGCGGGCACGCACGAGCGGACTGGACAAAATCACGTCGCAGCGGAGCGCCATCGCCTGCCACGCGTTGATGGTGTGACGCAACTGGCGCCGGCCCGTGGGGGTGAGCGGCCGCGCGGCATCGGTGGCCAATCCCGCCACCTCAAGTTCCACCGCGATGCCGTGGCGCAGGAGAAAAAGGTTCATGTCCGCACAATACCCCCTTTTGCTGCAAACACAAACGCAGGCATGGTGTCGCGCGCCACCTGCGCCGCGGCGACGAAATGTTACAATATTCATTTTGGTTTGCGGCCCAGAGTTTCTTATGCTGCCCGCATGGAAACTGTGCGCCGGGCCGTCATTGATGTCGGCACCAATTCCGTCAAACTGCTGATCGCCGATGTGGCGGGCAGAATCGTCCGCCCGGTGCAGGAGGAAAGCCGCCAAACGCGGCTGGGCAAAGGTTTTTACGAAACCCACATCCTGCAACCCGCCGCCATCGCCCACACCGCCGAGGCCGTGGCCGAGTTTGCCCGCGCCGCGAAGGCAGGCTGTGCGACCTCCATCCGCGTCCTCGCCACCAGCGCCGCGCGCGATGCGGTTAATCCCCGGGATCTGCTTTACGCCATCGAACGGGCCGCCGGCCTGAAAACCGAAATCATCACCGGCGCCAGCGAGGCCGCCCTGGCTTTTCGCGGCGTTACCACGGATGCGGAGCTTGCCACCACCCCGCTGCTTCTGCTCGATGTCGGCGGCGGCAGCACGGAATTCATCCTCGGGCACGGCAATGAGAAAACATTCGCCCACAGCTTTCCCCTGGGCACGGTGCGGCTGATGGAAAAATTTCCGCACAGCGACCCGCCCACCGCCGGCGAACTTGCCGCCAGCCGCGACTGGCTCGCGGAATTCCTGCGCAACCAGGTGCGCCCCTTGCTGGAACCCGCGCTCGCGCACGAAAGAAAACTGAGCGCCGTCCGCCTCGTCGGCACCGGCGGCACCACCAGCATTCTCGCCCGCGTGGAAAACCAGCTCGACCGCTTTGACCGCGACATCATCGAGCGCACCGTGCTGAGCCTGGCCCGCGTGGCCGAGTGGCGGGAAAAACTCTGGCAACTGCCGCTGGCCGCCCGCAAGGAAATCCCCGGCCTGCCCAAGCTGCGCGCCGACGTAATCCTCACCGGCGTCCTGATTTACGAGGCGATCATGGAACACCTGGGGTTTGCCGAACTGCGCATCAGCACACGCGGCCTGCGGTTCGCGGCACTGATGGATTGAGGCCGCGGATTTGCGCCTCGGCATTTTGGATTGCCGCGCATGGAAAATTTTCCGGGAGCACGGCCAGCGTAAATCGACTATTGTAAATTCATGCGCGTGTTAATCGTCGGCTGCGGCTATGTGGGCCTGCCGCTCGCCAAAGAACTGGTGCGTCTCGGGCATGCCGTCTCGGGCCTGCGCCGCAGCGCCCTCGCCGCCGCGGAACTACAGGCGGCCGGCATCACCCCGCTGCCCGCCGACATCACCCGGCCGGAAACCTTGGCCTCCTTGCCCCGCGATTTTGACTGGGTGGTGAATTGCACGGCCTCCGGCGGCGGCGGCGCGGAGGATTACCGGCAAATTTATCTCGCCGGCAACCGCAACCTCATCGCCTGGCTCGCGGGTTCACCCGTTAAAAAATTCGTCTACACGAGCAGCACCAGTGTTTACGCGCAGAATGACGGCTCTCTCGTCACGGAAGCCAGCCCGGTGGTGCCGGTGGCGGATACCGCCAGAGTATTGGTGGAAACGGAAAAGCTGCTGCTGGCGGCGGTAGCCGAACGGCAGTTTCCCGCCGTGGTGTTGCGCGTGGCGGGCATCTATGGGCCTGGCCGCGGCCATTGGTTCAAACAATTTCTGCGCGGCGAAGCCCGTCTGGAAGGGGACGGCGCGCGTTTTCTGAACATGATCCACCGCGCGGATTTGATCGGCATCATCATCGCCGCCCTGCGTCACGCCCGGCCCGGGCAAATTTATAACGCGGCGGATAACAAGCCGGTGAGCCAGTTGAACTTTTTTGCGTGGCTGGCCGCCGAACTGAAGCAGCCCCTGCCGGCCTCGGTTGCCGCCGAGCCGGAAAGCTGGCGGCGGCGCGGCGTGACCAACAAGCGGATCAGCAATGCCAAACTGCGCGCGAAACTGAAATACGACTTTCAATTTCCCGATTTCCGCGCGGGTTACGGCGCCGCCCTCCGGCAATTGGCGGAAGATGGTTTTACCGGTTGAATTTTATTCCCAGTATGCTTTTTTAGCGGCATGAAATTCATTCATTCCATTTTTCTGGGCGGGCTGCTGGCGGCCTTGCTGGCGCTGACGAGCGGCTGCAACACGGTGCCGGTTACGGGCCGGTCGCAATTAAGCCTGATCTCGGCGGGCGATGAAATGCAGTTGGGCCTGACGAGCTTCGACCAGTTGAAAAAGAGCACCCCCATCAGCCAGGACCCGGCGGCGAATGCGCTGGTGCAAAAAGTCGGCCAACGCATCGCGGCCGTGGCGGGCAAGGATATGCCCAATGCGCAGTGGGAATTTGTGGTCTTTCAGAGTACTGAACCCAATGCGTTCTGCCTGCCGGGCGGCAAGGTCGGGGTCTATACGGGAATTTTACCCATTACCAGGGACGAGGCCGGCCTCGCGACGGTCATCGGCCACGAAGTGGCGCATGCCGTGGCGCGGCACGGGGGCGAGCGGATGAGCGAGGCGCTGGTAATCCAGACCGGCAGCAGCCTGCTGGGCGCCGGTCTTTCCAAACAAGACCCCAAGGTGCAGGCGGCGGCGAACCTGGCCTACGGGGTGACCGCGCAACTGGGACGCGAACTGCCGCACAGCCGGGCGCAGGAATCCGAGGCGGACCACATCGGCTTGATCTACATGGCCCGGGCGGGCTACAACCCGGCTGAAGCCGTGCAATTCTGGCAGCGGTTCATGGCCTTCAATGCGCAGGGCGGCGCCAACAACACGCCGGGCTTCCTGCGAACGCATCCCACGGACGCCACGCGCATCCAGCAACTGCAGCAATGGCTGCCGGAGGCACAGGCGCAAAAAACGAATTGACCGTGGCTGCGGGTGGCGGCTCAGGGCGCCACCTCAACCGGCTGCGAAAACATCGCCGCCACCAACTTTAAACCGCCGTGTCGCCGCGTTCGTCGGTGCGGATGCGGATGGCTTCCTCGATGTGCGAGACAAAGATTTTGCCGTCGCCGATCTTGCCCGTCTTGGCCGCCTTGATGATGGCGTCCACGGCGGTTTTCACCTGATTGTCCGGCAGCACGGTTTCAATTTTGATCTTGGGCAGGAAATCCACCGTGTATTCACTGCCGCGATAGATTTCCGTGTGCCCCTTCTGGCGCCCAAAACCTTTGACTTCGCTGACCGTCATGCCCTGGATGCCGAGTTCATTCAAGGCGTCCTTGACGTCCGTAAGCCGGAAAGGCTTGATGATGGCTTCAATTTTTTTCATAGATTTTATTCATTATACGCGCGTTCACCGTGTTGGGAAAGATCAAGTCCCATGCTTTCATCTTCCTGATCCACCCGCAGACCGATGGTGGCTCCGACCAGCTTCAGAATCACATACGTGCCGAGCCCGGCCAGCAGCGCCGTAAAGGTCACGCCGATCAACTGGTTCAGGAATTGATGCGAGCCGCCCGCGAGCGAAACCACCGCTCCTTTGGCCTGGAACGTGGTCGCAATGAGGGGGTTCACCTCCGCATTGGCCAGGAATCCCAGCATCAGCATCCCCAGGATGCTGCCGACGCCGTGGACGCCAAACACGTCCAGCGAATCGTCATAGCCAAAGGCGGATTTGATCTTGGTAACGGCGGTGTAACATACCACACCCGCCATCAGCCCGATGCAAAAAGCGGCGGGAATGCTCACAAAACCGGAGGCCGGCGTGATGGTCGCGAGGCCGGCCACCATGCCGGCGGCCGCGCCCAGCACGCTGGGTTTGCCCTTCAACTTCCATTCGATGGCCGCCCAGCTCAGCGCTGCCGCCGCCGCGGAAAAGTGCGTGGCCGCAAACGCGCTCGTGGCCAGCGGCCCCGCGCTCAGCGCGCTGCCGGCGTTAAAGCCGAACCACCCCACCCACAGCAACCCCGTGCCGATGAGCGAAAATACGACGTTATGCGGCACCATCGGCTGATGCGGATAGCCGTCGCGCCGGCCGATCATCAGCGCAAACACCAGCGCCGAAACGCCGGAACTGATGTGCACCACCGTGCCGCCCGCGAAATCCAGCACCGGAATCTTGCCGCCCAGCGCCCAGTTGAACAGCCCGCCCTTGCCCCAGACCATGTGGCACAGCGGCAGATAAATCAGCGTGATCCACAACAGCATGAAGGCGACATACCCGCTGAATTTGACGCGTTCCGCCACCGCCCCGCTGATCAGCGCGGGCGTGATGATGGCGAACATCATTTGAAACAGCATGAAGGTCTGCGCAGGCACCGTGCCGGCGTAAGCCGCGTCCGGCGCGGCCCCCACCCCTTTCAGAAACAGGTGTGTGAACGGGTTGCCGCAAAACGCGCTGCCCTCCGCAAACGCCATGCTATACCCGTATACCATCCAGATGGCCGAGATCAGCGCCATCAGGATCAGGCTGTGCATCATCGTGGAAAGCACGTTCTTCGTCCGCACCAGGCCGCCGTAAAACAGGATCAGGCCCGGCGCCGTCATCATCAGCACCAGCGCGGAACTCGCCAGCAGCCAGGCATTATCGCCGGAATTGATGGGATTGACCGCCGGCGCCGCCGTCACCGCCGCGCTCGTGGGAGCTGCGGCATCCGCCGCATGGAGTTGCGGCACCACTGCGGAAAGCAGGAATGCTAAACATGAAAAATAAAATAACTTTAGCGCGCGCGAATGAACAGGATTCATGGAACGCGCAGTTCACCAAATCCGACTTTCCCTGTCAACGGCGGCCTTTGCCCAAAAGTTGATCGATTTTGGCCGCGTTCCCGTTTAGCCTCCTCGTGTGTTCCCCCGCAGCCAACCCATCCCCCCGCTGGTACTCTCTCATTGCCGCCAGGGCGACCGGCCAAACACTGCCCCGCCAACCTCCCCCTGGAACCCTCGGCCCAGGTCCAATTTCAAACGCGCCGCCGCCATTTTGGCCGCTGTTTGCAGCCTGTTCACCGGCCATGCGCTTCAGGCGGATCCGGGGCCGATGACCCTTTGGTTCACCGCGCCGGGCACGCCGGGCGACACCAAATCCTGGCAGCAGACGGCGCTGCCGGTTGGCAATGGCAAGCTGGCGGCGATGGTTTACGGCGGCGTGGGCACCGAGCAGATCCAGTTCAACGAGGATACGATCTGGGGCGGGCAACCGCATGATTACGCGAACCCCAACGCCTCGGCTGCCCAACTCGCGGCCCTCCAATCGGCCTGTTTCAACCGCACCTCCAATGCCGCCATGCTGGCCGCCGAAAAAGCCTGCTTGCTGGGCACCCCGATCCAACAGGCGGCGTATCAGTCAGCCGGCGCGCTGGCGTTGTCGTTCCCGCACAGCGGCACGCTGAATTACCTGCGTTCACTGGATTTGAACACCGCCACCGTCACCGTGCAGTACGATTATGAAGGCGTGACCTACCGCCGGGATGTTTTCGCCAGCGGCCCCGGCAACGGAGTGTTGGCGGTGCATTTCACGGCCAGCCAGCCGGGCCGCATTGCCTTTTCCTGCCGTTTCGCCACCGGGCAGACCGCCACCTGCCGCACCAGCGGCAACGAGCTGGTGCTGCACGCGCGCGTCACCGCCTTCTCCAAGGCCACCTACGGCCTGACCAATGCCGTCGAATATGACGCCCGGGTGCGGCTCATGGCCACCGGGGGCACCGTCACCACCACGGACGATTCCCTGTCCGTCACCAACGCCGACGACGTGGTGCTCCTGCTGGGCGTGGTCTCCAACGTGAAAAATTACCACGACCTGACAGCGGACTATGTGACCCTCTGCTCGAATCACGTGGCCGCCGCCGCCGCGCTGGGCTTTGCCACCTTGCGGCAGGCGCAGACCAACGACTATCAAAATTTGTTCCGCCGGGTGGTGCTCGACCTGGGCGGCAATGCCCGGACCAATCTGGACCTTGGCTCCCGGAAAAAACTGATCGCGCTGGACGGCGACGATCCCCAGCTCGTGGCGCTCGATTTTCAACTCGGCCGCTATTTGTTGATCGCCGGTTCGCGCCCCGGTTCGGAAGCCCTCAATCTTCAGGGCAAATGGAACGATCAAAACGCGCCCTCCTGGGACAGCAAGATGACGCTGAACATCAATGAGGAAATGAATTACTGGGCCGCCGAAGCCGTCAACCTTTCCGAGTGTACCCTGCCGCTCATGGACCTCGTGCGGGATCTTTCCGTCACCGGCCACCAGGTCGCCACGGCCACATATTCCGCCGACGGCTGGGTGGCGCATCACAACACCGATCTCTGGCGCGCGGCGGCGCCGTGCAACGGCCTCGACGGCATCTGGCCCACCGGCGGCGCGTGGTTGTGCCAGCATGTCTGGTGGCATTATCTTTACACCGGCGACACCAACTGGCTTGCCGCCACCGGCTATCAGATCCTGAAAGGTGCCGCGCAGTTTTTCCAGAGTTATCTCGTCACCCATCCCGCTTATGGGTGGAAGGTCACCTGCCCCT
>Ga0302322_100001148_pt1 | contig 21542 bp, 18 predicted proteins | sample Fen_T0_2_FD_203757 | JGI IMG/M metagenome (GOLD analysis project Ga0302322, IMG submission 203757) | Peat permafrost microbial communities from Stordalen Mire near Abisko, Sweden - Fen_T0_2 | ecosystem: Environmental > Terrestrial > Soil > Wetlands > Permafrost | place: Sweden: Abisko...
CGCCCTTCACCTGAAAGGTCGTCCACGCCGTGCCGGTGATTACTTCAACATGTGCCATGTGGAATGTTTCGTCACAGAACGGTGCGAGCGCAGCTTTTTTTACGGCGCAAAATTCTTCCCTGCATGTCGTAGCCGCGTCACTTATTATCATTTTCTTTCAAACGCATAATAACGTCGGTCGTGGGACGGGTAGGGTCGGACCGCCGGGCCGACCGGTTAGGTGTGAGCCGGTGGCAGGCAACGTTCACGGACGACCCGGCGGGTCGTCCCTACCTTTGGCTCTTTTTGTAAGTTCGCGTGGAAAATGGTGGAAGCAGCGGGATGCTCGCCCCTATACCGATCCGCTGCTTAAGGGCAGTGGCTACAGCGACTGATTTATTTAATATGCTCTAAAACTTCTTGAGCGCAGTCCGCCCGCTTTAGCAGGCAGTGTCACAAAACGTGCGTACCGTCGCGCGCAACCGGACTTCGGTTGCGTGCAACCTGCGGCTGGTTCGGCGGAACTTTGCTTTAGTTGCGCATAACTTCGCACCGGTTGCGCGGAACTCTACTACGGTTGCGTACACCTTTACTTGAGTTGGTCATACCTGCGGATTGATTCGGCCAAACCACGGCTTTGGTAGGCTCACCCGGCTTGTCGTTGTGCCAGATCGGACCTCTCCTTTTCGCCAATGAAGTAAAGGCGCGAGAGAGAGGAACCCATCACAAGAGTTAACTCTGCGCAGTGCGTGTTCTAATAGCCAACGCCAACGAAGGATTCGCTGAAACGAACGCCGCAACATTCCTAATTACAGGAATGAGCGTGGAGTTATTCCGACTTCGCCTCGTTAAACCCAAAATAGAAAGACATCATCATGCCACTCGGACCCAAAGAGGCTTACGATCGCATCACCCACACGTCCAGCACCTGGGAAAACCTGCGCCCGAAGAAATCCTTCGCCGGCCTGTCTCTGGAAAAATTCAACGCGCTGGTTGCGCCAAGCATTTCCACGCGCGCCACCATCGCCCGGCTCGAAAGCGAGCTCATCGCCGCACAAAGCCAGCGCGATACGGCTGACCTCGTAAGCCTCGATGCCCTGCAACACGTGGTGAACAGCGTCAAAGGCGACCCCGACGAAGGTGAGAATGGCGACTTTTATGAAGCGCTGGGGTACGTGCGCAAAAGCGAGCGCAAGACCGGCCTGCACCGCGCCGGCAAGACGCACACGCCATCCACCTGACAACTTCGGCGCCGCCGGTTCGGCCGGGTTGCACGTCGGACGCGTCCCGCCTGGCGCCCGATCCACCCGAGCCACCGGCGGACGCCTCACTTTTGTTTCCCGATGCCTGAGGTCGTCGGGAAGCAGACCTGACCACCGGGGAACGTTCTGCCCCCGGTGGTCTTTTTTGTCCCGCGATGGCGGGTCGGCATCGGGAAAGGAATCATCTAGCGCATTTTCAAAATGTCGTAGCCGCGTCCATTAAAACGCCGATTTACGTGGTCCGACGATTCACCGCTGCTTAATGGCAGCGGCTACGGCTACAGCTTTATTTAGGAGTAATCGTACACGGATAACGACATTGCCCATTCTCCGATCCTCCGGTCTGCTGCAGCATCCAACCGACGTCGCGCGCCCTAGATTCGCGGAAACAAATTTAGTTCATCATCGAAGCCAACATGACCGCCTCCAACGCCACCGCGGACCTACCGCCCCCGACCCACCATGTCTTCGTCGACTTTGAAAACGTGCATAAGGTCGACCCAACGATCATCGGCCAGAAGTCGGTTAGTTTTACGCTGCTGGTGGGCGCTCGTCAGACGAAGATCGACGCGGTCCTGGTCGAGAAGCTCATGCAGCACGCCAGTTCGGTGCATTTGGTTCGGCTTTCCTCAACGGGCAGAAACGCCCTCGATTTCACTCTCGCCTACTACGTCGGCCGCGCTGTGGCTGCCGATCCAACCGGCACCTTTCACATTATCGCAAAAGACACCGACTACGACGCGCTCATCGAGCATTTGAAGAGTCGGCACATCCATGCTTCTCGGCACGGAGATTTTTCCAGCCTGCCCTTTGCTAGCAAGCCAACCGCGTTGCCGTCCGCTGCTGCGATTCAGCGCGCGCCCGCACCGGCGAAGGCTTCGACACCGAAACCGGCAAAAGCGCCAAAAGTTGCAGTCGCCGCGCTGGATGAACATGCGAGTCATGTGCTGGAGCACCTGCGCAGCCACGCCAAAAGCCGGCCAAGTCGTGAGAAGACGTTGGTCAGGCACGTGCTCTCGCTTTTCGCGAAGGAAAACCTCACCGAGGCCGACGCGCAGAGCGTGATCACGACGCTCAAGACAGCCGGCTTCATCGCGATCGACGAAAAAGGGCGCGTGACGTACCAGCTATAGAGCGGTTGGTTCTGAACAGTAACCGCCAGCAACGGGCTGTCTGATGTAGCCGGCCTCGCTGAGGCCGGGGATCGGAGGGTTCCGGGATCAGCGACCCCGGCTACACCGGAGTTTTAAATGCACTATCGGCCAGAGCAGCGGCGGATCGGTTGCTTTTTGGACATTTTTGGCGAAGTTCCGCGCGCAACTAACCCCGAATCGAGGACATAGATCATGAACCCAAAAACGACCGCCATCGTATTGATCGAATACCAGAACGACTTCGCCACCGCCGGAGGCATCTTCCACGATGCCGTCAAAGGTGTGATGCACTCGAACCAAATGCTATCGAACACCCTGAAAGTAGTCGAGGAAGCCCGTGAAGCCGGCGCCACCATCGTGCACGTGCCCATCAGTTTCAGCGGAGATTACCACGAGCTCACGGCAAACCCGTACGGGATTTTGAAAGGCGTGGTCGATAACAAGGCGTTTAGGAAAAACTCCTGGGGCGCCGAGATCATCGACGAGCTCAGGCCGCACCCGGAGGACATCGTGATCGAGGGCAAGCGCGGCCTCTGCGGCTTCCAGAGCACGAACCTGGATTTTATCCTGCGCAGCAAAGGCATTCAGACCGTGGCGCTCGGCGGTTTCCTCACCAACTGCTGCGTGGAGTCGACGATGCGCAGCGCCTACGAACGAGGTTTCGAGGTGATCACGCTGAAGGACTGCACCGCCGCGACTAGTCAAAAGGAACAAGACGCCGCGCTCGATTGCGACTTCGGCATGTTCTCGTATCCGATGAATCACGACGAGTTCATCGAACAACTCGCCGCCGTGACGGCGTGAGGCCGAGTCAAACGGCGTCCGGGATCACTGAAATTGTAGGGCCGGACCTTGGTCCGCGCCGCGAGCCGTCGAACACAGAAAGGCGCCGAGCAAGCTCGGGCCCTACAATTGGATCACTCGCAGTGTACGCTGATAATGGGCAGGGCTAACGGGATTAACAAAAACGCCCCCTTCCTGTAACTGCAGACCAGCGGCGTGGAAACAGAGTGAAAAATTGTAACCTTTTTGGTCTTAACAAAAGGTTTGAAGGACGTTGAGGTGTTCGCGCCGTCATCTTTCCCGGTGGCGGCATGCAAAGAAAAACGACGGGAGCACGAGCACCCGTCGTCCCGTTCAACCTTCACGCCCCTTTTCCCCCATGACCACCCTCCTGCTTGGTATAATCCTCGGCGTCGGCCTGGCCGCGCTCTTCACGCTGCTGCTCGGCGTTTACTCCATCGGTCCGACCCAACGCGGCGTGCTCACGACGTTCGGTCGCGCGCAACGCATGAACGGCTCCACGGCGGATGATCCGCAAATGAGCGCGCTGCTCACCGACGAGGAGAAGAAGCGCTACAATTATCCCAATCTCCGCGTGATTCCGCCGGGCGGCCCTTATTTCAAATGGCCGTGGCAACGTCTCTACAAAGTCGATATGACCATCCAGGCCGTCGACATCACGTGGGACCCGGACATCAATCAGGAATTCATCGAGGCGGTGACGAAGGATAATCTTACGGTGCAGATCTCGGGGCAAATCCGTTGGAAGCCGTGCGAGCGCAACCTCTACGCGTATCTTTTCGGCGTCTCCCATCCGGCGGCGCACGTCGTCGGTTATTTTATTTCCACGCTGCGCGATCGCGTCGCGACGTTCCACGGCGAACGCGCCGAGGGTGCGGTCGAAGGCGTCTCGATCAACGATCTGCGGCGCAACCTTTCGCTCATTAACCACAGCATGGAGGAAGCATGCCGCAAGACCGCGGCGCGTTACGGCATCGAGTTCGACGCTGCGCTCATCACCAACATCGATCCTCCGGGCGATGTCGACGAAGCGCTCGCTTCCATCAACACCACACAGAACCAAGTAGCAGCGGCCATCAGCCAATCGCGTGCGGATGCCGAGCAGAAATTAAAAATGGCCGAGCAGGCCGTGCAAATCGCGCAAAACCGCGCCGATGCTGAAGCCGCGCCAATCGTCGAACTCGGCAAGACGCTTTCTGCGATGCACGCCCACGGCGGCAAGGAAGCGCTTGAAAGTTATCTGCGCAACGCGAGCCTGCCGCTCCGCGAAAAAGCTGCGCAAACCGTGCTGAAACTCTAACCGCTCAACACCCACTCTCATGAATTTTCTTGTTTCTCTCTGTGTCGGTTTCGCCCTCACCTTCATCGTCACCGGAATACTGGTGATGTTGGGCCAGCTGTTTCAGCTCTGGCGCGTTCTGCCCGAGCGCACCGTGCTCGTCTATACGTTTTTCGGCAAAGTCATCGGACAAGTTGAAGAACCCGGACTGTTTTTCCCCATCGCACATTTCGGGCTGCGCTCGCTGCTGCTGCCGTTGTTCGGAAAAACCTACACCGTGAGCACGCAGCTCCACCAATCGTACCTGCGCAACCAACTCGTCAACTCCGAGGAAGGCGCGCCGATGGGTGTTGGCGTTTGGTTCGAGATGTATGTCAACGACCCCGAGGCGTACCTGTTCCGCAACTCCGATCCGATCGGCTCGCTCAAGGCCAATGTCGCCACGGCGGTCGTCAAACAGCTCTCGAATCTCAAGCTCGACATCCTGCTCGAAGACCGCGACGCGCTGTCGCGCAAAGTTCGCGAGGAAGTTTCGCCGACGTCGACCGAATGGGGCTTTGCGCTTGGTTCGACTTATATTCGCAAAGTCGCGTTCCGCGACAAAGGCATGATCGCCGAGATCCAACGTAAAGTCGTCAACCGGCTGCGTCAGGTCACGGCGGCGATGAAGCAAGCCGGCGACAACACCGTCGCGATCATCCACTCCGAAGCCGACAAGCAAGCATCGCAACGACTCGGTCAGGCGCAAGCCGTGCGCCCGGAAGTCGTCGGACGCGCGCTCGGCGAGATCCAACGCGAACCGGAAGTCGCGTCGGCGCTGTTCCGCCTGCTCGACATTCAAGCGTCGCTCAAGAGTCCCGGCAAAATCATCCTCGCCGATGGCGGCGCGGCCGGACTGCTGCTGAATAGTTAAAGTCGACGCTGCGCGAAAATCTCGGCCTCTCTCAGGCGGTCGTGCAACCGCATCATTCCGCCGCAGTTGTTCCCTGCCCTCGCGCCTTTTCGGCGAGGGCGCGGCGGCCCTTCCCACGACGCCAGAATATCAAACAGGAAAGGGTCGCTGCACCCAACAAACCGTAGGTAGAAGGCTCGGGCACCGGCGTAATGGGAGCGGCATCGGTATAATTCGTATCGCTAAAACTCTCTACGATAAGTTCAAAAGGGTCCCCAATTCCTGCAGCTGGATTTGCCGAGGTTGTATTGACGACCACAACGAAACTTTTCCCAAAAGGCACCACCACTTGGAACGATACGGGATCGACGCCAAAATAATTTCGGGAGGTCCCGGCATCGCCCAACCAATGGGTGTCCAGTCCGAGATTTTCTCCAGCCGCCGGGTTCGGTTCGTAGGAAGCGTAATAGCCCGAAATAAAGGTATTTGAACTCAAGCTATCGAAGGATACCTGCATATACGGCCCCAGAGCCGACGTGAAAGGATCAATTTCAAACGTTCGATAATGATAAGTAATGGTTGGGTTGATAACTCCTGAAAAAGGTTCGGTGTTTGCCCAATCCTGCGGAATGCCGTTTCTGCTGAGGCGACCCGCTTGAGTTGGATCGGTCAGGCTGACCGCGCTCGTTACGTCCAGAATGAGAGTGGCGCGGACAGGCGCGCCGAACGCGCAGGCCAGCAAAAGAGCTCCGGCCGCGCGGCGTAGTGTGGTGGATATTTTCATGATGCGTTAAAGAGGCGGGTTGTGTCTGGTAATTTAGGAAGTACCTCCAGTTGATAGAACGAGCGAAGGGTTGTTTATCCTGGATTAAGGACTGGTGACACGGGAAGCCGTGGCGAACGCTTGTGCCGCCGAGACCGCGGCTGCCGCGTTCAGGACACCGAAACCGCCGTCGCGATCGACGCCCAAGGTCATGTTGTCAAGGGCCGTGCTGCGCAGGATTGAAACGGCCTGAGTATTGGTGAGCGCCGGGTTCGCACCCAAAACCAAAGCCGCTATCGCGGCCGCATGCGGTGCCGCTGCCGAGGTGCCGAAGAAAGGACTAAATCCAGGTGTCCGGGTGGTAACACCGTCGGCCGCTGTGAAGTCGGGCTTCTGCAGCGTAATCCCGCCTTGGGTAACGAAGCGGTAATTTCCGGGAGTAATCGCGGCTCCGTTGGGATAGAAAAAAATCTTTCGCGGACCGTCCGAGCTGAAAACCTCGGTTGGATTGTTGGTGCCATTAAATGGTTTGGTTCCCGTGTGAGCACTATTCCAATAAGTCGCCGCGATGCATTGCGTGGCTGCGCCGGCGTTGTGACCGTGCGTCTGCCCCGGCGTGCTAACCGCCAAGGCCGCGGCGCCGAACAGCGACTCCACATGGAGCGCTCTTGGTGTGCTGCCTTCCTTGCGCACGATCACGATTCGATCTCCCGGCGCGGGATTCACCCAGTTGCCCCCGAAGTCTACGCTCAGTACTTCTTCGATCGGGTCTTGCGTCCCATTTTGAGTGTCGGTCGAAAAACCTTTTAGCACCGTGCCGTCACTGCTGAGGATGAAACAATCGTAGTCGTCGGTCGCGTGCCCGATGGGGTCCGCCCAAAATAGAACAACGCCATTGGAAGACTCTAGCAGCTGGTTTGAAAGTTGAGCCGAACCAAAGTCGTGAACCATCACCGCTCCCCCTTCAGTTGTATAGATTGGACCACTGCTCAACACAGCCCCGTCCTTGAAGTCACCCTCCCACGTGGTGGAATTGAGGTGGGTCTTGCTGTTAGAGTTACCCGCGGAAGAAAAATAGATGCCACCGGAGGCGACAAATGCATTTACCGCCCTGGCAATGATCGAGTCCTGAAACGGGAACTCGTCATCGTAGCTCACGTCGTCGACGATGACCCTGCAACCCGCGGCTCCCAACGCCAGAATGTTGGCGGCAAACGACGACTCACCGTTGTAGGCTGTGGCGAAGAAAAGTTGGCTGCCTGGTGCGAGATCCTGGACGATCTCCATCATCGCTGCTCCCTCATCCGTTCCGTATAAGGGTCCCTCCTGACCGGCGAGCACCGTCGTTCCCGCGCCCAGATCGCCACTGGCGATGAGTGCGGCTACACGCGAGGGACTCGCGCTATCCGACAATACGCCGATCTTTATGCCAGCTCCAGTCTGACCGGTCGCCACCGCCAAATTTGCACGGTGAGTAACATAGCCTTGAGACGTCAATGAGCCGACGTTGGTGGACATCAACGCGGGTTGCCGAATCGAGCTGACATCTATACGCGAGGCCAGCGCCTCGAGCTGTCGGAGTGGCACCGTCGCTACGATCCGGTCGCTCGCTGAAGCAGACGTTTCAACGCTCCCGCCCCGATCCACAATATCCTTCAGCAAGGCGGCTGAAGGTATGCAACGAATGACAACCTTCACCGCGTTTCCCGGATTCATTTGGTTAGGGCTAATAAAGGCGCCGGCAGCTCCCACTGATTTCCCTTGGGCGCGCCGACTCGCGTATACCAAACTTGTCGAGAGCCTCTTCTCGCCCGGACTGAATGAATTCTTCACATCTATAATGCTCGCGATATCCTTCGCGACAGCCGCCGAGACGGGCCCGCTTTGCGCATAACTGTCCAGCGAAAGTGTCAGCGCAAGGACGGTCGAGAGGAGCTCAGGAATAAAACTGAACACAGAAAAACGGCCCTTTGGCCGTTCTTTGATCGACGAGTTGGATGTCATCATAATGAAAAAATCTGGTTGAAAACCGCAGTCGAATACTCACTCCCGCACGAGTGTTGAGTTCGAAAACCCTTCACGCGAGCAGACCAAATGCCCGTTATACTAATGCAAAACCTTTACTAACCGGTGTCACCAAAAGCAATAATTGGGCCACCCGCGATTGCGTCCATAAAAATGGCATTTTATGCCACCGTGCCTTCAGCATTGGCCTTCGCTTCGTTTCGCGCTAACTCAACGAAGTCTGAAAACCGCACCCAAAAAAACGAACCACACCAAAGGGGAACTTCACCCGCGCAACCCACATCGGGCGCCGTATGATTTCCCGCGGTTGATCGCCAGCTGTCGGGAGCTGAAAAGTTTCGTCATTCCCCACCCGCTCGCCGGAGACACGATCGACTTCGCCGATCCTGCGGCGGTGAAAATGCTCAACCGCGCGTTGTTGAAACATCACTACGGCGTGGACCATTGGGACATTCCACGCGGTTATCTTTGCCCGCCCATTCCCAGCCGCGCCGACTATCTGCACTATGTCGCGGATTTACTGGCGGAAGGCGTCGCCTCGGCAATCCCGCGTGGTTTAGCTGTGCGAGTTCTCGACATCGGCGTCGGCGCAAACTGCGTTTATCCGCTCATCGGCGTGCATGAATACGGCTGGCGCTTTGTCGGCACGGACATAGATCCAGTGTCGGTCAACTGGGCGAACCAACTCGTAGCGGCCAATCCCACGTTAGTGGGAAAGATCGAGTGCCGGCACCAGCTCGCGACCGATGCGATTTTCAAAAATGTCGTTCATCCGGGCGAAACATTTGCGCTCTCGATCTGCAATCCTCCGTTTCACGCCTCGCCCGCAGAAGCGGCGGCAGGCTCGTTGCGAAAACTAAAAAACCTCGGCAATGGCAAACAGGCGAAGACGGTGCTCAACTTTGGAGGCCAGAGCAACGAACTCTGGTGTCACGGCGGCGAAGACGCCTTCGTCCGCCGCATGATCGGCGAAAGCGCAGCGCGACAGGACCTGTGTGTTTGGTTCACGACGCTGGTTTCCAAACGCGGCACGCTGCCCGCGATTTATCGCGAGCTGAGCAAAGTGCGCGCAGTGGATGTTCGCACGCTTGTCATGTTCGCGGGACAAAAACAAAGCCGGATTGTCGCGTGGACTTTTCTCCCGGTCGGCGAGCGGCGGAGAAGACACTCAGCGAGCAAGAGTCTGCCGTTCGTATCCGGCTAACGGATTCGCCACCGCCACAACTTTCTTCTCTCTCTTTAGGTGGGCTCAAATCCGGGCGAGAATTTACCGCTTCAAAGCCAGCGATAGAATAGCGATCCGAGTTGCCAAGCGCCAAAGCCGACGATGAGCGCGCCGGCGATCATGTTGATGACGTGCAGCACGTGGTGGCCGAGTTTTTGTCCAAGCCAGTCGGCGAGATTGCTGAGCAGGAGCCACCAGGCCGCTGAGCCAAGAAAGATACCGCCGCCGAGCACCACTGTATCCGCATGTGAGTACGCCGGGCCGCCCACGCCCGCGGCTGCAACCACGCCGACCATGCCAAGCAGCGTGAGCGGATTGGCCATCGTCAGAAGAAAAGTGAAAACGTAAGCGAGGAAGAGATTGCGCTCGTGCAACGGACGCTGCGCAGCGGCGGTCGGATCTTTCGCGCGGAAGGCGTGTACGCCGAGCCAGATCATAAATATCCCGCCGGCAAGTTGCAGCGATGTGCGGTGCGAGTTGATCAGCGTGGTGATGGCCGAGAGTCCCAGCGCGGCGGCGAGTCCGCACACGAGGTCCGCGGTGGCGGCACCCAACCCCGAGACGAAGCCAGCCAGACGACCTTCGTTGAGCGAACGCCGCATGATAAGCAGCGCGATCGGTCCGACGGGGGCCGCGACGGAAAATCCGATGATAATGCCAGTGAGCAGGGCGAGAAACATGCGGGGATTGCTGCTCACGAAGCCCGATTCCCGTTCCATTTGCAACCGGGATGTGCCTCACGTGTGTCCCTGGCAGATTCCCTCCGGCGAGTAGTTTGTAACGTATTACGTTACAAACTAGTTTGGCGGGCGCACCTGGTTTTGGAAGCCATATTGCGCACAACAAAAAACCAGCGGCTTGTGTGCCGCTGGTTTTGAAGTTGAGAGAAAAAGTGACGACGCGCGATTAGCTGGCGCGGTCGACGTAGCGCACGATGCCCGTGATCGTGTAGCTCTCCTCGGTGACGCCGATTTTCACCTTCACGGTGTCACCGGTCTTTTTGGAAAGGAGGGCGAGGCCGAGCGGCGTCTTGTAGGCGATGACGTTGTTGGTCGGATCGCTGTCCCAGGCGCCGAGGACGGTGTAGCTGGCGGTTTTGCCGGTGCCGCCGACTTTGACTTCAACGACGCTGCCGACAGTAACTTGATCGGTGGAGGCGTCCTTGAAATCGGTGATGCGAGCGCGTCCGAGCTCGCGTTCGAGCTGGGATTTTTGGGCCATGAGAACTTGTTGGTCCTGCTTGGCCATCTTGTACTCGGAGTTTTCCTTGAGATCGCCGTGCTCGCGGGCCGAGGCGATGGCCTTGGAGTTTTCCGGAATTTTCTTTGAAACGATGGTTTCGTATTCCTCGCGCTTGCGGTTATAACTCACGCTGGAAACGAGAAGCTGCTCTTCCTTGCCGTCGGCCTCGCTGGCGATGATGGTTTGGATCGAGGGGAAAATCTTGATGAAGCGGGCGAGCAGCGACTTCTTGGTGAGCTCTTCAAAGCCTTGGTTGAGCAGAAGTGCATTCGCGAGATCGCGGGCGGTTTCTGGATCGGCGGTCGAAAGCAGATCGCCGATGAGCTCGGTGTCATCGCTTAGGATTTCGCCAAGCGGGATGCGGCGCGTGTTCGAGGCCTGCAGCGCCTCGTAATCGATGGCGAAGAATATGGCGCTCAGCAGACGTGGCGTGATGAGATCGTGGAGGAGCTTGGCGAATTTCTTCGAATGGCGATTTTTGACGATCCAGAGAAGGACGGGAGCGCGGAGATTTTGCTCGACCTGCCAGCGTTTGAGGGCGGCAGCGAGTTCCTCAGAGTAGCCGTTTTCAACCAGGAAGTTGATGCATTCGGTGGTGAATTTGCCCTGGCTGGTCTTGAGCAGGGTGAAAGCGATTTCGCGGGTTTCGATCGGATGCGTCGCCTTAACGAGATCGAGAAAGCGGCCTTGGTACTGAACTGGAATTTTTTCAGCAATCTCGGGCAGTTCACGGACATCGGCAACGAGTGATGCCTGAGTGGGCTCGAAAACAGTGTCAACACCGACAACCTTGGCGAGATTGTCACGGATAACTGCACCGTAAAGGCGTTCGGCCGCATCGAGCTGGTTGCTATCTTTAACAGCGTCGGCCACGCCGGTGAGAATAGCGTTGAGGTCGGTCGTGATTTTTTTCTCGTCGACGGCGTCGATCAAGTCCTCGGCGAGGCTGATGCGGCGACGGGCAGAACGTGTGCCATTAAATTGTTCGAGGATTTCGTCTTCGGCTGAGACCGGCGTTTCGCGGAGAATATAACACTCGGTCTTTTTCGCCGGGATCGCGATGCGCGGGTCTTTGGCGATGGCCTTCTTGGCCGTTGACCACCATTTCTTGAATTTGTCTTCGCCGAGAACTTGGGCGAGCGTGATCTCAAGGTCGATCGCAGTCGTGGCGTTGTTCGGGTAAGCCTGCAGGCCCTCGACGATGAGTTGAGCGGGATTGTTCTCGATCAGATCGGCGATCTTGGCGGCCTCGGTCTGTTTGCGGACGAGCAGATGGTTGGCCGGGAGGACGTCCATCGTGCCGATGCAGAATGCCGGGTCCATCGGGTGCGACTTCTTGCCCTGAAAATCGATGAGCAGCTTGAGTGAGTCTTCGTCGAAAGACTTGATCTGGCCGAAACCCCAGCTCCGATGCACGACGTAGCTGCCAGATTTCATGGCTTCTAACTTGGCTTTGGACGGCTTGAGCGTCGGGTTCTTGGCGATGAGCGCAGATACAGCTTCCGAATTCATAGAGAGTGGGTTTCTTGGCTTGAACCGACAAGTTGAGCGGAGTGCGGGGGGGGATGTCAATCAGTGGATGCGCAAGCGCCCTTTTGGTAAAACTTGTGCAACGGCTTCGTTCTTGCAAATCCGGCGGCCCAGCGGAGCGTGACCCGATGATAAATCCCGAGGCAAACGTCGCAACCACACCATGGTCTGCCGCCGTAAAATTACTAGAGCGTTGGTTGGAAAATAACGAACGCGTCGACGTTTTGCTGGAAAGTTTGCCCCGCACGATGCCCGGTCAGGACCGCGGTCGGTGCCAGAGCCTGCTCTTCGGCGCGGTGCGCAATCTCGGCCGCATCGACGCGCATTTGGCGAAAATGGTCGAGCGTCCGCCGCGGGCCCGGTTGAAGGCAGTGCTGCTCATTGCCGGTTTTGAACTGATCGAGGGCGGCGATGAACATCACGTCGCGCGCGTCGTGCATCATGCGGTCGAGCAGACGAAAACCCTCGCGAGTCCACCTGAGGCGCGTCTGGTCAACGCTGTGGTTCGCAAGCTCTCCACCGCGCTCGCCGCGGAAACACCGCCGCCCAAACTCGCGACGGTGGAGCAACTGGCCAGTTATTTTTCTCATCCGCTCTGGCTCGTGAAGCGCTGGCTCGCGCAGTTCGGCGCGCAATCCACGCGGCTGTTGCTCGAATGGAACCAACATCCATCGCCTGTCTACGCCCGCTGGCGGTTGCGGGATCGCACGCCGACGCCCGAAGAGCTTCTCTGGCTGACGCCGACGGCCTGGACGGGTTTCTATGAAGTGAAGCAAGGCCACTGGCCGGAGGTCGAGGCGTTGCTCGCGGCCGGAGCACTCTATCTACAAGATCCGTCGACGCGGCTCGCGGTCGAACTGCTGGCACCGCAACCCGGTGAAATTATTTTCGACGCCTGCGCCGCACCTGGAGGGAAAAGTGTGGCCATTGCCGACGCGATGCGCTGCACGAGCACCGGCGACGCTTCGGCGGGCCGCATTGTCTCGATGGATTTGCCCGGTGACCGAATCGATCGCTTGAAGCAAAATCTCGGTCGCGTCGTCGGCGTCGACGTCGCGTTGGTGCAGGGCGACGTGTTGGTGCCGGCGCGAAAACTTTTGGAAGAGCACAACCTACCGACAGAGTTTCCCGCGGTCTTGATCGATGTACCGTGTTCCAACACCGGCGTGATGAGCCATCGCGTCGATGTGCGCTGGCGTCTGCAGGAAAACGATTTTCATAAACACGCGCGCCAACAACTCGCCCTGCTTACGGCGGTGGCGATGCGGGTGGCTCCGGGCGGGCGGTTGGTTTACAGCACGTGCAGTCTCGAACCGGAAGAAAATGAACACGTGGTCGGCCTGTTTTTGGAAAAGAACAGCGCGCGTTTTTCCATCGAGAAAACCGCGGCGTCACAACCCTGGGTAAATGGCCACGATGGCGCCTCAGCCATTCTGCTCCGTCGAAAAGCGTAAGGTTCTGCAGCGCCTTCATCATCTTTCCTCGTTATCTTTCTTCTTTCTCTTTCGTCCTTCGGTTGGGAGCGAATGAGAAGGATTAACTACGCAATCCCACGAACGCATGTTGACCCCGCCGCCGGTTCCCGGCACGGTGCGGTTCGGTGAAAGCTTCCTGGGATACACTCAAAGTCCTGTCTGACCCCACGCGCGTGCGCCTGCTGGCGCTGCTCCTGCACGAAGAACTCTCGGTGGCCGAGTTGCAGGAAATTCTTAGCATGGCCCAGTCGCGCATCTCGTCACAGCTCGCCTTGCTCCGCCAGGCCGGCCTCGTGACCGATCGGCGCGATGGCCGAAAGGCGTTTTACTCAATGCGCGCGCTGCTCGACCCGAACCAACGCCTACTCGTCAGCGCCGCCTGCGCCTCCGTCGCCGACCTGCCCGAGCCCACGGAAGACCGCGCTAATCTCGAACGCATCCTCGCCCGCCGCCGCCAGCAGTCGGAATCCTATTTCAACCTCATCGCCGGCAAACTCGGCCGCAACTACTGCCCCGGTCGCTCGTGGGAAGCCATCGGCCACCTCGCCTTGCGCCTGACGCCCGCCATCACCATCGCCGACCTCGGCGCCGGCGAAGGCCTCGTCTCGCAACTGCTCGCACGCCGCGCCGCGCATGTCTGGTGCATCGACAATTCCCCGCGCATGGTCGAAGTCGGCACCGAACTGGCCGCCAAGAACAATCTCACCAATCTCGCCTACAAACTCGGCGACATCGAAAACGTACCTCTGCCAGATAGTTCGGTTGACCTAGCGATTCTCAGCCAGGCGCTGCACCACGCGCAGCACCCACAAAAAGCGATCGACGAAGCTCACCGCATTCTGCGCCCTAGCGGGCAAATTCTCATCCTCGACCTCAAGAGCCACACCTTCGAAAAGGCCCGCGAGCTCTACGCCGACGTCTGGCTGGGCTTCAAAGAAAACGCGCTGCACGGCTTCCTGAAAAAAGCCGGCTTCGAACAAGTCGAAGTCACCACCGTAGCCCGCGAACCCGCCGAGCCCCGCTTCGAAACCCTGCTGGCCAGCGGGGTAAAGTAATCGCCGATCCGCTCAGACCGTCTTCACCCGCTCGCGGCAGAAGTTGTCAAAGAGTGCGTAAATTTCCTTCGGCGAGCCCATCTTCAGCGCCTGTTCGGTGAGTTTGCGGGCGTCTTCGAGTTTCATCGCACGCACGAGAAATTTTACTGCGGGCAACAAGGTTGGCGACATGCTCAGTTCATCGACGCCGAGCCCCAGCAACAGCGGCGCGTACACCGGATCGCCCGCCATTTCGCCACAGACGCTGACTGAGATTTTCTGTTTATGCGCTTCATCGACGATCTTCTTAATCGTGCGCAAAATCGCCGGGTGCGTCGGCTCGTAGAGATGCGCGATCCGATCGTTTACGCGATCAATCGCGAGCATGTATTGGATCAGATCGTTGGTTCCGATGCTGAAAAAGTCGCACTGTTTTGCCAGGATGTCGGAGGTGTAGGCGGCGCTCGGGATCTCGATCATCACGCCGACCGGCATTTTTTCGTCGAAGGCCATGCCCTTGCTGCGCAGCTCTACGCGGCATTCTTCGAGGAGGACATTGGCACGTGCCAGTTCCTCGGAACCGCTGATCATCGGGTACATCAGCTTCACTTTGCCGTGAGCACTCGCGCGGAGGATGGCGCGGAGCTGGTCTTTGAAAAGATCGTGATGCTCGAGACAGAAACGGATCGCGCGAAAACCGAGGAAAGGATTCGACTCTTGCGGAAACAATTCCGGATTGCCCGCCATCGGTTTGTCTCCGCCGAGGTCGAGCGTGCGAATGATGACAGCCGCCGGCGCCAGGGATTCCGCCACCGTTTTGTAGGTGGAGTACTGTTCCGCCTCGGACGGAACCAGGTTGGAATGGAGAAAAAGAAACTCCGAACGGAACAGGCCCACGCCGTCCGCCAAGTACTCTTTCACCATCGAGATCTCGTCGGTTTTCTCGATGTTCGCTCGCAGGGTGATGTTAGCGCCATCGAGCGTGACGGCAGGCAGGCGGGTCGCCTCCATCAGCCGCTGTTCGAAGTTGCGCTTCTGCAGCTGGATCTTGCCGTAACGGAAAAGTGTCTGCTCATCCGGGTTGAGAATAACCACGCCTTCGTAACCATCAACCAGAGCCCAGTCGCCGCTCTTGATGCGTTTCGAAAGATCGCGCGTGCCCACGACGGCAGGAACTTTCATCGAGCGGGCCACGATCACGGCGTGGCTGGTCTTGCTGCCGGAATCGGTGACGAGCGCGATGGCTTGTCGCCGGTCGATCGTGGCGGCATCGGAAGGCGTGATGTCGTTGGCGATGACGACGCGTTTGTCAGCGAGTTTGCTCAGATTCTGGCCGGCCTGCCCGAGCAGATTATGCAAAACACGTTGCGCGACGTCGCGAATATCTCCGGCGCGCTCCCGCAGATACTCGTCATCGATCTCGTCGAATGCTTTGATGTACTTCTGCGAAACATTGTTAAAACACGTCTCCACGTTGACCCCGGTGGTTTCAAACTCGCGGATCGTTTCCGTGATCAACGCCTGATCCTCAAGCACGAGCAAATGCGCGTCAAAAATTCGCGCTTCGTCCGGCCCGAGATTTTTTTCCACCTCGTCCTGAATCTTCTGAATCTGCTGGCGGGTGATCAGAAGCGCGTGCTCAAACCGCGCGATCTCGTCGATGCGTTTCGCCACGTCGACTTCGTAGGAAGGGATTTCTACATCGCTCTGTATATATAGAAATATCGGTCCGTAGGCGATCCCCTGAGATGCGGAAATGCCTGTGACGATGACTTCATTTTGAGAGCGGGGTTCCATGAAGCTAAGTGTACAGTGGCGTGCGACCGGCAGCGCGTGAGGATAACCCCGTACTGCTACCTTGGGTCAAACGATTTCTGTCTCCGCAACGAAAGTATGCGCACCCCAGGCGTCGTGAATGCGCGCGATCACGTCGCGTACACGTGTCTCATCGCGCAAGAGTGCATAACACGCACTCCCGCTCCCACTCATCGCCACCGCGAGACCAAACTCTGCTCGCAATCGTTCCAGCAAAGTCGGCAGCGCAACGTATTTTGCGAAAGCCGGCGCCTCCATATTATTATAGAGCAGTTTTCCCGCTGGCGCGGTGCCTTTGCGCCAAGCCGCAAGCCTCGCCTCTGCCTCATCAGACGGCAGGTAACTCGTCGGCGCAGCCGCCACCATTCGCCCGTAAGCCCAGGCCGTTGCGATGCCGAAATCGGGTTTAAAAATAAGCACCCGCCGGCCACTCAAACGGGCAGCCTCAGACGGCGCCAGCGGCTCAATTCGTTCGCCGCGTCCGCGCATCACCACTGGTGCGTTTTGCAAAAATAGCGCACAATCCGAACCCAACCTTACCGCCAAATTCAAGAGCGCATCGCTCCCAAGGGGCCGAACCGCTAGTTGATTCAACGCCTGCAAGGCCGCCACCGCGTTGCTGCTGCCACCGCCCAAGCCGGCGCCCATCGGTATGCGTTTCTCCAAAATAAAGCGCGCGCCCACCGGTTCGCCGAGGCATTCCTTGAACAGCTTTGCGGCCCTTAAAATCAAATTGGATTCATCGCGAGGCACCGCCGGATGGTCGCATTCGAGCGAAAATTCACCGTCTGCCAAAGGTTCAACCCGCAGCGTGTCGCCAAACTTTACCGGAGCCGCGACCGAGACCAAATCATGAAATCCGTCCGCCCGACGCCCGATGATGGCGAGGAAGAGATTGAGCTTGGCCGGGGAAAAAACGACGACGGAAGACACGCAAAACCACTCATCGCCGTCTTTGCCCGCCGTGGAAAGAGCTAAAATGATTGAAGTTTTGCACTTCCGCTTAGGAGGATTTCGGTGTGCATTAACTGCACTCTATGTCCTGCGACCTCATTCTCGCCCTCGACGTCCCCACCCGCGAGCAAGCCGCCCCCATCCTGCGCCAGCTGCGCGGATCGCTTCGCTGGGTAAAAATCGGCCTGCAAATGTTCACCGCCTATGGCCCTGACTACGTGCGCGCCATTGCCGATGACGGCTTCAACGTTTTCCTCGACCTCAAACTCCACGACATTCCCAACACGGTCGCCAAAGCCATTGAGTCGCTCGCTCCGCTTCCCATCGGCATGCTCACGCTCCATACCGGTGGCGGTCGTGAAATGATGGTCGCCGCCAAAGAGGCCCAACAAGCCACCAAGCCCGATCTCATGCTTCTGGGCGTAACCGTTCTTACCTCTCTCGATATGATCGGCCTGCGCGAAGTCGGTGTGACCGACACACCCGATGTTCAGGTCGCCCGCCTCGCCCACCTCGCCGTTGACTCCGGCTTGAGCGGGCTCGTCTGCTCGCCGCTTGAGGTGAAAGCACTGCGCTCCAATCTCAAGATTCCGCGCGAGGTCAAACTCATCACCCCCGGCATTCGTCCCGCCAATGACCCGACCTCCGATGACCAGAAGCGCGTGATGAGTCCGGCTGAAGCCGCCGCGGCTGGAGCGAGTTTCATCGTCGTGGGGCGCCCGATTCTCAAAGCCAAAGACCCCGCCGCCGCCGCTCGCGCGATCCTGGCCGAACTAAAAGCCTGAACCATTTATCATGAGAAACGCCGCCATTCTCCTCGCCGCCGGCAGCAGCCGCCGCATGCAGGGTCTGGTCGCCGACAAAGTGCTCGCCCCACTTGGCGGTCGACCGGTCTTCGCTCACTCCGTCGCCGCGTTTCTCGAAAGCGGCGTCGCCGATTTCTACGCCGTCGTTTACCGCGACCAGCGCCAGATGACCGAGCTCTCGGCCTTTGCGCCAACGCCGACCGTCTTCGTGCGCGGCGGTCGCGAGCGCCAGAACTCCGTTGCCAACGCCCTCGAAGCGTTGCCCGCCGACATCGGCCACGTGTTCATCCACGATTGTGCCAGGCCATTGGTTCGCCCCGAACAGCTCGTCGCCTTGCTGAAAATCGTGCAGGTCGAACACGCCGCCGTTCTCGCCCATCGCGTGACCGATACCATCAAACAGCACTCAGGCAATGGCCGGCTCAAAACGCTCGACCGCGCCAACCTCTGGGCGATGGAAACACCGCAGGTTTTCACCCGCGAACTCATCATGCGTGCCTATGCCCGCGTGGTGGAACGCGAAATAGCGATCACCGATGACGCCACCGCAGTCGAACTGCTCGGGCACTCCGTCGCGTTGCTGGAGAACTCTTACTCCAATCCGAAGCTCACGACGCCCGCCGACCTGGCCTACATGGAATTTCTCCTCGCGGAGAACAGTGGTGCTCCGGTCTGAGCCATGACGTCGCTTCGCATCGGCCACGGCTACGACATCCACCGCATCGTCAGCGGACGCCCGATGGTGCTCGGTGGTGTGAAGTTTGCCGTCGATTACGGCCTCGAAGGACATTCGGACGCCGACTGCCTCACCCACGCGATTTGCGATGCGCTGCTCGGCGCAGCCGGTTTGCCGGACATCGGACATTTTTTCCCGAACCACGATCCAGCGTACAAAAACATCGACTCGCAGATTTTATTGCGTCGTGTCGTCGCCGCTTTGAAAGAGCGCGGTTACGCTCCGATCAACATCGATGCCTCGCTCATCGCGGAGAAACCGAAAATCCAGCCACAGCTCGCAGCGATGAAAGCCGCCCTCGCCGCTTCGACCGGCCTGCCCGTCGAAGCCGTTGGCCTCAAAGCCACGACCAACGAAGGCATCGACGAAATCGGCCGCGGCCTCGCGATCGCGGCGCACGCGGTTTGTTTGATCGAAAAAAGATAAGGCCGCCCATGTCCTCCTGGCGAATAGTTCGCGTTTCTACGGTTTTATCCATTTTCAGTGTTCTGCTGTTCACCCTGCTCGCTGGTTGCGGCCATCACGAAAATGCCGTGCAACGCGGAAACCGCGAACAAATCCTCCATCGCGGCGTCAGTCCCGACATCGCCGAACTCGATCCCCAACTATCCACCGTCGCCAACGACTATGCCGCCCTGCACGCGCTTTTCGAAGGCTTGGTGACTGAAGATCCGGTCGACCTGCATCCTGTGCCCGGCGTGGCGGAACGCTGGGAGATCTCGCCGGATGGCCTGCGTTATACATTTTACCTGCGAGCCTCGGCAAAATGGTCCAACGGCGAGCCGGTGACCGCCGGCGATTTTGTCGCGTCCTACAAACGCATTCTCACGCCGTCGCTCGGCGCCGAATATCCCTACCTACTCTACGTGATCGAGCAGGCCGAAGCGTTTCACAAAGGTAAACTCACTGACTTCGCGCAGGTTGGTGTAACCGCGCTCGACGACCACACGCTCCAGATAGAACTTGAGCATCCGTCGCCGACTTTTCTTTCGCTCCTCACACTTGCGCCGTTCATGCCGGTGCCGCTGGCGACCATCGCCAAAAACGGCGCCATCGCTGACCGCGGGAATTCGTGGACAAAACCCGGCAACCTCGTGGGCAACGGCCCGTTCACGCTCAAGGAATGGCATCTCAATCAGCGCATGATCTTGGTGAAATCGCCAACTTACTGGGATGCCGCAACTGTTCGCTTGAAGGAAATTCATCTCCACGCCACCGAAAGCCGCGACGCGGAGGAACGCGCCTTTCGCTCCGGCCAGCTCCACCTGACCGAGGCTTTGCCGCCCGCCAAGGTCGATGCGTGGCGCAACGATCCGCGCCATCTACTGCGCATTGACGCCTACCTCGGCACCGAGTTTTACCGAATCAACGTCAATCGACCATTTCTCAACGACCGCCGCGTCCGCCGCGCTCTTGCGCTCGCCGTCGACCGCGACGCCATCGTGAACAAAATCCTCCGTGGCGGTCAAAGCCCCGCGCACGCTTTTACGCCGCCGGCCACCGCCGGTTACACTGCGGACGCACAAATCCCGACCGATTTTGAAACGGCCCGCGCGTTACTCGTAGAAGCCGGTTATCCCGGCGGCAAAGGTGCACCGACCGTCGATCTACTTTTTAACACCTCCGAAAGTCATCGCGCCGTTGCCGAGGCGATTCAGGAAATGTGGCGTCGCGAACTCGGCCTGGACGTGCGTCTCACCAATCAGGAAAACACGAGCCTTCGGGCCGCGCGCCGCGGTGGTCAGTTCGAAGTTCTTCGCTCGGTTTGGATCGGCGACTACGTTGACCCTTTGAGTTTTCTCGGTGTCTGGACCGCAGACAGTGGCAACAATTACACCGGCTGGAAAAACCCGCTCTTTGACCAACTGCTTTTCGAAGCCGCGCGCACGGTCGATGCAACTGCACGCAACGCCCTGTATCAAAAAGCCGAAGCTATCCTGCTCGATGAGGCTCCGCTCATTCCGATCTATCATTACAATCACGTATTTCTGCTCCAACCTTCGGTGAAGGGTTGGAGTCCAAACCTGCTCGATCACCACCCGTACAAATACGTTTATCTTGAGCAAGAGTGACCGCCGCCCGCTTCGGCCCACCTCCTGCTCTAAAGGCCCTTCCATGCTACGACACGTTTTTCTGTTCACCACTTTGCTCGCAATTTTTAGCGGCTTTTCTGGCTGCAAAAAATCTCCTGCCGTCGAAAACAACGCTTCCGCAACCACGCCCCACCGGAAAGTTCTTCTGGCCGGCAACGGCGGCGAGCCCAAAGATATCGACCCACAAGTCTCCATGGGCATCGTCGAATACAGCCTAATCCGCGCGCTCTTTGAAGGATTAGTGACCAGCGATCCCATCACACAAGAAGCCCGCCCGGGAGTGGCCGAACGCTGGGACATTTCTGCCGACGGACTCGTTTACACCTTCCACCTTCGCGCCGACGCCAAATGGTCGGACGGCAATCTAATAACCGCTACGGATTTCGTGCGTTCTTATCAACGCATGCTCTCCCCGGCCCTCGCCGCCGAATATGCGTACAACCTCTTTCATCTGGTTGGGGCGGAGGATTACCA